>OJRI01000727.1_pt1 | contig 21516 bp, 16 predicted proteins | sample 1599151 | NCBI WGS metagenome assembly OJRI01 (sample SAMN03922457, study PRJEB24848) | human gut metagenome | isolation source: stool sample | host: Homo sapiens | place: Germany | collected 2009-11
CCAGGCTTTGAGTCAACTCGCGTTTATGTTACGTGGATAGGCTTCCGACTTATGGTTTAATCGACTATTCCAGCAAACACCACCGCCTCAAACGCAGCTACAATATCTGGAACGATAAAGACCATATAATGGAAGGTTTCGACAGATTGATAAAGCAATTCAGCAACAGTGTTTTAGTATTTTCATACCGTTCAAACGGCATTCCGTCGATCGATTCACTGATGAAACTGTTAGAGCGACACGGACGACACAACCGATTGCACTACTCCGGCGAAATCAAATATGCCCTGAGCGAAACGAAGTCCCGCGAAACCCTCATCATTTCATTTCCGCAGTAACACTTGTTAAGTTATTTATTGGGGATCAACTTTCTCATAAAACTTTTATCTCACATCGCCTTTTGTCCCGCAGCGTCCAAAGGCGTATTGGGCTACTGCCCATACGGGATGCTTTCGGCCGTTACAGGCTTCGGCGGAGGTTCAGGGTGGAGTCAAGGAGGCGGGGGGCGAGGCGCGTCTGCGGCTTGGCGTAGCGGCGCACGGCTGCGGGCATGGCGTCGAGGTAGCGTTTGTATTCGCGGGTACGCGCTATCTCGGCGTCGAGCAGGTCGCTGGCGTAATTGCGGAACTCTTCTCGGTTCAGGCGTTTGCCGAGTTCAAGGTAAATTTTGGCGAGAGTCAGCGCTTCGCTGTACGGCTCACCGTGCTCGGTGCGCGTGGCGTACGGAACCGCCTCGGGCGGGAATATGCGCTCGCTGAGTTGCACTAATTCAAGTGCCTTCCGCGTCCCTTCAGGTGTGTTGAAACGCAGTTGCGCCTCGGCGGTGCGGAGCATCAGCAGGCGGTATTGGTACACGAAAATGCGACCGGGAGGATCTACGTAGCTGCCGGCGACGTCGGTGGGCAGACGTCGCAGTTTCAGCAGTGCTTGCGTGTCGAAGGCGGTGCTGTCCTGTGTGCCGCAGAGGCGGTAATTGAAGAACTCGCGGCGCACCAGCGAGTCGAGGGTAAAGAGGCCGTTCGAGCGCGCCGAAGTGTTCCACACTATCGGGCGGTCGGGGTTCGACGCCAGCATGTCGAGTGTCAGCAACTGGCCGATGCGCAGGTAGGAATGGCCGCCGGAGGCCTTGCGCAGGTCGATGGTTATGGAGTCCTTCATCCCGTAAGGGAGGAGGCGCACACGGTCCACCGGCAACGAAGGGCGTTTCACGCTGTCAGGTGTCGTCTCGAAGAGGCGCTTCAGCACCTCCCGCGCATCCCCGGTCCCAACTCCGAGATACACTATCTCGTAAGGCTCGAGCGACGCCTCGTTGAGTTTTTCCTTCGGTATAGAAAGGCGTATCGGCCGGGCGCCGTCGGTCGCGGTGGCGAGTTGTGGCGCCAGCCACGTGGTGCCCAGATATGCGAGGTTAACGGTGCGCACGTCGCGGCGAATGCCCTCCACCTCCTGCAGGTACCACAGCGGGAAAGTATAGTTGTCGCCGTTTACGAAGAGGATGGCGTCTTTCGGCAAGTTTTCGAGCATGGGGATGGAGAGTTCGCGCGTCAGGCGCCGCCCGGCGCGGTTATGGTCAGGGAAGTTTTCCACGGCCATCAACACGGGCACTGCGACGGCGAAAAGCACGCCGGCGACGGCCAGTGCGCGGCGCCATTTCCCTCCCGTGCGCCAGCGGTGCAACGCCTGCCCGGCCAGCGCCGCAGCGCCGCAGCCTGTCCACAGCGCGAAGGCATAGAACGATCCCACGAAGGAGTAATCGCGCTCGCGCGGCTGCCCGGGTGTCTGGTTCAAGTACACCACGATGGCCACACCGGTGAGGATGAAGAGCAGCATCACCACAGCGAACTGCCGCTTGCCGCGCCGTCCGCGGTTGAGCTGGAACGCCATGCCGAAGCATCCCAGCAGCAGCGGCAGGAACCAATAGACATGGTGTCCGGCATTGCCGCCGCCGATGTCGCGCGGCATCGGTTCCGGGCTGGAATAGATGAGGCCGTCCACCGGACCGATACCTGTAATGAAGTTTCCGGCGTCAGGCTCGCCCTGCGCGTAAACGTCGTTCTGCCTCCCTACGAAGTTCCACATCAGGTAGCGCAGGTACATATACGACACCTGGTATCCGCCGAGCATCGCAAAGTTTTGGAGATAAGTGGGTTTCGGGAGTTTTTCGCGTGAACGTTTCCCGGTTTCCGGGTCGAGGCGTCCCACGGCGTCGCCGAGCGAATCGACGGCATAGCTTACCTCCACGCTGTCCATGGTTTCGGGCGTCATGCCGGTCCAGCCGCCGTATGCGTCGATGTCGGCGCCGGAGTAAATGCGCGGCAGCCACATATCCAGTTCCGGCGGATAGCGCAGCCGTCCGCGGTCGGCCAGCGGAAAGTATTTCACCACTCCACCCTGCGCCAGAGGCATATAGCGGCGCGGCGCCGGGTCGCGGTAAAATTCTGTGTACGAGACTTTAAGCTTGCCGGTGAGGGTATCACGCTTAACATCCTCGCGCATGAGCGGCTTTGAGTAAGGTGTGCGGCCGCGCAGCAGCGGATTTTCGCCGTACTGGTCACGCTCTATATAGGAACGGAGAGCAAAGATATTGTCGGGCGTTCCCTGGTTCATGGGGGGATTGGCGGCTCCGCGAATCATGATTATGCCGTAGCTGCAATACCCCAGAAAGAGGAACAGCACGCCGAAAAGGGTTATGTTCAGCCCCGCCATGTTGAGCCGGCGGCGCCGGATCATCCCCGCCACGCCGAGCAGGGTGCCCAACGCGAGTCCGACCCATATTTTGCCGCCGAACGAGAGTACGCCACTGAGGAAAAGCGCCACGGCGCCGACAATGATTACAGCGGTTCGGTGCCGCCCGCGACAGCCTAGCAGAGCGGACGTCAGCAGCAACGCCACGGTGAGCGCGACGTAGAAAATCAGTCCGCTGTGCAGCGGCAGCCCGAGGCGGTTTACGGCCAAAAGTTCGAACTCCGCGCCGAGGTTCAGCACGCCCGGCATCATGGCGAAGAGCACCGCCGCTATGACGACAAGCGAGGCCACCATGCACGCGGTGAGCACGCCGCGCCGCAGGTTGCGGTTTTCGTAAAAGACTATCACCAGAGCGAAGGCCGGGAGTACCAGCAAGTTGAGCTGATGCACGCCTATCGAAAGGCCCGTGACGTAGGCCGCAAGTACCAGATAACGAGAGGAATGTGGTTCATGCTGCTTCTCGCCCCACACGAAGGCGAGCCATAGCGAGAGCGCCGTCAGCAACGCCGAAAAGGCGTAGACCTCGGCCTCCACTGCGGAAAACCAGAAGGTGTCCGAAACGGCGAAAACCAGCGCCCCGATGATGGAGCCGAAAAGTATCGTGAATGCGCGCCGCAACGGCACGCGGCGCCCGTGTTCCGGCTCGTTGGCGGCATAGTCGTCGCGCCACGCCGTGAGACGCCGGAGCATGATGAAGAGTGTCAGGAACAGCAGCGACACCGCCCCGGCTGAGCACACGCCGCTCATAAGGTTGACGGCGAGCGCGGCTTTCTCAGCCGGCACCAGCAGCGTGAAGAAATGCGCCGTCAGCATCCAGATAGGGTTGCCGGGGGGATGTCCCGGTTCGAGGCGCACGGCCGACGCCACGTATTCCGGGCAGTCCCAGAAGGAGACGGTAGGTTCGGCGGTAAAGGCGTAGAGCAGGAAGCTGAGCAGTCCCAGCGTCCAGGCCGTGATGGTGCGTATGCGGAGCAGCCGGCGCGTCTCCAGCGTCTTTTCCTCAAGCATCATTTATCCTCTTCTTTAAAACTTCCGGGCGGGAACAGCGAGGCCGCGCAGGGACCGAACGAGCGTCGGTGGAGCGGCGTGAGGCCGAGGCGCGCCAGCGCTTCGAGATGCTCCCGCGTCGGGTAGCCCATGTTCCGTTCCCAGCCGTAGCCGGGATATTGCTGCGCGGCAGCGAGCATGAACTCGTCGCGGTGTGTCTTGGCCAGCACCGAGGCTGCCGCTATGGCCATATACTTCCCGTCGCCCCCCACCACGGTGGTGTGCGGGATGCCGGGATGCGGCGAAAACTTGTTGCCGTCCACCAGGATATGCTCAGGCTTAACCGATAAGGCGTCTACGGCACGGTGCATCCCCTCGATGGAGGCACGCAGTATGTTGATGCGGTCTATCTCGTCGGCCGGTACCATCACCACAGCCCAAGCCAGCGCGTTTTCCTCGATGAAAGGACGCAGACGCTCGCGCTGCCGTGCGGTGAGCTTCTTGCTGTCGTTGAGCTGCGGGCAATCGAAGCCGGGAGGCAGAATCACGGCGGCACACGCCACCGGGCCGCACAGGCAGCCGCGGCCGGCCTCGTCGCATCCCGCCTCCACAAGTCCCGGATTCAGCGATGACGCAAGCATGGCCCCATTATTTGTTTCGGGAGATGATATACTCGAAAATGTCGCGGAATGAGCGGCGTGCCTCGGTGTCGGGGTATTGCTCCAGGATTACGTCGGCCTCCTGTTGCATGCGGCGCATCGCGGCGAAGGCGTAGTCTATGCCGCCGTGCGCTTTCGCGAACTCTATGAGGCGAGTTATGTCGGGAGCCTCGAGTTCCTGTTTCTCAAGGAGTTTCACCATTTCGTCGCGTTCCGGGGCCGGAGCCGTCGCCAGGGCGTGGAGCAGCGGCAGCGTCACTTTCCCTTCGCGCAGGTCGTTGCCCGTCGGCTTCCCTATCTCCGGGGAGTCGAAGTAGTCGAAGATGTCGTCCTTTATCTGGAAGCAGAGTCCCAGCAGGCGGGCATATTCTATGAGCGGGCGAGCCTCTCCGGGCGCGGCTCCCACGGCGTCGGCGCCGATGCGCACGCAGTTGAGGAACAACGACGCCGTCTTCTTCTCTATCATGGAAAAATAGCTGGCCTCGGTGAGGTCGTGGTCGCGCACGTTGCAGATCTGGTCGATTTCCCCCATGGAGAGTTCGCAGCCGAGCTGCGAGATGGCGTCCACTATGTCGATATGCCCGGTGCTGATGGCCACTTTCAAGGCGTTCGACACGAAGTAGTCGCCCACGAGCACGGCGATTCGGTTTCCCCACCGGCTGTTGATGGTGGGATAGCCCCGGCGCATGTCGGTTTCGTCCACCACATCGTCGTGTATCAGCGAGGCGTTGTGCAGCATCTCCAGCGCCGCGGCGCCGTCGATGACCTTGCGGTTCACCTCTCCGAACATTTGCGCGCTCAGCAGCACAAGGATTGGACGTATCTGTTTCCCCTTCACTCGCAGGTACGACGTCACCACCCCGTTCATCAGCTCGTTGGGGGTGCGCAGCGTCGCCGCTATTATATCGTTGATGCGCCCCAGCTCTTCCGAGAGGCGCTTATGGATGGTTTCTATTGATGTCATATCTCAAATCAAGCACAAAATTAATAATATTTTTCGCAATTTGAGCTATTGTGTGCCGCAAATTTGTTAACTTTACAGAAATTTTTGTGCCCATGGACTCCAAACGACTATTCCTTCTGGACGCTTACGCGTTGATTTTCAGGGCTTATTATGCCCTGATACGTATGCCGCGCATTTCGTCGAAAGGTTTCAACACTTCAGCCATCTTCGGTTTCGTGAACACCCTCGAGGAGATTCTCCGCAAGGAGGCTCCCACTCACATGGCCGTATGTTTCGACCCTCCCGGTCCCACATTCCGCCACGAGGCCGACGCCAAATACAAGGCCGAACGCGCACAGACGCCCGAGGACATCAAGCTCTCCATCCCCTACATCAAGCGCATCATCGAGGCCTACCGCATCCCCGTCGTGGAAATCCCCGGTTTCGAGGCCGACGACGTGATAGGTACCCTCGCCACGCGAGCCGCCACCAAGGGCTACACCACATACATGATGACCCCCGACAAGGACTTCGGCCAGCTGGTGGGGCCGTCGGTGCTGCAATACAAGCCCTCCTACCGCGGGCAGGACTTCGAGTTGCGCGGCGAGCGCGAAGTGTGCGAACGCTATGGAATCCAACGCACCGGGCAAGTAATTGACCTGCTGGCGCTTATGGGCGACAAAATTGACAATATCCCAGGTTGTCCCGGCGTCGGTGAAAAGACCGCCGTGAAACTGATAGCCGACTTCGACAATGTGGAGAACCTGCTGGAACACACCTCCGAGCTGAAAGGCGCTCTCAGAAAGAAGGTGGAGGAGAACGCCGGGCAGATACGTTTCTCCAAGTTCCTGGCCACGATACGCACCGACGTTCCCATCGACATCGACGCCGACACCCTGCGCGTGGAGGAGCCGGACCGCAACGCCCTCTTCGAGGTGTTCCGCGAACTGGAGTTCAAGACGCTCGAAACGCGCGTGGCGCGACGCCTCGACGCCGCTTCAATCGAAAAGCAGGCCGGCCCGAAGGGTCCCGTGCAGCCTACCCTCTTCGACGCCGTGGATGAAGCTCCCGCCGCGCCTCAGGTCACAGACGCCGAACGCGTGGAGGTAAAAACCGTCGCCACAACGGAGGACGCCGACACCCTGGCGCGCCACCTTGCCGACGCCGCACAGGGCGCTTTCGCCGCCGTTACGGAGGGGGATTCCGACATGGACTGCCGGCTCCTCGGCGTGGGGGTAGCGCTCCCCTCGGGCGAAAACTGGTATGTCCCCGCCGCGCAGAAGGAGGGAATGGCGCAGGTGCTCGACGCCTGGGCACGCCCCGACCTTGAAAAGATTACCGCCGACGCCAAGCGCGATTACGTGGTGGCACGGCATCTCCGAGGCGATAATGAAGTGCCGCTCACGAACTATTACGACGTCTCGCTGGCGCACTACCTCCTGCAGCCCGAGACGCGCCACACGCTGCCGGCGCTTGCCGAGACACTGCTCCACCGCCGAGTGGAGCTGAACGCCGACGCCCTCGATGCCGCGGCATGTGCCCGCGCACTGCTCGACATGACGCCCGGCCTGCGCGCCGACATCGAGAAGGAGGAACTCATGCCGTTGCTCCGCAACATAGAGTTGCCGCTGGCCGCCGTGCTGGCAGAGATGGAACTCGCCGGCGTACGCATCGACGTCGAAGCCCTCGACAAGGCCGCCGACGGCATGCGCCGACGCATCGCCGCCCTCGAAACGGAAATCTATACCCTCGCCGGAATGGAGTTCAACATCGGCTCCCCCTCGAAGGTCGGGGAGGTGCTCTTTGACGTACTGCACCTCGACGACAAGGCCAAGAAGACCAAAAGCGGCAAGTATTCCACCTCCGAGGAGGTGCTCGCCAAACTGGTGCCTAAGCATCCGGTGGTCGGCAAGATACTGATGCACCGCTCGCTGCGCAAGTTGCTCAACACCTACCTCACGACGCTGCCGACGGCCATCAACCCGGCTACCGGCCGCGTGCACACCACTTACAACCAGACGGTTACGGCCACCGGGCGCCTGTCCTCGTCGAACCCCAACCTACAGAACATCCCGGTGCGCGACGAAGAGGGACGCGACATTCGCCGCGCCTTCATCCCCTCCGAGGGGAACCTCTTCCTCTCGGCCGACTATTCGCAGATAGAGCTGCGACTCGTGGCCGACTTCGCCGGTGAGGAGACGATGATAGAGGCCTTCCGCCACGACCGCGACATCCATGCCATTACCGCCGCGAAAATCTATCACGAAGACCTCGAAAAGGTGACTGCCGACCAGCGGCGCCACGCCAAGACAGCCAACTTCGGCATCCTCTACGGCATCTCGGCCTTCGGCCTCTCGCAGCGCCTCGGCATACCGCGCGCCGAAGCCAAGGAGCTGATTGACGGCTACTTCGAGACCTTCCCGAAGGTGCGTCTATACATGTCGCAGGCCGTGGAGCACGCCCGCGAGGAAGGGATAGTGCGCACACGCATGGGGCGCCGCCGCATGCTCCCTGACATCAACAGCCGCAACCCGACGGTGCGCGGTTACGCCGAGCGCAACGCCATCAACGCCCCTATCCAGGGCACCGCCGCCGACATCATCAAGAAAGCGATGGTCGACATCGCCGCCGAGCTACGCCGCCGAGGCCTCAAAACCAAGATGATAATGCAGGTGCACGACGAGCTCAACTTCGACGTGCCACCCGGCGAGGTGGCCGAAGTGCAGGAACTCGTGGCGCGCATGATGCAGCAGGCCTTCGACGGCGCCGTCCCCCTCACCGCCTCCGTAGGCGTGGCCGACAACTGGCTCGACGCCCATTGACCACTCACCCCTATGGCAAAGATAGTTTACGCCCTCGTTTACCTCGTCTCTCTGCTGCCGCTGCGCGTGCTCTACCTGCTGGCCGACGTGCTGGCAGGACTCATGCACACCGTAATACGCTACCGACGCCGCGTCACCCGCGACAACCTCACGCACTGTTTCCCCGAATTGCCCGTGAAGGAAATCCGCCGCACCGAACGCCGCTTCTACCGCTTCCTGGCCGACTACTTCGTGGAAACGCTGAAACTCGCCTCCATGTCGGAGAAGGAGATGCGCCGCCGCATGCGGTTCGAGGGCCTCGACGAGGTGAACGCCGACCTGCGCCGGGAGCGTTGCGTCTCGCTCTTCCTGGGGCATTACGGCAACTGGGAATGGGTATCCTCCATGCCGCTGCATTTGTGGCGAGGGGCGCATCCCTGCCAGATTTACCACCACCTGCACAACCGCACCGCCGCCTACATCTTCGAGAAACTGCGCACCCGCTTCGGCGCCACAAACATACCGATGGAGGATACTCTGACGGTCATCGGCCACGACTGGCGCGACGGCGTGCCCAACATCTGCGGATACATCGCTGACCAGTCGCCCAAATACCCGTCGCTTCACCATTTCGTGGACTTCTTCGGCCGCGAAACGGCGGTACTCACCGGCACGGAACGCATCTCGCGCCTCGTCCATGCCCCGGTCTATTACTGCGAGATGACGCGCCCGCGCCGCGGCCGCTACGTCTGCCGCTTCATCAGGATGACCGATGACGCCTCGGCGCTCCCCAAATTTACGCTGACCGACGATTACTGGCGGCGCCTCGAGGCGCAGATACGCCGCGAGCCCTACCTATGGCTGTGGAGCCACCGCCGCTGGAAGCACACCGCCGCCCGCTTCCGCGAGCTATACCCCGACGACTGGAGCCGCCGCCTCTCCCGCTTGTGAAAAGTTATTCAAACTTTTCACAAAATTATTTACAGGTAACGCGGTAAGTAAATGTGCATCCTGGTTAACCAAAGTTCCAGAAGTATAACGCCAATAGTTTACCATTATATGTATTGCGTAGCGCTTCCGTCAGGAAGCAGATTTTTCCGTAACCCCGTACGCCATCAGGCGTGCGGGGTAAGAGGTGCCACGAAATAAAAAGCCTCCGGAGGAGGCTGATTTGCAATTATTTACACCACTAATAGTTCTTCTTGATATAAATCGGCTTCCTAACGGATGCCTGTATTCATGTGCGCTTTGGTCCCCGCACGCCTGGCGGCGTACGGGGTTACGGAAAAATCAGCCTCCTCGCGGAGGCGCTGACGCAATTCAGGCAACAGAAAAATGCACATTTACTTATTGTACCTACTATAAGCCCTGAATTTAACACCATCGGTTAAATGATGTTAAACTCAGACTTGTTATTTTGAAGAATTGTCAAAAAGCCCTATATTTGCCAACGAGAAGAGATAATTGAGTTATCCGATTCCACTATTCATGGATTATTAAACTGAGACTATTCTACAATCCCTCTATTTGGTTACCCTTTACTCTGTAGCTCATTCTCCCACTTCAAACCATAATAACTAACTAAACTTTACAAAATGAAGAAACTCATCTTTTTTTCAGCACTGCTCGCCTGCTCGATGGCGGTCGGTGCCGAAGTGCGGATAGACTCGCTGAACCGCCTTGTGCTTGACGGTTTCGAACGGGAAAAGACTTCAAGGTCGAACCCGGCGGAGAATTTAAGATCACAAACCGGTAATCTGAATATCGATTAGTCGGTTGGAGACAACCGCCAACCGATTAATCGCACTTCTACAATCAAATTAAGAAATAAGAATGATGAAAAGATTAATATTGATTATAACGCTTCTCGCGAGCCTCGCAGCACAGGCATATGAGCCTATGATCCGCGAAGACCGTGTTTGGGAATATTACTTCATAGTCTCGCGTTGGGGTATCTGTACAAATTATTTGTACACCCTCAAGTTCGACGGCACTCAGGAAGTGAACGGGAAAACGTATCATCAGCTAAAGATGAAAAGCAGTCTATGCTGGACTTCTATGCAAGATGAAATAACGGATATATACGAACCTGAAACCCTGGATTCCCTGCAAGCATTATTACGGGAGGAAGACAGTAAAGTTTATATGCTGGTTCAGACTCCGGTCATAAAGGTTTATGAGGACAAAGGAGATGATTTCAAGGAGCAACCCGTCGGAGAGAATGAAGAGGTGGTCATATTCGATTTTAGCCGAAATCAGCCGGAGGAATGTTTCTTTGCATCCGGAAACCCGATGCACGGGGACCAACCGCAAGAAGAGGTGTATGACTTTCCCATGATAACCAAATATAACGTGGAAGACGTATCGGAGACTGACGGCATGAGTAAACAATACACATTACGCAACTGTGCCGTGTCAGATTTTTGCAACAACAAAGGACCTGAGACTCATGTATACGTAGCCGAAGGAATAGGCAATGTCGGACGCGGCTCGTTTTTAGTGCCGGAAACCGAAGCGAGATATCATGTTGTCCCTAATGCAACATACGGAGAAGGTTTCTTCAACAACCTCTACGATTTGGAAGGGAATGTGGTTTATAAAGGAGAGAACGTGCAGAAGCCGAGCAGCGGCATAGAAAGTGTCGGTGCTGCACCTAAAGAATCCGACAAACTCTACGACCTGACGGGCCGCGAAATCCGCAATCCGCAGCGCGGCACCATCTACATCCAGGACGGCGAAAAGCGCATCGCTTGGTAAATCTTGCAACATTGATTTTAATGCTGTAACCATAAAGGAAGCGGGCTACCTCAGTCTTTGAGTTTCTTCGCAAATTCTGCAAGCGAGGGCAAAACGTTGCACCATAAAGTTCGCAACAATTCTCCGGGAATTATCTCAATAAAAACGTAAAGAGGGGCGCCCGTGCGGCGTCCCTCTTTAGGGTTTCCGGAGAGGAAGGTTATCTGTCGGCGTGGAGGAGTTTCGCGAGCGTCACCATCCCTTTGGTTGCAGGTTCGGCTATCACCGTCACGTCGGGGATGCCGGCGACGCTGGCCGGGCGCGGGTCTATGTAGTAGATGGGCGTTCCGGGACGCACGCATTGCAGCAAGCCGGCCGCCGGATAGACCACCAGCGACGTGCCGATGACCACGAAGATGTCGGCTTCGTGTACTATCTCCACTGCCTTCTCGATGTTGGGGACCGCCTCCTGGAAGAAGACGATGTGCGGACGCATGGGCATGCCGTTCTTGCCGCGTGTGGAGGGCGAGGTGACCATGGTTTCTTCCGTGACGTCCTCTATATAACCGGGGTCGTCGACGGCGCGGATTTTCATCAGTTCGCCGTGCAGGTGCAGCACCTTGGAGCTGCCGGCGCGTTCGTGCAGGTCGTCTACGTTCTGGGTTATCACTTCCACGTCGAAGTCACGTTCCAGTTCGGCGATAGCCTTATGCGCGGCGTTGGGGAGGGCGTCGAGCAGGGCGGCGCGCCGCTCGTTGTAGAAGCGGTGTACCAGCTCGGGGTCGCGCAGGAACCCTTCGTAGGAGGCAACCTGCATTACCGGATAATTCTCCCACAAGCCGTCGGCGTCGCGGAAGGTGGAGATGCCGCTTTCGGCCGACACTCCGGCGCCCGTGGAAAATACGAGTTTCTTTTTTGCCATAATTCTGTATCGTTTAGGTTCTGACAGTATGACAAGCCGTGAAGGGTTTCGGCACACGTGGCACGGCTGTTTTAAGAAGAATTAAGAGAATTTAACGGCAACCTGGAGTTTTAAGGATGACACTTCGCGGCGGTAATTTGTTTTAACCTAAGCAGGGAAACGAAGCCCCGTATAAGCGTATATTCCGACATAAAATACTATAAAATACACAATCTTATGAAAATGAAGAAATTAGCTTTCCTCCCGCTTGCCATGCTCGGGGTGCTTGCATTTGCCTCCTGTTCGCAGGACGACGAACCGATAGCCGCCGGCAACGACGGAAACGTAAACCTCACCGTGTCTCTGCCGCAGGACATGGCCACGCGCCAGTTCTCCTCCGGCCGGAACGCAACACAACTGCAATACGCTGTCTATGAAGCCGGTTCCACAACGCCGCTGCCCGTCATCAAGCAGGCCGACGGAGAAACCCTCGGCACCGTAGGTACCGCCACGTTCGTGGAACTCAAAGCCACGGTAAGCCTCACGCTGGCACGCTCCAAGGACTACAACATAGTCTTCTGGGCACAGGATCCCACGGTGAAAGCCTACACTTTCGACGCCGCCAAGCAGACGGTAACAACAAACTTCAACGGTGTCCCCGTGAACGACGACATTTATGACGCCTTCACCACCAACTACCGCACGGGCATCGTGACCGGCCCCATCAACCGTACCATCACCCTTTACCGTCCCTTCGCACAGATAAACGTGGGCACCAACGACGTGGCCGAAGCCGCGGCCGCCGGCCTCACCGTCAATACGGTAGACATCACGGTGCCTTCGTATAACACGCTTAACCTCGTCAGCGGCGAAGTGGGTGTTGACGGCAACTTCGACCAGACCGCCACAGTCCCCACTGCGGTCTACACCGCCGCAGCCCCGGCTACAGCCGAGACTTTCCCCGTCGACGGCTACACTTACCTCTCTATGAACTATCTGCTCGTGCCCAAGGACAAATCGAGCGTCAACGTGCGCTTCTACGTCAATACCCAACCCACCGGCAGCACACTGACTGACCCGAGCGCAATGGGCGTCTACGAGAATGTACCGGTGCAGCGCAACTACCGCACCAACATCTACGGCGCCCTGCTCACCGACCCCGCAGTCTTCAACGTACAGATAGACCCGGCCTTCAATGTCCCCGACAACGATTATGACATCAAGGGATGGGACGGCACCGTCTCCGACAAGCTCGACAAGGATACCGACGGCAAGACGGTGCTCCTAAACGCGCCGCAGGACCTGGCCCTCTTCGCCCGGATGATGGAAGCCGGAACACTGGACCCCTCCACTCCCGTGAAGCTCAACGCCGACATGGACCTCAACTCCATAGAGTGGAAACCTATCAAGAACTACGCCGGCACGTTCGACGCGCAGGGCCATACCATCAAGAACCTGAGCATGACCACTTCGGCACCGTTCATGGGGCTTTTTGACCGGCTGAAAGGAAACGCCACGATCAAGAACCTTACAATAGAGAATGTAAATATCGTGAACACTACAACAGATTCCGATACCGGAACCGGTGCAATTGCAGGAGACCCCTTTACCTCTTCTATCCAAAACGTTACTGTCAAAGGGAATATCTACATTACCGCTTACCGCTATGTAGGCGCGATAGCCGGACATAACGCATACGGCACATATACCGGTCTGACCGTCGACGCCAATCCCGGCAGCTATGTGCGTTCCACCTCTACCTCGCAGGGCCTCCTCTCCGCTCCGGCACAGTGCGGCGGTGTGATAGGTTACTGCGGTGAAGGCGGCACTGTCTTCAAAGACATCACAAGCAACATCAACGTTATTGCCGACTCTTACGGCGCAGGCGGCATCTTCGGCACGCTTCAGAGCGGCAACCAGGTGACCGGTTGCTCCTCGTCGGGCACAGTCACGCTGACCAAACCCATGAATGCAAAATATGCTCAGGCCATCGGCGGCATTGCCGGCGACTATATTCCCGGCAGCCGTATCGATGTCAACGGATGCACCTTTACAGGGACACTGAGTTCCAACGTCAACGGCACTCCGTTCACCGACTTCCTGAACGGCGGACTCGTAGGCATCTCCTACGGCGGACGTTCTGCCGGAGTGGGTGTGAACGCCACGAACCTCTACATCGACGGCGTGCAGAAACCCTATCCCGCCAACTGACAAACCTTATCAAATATCAAAAAAGCGGACGGCCTTAACACCGCCCGCTTTTTATGGAACACCCAATTATCAACCATAATATTGTATTTAACGCAATTTAACAAATCGGGGGTAAAACGGATTATTTTATCTAATTTTGTGGATTAAAGTAACTTAATTTAAATAATCCAACATGAAACAATCCACAACCCTGTCGCTTTTCGCCGCCGCAGCCCTTTTCGGACTTGCTTCCTGCTCGAGCGACGAACCCGCCGTCATTACCGGTAATGGCGCAGAAACTTTCACTATCTCGTTGCCTACGGAGCTTACCCGTGACTTCAACGACGGCCTGTCGGCCAAGAACCTTTACATCGCCGTCTATCCCAAAGGGGAGGCAGTGCAACGGCGTCGCCACTGATATGCAGCTTCCCGACGGCTCTCGCCAATGAGACCCTGATTTCCGGCGCCACGTTCAACGGCCTGACCGCCAACGTCACCATCCAGCTCGTGAAAGACCAGAGCTACGACGTGCTCTTCTTCGCCGAATCTTACACCGACGGCACAGACGAGTGCCCCTACGCCTTCACTCCCGCCACACGCTCCATGAAGGTGACCTACGGCAAGATGGCCTGCAACAGCGACGCTCCCGACGCTTTCTATTACCACGGGGAAATCAAGGCCAGCGGCACGAACCACCCCATCGAGTTGCGCCGTCCCTTCGCACAGATCAACATCGGCACCGACGACTATGACACCGCCGTGAAAGCCGGCATGACCGTAACCTCCTCGGCCGTCACCTTCTCTAACCTCGCCGACACGTTCGACTTCGTCACCGGCGCCGCTACCGGCAATGCCGAGAACGTAGAGTTTGCGAACGCCGACATTCCCGCCGCCTCACAACCCTTCCCCACCGGCGCCGCAGGTCAGTACCGCTACCTGAATATGGCATACGTGCTTGTCGGCACAGGAACCGGCGACCAGGCCGTCATCAACAGCGTGCAGATGTCGCTCAACGAGGCAACGACTCCCTTTGCCACTTACACCAACATCCCGGCGAAGACCAACTTCCAAACCAACATCTACGGCTCGCTTCTCACCAACAAAGAGAACTTCACCGTCACCATCAACCCGGCCTTCGGCGGCGCGTATAACAACGGGCTGCTTGCCGTAGCCACCGAAGACGACTTCAAGGCCGCTGTTGCCGCCGGCAAAGACATCGTCCTCGCCAGCAACGTAAGCCTCACCGCTCCCGTCACCATAGAGAAACCGATGACCATCGACCTCGGCACCAAAACCCTCAATATCGGCTCACAGAGTATCACCAACGCCGCCGGCAACGACCTGACTATCCAGGGCGACGGTGCAGTAATAGGCTCGGTAAGGAATATGATTCAGAACAATGGCAACCTTACCGTAAAAGGAGGCCTTTTCTCAGTATCCACTTCCGACTATTTCAAGACAGCCATCTCGAATAATGCCGGAGGCACATGTACCATCGAAGACGGCACTTTCACAAGTGGCCGTGCGCCAATGTACAATCAGGGGACTATGGTAATCAACGGCGGTTCTTTTACCACGACTTCCAATAACAGTGGCGATTCTTATATCCTTTACAACGACGTAATAGATCAAGCATCCCAGAATGCGAATATAACCGTCAACGGCGGTACATTTACCTCCTTGGGAGGCCCCGCTCTAATGATGAGGTCAAGCGGCATGCGTGGCGGCAAACTGACCTTTAACGGCGGAACAGTCTCTGCAAAGAACGGCTATGCTGTCAACGGCCAGTATTGTCCCGACATGACCATCACCGGCGGTACTTTCACCGGCGGGGGCGCCATGCAGGTCAACGCTTGCACCGTAAATATCTCAGGCGGTAACTTTATAGCCGGAAACTTCTATGCTCTCGGCCTCGACATCGAAAACCACTCAAGCACAAATTCGGTAGCCAATATCAGTGGCGGGTATTTCTTCACGACACCGAATTTCGCCACAATCTATTGTTCAAAGAGTGCCACCGCAAACATAACCGGCGGTTACTTCACCAACCTCTTCAAGAACAATAATAAGAATACCACGTGGCCGATAGCCGAAGGTTACGAAGCTGCACAGCTCACTCCTGCCCTGACGCAGACCATTGCCGGTGTACAATGCTCCTTCAACTATCAGGTAAAAGCCAAATAACACCAATCCCTCAAATATAAAAAAGCGGACGGTCTTAACGCCGCCCGCTTTTTTGTGACCCTGTCACGAAAGGCGCGCAGGAAAATAGCGCAAGGTCGAACCGCGGAGTCAAGGGGGCGGAGACCTCCCGGTCTCCGTGCCGCGTCTGGTGCCGCGCCTGCCCGGCAGTATTTGTGCCTTCAGGAATCAATAATCCCAGTAGTAGTTGACGTTCCGTTTCTCCGCGAAGATACGGACATTGCCCTCTATCACATATTTTACTGCAAGGGCGTCGGCGCCGGGATTGTAGCTTATCTCAAAGAAAGTAGAACCCATGTTGTGCTGTTCGCCGCCCATGGTATAATAATTCCAGTTTGAAAACTCAACCGGAGTCTGTGTCTGGAAATAGCGCGCCATGGTGTTGTAGCGCGACTGTCCCAACAGCTTTACGAGGCGCGCCTTCAGCGCCGGCTTTTTCAGAAGGTTAATCTCGTAGGGATATTTCCCCACCGATGATTGGAAAATCGAGTTCAGGGACGCATTGGAGGTATGCCCGCGATGCTTGGCCTTGGTGGTTTTGCGCGTCTTGGCCGCCAGCGACGACTCATGCGTGAAAAAGCCGGCTCCTCCGCAAAGGAGCGCCAACGCCGCGACCGCTAAGATGGATTTCTTCATATTCGTAGATTATTTTTATAATTCAGTGAAAGTACAAATTTACAAAATAATTTTAGATTTCCGGCAAACTTTCATCGAAAAAACTATTGTCGCATCAATTTATGAGAGTCGGGGGTTATTGTGCTTCTTAAGCCAATGTTATTGATGTTACGGATGTGGCGGATGTTACGGATGTGACTTATAAGATCTATAAAAGGGCCGGTGTATATGCGCCCTAAAACAACGAGAGTGAGCCGCGGGGGGCTCACTCTCTTATATACGGGCGGAGACGGTCAGTCTTCCTCTTTCATGTTGTGGAAGACGTTCTGCACGTCTTCGTCTTCCTCGAATTTCTCAAGCAGTTTCTCTATGGATTCGCGCTGTTCGGGAGTCACCTCCTTATAGTCGGTGGGGATGCGTTCGAACTCGGCCGAAACTATCTCGAAACCGTTCTCTTCCAGATACTTCTGGATGGCGGCAAACTGGTCGAATGCGCCGTAAACGCACCATTCCTCATCCCCCTCCTCGGCTTCGAGTTCTGCCTCGAAGTCCATCAGGCTGAGTTCCAGTTCGTCGTGGTCGACGGCCTCGTTGGGCTTGATGTGGAACACGCTCTTGTGGTTGAAGAGGAACGAGAGCGAGCCGGAAGTGCCGAGCGAGCCGCCGTGTTTGTTGAAGTATGAGCGCACGTTTGCCACGGTACGCTGGTTGTTGTCGGTAGCGGTTTCCACAACGATGGCGATTCCGTGGGGACCGTATCCTTCGTAAACTATTTCCTTGTAGTCGCCGGCATCCTTTTCGGTAGCCTTTTTGATGGCGCGCTCCACGGTATCCTTGGGCATGTTGGCGGCCTTGGCGTTCTGCATCAGCACACGCAGACGCGGGTTCATGTCGGGGTCGGGGCCCCCGGCTTTTGCCGCGATGGTGATTTCTTTACCGATGCGTGTGAACGTCCGCGACATGTTGCCCCAGCGTTTCAGCTTGCGCGCTTTGCGATATTCAAATGCTCTTCCCATGTTTTATGTGTCAGGTATGTTATTTTTGTATTGTTGTTGTCTGTTATCTGAGTTCTGCGCCGAGGTTTTTCTCCAGCGCGGCTATGATTTTCTTCATCACGCCGTCTATCTGCTTGTCCACGAGTGTCTTTTCGTCGTCCTGGAGCGTCATGGCCACGGCGTAGGATTTCTTCCCTTCGGGCACTCCCTTCCCCTCGTACACGTCGAAGAGGACGACATCGCGCAGCAGCTTGCCGCCGGCTTTGCGTATAATCTGTTCCACCTGCGCGAAGCTGACGTTCTTGTCGAGCAGCAATGCGAGGTCACGCTTCACCGGGTGAGCCTTGGGGAGCGGCTTGAAGAGGGTTTCGCTCTTGGCGGCCAGTTGCATGAGCGGTTTCCACGCCAGGTCGGCATAGGCCACGGGCTGTTCTATCTCGAAGCGTTTCAGCACCGGGTTGCGCACTGCACCAAGCGATGCGAGGCGTTTGCCCGAGCGCGTGGAGATGTCGAGGCGAACGCTGAAGAGGTCGTCGGCGCCCTGGGAGTATTGCAGCATACCTTCGGCGATGCCGAGGCGCCGCAGGATATTCTCCACAATCCCCTTGAGGGTGAAGACGTCCATCTCGGCCGGTTTCGTGTTCCATGTGGCACGCGAGGTGTTGCCCGTCAGCCACAGGGCAAGGCGCATCTCCTCGCCGAAGGGAGCCAGCGGATGTTCCTTCGTTATCTCCTTCTTCGGGTCGAGGGCGTAGATGTTGCCGAACTCGTAGAGACGCAGGTCGGTGAGGCGACGGTTGATATTGTGGGCCAACGATTCCAGACCCCCGTAAAGCAACGTGGCGCGCATCGTGCTCAGCTCGTTGCTGAGCGGGTTCATCACCTTGACGCACTCCGCGGCCTTGAAGGTGGAGCCTTCATCGTCATTGTAATAGGCGGCCGAGGACAGAGAGTTATTCATTATCTCGTTGAAGCCCTGAGCCGTGAGCTGCTCCGAAACCATGTTCTGCATGGTGTAGGAAAAATCGGTCATCCCCTTGTGCGAGAGGTTGGCATGCATTTCCGAGGAGATTTCCACGTTGTTGTAGCCGTAGACGCGCAGGATTTCCTCCACAACGTCGCAGGGGCGCGTCACGTCCACACGGTATGTGGGGACGAGCAGTTTCAGCTCCTCATCCGTGCTTTCCGGCAGGATTTCTATTTCGAGCGAGGTGAGGATACGCTTGATGAGCGGCACGGGTATCTCTTTGCCGATAAGGCGGTTGCAGTAGTCTATCGAGAGCGAGACGGGGAACTTGGCCACCGGCTCGGGATAAGCGTCGGAGACCTCGCCGCAAATTTCGCCGCCGGCCAGCTCCTTGATGAGCGAGGCGGCCAGTTCGGCGGCATAGACGGTGATGTTGGGGTCGGTGCCGCGTTCGTAGCGGAACGAGGCATCAGTATTAAGGCCGTGGCGGCGTGCCGTGCGGCGAACGCGTGTGGGGTTGAAATAAGCGCTTTCGATGAAGACGTCGGTTGTCTCCCCGGTGACGCCCGAGTCGAGGCCGCCAAACACTCCGGCGATACACATCGGCTTCTCGGCGTCGCAGATCATCAGGTCGCTCTCGTCGAGGGTGTGTTCCACACCGTCGAGGGTGGTGAACTTTGTGCCCGAGGGACACGTGCGCACCACTATCTTGCCGCCGGCTACGCGGTTGAGGTCGAAGCAGTGGAGCGGCTGCCCGAGGCCGAGAAGCACGAAGTTGGTGATGTCCACGATATTATTGATGGGTCGTTGTCCGGCGGCGGCAAGCAGGTTGCGCAACCATTCGGGCGACTCGGCCACCTTGACGCCACGCACGGTGACGCCGCTGTATCGCGGACAGCCCTGCTTGTCTTCCACCTCCACGGGCGTTGCGCCGTCGGAGCGGTCGGGGGCGAAGTCGGCCTCGTCGCGGAGGCGGAGCTCCGGCATACGGGCCTGGGGGTCGGTCTCGTAGCTATGGCGCGCCAGGTAGGCTTTCAGGTCGCGTGCCACGCCGTAGTGGCTGGCGCCGTCAACGCGGTTGGGAGTGAGTTCCACTTCCAGCATATAGTCGCTCTCCACATTGAAGTAGCTTGCGGCGTCGGTGCCGGGCTTGATGCCGTCCGGAAGCACCATGATGCCGTCGTGCGAGGCACCGAGACCTATCTCGTCTTCAGCGCATATCATTCCAAACGACTCCACGCCGCGCATCTTCGACTTCTTGATGACGAACTCTTTATCGCCGTCATAGAGGCGAGTGCCGATGGTAGCCACCACCACGTTCTGTCCGGCGGCTACGTTCGGGGCGCCGCAGACTATCTGCAACGGCTCGGGACCGCCCACGTCGACTGTGGTGATGTGCAGATGGTCGGAATCCGGGTGGGGGATGCAGGTCAGCACATGGCCGATTTTCAGGCCGCGGAGACCGCCCTTCACGGTTTCTACCTCCTCCACATGGTCACATTCCAGCCCCAGGGAGGTGAGAGCGGCGGCAAGTTCCTTTGCCGTCATATCGAAATCGATGTAGCGTTTAAGCCACTTTAATGATATATTCATAGCCTAAGAGTTAAATTCAAAAACAAGTGGTGGCGTGCGCCGAAACGGGACACGCCGGAGTGCGGCCTGCCGTAGTGGCACGCGCGCATTTCTTTTCAAGGTGCAAAAGTAGCCATTTTCCCGCAAACCAGCAAATTTCCCGCCCGCATTATCAATTTTTCCTCCGCTTTTAACCATCTTAGCCACAATCCCGGCCCCGCGCGGCCGCCCGGAACGCAGATATTTTTTCTGTTTTGCCTGACAATTTTGCAGGTACGTGGAAATGTATTATCTTTGTGGGAAATACCGCTTTTGACATGAATAAGCCCCTTGTGAAATATCCCGTCGGAGTCCAGAGTTTCGAGAAACTTCGCGAATACTCTTACCTTTATATTGACAAGACAGATCTTATCTATGATCTTGTCACTTCGGATAATTGCATCTTCCTGGCTCGTCCGCGCCGCTTCGGGAAGAGCCTTTTGCTCTCAACCATTCAGGCTTATTTCGAAGGTAAGAAAGAGCTGTTCAAAGGGTTGGCAATCGAACAGTTGGAAACAGACTGGATCGAGCACCCGGTTCTGATGCTGAGTCTTGCAGCATACCGTCCCGTCAATGGCAATCTTGAGGGACTCCTCAGCTTTCAGTTCGACGAATGGGAGAAGAAATATAATATCCAATCAAATGAAACAGAATTGTCATTACGATTTCGCCAAATCATCAAGAGCGCATACGAAGCCACCGGTACGACTGTCGTTATCCTTATTGACGAATACGACAATCCCATCATCTCGACGATGCACGACATGGAACGGAGCGAAGATAACCGCCAACTGCTGAAATCCATCTACGTCAACATCAAGGACCTCGACCAATATATCCGCTTCACGATGCTGACCGGCGTCAGCCGCTTCAGCAAAATGACCATCTTCAGCGGCCTCAACAACCTCCGCGACATCTCTTTCAACCGAAAATACGCCACCATCTGCGGCATAACAGAGACCGAACTTACCGCAAATTTCCAGCAGGGAATAAAGGAACTCGCCGAGGAATACGGCACGGACGCCGACGGCGCCGTGGCCCTGCTCAAAGCCAATTACGACGGCTACCATTTCACGGCCGATTGCCCCGACCTATACAACCCGTTCAGTCTGCTGTGGGCCTTCGCCGACAGCAAAATCGGCTCCTATTGGTTCCAGAGCGGCA
>OJRI01000752.1_pt1 | contig 20926 bp, 17 predicted proteins | sample 1599151 | NCBI WGS metagenome assembly OJRI01 (sample SAMN03922457, study PRJEB24848) | human gut metagenome | isolation source: stool sample | host: Homo sapiens | place: Germany | collected 2009-11
TTGCTCAGGTTCCTGATTTGTTCTATAGTCCTGTGATTGTGAGCTAAATTTCTATCATGCAATAATTTATGGCGCTATGCTTCACTCGCGATACCGTGCAGAGATAAATGTAATTATCCAACGGAATAAAACCGTTTACCGGAGGTTTGCTTTCCGGGGATGGAAGAGGAAGAGGTAGAGGAGTGCGAGCAGGAGGCTGTAGGCGGCGAAGATGAGCCAGAGGGATGTCCAGTCGCCGAGGAAGAAGGGTTGTGTGCGGCCCGACGGCAGCGTCACCGTTTGCCATTGGCAATAACGATTCACCACGGCGCCGGCGACGAGTGTCCCCGCCGAGGCACCGAAGCCGTTGCTCATCAGCATCATCAGCCCCTGGCCGAAGCCGCGGTTGTGCTCCCCCGTGTTCTGCTCCATGTAGAGATGTCCGGCTACGGTGAATAGGTTGAACGCCGCGCCGTAGACCGCCATCGAGAGGATGAGCATCCACAGTCCGTAGCCGGGATTGCCGAAAGCGAAAAGCAGGTAGCGCAGCGCCCAGGCAGTCATGGCCAGCACCATGCACCATTTTATCCCGAGCCGGTTCATGGCCAACGGCACGAGCAGCACGCACACGGCCTCGGAAACCTGCGAGAGGGAGAAGAGCATCGTGGCGTTGCCGGCCGCCCCCGAGCCGCCGTACTGCGGGTCGGCCATGAAGTGGGAGATGAAAGGCGTGGCGAAGCCGTTGGTTATCTGGAGGCACACGCCGGCAAGGACGGCCAGCAGCAGGAACTGCCGCAGGTATCCCTTTTTGAAAAGGGTGAAGGCCCGCAGTCCGGTGACGTCGGGCCAAGAATGTCCGCGCATCCGCGCCAACGGTGTGGAGGGGAGCGTCAGCGTGTAGAGGAAGGTGAGCAATCCTATGACGGCGGAGCAGAGCAGCATCCCCGGCGTGTACTGGAAGCGGTATTGCGCAAGCGGGTGCATGTCGTTGAGCGTAAATCCGAAGGAGCCGTCGTGCCAATAGGCGCAGTTGACGAGCCACATTGCGGCCACGAATCCCACCGTTCCCCAAACACGTATGGCCGGGAAGGTGTCCACGGGCCGCAGTCCCTGCCGTGCCAGCAAAGCGAACGTTGTGGTGTTGGCCAGCGCCAATGTGGGCATATAGCAGCAGAGGAACAGGAGCCACAGCGTGAAGAAAGGAGCGAACCGCATCTGCGGATTACGCGCCGCGTAGAGCCATGCCGCCGCCATCGCCACGGCCGCGGCAAGGTGGCACAGCCCGAGCACGCGCGCCGGAGCCAGGAAGCGGTCGGCCACATGCCCCAGCAGCGCCGGGAACAGCAGCGACACGAATCCCACGGCGGCATAGAACCAGGCGATGTCGGCACCCAGTCCGCCGCGCCCCAGCAGCTGGCCGAGGCACGTGAGGCAACAGCCCCACACGGCGAATTGCAGGAAGTAAAGCACCGAGAGGCGCGCACGCGCATTTGTCATGGCCGTCGTTCCCACTGCGGTTTAGAATGTTGCCTCCACGCCGCCGAGGATGGTGATTCCCGGCATCGGGCAGCCGTACACCACCTCATACCGGCGGTCGGTGATATTGTCGAGTTTCAGGAACGGCGTAACGTGCACGCCAGGCTTGTGGAAGGTGTAGGCCGCGCGCAGGTTCAGCAGTTCGTAATCCACGGTTTTCGGTCCGCCGTTGCGAAGGCTCCATACGGTATTCGAGCTGAGCGCGAAGCTGAAGCGGCCCGGCATGAAGTCCACCATAGCGTTAAGGCGGTTCTTCGGCGCGGCCAGCAACCCGGCATTGTCGGTGTGCAGGTAGGCGTAGTTTGCGGCCACGTTCCAGCGGCGGTCTATGCGGTAGGCGGCATCCAGCTCGAATCCTTTGTTGATGAAGCGCCCGGTGTTGACGTTCAGCGGCCGGCCGTCCTGCCTTACGGTCTGGATCATGTCGCGTCCGTTGATGAAGTAGAAGGCCACGCCCGCCTCAAGCCGTCCCTCGAGGAACCGCTGGCGTAGCGATGCCTCGTAGTTGAGCATCGTCTCGGGGCGCAGGTCCGGGTTGTGGGGAGGATACATGTAGAGCTCGCGGATGTTGGGCGCGCGGAAACCTTTGGAGAAACTGAACTTGAATTCGGAGCCTTCCCATCCATGCACAATCACTCCGGCCTGCGGCACCCACTCGTTGCCATACTGCGAGCCGTGCTGCAGGCGCACTCCGGCATTGAGCGACAGCAGCTCGCCGAGCAGTCCCTGCTGCATCATCACGTAGCCGGCAATTTCGTTCTCGCACTTGCGGGTGATGTCGGTCTCCCGGCCGTCGGCCTTCGCCGCGTTCCAGGCGTGGCCGCCCCAATGCACGAAGTCCACGCCCAGCGAGAGGTCGCTCAGTTGCCACGGATGCAGCGTCTGGTAGAGGGTGAGGCCCATGTTGTAGTCTGTGGAGTGGAAGAGGTAGTCGCGTGGTTGGGCGCCGGGAGCGTAGCCGTCGTCCACCTTGTGGTGGCCCCAGTTGATGTAGGCCTGCGCTCCGCCGTTGCCCCAGCCGTAGCGGTCGTTGACATAGAGCGACGCCGTTCCGCGCCCCATGTAGGTCCACATGCTCAGCAGCGGCTCCTGCGTGGTGCCCGGGTTCTCGGCGCGCGTCTGCGTCAGCGTCACGTTGGTGCCGATGCTCCAGTGGTGGCTCAGGTTATAGTTCACCTGCATATACTCGTTGGCGAGCCAGAAGGCGGAGCCGCGGCGGTTGCCGTTGCTGCGGTCCAGCTGTCCGGCCACGGTCACGGAAAGGCGGTCACGGCGGTAGCCCGCCTGCAGGTTGAATTTCTGCGTGTTGAATGAGCCGAACATGGCGCGCGCACGGCCGGAGACGCCCTCTTCGTAGGTGCGGTCGGTGATGATGTTCACCGAGCCGCCCATGGCGTTGGAGCCGTAGAGCAGCGACGACGGCCCTTTCACCACCTCGATGCGCTGCACGCCGTTGGCCACGTAAGTGTCGGGCAACGCGTGGCCGAAGACCGATGCCCATTGCGGCTGTCCGTCTATCATGAATAGCACCTTGTTGCCCTGGCCCACACCGCGGATATTCACCGTCCCGGCGGCGCCCCCGGACACGCCGTAGCCGGCGAAGCCCCGCTCGGTGACGAACAGTCCCGGGATGCGGTCCATCAGAACCGGGAGCACCGACGACTCGGCGCTCCGGTTTATCTCGGCCGCGGTGACGATATTGACGTCGAGCGGCAGCAGTTCCACACGTGTTTTGGCCGGTGCCGTGACGAGTGTTTCCGGCAGGATGCTGTCACCCGGTTCTTCGGCGAAGAGCGGCAGGGCCGCCAGCAACACGGAGGCGGCGGCACAGCAGGGTTTAACCATGGCAGGTGTTCTGGAATCGTTCATAATCGGTAGCTATAAAACAGCAACATCAGGGTTACCGGTAGCGGACGCAAATTTACAAAAATTCCGCGTAACGCCAAAACGCGCCGGCCCCGCCGCCGCAAAAAGTGCACAATTCCCCGCAATAATGGTTGCAAAACGTTCCGTATCCGGAAGGTGGTACATAAAGAAAGCGCTGGGAGGGGAGGGCCTCCGGCGCTTTTTATTATGGATGGGTTATCTCTTATTTGATAATTACTTTCTGGGCTTTGCCGTTCTGAACACGGATGTACATGCCGTTTTCGGGGTTGGCTACGCGAACACCCTGCATGTTGTAGTACTGGGCTGCACCGTTTTCAATCTCGATGCCGTCGATGCCGAGCGAGGGGTTGTAGTAGTATGTTACGGATACTTCGCGGCTCTGCTGTTTGCCTTCCTCAACGGCGTAAGCGTAGATGCTTGTGGTGGCGTTGATGGTGAAGGGGGCGTTGTAAACCTGGAAATCGGCTTCGGTATTTGTACGGTAGTAGATGGTTGCGCCTTCGGCTGCCGTGATGGTGACGGTAGATGTGGAAGCGAACTGGTTTTCGTCATTGAGTTCAGTACCGCTGATGACGGGTACATCGGAAACGGCCTGCTGATATTCGAGGGGGTAGAGCTGGAGAGCGCCTTTGAAGTTGGCTACGGCGACTTTCACGTCATAGATACCTGCGGCTGTCGAAGCGATGGTGAAGTTATTGCGGAAAGTATACTCCGTGCCGTCGGGCGTGGTGCCGGAGAAGTTTGTTTTTGTATCGGGTGTTTCCGCTGCAAAGGTCACATTCTTAAGGACAACCACCTCGTTGACCATGGATTCGTCAATGCTTGTGACTTCGTTATAAGTAACGCCGCTGTTCTCGGTGGATGCGGGCATGGTGCTTACAGGCTTGAGTTCTATGAGGCCGTTGAAATTGTCGGTTTGTGCCGTCCATCCGGCGGGGATGATGTTGCCTACTTCGTAGCCGAGGTCATATTTGAAAATCAAACCTGCCGTGCCGGCTTCGTCGATTACGTATGTGTTGCCACCGATTACGTATGTAACGGTCAGCGGGAAGTTGATGTAACCTTCGTCATCCTTGTTGCCACATGCAGCGAGGTATTCGGCCAGAGTGTTGTAGCTTTGGACAACTGTAAGGGTGTACTGGGCGCTACCGGCTGTGTAAGTGTCGTTTTCGGGAGCTTCGGCCTTGATGGTAGTCGTACCGGCGCCTACGAGGGTGACTTCACCTGTCGTGGCGTTGACGGTAGCAACTTCGGGGTTGCTCGAAGTGTAGGAAACGGCAGCGTTTGTGGCCTTTGTCAGCGTCGGCGCGGTGAAAGCCTGTCCGAGGATGGCAGTGTAAGAAGATTCGGGGAACTGAAGACCGGCGAGTTCCTTGTCGCCGGCTTCAGCTTCATATGTGATAACTACCGATGCAACTGTGACAGTTTTGGCACATGCCAATTCTATAGATACTTCTTGAGAGTCGGTCGTGACAGAAATTTGTTTTCCGCTGACGGTAACAGTTTCTCCATTGTTAAGCTTATAGCCAGTGAAATTGTTACTACCGGTAGTGGCGATGTCCACTTTAGTAATAGTGTTGCTGTTTGCTGAAATCACCATTGTAGCACCGGAGTTCTTGTAAACACGCAGCCCATCTGACCAAAGACGCCAGCCGTTTCCAGCTGTTTTGTTAAGCGTAATAGCAACTTCACCAGATGAAATCTGTGTCCCGGGGGTAATGTAGGGAGCATCATTTGCGGTTTGACGTGTCAAACCGTAGTCGTTTGTGGTGAAGTCAAACGTCACTTCGTCGGCCATTGCCGTTGAAGCGGCGAGGGCCAACGTTGCGAGTGAAAGTAAAAATTTCTTCATTCTTTTGTTGTGTTTTGAGTTATATGTTTTTTTATTGCGTCTTTTTTGTTTGCGGCCGTGCAGGTGAGGGCGCGCGAGTCTTTTTCTGATTTGCAACCGAATTGGTTTTGCGTTTCTACCTTAGAATAACAACTAAGGGCGGATTATGTTCCGCCAATCGGAACCGGAGAGCAAATAGACACCGCAAAATTACTCATACTTTATGACACGGCAAACTTTTCCGACACTTTTTTTATCAAAATCATCCTATCCACAAGAGATTTAACATTCCCGTAACAGGGGGACCATCTCCCCGCTCTCCATCGACCGCTGTAACATCAGCTACATCAATCACATCCGTTACATAAAAAACATTTACGCCACAAAAAAGCCGCAACCGGGAAAATCTCCGGTTACGGCAATAATTTAGGTTGAAAATCTGTCGGGGTGAGAAGACTCGAACTTCCGACCTCTACGTCCCGAACGTAGCGCGCTAACCAACTGTGCTACACCCCGAGTGCCTAAGCGACTGCAAAGTTAATACCATTTTCCGTCTCCACCAAATTTTTTTCAAACTTTTTTATCCGGCGCCCAAAAATTTATCAAAAATGTCAGTAGGTATCCCCGTTTGCGGATACCTGCTGAATTAAAAACTATAAGTAATCATGAAGCTATAGGATACGGCTGTAGCAAGGGATTCACCGAGGGGGACGCCGGCAATGCCGTGGCCCGGGGGAATGGTTCCTTATTGCTGCCTCTCCTCTATATAGTCGTTATTGTCGTCGTAGCTTTCCAGCGGTAAGAGCTTGCCTCCACCTTTCTTATTAATGTCGGGCTTGCCCCGGTAGTAGATTTTGGTGCTTCCGATTCCGCGCACTTTCAGCTCGAAGCGGGGCCAGCAGCCTATGGACCCGCTTCCGAGGATGCGGCAGCCTACATAGTCGCTGCGCAGGTTGTCGGCCTGTATCAGTCCGGTGCCCACCATGTTGAACTTGGCGTTGTTGCACTGGCCGTTGAGCACGATGGTGCCGTTGCCGGTCTTTATGGAGGCTTCCACGTTGATGCTGCGGATGCTGTCGACAGTTATGCGGCCGTTGCCCACCACGGTGGTTTTGAAGGTGGAACAGGGGGAGATGTCGATGACGTTGACGGTGCTGTCGCCGTCGTTCTCCACCTCTTCAAGGAACTCGCTGTAAACGTAGAGTGTGGGGAGCGGTTTCACCGGCGTTTCGTATGGCATCGTCTCCAGTTTCAGCTGCCCGTCTTTGTTGGTGGCCAGGAAATAGTCTGACATCACCTTGGGGGCGCGGAAGCGGGCTATACCGGCCGAGTCGGCGCTTTGCACGTACACCACGTTTATATTGTTTACCACTTTCAGACGGTTGAAGCTGCCTACTGTCAGTTCGTAGTCGAACTCTTCGGTAGCGGCGCTGGCGCCTAAGGCAGTTAACATCGCGAGCAATAAGAGCGTAAATGTCCTCATCGTCTTATATGAGATTTATTAAAGTTATACTTTAAGAATGCTATAATATTTTTCTCCGATTTCATCGAAGATTTTCAGTATTTCGTCTTCCGTTTCGGCACGCAGCATCGCTATGCGGGTGGGCTTGAAGTCGGGCAGTCCCTTGAAGAGGGGGGAGGAGGCGAGGTGTCGGCGTATGTGGCGAATGCCGCGCACTTCGTCTATGCGCTCTATGCTTTCGCGTATCTGGCGGCGCAGCACCGCGAATTTCTCCTCCACGGTGAGCGGCGTGTAGCTGTCCGTGTCGAGGAACTGGCGCATGTCGCGGAAAATCCACGGCGCCCCGAAACTGGCACGCCCTACCATCACGCCGTCCACGCCGTAGCGGCGGAATGCTTCTGCCGCTCCTTCGGGAGTGGTGATGTCTCCGTTGCCGATTACCGGTATCTCCATGCGCGGGTCGGCTTTCAGCTCCCCGATGAGCGTCCAGTCGGCCTCGCCGGTGTACATCTGCGAGCGCGTGCGTCCGTGCACCGTGATGGCCTGTATGCCGCAGTCCTGGAGTCGTGGACCCAAGTCGGTGATTATTTTGTTCTCGCAATCCCAGCCGAGGCGTGTTTTGACGGTGACGGGGAGCGAGACGGCGCGGACCACGCGGCGCGTGATTTCGAGCATCTTAGGTACATCGCGCAGCATCCCGGCACCGGCCCCTTTGCCGGCGACTTTCTTCACCGGACAGCCGAAGTTGATGTCTATGAGGTCCGGACCGGCCTTTTCCACCATTCGGGCGGCCTCTTCCATGGCATCGGCGTCGCGGCCGTAAATCTGTATGGCCACGGGGCGTTCGCGTTCATCTATATACAGCTTGCGTAGGGTGGAGTTGACGTTGCGCACCAAAGCCTCTGCCGAGACGAACTCGGTGTAGACCATCGCGGCCCCCATTTCGCGGCAGATAAGCCGGAACGAGGGGTCGGTGACATCCTCCATCGGAGCGAGCATCACGGGACGTTGGCCCAAGTCGAGTTTTCCTATTTTCATGCGACTGCAAAATTAGTTAATGTTTTCTGAATTAAGCGAATGTTACCGCAGCTATTTTTGCCGAATCCGACAATAAGAACAATTTTTGCTACTTTCGTAACAATTGGGCTGAGTTGAGTTTTTTCAGCAAAGGGTAAGTTCGCAGAGGCCGGCGGCGAGGAGCTCTTCGGCCACGGCGCGGAGCTGTTCGGGGGTCACTTCGGCGATGCGTTCGGCTGTCCATGCCGGGCCGTGCACGTCGCCGTAGTAGAGCAGGCTCTTGCCAAGCGCCATGGCAGTGGACTCGCGGTGGTCGGTGGTGAGCAGCAGTTGGCCGAGGTACTGGCGACGTGCGTTTTCGAAGCGCGTGGCGGAAAGGGGCGCCGAGGCGAGGGCTTCCAACTCCCGGCGTATAAGCCGTTTGCATCTTCCGACATGCTCTTTGTCGGAACCGAAATATATCATCATCGAGCCGCAGTTGCTCATCAGCGATACGGAACTGTCAACGGTATATACGTAACCGCGCTTTTCGCGCAACTCCTGGTTTAGGCGCGAGTTCATGCACGGTCCACCCAGATAGTTGTTGAGCAGGAAGAGGGGGAACCGCCGCGGGTCGGTGCGGCTGAAAGTGCGCGCGCCCACGATGGTGTGGGCCTGGAAACCGTTGCGGTCGTTGACCTTCGAGAATGGCTGCACCATGGCGGGGATTTCGCGGACGCGGGGTTTGGCATAAAGGTGCATCTTGCCGAAATAACGGCGGCAGAGACGCTCGATGACCGCCGGCCGCGACGGGTCGGAAATGTAGAGCGTCATGTTGTCGGGACAGTAAAAATCCTCGATGAAACCGCGGCAATCCGCCCCCGTGAGGCGGTGCACGCTATCGATGTCGCCGAGGATATTGTGTGCCATGCCGCTGCCGGAATAGATGTTCTCCTCAAACTCGTCGTAGACCGAATCCGCAGGGGAATCGAGGTAGGACTTTATCTCTTCGCATACCACTTCGCGCTCCTTCTCCAGCTCGTCCGCGGGGAAGACGGAATACATCACGAGGTCGGCGAGCAGCTCGAGGGCGCGGGCCGGTTCGCCGGCGGGAGCGGCGGTGTAAACCACAGTTTCCTCTTTCGAGGTGTAGGCGTTGAGTTCGCCGCCGACGCTCTCCATGCGGTTTGAGATATGCCACGAGGAGCGGTGGCGCGTTCCCTTGAATATGGTGTGCTCCACGAAATGGGCGAGGCCCTGGTGGCGTGCGTCTTCGTCACGGCTGCCGGCGTTGACCACGATGCCGCAGTATGCCACGCCGCCCGGGGCGCGGCGGTGAACGCAACGCAGCCCGTTGTCGAGGGTGAAGAGGGTTATTTCATCTGTCTGTGATAAGGTCCTGATGTCCATGGCGTTAATATTCAGAATGAAAGGAAGGAAAGAAGCCGGATTCCGGACGAGGACGGCCCAAGGCAAGTGCTCCCGTGCCCGAAACAAGCACGCAAAATTAGTGAAAATCCCCCAAATTGCAAAACCCGCAGGTGAACAAACCGTAAACTAAACTGCGGAAACAAGTCTGCCCAGATGTGATTGATGTCGTCAAGGATTTGTATTTGGGTTTATGGGGTTGCTGGAAAAGTAATCGGCACGCGTCTTTCTCAAGAGGCGTGCCGATTATGCGAATCAAAATTTGTTCTACAAACCTAACATAAACGATTTTTTAGTCCAAATTGTTACCCTTACTAACCTATGAAAAAATCTCTAATTGCTTTTGTTTTTCAGATTTTCAACCTATTTATTTTTATCTGTATCGGCCTCTTGCGGGGCCGTTGGAAGTTCAGTTTTTTGTCTTTCGACATTGCAAAATTACAACGCGCTGAGGCTTCCTGCAAGTGATAAAGCCACAATATGGTTAAAATACAAACTTATTTAACATTATGCTATTGAAAATCAGTAAATTAGAATTTTCAAATATAAATGATTTACAAGCTATATATAAGCCTCCCGACACCCTGAAAATGCTTCCCTCCGGACATTCAGGATTCGTGTTCGGCCTGGAAATCCACAACCTGCTGCTCGAAGTGTTCGCGGTCGATGGCCTTGTTGCGCATCCGGTTGCGGTAGGTGTAGACGGTGTTGACCGAGTAGTTGAGTACCTGCGCTATGCGGGTGCTCTCCGTGATGCCGAGTTTCACCAGCGCGTAGATTCGCAGCTCGAGGGGCAGTCCCTTCTTCGACATCTCCGTGGGAAACCGTTCTTCGGGACGGAGCAAAAGGTTGATTTGCTCGATGAAATCGGGGAAAATCTCCACGAAAGTGCGGTCGAAGTATTTGAATATTTCATCCTCCTTATCCTCGGTATAACGGCCGCTTTTCAGCAGTTTGACGAGCTGGTCGGTCTGTCCGGAGGAGATTTTGCGTTGCACGAGCTGCTCCAGGGAGTTCAGTTTATGGTAATAGGTCGAACAGAGTGCCAGGAAGTTGGCTATATGCCTCTTCTGCGCCTGGGAAAGTTCGCGGAGTTTGCGTGCGTTTTCCTTGCCGCGCTTGGACTGCATCAGAATATAGAAAAACATGCCGCCGAGAATGAACAGGGCCAGGGCGAGGATTACGAAGTAGATGATGAGCATATCGTGGCTGGTCTTGCTTTCGGCACGGTATGCGTCGTCGATGAGCGGGAGCATCGTTGCGATGTTGGCTGTGCGCATCCGCGCGTTGGCGTCGTTGGCCTGCCCCATGGCGAAGTTGATGTATCCGAACGCCTTGTTCAGCTCGCCCTGGGCATAGAGCCAGTTGGCGAGGTTGAAGAGCGCGAGACCTTCGCGCACGCTCTGGCGCACGTTGGCCTGTGCCGCCTTGGCCATATATGCGGCGTATGAGCGCTCGTCGTCCAAATTCTTGTAAACCAGCGCCATCTGGTAGGCTGCCATGCCGTAGATGTTGGAATTGGGGTCGACGCTTTTCATAAGTGCCTCGAGTTTACGCTTGGCCTTCTGGTTGTCGCCGCTCACCACGAGACGTTCGGCCACCAGGAAACTGCGGAATGCATCACGCTCCGGCAGGTGGCGGATCAGGGAGTCGTCGTAGGCCATGGCCTGTCGTGCGAATTTTTGCGACAGGTCGTAGTTGCGCTGTGTGTAGAGTTGCAGCGTTGAATAGAGGTTGCGGCCGGCTTCCCAGTATGCGAGGCGCGACTGAGGGGATAGGTTTCCTTCGGTAATATCGAGGAACTCCCGCTCCGCGAGGTTGAAAATACCGGCCGAAGTGAGGGAGTTGACGCGCGATAGATGTGCAAGAGTGACAACGGAATCCACGCCGCTCTGCCGCGCGTTGGAGATTGCCACGTCGGCGATGTTTATGGCCGAATCGGCGTCGAGGAAACGCACCTGGTTGGCCAGTTCGGCGTAAGCCAACCCGCGCTGCGCCGGGTCCCGAAGGCGCGAGGCTCGCGTCTCCATGTCGCGGAGCTGCGTTTTGGTATGGGTATAATATGTGTCGCTGGCCGCGATTGCTGCGTCGAGCTGATGCAACTCCTGCTCTGGAATATACTTGCTGTCATGTCCGTCGCTGCCAGAGCAGGCCGCGAGTCCGGCGAGCAGCAAAAGTACAGCCGCCAAAAGAGGGAAAGACTTTGTCAGGTTCATGGTCGGAAAAGGTTGCAGGGGGGAAGCCGTGCCGCGCCGGCAGGTTCCCCTCCAAAGGTTGAAAATCCGAACGCTAAGTTAGCACAAAAATCCGGAACTGCCAAATCCGCGTCCTTACTCTAAAAAAATTTCCCGAGTGCGCCCGTACCGTTGTTGTCCGGTATTATGGTTTTGGATGCAGGTTCGCTTGTTGTCTCTTTCTTGCTACATGAAATTAATAGTGCCGTGAGACTGAATTTGAAAACATTTTGAAAAAATGCTGGTGCTGGGCGGGAATGTGACGGATTTTTTGTAACTTTGCAATCCTTATTGGCGGGTACGCAGAGCTGAAAGGGGGTGCGGCCTGACTTTTGGTGGCTCTTGTACCTTTTGGGTCTCGCAGGGGCTGCTTCTCGTGAAATGATAAGTTTGACATTGCAAAAAAAGATATAGGATGAAACATCTTGATATTCTGAAAAGAAACATAAAGAAGTTTGCCGTTGGCGCCACTGTGTTTGCGGCATTGGTGGTTCCTGCGTTGAAGTGTTACGGCGTTACGCCGGATGAGATGGAACGCGCGCGTGCTGTGGCAGCGTGTGTCTACATCCGTTATGTGGACGACGGCTCCGGCTACCTCGACGGGTTCAAGCCCAAGAGCATGGGCGACGTGCGCGAAAAGGTCAAAGGGCACGAGAAGGACGAGAGTCTCCTTCAGGAGTTCATGGGCGCTCCGGTGGCCAATGACTTCGACCAGTGGGACAAGGAGAAATTCGTGAATTACTGGAGCGGCGAGTTCTTCAAAAACAGTGGTCTGAGCGACCGCAATTCGTCGATGCGCAATGACCGTATCCGCGCACGCGTCAGCACCATGGACGTTACGGCGCCGGCTCCCAAGGAGGAGGAGCGTCAGAAACCGCAACAGCCCGAGCAGGTGCAACAGCCGGCCGAACCTTCGGATGTGACGAATGTCCCGATAGCTACGGGAGATTCGGCGATGGTGCGGGATGACATGCGGAAGGACAGCGAAGCCGACAAGGGTAGCGGTACCAACTGGACTCTGATTATCCTCTTGGTGGTGCTCCTTGCTGTCGTCATTGCGCTTGTCGCTTATGGCGTGAAGGTGATGAAGGGGGGCAACCCTCAGAACAATAATGACAATCAGCCGACACCTCAGCCGCAGCCTCGCCAGCCCGAGCCGCAGCAGGCTTATGCCGCACAGAGCGCTACGGTGTATCCGGCACAGGACAGCGCCAACGAGATGCTTCGGCGCCAGTTGGCCGAGAGCCGCCGCAACGAGAGTTCTGTGCGCGAGCATAACAAGATATTGAGCGACCGCGTGCGTTCGCTGGAGGACGAGGTTTCGCTCCTTCGCCGCGAGATTGAGGAACTGCGCGAGCAGGCCAACCGCACGCAGATTCTGGAGCCGGCCGACACGGTGACTGTCGTTGAGGAACCGGTGTTAGAGCCGGAACCGCTGCCGCGCCAGCCGTTCGTTGAGCCGGAGCGTATCGTGGAGGAACAGCCGCGCCAACGCATTTATCTTGGCCGCGCCAACCGCCAGCGCATCTTCCTGCGCGCCGACCGCCAGTTCGTGCCCGGAAAGAGCATCTACCGCCTGACTACGGGCAACGAGCTTACCGGCTCGTTCGTGGTGGACAGCAACCCGAGCATCGTTGCGTGGGTTTCCCTCGACCCGATGACGGCTCTTGCCGGTGCTTGCGAAGTGCCGACGTTCGCTGTTCCGGGGGGCATCAAACGCATTGTCACAGACTCGCCGGGAACGGCTATTTTCGAGGATGGTTGCTGGAAAGTGCTTCGTCCGGCAGCTGTGCATCTTGAATGATTTTTTTCTGCCGCCGCTCAGGCGCGCTAAAAATATTTTTAAGATTCGCGGAGCGCGTATTCGCAGCGCTCCGCGAATCTTTTTTATACGTACACTCGGGAGCTTATAAGAGTTATAGGAATATATAAGAATTATAGGCCCGGTATGCCCAAAAGATCCGATAAGGCGTATGGGAGTAGCGGGGTGGTGTGAGAGGTGAATTTCGGGCGCAGAAATATGCGTATATCATCAGGAAAGATTTAAATCAGGCAGTTAGAACGTAAAATTTAGTTAAATTATAGTTAAATTATTGAAAAACTCTTTGTCATAGTTGAAATTCTTTATACCTTTGGACGTTAAAATCAGCAAACTAAACTAACACGCCGGGAAACCATGTCCCACTGTCATAAACCCGGTCCAGTATTATTGAAACGCACACTCAACGGCCCAAGCCGTAGAAAGGGCGCAACCGTAACCCGAAATTATCTATGGTAAAAACATTACTGAAATGCGCCGACCTTCAGACGCTGCCCGTCGGCATAGCGTCGGTGCTTGCGGGAGCCGCCGCGGCTGCCGTCAACGGAAACTTCGAGTGGCTCACAGTATCTGTGTGCCTGCTCTTCATAGTCTGCTTCCAGATTACCGCCAATATTGTGCACCGCTATTCGGTAGTGCTGCAGCATTCGGGTGAACATGTGGAGGAGTACATACAGTATTCGCAACGCGAGATGCAGTTTCCTCTCAAGAAGGTGCTCCACGAAGGCATTGGCGTAATGGGAATGCTCACCATAATTTTCTCGTTGATAATCTTCCAGATGGGGATGGGGCAATGGTGGATGTTCTTAGTGGCAGTAGTGACTGTGTTGGCGCTGTATCTCAACAGTTTCGGCGTATATCCGCTGTCTAAGACGCCGATGAACTATGTGTTGACTTTCCTTTTCTTCGGTCCGGTGGCGGTAGTCAGCGTCACCTATCTCCAGGCGCGTTACCATGCTGTGGACGCCCTGACGTGGCGCGACCTTGGCCCTGGCGTTTTTCTGCGGCATAGTGGCAGGTATCTTCGCCGGGAACAGTGTGCTGGTGTACAACGCGCTGAATATCGAAAAAGACCGCCACTTCGGCAAGCATACCCTGGCCACGATTTTCGGCCTTAAAGGGACGCAACTGTTCCTGACTCTGGCGAGCGTGCTGGCAGTAGGCGCGGCGGCATTCGGTTCCGTGCTGTTCATGAAGAGCATCTGGTGGATTCCCACGCTTATAGTGGCGGGGGGCGCCGGAGTGAATGTGTGGGTGGCCTGTAGGCTCGGCGCCTCATCGCTGGAGGACTATCCTCGCCTTACGGCATGGATAAACTGGACTTCGCTGGCCATACAGCTGGTGTTCGTAATCATCTTCCTTGCATGCGGAGCCCCGGATACACGCGGTATAGACTATCTTTGAGACTCATCTGAACAGGCATAGCGGGGCCGGGGCGGAAGCTCCGGCTCCCGGTTTATATGATGCTGCGGAAGAGGGCAATGTAGCGTTCTGCCACCGAGGTTGCCGAGAAGCGGTCGATGACGCTGCGGCGCATGGCGGCGACAATCTCCGGCGAGAGGTGACGCGCGGCCCACACTATGCCGTCGGCCAGGTTGCGGGCCGCTGTATCCGCGTCATCGCTGAAACGGGCTATGTATCCGGTTTCGAGATGGTCCACGATGTCGGCCTGGCCACCGCGGTCGAAGCTTACCGGCACACAACCGTAGGCCTGACCTTCTACCAAGGTGCCGGGCAACGTCTCGTAGTGCGACGAGGAGACCACGATGTCGCCGTCGCGGTAAACCTCGCGCAGACGTTCCGCCGACGTTATCATCCCGAGATGCCGGTGCGGGATAGCCACGCCGTCGAGGGCGTGCGGATCCTTGGCGTTGCCGTAGGTGACGAGGCGGAAGGGAAGGCAGGTGTCGCGTAGCAATTCAGTGGCCCTCAGTAAGATAGGAAGGCCTTTTATGGGGTCGTCGAGTCGGGCGGCGCCCATGACGATGGTGATGTTGCCGTCAGGGGCATGGCGCGGCGCCGCTTGCGACGGGTCGAGCGGAAAGGCGTTGGGAATTACCGACAGCGACGCGTCGCGCAGCAGTGAAGACTCGCGTGCCTTCTGTTCAAGCCACCGGCTCACCGCCACGTAACGGATGTCGGCACGGGCGTTCATGGCAGCCTTTTCGGCGTGTACTTTATATGAGATGTCGTGTCCGGAGGCGCGGCTTCCGAGCAAAGGGCAGTCGCCGCACCCGGCCGTGAAGCGGCGGCATGTGCCGGCATGGTGGCAGACTCCCGTCATGCACCACATGTCGTGCATCGTCCAGACTATCGGCTTTCCCATCGCGGCGATTTTCTCGACACCTTGCAGGGAAAGCAACCCCTGGTTCACCCAGTTGAGGCACACCACGTCGGCGTCCCTCACCCACGGATGGCGCCACAGCGGCAACCCGGTGTCGGCAGTGTCAATCTTGAAGAGGTTCTCGCGCTTGTATCCCAAAGCACGGAAGATGCGCAGCCGCTCCAGCAGGAAAGGGCGGCGTATGTGCGACGGGGAGGCGGCCCGCATTACGAAGGGAGAATCGTGCAACTTTTCGGCCACGAGCATACGCGCGTCCACGCCGGCGTCGCGCAACGCCCCGAGCAGACGGTACGACACCATGGCGGCGCCCCCGGTGAAGTCCGACTTGTTGACGAGGGTTACTCTCAGCGGCTTCATCGGCGTGTCCAGGTTTCAAAGCGGTAACACAGGCCGTTTTTTGTTGCGAAAGTCTCCGATGCTTCGTCGAGGCGCCACTCCCCGGGGTCGAGTGCGGGGAAGAAAGTGTCGGATTCAGGGCATTCGCTCTCAATGCGTGTGAGATACACCTGGTCGGCGAAGGGGAGTGCCTGGCGGTACACCTGTCCGCCGCCGATGATGAAGACATCGCCCTCGGTACGGGCGGCCTCCAGGGCGTCGGCCAGCGAGCAGAACACTTCGGCGCCGACGGCCGGTAACGCCGGATTGGAACTCAGCACCATGTTGCGGCGTCCGGGGAGCGCCCCGTTTGGCAGCGAGAGCCACGTCTTGCGCCCCATGATTACGGCGGCGCCCATCGTAAGCGCCTTGAAGCGGCGCAGGTCGGCCGAGATGTGCCACACCAGGTCGCCGTCACGGCCGATGGCATTGTCGCTGCCGGCCGCCACTATGATGCTGACCCCCGGGCGGCGCACCGTGGCGCTGCGCTCGTCCTTCGGCTCGATGAGTTCTATCTGTTGCCGGCGGCTGCTCTCCGCCACCGCCTCGTTGTTCGGTAAATTATAAGCAATCATATCTTGAAATGTTGATTGGTACGCAAAGTTAATAAACTTCGCAAAAATATCCTATTTGACGATGAAAAGAGCGTCCGCCAAAGCGGTGTAATCCCGTTTTCCGTAAGAGAACCGGACGGTTTTGAGGCATGACGCCGAGAAATTGTCGATATATTCCCCCACTTTCGGCTCGATGAGGGAAAAAGCGCGTTTCATTTTCCATGACTGTTCAAGATTCTCAGAATCCACAAGAATGAGGTAAATCCGGTTTTCGGCACCAAAACGCATCTCTCCTTGATTCCGTATACCATTCATGGTTGACTTCTTGCAGGAAACGGTCAAGCATGGAGACGCTGTCTTCCCTGTGTAACAGAATGTCGAAAAGTTCGATGTTCCGGTCTGCCACTTTTGAGGTCGAGAGGGTTATGTCATACGCTTTGCAGAACTGTTTTATTTGACGGGCACGACAGATGGCGCGTACTTTTAGCCAAAGCAGAGCTGTGGGGTTGTTGTTGAAAGCGTACAGGTTTTGGTCGCGGAATTCTTTATCCCATTTTTCAAATGTGTTCATGGTCAGTGGGTTTTAGGACTGCAAATTATCAATATCTCGCTGCTTCCGGCCACGCTGCCTTTCCCGCCGCGGCCTCGGCTATATAGCTTTTTCTCTACCCGGACATCGCGGTATGGACTTATTAGCTCCACAAGGATGTCGATGGAGGGATAACTGCGGTCGTTGTAGCTTATCAGCCAATAAGGGATATGTGCGGAACGCGAGAACAGTTCTCTGAAGCTGTCCACTATCTCCTTTTTTGTCTCGAAACCACTGTGTTTCTTGGGACGATATCGCTTCGTGCCGTTTACGAATTGTTTGTCTTTCCAATACATTGTGAAGGTTTCCAGCAGGTGGTAAAATCCCTGATAATCGGCGTGGCTGTCGCAATATGGCGGATCGAAGTAAGCCAAGTCGACATTTGAAAGCGTTGGGAGCAAATCGAGGATGTCCTCGTTTCGGGAGATGCAGATTTCGCCGTTGTCGAATACAGCCTGGTTGTATTCTCCTACAAGTTCAAGGAAAATGTCTTTGATAGGACGTATCAGGCTGCGGTTCCGCTTGACGCGCTGCGGGTCGGCGGCATAAACCAGTGCCTGCGTGTGCGCGAAATGCCCCATAGTCACTTTCCGCGTCATGGCGCGGTTGATGGTGGCGAATGCCAGAGCCTGTTTGTATTCGTTGCCGAGGCGCCCGATATTGCTCCGGAACGAATCGAGGAAAGCCGCCTCTTCTCGGACGAAAAAAAGGTCGGTGAAGAGTTTCTCCATAAGGTCATATCGCTCCGGCTCGGTATTTTTGGAAAAAAGGATGCGGATGTCATCCGGAGTCAGTATGTCATGCTTGTTTTCTATCAATGCTTTTCCTATCTCGCTGTTGAATTTCAGGAAGTCGTTGGTGATTACCGACTTGCCCATTTTCTTGCAGAGGAAACCGATGGACTGCGAGCCACTGAAAGCATCCAGTATCACCCTTGCATCTTCGGGAATAAAGCCGGCAATCCAGTCGCCGTGGATATACTTTGCCCCGAGATATTGCGGTTGGGGGAATTTGATATCCATGAAGTCTATCTCGCTGAAAAGAGAACATTGTGTTGCCTGCATATATTCCATGTTTTCAAACTGTCAGGGGTTATTCCGGTTTTTGGCGCCGCGGGGCTACGCGGTCCGGATGCTGCTTCAGGAAGGCTTCCCAGGAGGAGGCGCCCTTTTTCAGATGCGCGGGTTTCGCGCTCTCGTAGAAATGTGTCACGGCTGCGCCCAGGGCGTCGGTGGCGTCGAAGAGGTGCGGCATCTTCTCGTCGGGAATCGAGAGGAGGTGCTTCAGCATGGTGGCCACGCGCTGCTTGTCGGCCGAGCCGGAGCCGGTGACGCTCTGCTTGATGGTGAGCGGGGCGTATTCGGCTATGGGGATGTCGCGCGCTATGGCGGCGGCGATTGCCACTCCCTGTGCGCGGCCCAGTTTCAGCATCGACTGCACGTTCTTGCCGAAGAATGGCGCCTCGATGGCCAGCTCGTCGGGCAGGAACTCCTTGATAAGACCGCTCACGCGCTCGTAGATGCGGCTCAGGCGCAGGTAATGGCTCTCGAACTTCGAGAGCTTGATGACCCCCATCACGATGAGTTCCGGCCGCTTGCCGTTGACGCCCAGCATGGCGTAGCCCATCACGTTGGTACCCGGGTCAATGCCCATTATGATGCGTTCATATTGCTTGGCAAGGGGCATCTTCTCAGGATATTTTGCGCATTGAGATAATGGAGGGCATCACGTATGCGCGCTGGCCGAACTTCTTGGAGAAGGCGCCGGCCAGGGCGGCGAAATGTGTGTTGCCCCATGCCGTGGCGGCATCGCGGTCGTCAAACTCGAACTGTGCCGTCACCGAAGTCTCGTCGCGGCCGTAATCACTCATTCCGGAGACGGCCAGCACCTGAGCGACGGAAGCGTCAGTGCCGGTAAAAGAGGGACTGCGGCGCAGATGCTCCACGCGGCGTGTTATCCAGTCCAGCTGCTGGGCCATCGTCCCGGCCTGCACCAGGAAAGTCATGTTGTAACAGTATTTCATAGAGGCGAATCTTTTCAAATCCGGCGAATGGAATCCGGCTAAGCGTTGTTGGTAAACGTGTGTGATAAAGCGGATTAAATCGCCGGGGGAGGGGATTAAAAAACGGCATGTCTATTTCTAAACACGCCGCCAAAACAAAATTATGAAAAACATTCAACGCTAATGTTGCTAACAACATTGTCGAGCCTCTTGTCGGATTCGAACCAACGACCCCGAGATTACAAATCACGTGCTCTGGCCAACTGAGCTAAAGAGGCAGGTGGGCAAGCTTACTACATCGCACTTAGCTCAACCCGTACCCTTGCTTCGGTCAAGACCTAGGGGATTAGGGGAGCAGAGTCGCGTAGGACTTACCCGCTGCAAAGTTACAACCTTTTTCCGTCCCCACCAAATTTTCCCTCTCTTTTTTTCAAATTTTAATATTTCCGGCGTTGTCCGCGATGCCGAATCCCAAAGAGTTTGCGGCGCAAGTATTTGATTGACAATTTAATCGAATATACAATGAGGACGACAAGAATCTCCGCGATGAAGAAAAGAGGTATCTCCCAGATTTTCATTATACTGTCGTAAGGGTGAGTCAGTTCAGCGTGTCCATGATGCGACCGTTCCGAGCGTGTAAGGAATGTAATATCTGTGCCAGAAAGCATATCAAAATTTGTCAAAACAATAAACAGGAGTGAGGCGGCAATTGCGGAGATTGTTACAATAAGAGACCATTTTATGTAAAATGGTGATAACAAGCATTTTTCTCTGAAATTGCGTTCTACGAGACAAATCGGGAATATAATCATTGAAGCGAATTGCGGGAATAGGAATAGCAAACCTGCAATCTCACTTAATGCGCATTCGATTATTCCGAGCGGTATTGCTAAAAGAAGTCCGGCAACAATGATTGCCTGCAATCTATTATGATGTACGAGATATGATGAAATTTTGCCTGCGGTTTTTCGTATTTTTGTTTTACAGACCAATGACAAGCCAAATAATACGCATAAAAACGTCAGGCCAAAAATGCCACAATAGTAATACGCCGGCAACATCCATTGCTCGTAGTCAGCCGCGCGGTCAGCAAAACCGGCAGCTGCAAAAGCCGTCGCCGGCAACAGCAAAACCGCCAAAAATAAATACTTCATTCTTTAGTTATTGTTATATTTTATTCTTAAATATTGTAGTCGGTTAGGTGAATTATTCAGATTGCTTGACTTTTATGACCCTGCCGGTGTTGCACAGCTCGCGGGCACCGGCGAGGTAGTGGTGAATCTTGCCAGCGTCTTCGATAATGAGAGCCGGCCGCAACGTGACGGGAAACTTGCTGAAGATGGCTCGGTTGCTTGCATACCAGCGAACTTTGGTAACTCCCGGAATTTTGGGCATATATTTCCAAAGCAGAAACATCTTGTTTCTTGCCACGACGGCAAGACCCGTATCGCCATTCTCAAATTCTCCCACACAGATACATCTGGTGTGTGAGTAATTGTTGATAAGCCACTCATCCGTAGGGTTGAATGTCGTTGTAATGTTGGTACCGTAAGTTTCGTTTATTTCCTGCATTTTCTGCTTGAAGACGGAACCGTGGGTTGAATTGTCGACGATGTCATTATGGAAGATGTAACAATGTATCATCTCGTGGACAAGGGTATTGATGTACTCTTCTTCCGGGAGATCCATGCGGACGCTAATCTCAATTCCCAGGAGTTGATAGTGGACTTTTCCGTTTTGAACACGATGTACCTTAGCAATTGTCAATCCTATGTAGCTGTTGCGCAGATTCAGCCTTATCGGGAGAGAAGGAAGTTTACCCTCGAAGCAAAGTTTGTTATAGTAATCAAATTTCTCCTTTAGATATTCTAATGTAGGCCTCATAGTTGG
>OJRI01000763.1_pt1 | contig 20828 bp, 17 predicted proteins | sample 1599151 | NCBI WGS metagenome assembly OJRI01 (sample SAMN03922457, study PRJEB24848) | human gut metagenome | isolation source: stool sample | host: Homo sapiens | place: Germany | collected 2009-11
TGATATGGAGCGCAGGCCTCCCGGCCTGCGTAAGAACTGACATATCAGTTTTAATTGTATGTGGATTGCTTTGGAAAATCCCTTGTTTCCACGGAATGGATCTGCGAACAGCCATTGGATAAGGACTTGGTTAACGCAGGCCGGGAGGGCTGCGCTCCTTATACTTTTGCGATTGCCTATTGCGCATTGCCAAAAATTGGTGGGTATATCCTGCGAAAGTACTGTCTTATATATTTTAATACTTATGGGGATTGCAATAGACGTCGTTCAGACTCTTCACTATGTACTGGAGATGATGTGATTTTTTGTCTAATTAACATAAATTAACAATTCGGGGTAGCACGGATTTTTTTGTTTAAATTTGCAATTGGATTCTTGTTATCCGCTTTTTTTTGAGATTTGTCGCGAAGTGTTTTTTAATTGTCTGTATCCACAGGACATAGATTATCTCAATTACGCATATTCTCGCGGCAATTTACATTTCCTGTTGGCACTATTAATATTTATTTAATCCACAATATTATGAATAAATTTCTTATTTCTGCAATGGCAGTGGCTTCGGTCGGATTAGGCCTGACTTCCTGCTCCTCAGACGAGCCCCTCGGCGGCGAGGGGGACGGCAGCGGCAAGATTACGTTTACGGCCAAGTTGCCGACGGAACTCGGTTCGCGTGCTTTCGGCGACGGCAAGACAGCCAACACTCTTACATGTTACGTCTACAAGTCGGGCGAGAAAACGCCTCTTATTACAGAGACTGCCACTATCAATCTCTCTACTTCGGTGGAACTCCAGCTCGTGAATGGCGAAACGTATGATGTCGTCTTTTTAGCCATGAGCGACAAGGCTCCGAAAGGCCTTTACACTTACACTCCTACTTCCCAGGAGTTTAAGGTTGACTACACCTTGGCAACACAGAACGACGAGAACCGTGACGCATTCTATGCCGTGGTTAAGGGAATCAAGGTTGTGGGTGGCACCACACAGCCGGTAGATCTTTACCGTCCTTTCGCGCAGATTAATTTCGGTACGGATGACGCAGCGAAACCTGCTGTAACAGCGGCTTACGGCACTGACCTTGCTCAGTTGAACACCTCGTTGTCGCTGAAGGCAGAGATGCCGAACGTCTTGAATCTGGTGAGCGGCGAGCTCACCGGCGAGGCTACCGTGAACTTCACGGCTACGGGTATCCCCGCTGCCGCGCAAGAGTTCCCGGCCGGCAACACCCCGATGACGGGCTACCGGTATCTTTCGATGAACTATGTTCTTGCTCCTGCAACAGAGAATGCCGTCAATGACTTTACGCTTACGGTTATGAAGGGAGAACAGGAGATGAACACTGTCAAGGTCCCGAACGCTCCGATGCGTGCCAACTACCAGACTAACGTTTACGGTTCGCTGCTGACATCGGCCACCGACTTTACGGTGACAATCCGACCGGCATTTGCCGAGGAGGGTAACAACTTCAGGGTATGGACGGGCGAGACTAAGGCGATTGAACCGGTAGACGGTGTCTATACCATCAACGAGCCTGCGGAGCTTGCCTGGATTGCCGCCCAATGTGCAAATAACGATCAGTTTATTCCGGAGTCAACTACTATCAGACTGAATGCCGACCTTGATATGTCGAACGGTAATTGGACTCCCATCAATTCATTTAAGAAAGAAAATTACGCCCAATTTCCGGTATTTGACGGCAACGGCCATACAATTGTCGGCCTGAACGCTCCGCTGTTCTATCGATTCAAGGGTACAATCAAGAATCTGAATGTAAAAGACGCAAGCATAGTCAACTTCGACCAGAAGTGGGGTTCGTTTGTATGTCAATATCTTTATGGCCCTGTTCAGAATGTTACAGTAACCAATTCTACACTTACGGCAGCTCCGGGTTCTTCTGAAATGAAACGTTATGGCGCAATAGTAGGTTACCACGGCAGTGGTAATGCAACGGCTTGTGTAGTAGACGGCTGTCAGATTACCGCTGCACAGTGTGTCGGCGGCATTTCCGGAACTTCCGCTGATCAGGCAAAGACTTACAGCAACTGTACTGTCAAGAACAGTAATTTCGGTGTGACCGCAACGGATGGCAATATGACGACTGTCGGAGCTCTCTGCGGTGCAAATGTAGACAATACTCTGACAATCGGCGCGGGTAACCAGATTATCAACACTACCCCTACCAACGAAGTCGGTTTCGTAAGCACTCCTGTTGCCGATACTGCAAACTATCCCGAGCTGTTTGTCAATGAGGCTGAAAAGGAGGTGGCAGCCGCCACTCCCGTCGGTTTCCAGTCGATGGTGAAATTTATCGGCGCAAAGGTGCAGGGCAATTCGGCAGACAATACTACTTACCGTCTCTTTTCTGATATAGATTGCACGGGATTGACTTTCGAAAAAGGTTTTTTGAGTAGCGGGTCGGAGAATAACGAGGGTTTCGTATTCGACGGAGGAGGCCATGTGATTTCGAATCTGACAACTGAAGGTGGTCTTTTCGGTGGCGCACTTGCCGGCAAAGCAAGCACTAAACCTGTTGTATTTAAAAATATGATTTTAGACAATGCGGAATCTACCGCATCATCATCTTTTAATACTACAGATGGACATAATGTAGGAATTCTATGTAACTTGGTTTCCACAAGTGTAACTTTCGAGAACATCACTGTTAAGAACTCGGAAATAACCGGTGCTTGCGGCGTAGGTGCTTTCATCGGTCGAACCGGAGACCTGGAAAACAATGTAGAAGTAGTATTTAATAATTGTACTGTAGAGTATTGTACTATTACAACTAATGGTATTTTTTCTAACGTAGACTCGCTCGGTGCAAACTCATTTATGGGATGTGCGGTGGCAATGGGCGGATATACTACCTCAGTTTCCTTCGTTGGCAACAATGTCAGCAAGGGTATTATATTCAATAACTCATTTAAAACACAAGGAGGCGGTATCTACTCTACTGCGACGTATAATAAGACTACTAATCGCTGGGAAGATGTAACTGTAATCAAAGAGTTCTAAATAAGGATAGGTTACATTTGAGATAAAGGCGCGCTCCGCAATTCGTTTGCGGAGCGTGTTTTTTTGCGGTATTTGCATTCGTAAACATTTTTAATGGATTATTATATCCGATTATTTTGATTTCGGGGGAGAGCGATATTATCTTTGCATCCGGAATTACGAACATTTGAAATACACACTGACTGATTCGCAAACACATGAAGAAAATAATCACGGTTTTGACAATGATTGTGCTGGTGGCCGTCGCTGCCTCGGCCATAAAGCTCCCTTTCGACAAGTACACCATCAAGCGCAGCGAATTGCCGGAGACGGCGCAGCAGATGCTCGACGAGCATTTCCCGAAGAAGAAAGTAAGCATGATAAAGGTGGACCGCCATCTGCTGAAGAAGACGGACTATGACGTGAAGCTTACCGACGGCACGGTGATAGAGTTCAACAACAAGGGTGAATGGACTCGCGTGGACTGCAAGAAGAAGGCAGTTCCTGAAGCACTCTTGACCTCTGCGGTAAAGAAGAGCGTAGAGAAGAAGTTCCCTAAGCTGAAAGTCACGGCGGTGTACAAGCGTGTGCTTTATCAAGAGATAATCTTGAGCGACGGCACGCGGCATAAGTACGACTTGCTCGGTATCTATCAGGGACCGGTGACGGCGGCCGACGAGAAGGCTGAGGCGGAGGCCGAAGCTGCGGAGGCCGAGGAATCGGCTGACTGAAAGTTTTTTGAAAATAAAAGTGGCTGCTCCCTTTTCGGAGTGCGGCTTCTTTTGCTTTCGGGGCTTTTCGGGAAAGGAGGTAGTTTTTTGGTTAAAGATTTGGTGGGGTGATAAATTTGTTGTACTTTTGTGAAAAATTGTAGTTATGGCTGTGACTCTACATTCGCGCATAAGTGACTTCGGACGGAAACTGGAGGTGCTTTTGTCGCGTTATGAAAATCTTGAGCGTGAGAAAAACGCTCTTGCAGAGAGGGTCTCGGAGCTGCAAGATGAGAATGGCCGGCTGCGTGCGGAACTGGAAGCGCGTGCGCGGGACGTTCATTTTCTGACGATGTCGCATCGCCTGGCGTCGAATCCGGACACTATAGTGGAGACGCGCCGCGAGATAGAGTCATTGATCAGAGACATCGATAAGTGCATTTCCCAATTAAAGGAATGAGTCGATGAAGGAAACAGAGAAAGTGCAGATGCACATCAACATAGCCGGCGAGCGGATAAGCCTGAATGTGGGATTTGACGCGCAGGATGACGTCCGCGCAGCGGAAGACAGTGTCTGCAAACTATACAATACGTGGAAAAAGCAGTTTCCCCTCCGCACGGACCGCGAGCTGCTTGCAATGATTTCGTATCAGTATGCCTATTATTATCTGACGTTGGAGAAGCGTTTCGGCGAGGCTTCGCGCCAGATGGAGGTTCTTGACGAGCGTCTGGACGCCCTTTTGGGGGAGACGGACAGCGAGTGAGGCCTGAGAGGGCGACATGTGTTATTTCCGGCGTGCTGCCGCGCGGTGCCACCTGCCAGAGAGGTGTCGCGGGGGAGCTATACGGAGACTATATCTGTTCTACTTTATTTTGACTTGTTCCCGGCGTTGGCGAGAAAGGCCATCGACCGGAATTTTTTATATAGAGATACAGACTTTTAATAACAGAACAAATAAGGATTAAGAATAATGACAGCGATATGGATTATATTGGGACTTGTTGTCGGGGTAGTGGCAGGCTACCTGGTGTCGGCTCAGGTCTCGAAGAAAAATGCGAAATCGGCAGCCAACCTGGTGCTGTCGGAAGCGGAACGTAAACTGGAAGACGCGAAGCGCGAAGCCGACGTAATCCGCGAAAAAGGGCGTCTCGAAGCCCGCGAGGAGAGCATGAAGGTGCTCAACGAGGCGGAGCGCGAGGCCGGCAAGAAGATGCAGCGCGTGCAGAGCGCCGAAGCCCGCAACAAACAGCAGCAACAGCAGTTGCGCGACCTGCAGAGCGACCTCCAGCGCCGCAAGAACGAGCTCGACCAGCTGGAGGGGCGCCTCGACAGCAAACAGGCGCAACTTGACCGCCGCGACGCCGAGCTTGAGGACATGACGCGTCAGGCCCGCGAGGAACTGGAGCATATCTCCGGCCTGTCGGCCGAAGAGGCCAAGGAGAAACTCGTGGAGTCGCTTAAGGACGAGGCAAAGACGGCAGCCGCCAGCTATATCAACGACATAATGGACGACGCCAAGATGACGGCCGGCAAGGAGGCCAAGCGTATCGTGATACAGTCCATACAGCGTGTGGCCACCGAGACGGCGGTAGAGAACTCCGTGACGGTCTTCCACATAGACAACGACGAGATAAAGGGTAAAATCATAGGCCGCGAGGGACGCAACATCCGTGCCCTTGAGGCCGCCACCGGTATCGAAATCATAGTGGACGACACCCCGGAGGCCATCATCCTGAGCGGCTTCGACCCTGTGCGCCGCGAGATAGCGCGCCTGGCGCTCCACCAACTGGTGGTGGACGGCCGCATACACCCGGCCCGCATCGAGGAGGTAGTGGCCAAAGTGCGCCGCCAGGTGGAGGAAGAAATCATCGAGACGGGCAAGCGCACCACCATCGACCTCGGCATCCACGGTTTGCACCCGGAGCTCATCCGCATGGTTGGGCGCATGAAATACCGTTCCTCCTACGGCCAGAACCTTTTGCAGCACAGCCGCGAGACGGCCAACCTCTGTGCCATAATGGCGTCGGAGCTGGGCCTGAACCCGAAGAAAGCGCGCCGTGCCGGACTCTTGCACGACATAGGCAAGGTGCCTGACGACGAGCCTGAACTGCCGCATGCACTGCTCGGCATGAAGATGGCGGAGAAATATAAGGAGAAAGCCGACATCTGCAACGCCATCGGGTCCCACCACGACGAGGTGGAACCGTCGTCTCTGCTGGCTCCCATCGTACAGGTCTGCGACGCCATATCGGGCGCCCGTCCCGGCGCGCGCCGCGAGATTGTGGAAGCCTACATCAAGCGCCTCAACGACCTGGAGCAGCTGGCGCTTTCCTATCCCGGCGTTATCAAGACCTACGCCATACAGGCAGGCCGCGAACTGCGCGTGATAGTGGGAGCCGACAAGATTACCGACGTGGAGACCGAGAAACTCTCGGCCGAGATAGCGAAGAAAATCCAGGACGAGATGACATATCCCGGCCAGGTGAAAATAACAGTAATCCGCGAGACGCGTGCCGTAAGCTATGCAAAGTGACGAGGAAGTAAGACAGCAGTCCGAATCGCCGCGCGAAGGGCCTGAACAGCCCGTCGGGATACAGCCGCCCGAAGCCGTGCCGGAAGGGCCCGGGGAGGGCGCCGTGGCGGAGGTCGTGCCGGAAGAGCCGCTTGCTGCAAAGGCGGAGGCCGACACTGAGGCCATGGATCTTTCCGACACTGACGACGACGCGAACGACGACGCCACAGACACGGCGCCGCTGAAACTTGAACGCGAGGCGGAGCCGGAAGACAGCCTCGAGAACGAAAGCCCGGTGAACGGCCTGCACTCGCGCGACTTCGAGAAAGTGCGCGAACCGCGCGGCAAACTCTTCGCCACCAACTGGCTGGCCGACATAACGTCGGCTGGTGACTGCGAGCTGGTGAAGGTGCAATTCAAGAACACGCGGTCCGGCTTCTATCGCAACGTGGACCATCTGGATCTGAAAATCGGCGATGTGGTGGCCGTGGAGGCACAGCCTGGCCACGACATCGGCCAGGTGGTGATGGTGGGACCGCTCGTGCAATTGCAGCTGAGCAAGGTGTCGTCGAAACGCGAGGCCGAAATCAAGAAGATATTCCGGCTGGCGCGGCCGTCGGACCTCGAGAAATTCGAGGAAGCGAAGGCACGCGAGACCGAGACCATGATAAAGTCGCGGCAGATAGCGGCACAGCTGGGTCTTGACATGAAAATCGGCGATGTGGAATACCAGGGTGACGGCGGCAAGGCCATATTCTATTACATAGCCGACGAGCGTGTGGATTTCCGCAAGCTAATCCGTCTGCTGGCCGACGAGTTCCATGTGCGCATAGAGATGAAGCAGATAGGCGCACGCCAGGAGGCGGGGCGCATCGGCGGCATCGGGCCGTGCGGACGGCCGCTGTGCTGCTCTTCGTGGATGACTCATTTCGTGTCGGTGGGCACGTCGCTGGCCCGGATGCAGGACCTTTCGATGAACCCGCAGAAACTGGCCGGACAGTGCGCCAAGCTGAAGTGCTGCCTCAACTTCGAGGCGGCCTCCTACGCCGAGTCGCAGAAGAAACTCCCTGGCAAGGACATCGTGCTCCAGACCAAAGACGCCGATTACTACCTCTTCAAGACCGACATACTCCAACGGCTCGTCACCTATTCCACCGACAAGGGTATGCCGGCGAACGCGGTTACCATCCCGGCGAGGCGCGCCTTTGAAATCATCGCGCTCAACAACCAGGGGGTGAAGGTTGACAGCCTCGTGGAAGAGGTGAAGAGCAAGGAGCCGGTGCCTGTAGAATACGTAGACCTCGTGGGCCAGGATTCGCTGACGCGCTTCGACAAGACCAAGCGGCGACGCAAGACCAAGAAGAAGGGCGGCGGAAACCAGGCTCAGGGACAGCCGCAGCCCAAGGGGCAGCCGAAAGGGCAGCAACCGTCGCAGCCTAAGCAGAAGCCGCAGGACGCCCGGAAACCTCAGGACGGGGAACGCAAGGAACCGCGCCGCGGCGACCACCAGCCCCGCAAAGAGGGTGGGAAACGCGGCCGTGGCGGCAAGAAACAACGCCCCGGCGGCGACCAAAAACAAAATCAGCAGGGTTGATATGATGACGGACGGCGCAAAACGTGTATTCAGGTTGTCCGGCGCCCCGGGGCCGTTCGTGACGGCGTTGCTTTTCGTGGCATCGCTGGTCATGGCGGCCTCGTGCACGGCACCCGGCGGCGACGTGGCATATTCGCGGTTCCGTAACATCCCATCCGGCGGATGGGACAGGCTCGACGGCCGTGAGTTCCAGCCATTCGCCGAAGACACTCTGTTGCAGCCCGGACGTTACGACGTGGTGCTATGCGTGCGCCACAACGGCAGCTTCGGCTTCCGGGAAGTTAGGCTGGCGGTCGAGACTCCCGGATCCGAGGGGGTGATGAAGGCCGACACCGTAACGGTGCGGATGGCCGATGCCGACGGCCGCTTTTTGGGGCGCGGCAGCTACGACCTCTACGAGACTGCCGACACGGTGCTGAAAAACGTGTTTTTGGAACGCAACTGGAGCATGGCCGTAGCCCCGGCGATGCCCGGCGGCGAAGTCCGTGACATTGACAAGATAGGACTTATATTACTCAGGAGATGAGGGCACGACGCCTTTCCTCCGCGAAATAATGAACAGGAAATTATGAAAGACATCTGCAAGACTTTCCCGCTGGTGGCTCCGGAACTGAAAAAGGAGGCCCGCCTGCATATAGAGAAACTTCAGGAGGAGATGCGCAAGGACGCCTTCGACGCCGTGCTCATCGCCGCCAATCCCAACATATATTATACGGCCCTGCGCGTATATCGCGGCTATGTATGGGTTCCCGCCGAGGGTGCCCCTCTCTATCTGGTGATACGCCCCAACAACCTTACGGGCGACGATGTGGTGTGCCTGCGCAAACCGGAACAGCTGCCCGACGTGCTTTCGGAGCGCGGTTATGACTGTACCGGCACCGTGGGGATGGAATTCGGCGAGCTTACCTACGCCGAATGCACGCGCCTGATGAAAGCGCTCCCCGGCGCCACAGTCATGGATGCCGCGCACACCATACGCCGCGCCCGCATTGTCAAGACCGACTGGGAGATACAGCAGATGCGCATCGACGCGTCGCTGCAAATGGAGGCTTACGGCAAGATTCCGCGCTTCTACCGCGAGGGAATGACCGACGTGGAGCTGCAAATACTCATAGAACAGGAACTGCGCCGCCACGGTTGCCTCGGGTTCCCGCGCGTATCGGGACGGCTGATGCAGATAAACCTCGGGTCGGTAATCAGCGGCGACAATGCCGACGTGCCCACACCCTACGATTTCTCCATGGGGGGCGCCGGGTCGCATCCGTCGCTGCCGGTTGGCGCCGACGGCCGCGAGATATTGGTGGGAACCACCGTCATGGTGGACATGAACGGGTGCTTCAACGGCTATCAGAGCGACCTTACGCGCACCTATCGCGTGGGTGCCGTTCCCGAATTGGCCGAGCGTGCGCACCGGTGCTCGCGCGACATATTGCGCAGCCTCGAGAAGATGGCTAAACCGGGCGTTCCCGTCTGCGACCTCTATAAGGAGGCTGAACGGATAGTGAAGGATGCTGGCCTGGAGGATTACTATATGGGGCACTGCCAGAAGGTGGTCTTCATCGGACACGGTGTTGGCATCGAGCTGAACGAACTCCCGGTAGTGACGGCACGTACCGGCGAACCCTTGCAGATACGCACCACCCTGGCGCTTGAACCTAAATTCGTAATCCCCCATGTCGGCGCCGTGGGTGTGGAGAACACATATCTGGTGACAGAAAACGGGCTGGAGAACCTAACCCCGTGTCCGGAAGAACTTATTGATTTGGAATGAATTTCAAGGAAGATATAGACAGACATATAATCCGCGAGGTAGGGCAGGCGGCCGACTGGCTGGGCCAGCCTACCTATATAATAGGAGGCTACGTGCGCGACCTTTTCCTGAAGCGCCGTTCGCCCGACATCGATTTCGTGACCGTGGGAAGCGGCGAGGAGTTGGCGCGAACTGTGGCGCGACGCCTCGGCCGAGGCGCGAAAGTCAGCGTTTTCGCTACCTACGGCACCGCACAGGTGAAATACCGCGGCATGGAACTCGAGTTCGTCGGCGCACGGAGGGAATCCTATAACTTCGATTCCCGCAATCCGATTGTGGAGGAAGGGACGCTGGCTGACGACCAGGCACGCCGGGATTTTACCATCAACATACTGGCGCTCAGCGTGAACCAAGACACCTTCGGCGACCTCGAAGACCCCTACAACGGCCTCATAGATCTCTATAACAAGGTGTTGCGCACGCCGCTCGACCCGGATATCACTTTCTCGGACGACCCGCTGCGCATGATGCGCGCTATCCGCTTCGCCTCGCAACTCCAGTTCACCATCGAGCCGGAAACGCTCGAGGCCATCAAGCGCAACGCAAACCGCATCACCATAATAACACGCGAGCGCATCAACACCGAGCTCGACAAGATACTGCTCAGCCGCAAGCCGTCGATAGGGTTGAAACTGCTCGACGAGACGGGGCTGCTTGAAATCATCTTCCCGGAACTGCTTGCCCTCAAAGGGGTGGAGACGCGCGAAGGGCGCGGGCACAAGGATAACTTCGCCCACACGCTGCAGGTAGTGGACAACATAGCGCAGGTTTCCGACCTTCTGTGGCTGCGTTGGGCCGCGTTGCTCCACGACATTGCCAAACCCGTCACCAAACAGTATTCCCCCGAAACCGGCTGGACCTTCCGCAACCATAATTTCATCGGCGAAAAGATGGTGGAACGCCTCTTCAAGAAGATGCGAATGCCCATGAACGTGAAGATGAAGTATGTGGCGAAGCTCGTGGGACTGCACATGCGGCCGCAGCAGATAGGGGAGGAGGGGGTGTCCGACTCCGGAGTGCGCCGCCTCATAGCCGATGCCGGAGACCCGGACGACCTGAACGACCTGATGCTGCTGGCCGAAGCCGACCTTACGTCGAAGAATCCCGTGAAGGTGCGCCGCGTGCTCACTACATTCTCGAAACTGCGTCGCCGTCTGGCTCACATTCGCCGCGAAGATGCCCGCCGGGAGGCTCCCGCGCTCATCAACGGCAACGAGATTATGGAGACTTTCGGACTCGGAACCTGTCCGCTGCTCGGCGAGGTGAAGGAGGCCATCAACAAGAAAGTGGAGGAGGAACATCTCGACCACTCGGGGGCGTTCGACTATATGCTGGAGATAGCGCCGCAGTACGGGCTGACGCCTGCCGGCGACGTAGAGGAGCTGAAAGCTCACTTCGAGAGCCGCAACGCCGAGCGTGAGGCACACCGCCGCGCACTCGAAGAGCAGGCCGCCGAGCTGAAGCGTCAGCGCGACGCGGAACTCGGACGAACCGTTGTGCGCCACCCCGTCACAGCCGACAATACCGGTCCGGCACTGTGAAGTGAAACCTGCGGCCGGCCGCAGGTGAAGATGGTGGCCGGCGTATCGAAGATAGAGGCCGCTGCTTGAAAAAATAGTAGCGGCTCCTTTTTACAGTGCCTATACGGCATATAAGCCCTACCGGTCTGATGGGCCGCATCTGCCGATAAGAGCGGACTTTTAGCCGTGGAAAATAAAAAAATAAAAAATCTTTTGCGGGATGAGATTTTTTTTGTAATTTTGCACGCCGATTATATCCAAACTATCATTCGACAAACGGCCGCGCGAGTGAATTGGCCTTCCCGCAGGCGGCTAACTGTCTACAAAACAACAACTTAAACCAATCGAAAGAAAGTGGATACTTTAAGCTACAAAACACAGTCAGTCACCCCTGACAAAATTACAAAGGAATGGGTGCTGATCGACGCCACTGACATGGTGCTTGGCCGTCTCTGCTCGACCGTTGCAAAAATCCTGCGTGGCAAATATAAACCCGAATATACTCCCTACCTCGACTGCGGCGACAATGTAGTGATCATCAACGCCGAGAAAATCCGCATGACCGGCAAGAAGTTCGAAGGTCACCAGTACCTGCGCTACACCGGTTATCCCGGCGGCCAGCGCACCTTCACTCCCGCCGACCTCATGGCCAAATCCTACAAGGCTACCATGAAGAACGGCAAACACCCGCTGTTCATCAAGGTCGTGAAGGGAATGCTCCCCAAGACCAAACTCGGTGCCGCCCAGCTCAAGAACCTCCACGTATTCAACGGAGCAGAGCACACTTTCGGCGATATGAACCCCAAACAGATCGACATCACAAAATTGAAATAATAGATGGAAAAAGTAAATGCAATCGGCCGTCGTAAAGCCGCAGTAGCCCGCGTTTACCTTAGCGAAGGTAACGGTGTCATCACTATCAACAAACGTCCGCTGGACGACTACTTCCCCTCGTCTATTCTTCAATACGTGGTTAAACAGCCGCTCATCACCCTCGGTGTGGAAGACAAATACGACATCTACGTGCACCTCGACGGCGGCGGCTACAAAGGCCAGGCAGAAGCCCTGCGTCTCGCCATTTCCCGCGCACTGGTGAAGATCAACCCCGAGGACAAACCCGCTCTGCGCGCCGAGGGCTTCATGACCCGCGACGCACGTACCGTAGAGCGTAAGAAACCGGGTCAGCCCAAAGCCCGCAAACGCTTCCAGTTCTCGAAACGTTAAGACATTTCCCAGCTGCCCCCGGCAAGAAACCCGTTTCCGCCGCTGTGCAGCCTTATCCCCCATACCGGAAGACGACACGATGCCCCATCAACGCTTGGCATCGGCCGTCTTTTGGCAGATATTGCGGAAAGCAAGCCGGCGGCATGAGCCCGCACTGTGCCTGACGGCGCTCTACAGGGCTCGCACCGCTGTCTGACCACCGCACGCCCGGCGCCGCCGGGGCGTAAAACCGGCTGCAAGAGTTTAGTATCTAAATCCGGAAGATGGACACGTTCCCTACTCCCGGATTGTTTCAGAAAAAAAGAACGTAAACAACACTAAAAACAAAATGGCAACACCGACATTTGAGCAACTGCTCGCCGCAGGCTGTCACTTCGGACACCTGAAAAGAAAATGGAATCCCGCAATGGCTCCCTACATCTTCATGGAGCGCAACGGCATCCACATCATCGACCTCTACAAGACAGCCGCCAAGATCGACGAGGCAGCCGCAGCCCTCAAGCAGATAGCAAAGAGCGGCAAACGCGTGCTCTTCGTGGCCACAAAAAAGCAGGCTAAAGAGGCCATCGCCGACAAAGCAGCTGCCATCAACATGCCGTACGTTATCGAACGCTGGCCGGGCGGTATGCTCACCAACTTCCCCACCATCCGCAAGGCCGTGAAGAAAATGACCGCCATCGACAAGATGGAGAAGGACGGTACCTTCGATAACCTTTCGAAGCGCGAGAAACTCCAGATCACACGTCAGCGTGCGAAACTCGAGAAGAACCTCGGTTCCATAGCCGACCTCAACCGTCTGCCCTCCGCACTGTTCGTGGTTGACGTCATGAAGGAGCACATCGCCGTAGCCGAGGCCAACCGTCTCGGTATCCCCGTATTCGGCATCGTCGACACCAACTCCAACCCCGATGACATCGACTTCGTAATCCCCGCCAACGACGATGCATCTAAGAGCATCGAGATTATCCTCGACGCCGTATGCAGCGCCATGGCCGAAGGTCTGGAAGAGCGCAAGATAGAGAAGCTCGACCAGCCCGAAGAGAAGGAAGCCGACGCCGCCCCCGCTCCCGGCAAACGCCGCCGCATGCGCCGCAGCGAGGCCGCTCCCGAAGCCCCGAAGGCTGAAGAGGCTCCCGCCGCAGAGGCCGCTCCCGAAGCTCCCAAAGCTGAAGAGGCTCCCGCCGCAGAGTAAATTTTCTCTTAACCATTACACAGTTGCCCGGCGGCACTACTCATGCGGTCGCCGGGACAACTGAATCAACAAGAATCATTAACCAAAATACACATTATATATAATGGCAGTATCAATCGAAGACATCAAGAAACTCCGCCACATGACCGGAGCCGGAATGATGGACTGCAAGAACGCTCTCATCGAGACAAACAACGATATCGACGCCGCTATCGAAATCATACGTAAGAAAGGGCAGGCCGTAGCCGCCAAACGCGAAGACCGCGAGGCAGCCGAAGGTTGCGTGCTCTCCGGCACAAAAGAGGGTTTCGCCGCTATCGTGGCCCTCAAGTGCGAAACAGACTTCGTCGCCAAGAACGAATCGTTCCGTAACCTCACGAAACAGATTCTCGACGCCGCAGTGGCAGCATCGGCCAAGACACTCGACGAAGTGAAGTCCCTCAGCATCGACGGACGTACCGTTGAGGAACGCATCACCGACGAAATAGGCAAAACAGGCGAAAAGATGGAACTCGGCGCTTACGAAAGCATCGAAGCTCCCACCGTTTCGGCCTACACCCACTTCAATGACAAGCTCGCCGCCATCGTAGGCTTCAACCTCGAAGGCATCGACCCGCAGGTCGGCCGCGAAATCTGCATGCAGATCGCATCCATGAACCCCGTTGCCATCTGCCCGGCCGACGTTAAGCCCGAAATCATCGAGCAGGAAAAAGCCGTCGCCATCGAGAAGACAAAACAGGAACAGGTGCAGAAAGCCCAGGAAGCCGCACTGCGCAAAGCCGGCCTCAACCCCAATCACTTCGACTCCGAAGACCATATCGAGAGCAACATCTCGAAAGGCTGGATTACCGCAGAAGAGGCTGAAAAGGGTCGCCAGGTCATGAAGGAAGCCGGCGAAGCCAAAGCCGCCAACCTCCCCGCCGCCATGATCGAAAACATCGTGAAGGGCCGCATCAGCAAGTTCTATAAAGAGAACTGCCTCATGGAACAGGCTTACGTGCAGGATGCAAAAATCACTGTAGGACAGTTCCTGGAGCAGACCCAGAAGGGTCTGGTAGTCACCACATTCAAGCGTGTAAACCTGAACGAGGACTAATCCCCTGCGTTCCCGAAGATAAAAAGCGTTGCGCCACCTCCGCGCAACGCTTTTGCTTTCCCTTAGTAGCCATAACCAATGTAGCTTTTTAGCTAATCACGGGGGGCGGCTGATTCTTTTCTGCGAACCGTTGGGCACGGTCGGGCGTTGAAACTATGATAATATTAAAAACACACTATTCGCATGAAGAAATTTCTTTATCTCACGATGGCGTTGCCGCTGCTGGCCGCAACGTCCTGCTCAAACGACGACCTTCCGGCTCCCGGACAAGATGACGGCATGACAACTTTCACCGTCAAGATGCCGGGCGAAATCCCGTCGCGTGTATTCGCCGACGGCACAACTGCCAAAAATCTTGCCGTCGCAGTTTATGACGAAAACGACAACCTCCTGTATTCCAATATTGCAGGCCAGGGCGAAGCGTTGCCCGAAGGTGCATCGGTAGGCGACTTTTCCGCGGGTCTCACCACCACGGTCACCCTTCCGCTGGTCAAGGACAAGGAGTATAACGTGGCCTTCTGGGCATACGCCGAGAACTCTCCTTACACTTTCTCTCCGGGCGACAAGAAAATTACCGTCAATTACACCGGCGCGCTCGCCAACGATGATGCGCGCGACGGTTTCTTCAATTATTACAACGTCCCGGCACAGCGCCCGGCAACGAAAAATGTAGAACTGCGCCGTCCCTTCGCACAAATCAACATCGGTACTTCCGACCTTGAAGCTGCCTGCAAAGCCGGCGTGGCCGTTACATCCGCAAATATCTCGTTCCCCGCCGGCGCGTTGGCAACGGCCTACAACTTTGTGGAGGGCACCGCCGATACCCCCAATACCGCGGCCGTGACCTTCACGGGTTCGGCCCTTCCCGCCGATGCTTTCCCCGTGCAGCCCGAGACCTATAAATACCTGGTTATGGCATACGTGCTTACTCCCGTAGACCAGACATCGCAGCCTAAAACGGTGATGCAGAGCGTAAGCCTCGCCGTCAACGGCAACGCTTTCGCCTCGTACGACAACATACCGGCGCAGGCCAATTACCAGACCAACATCTACGGTGCGTTGCTCACCAAGAAAGAGAACTTCAATGTCACCATCAATCCCGCTTTCTTCGGTTCATATATGGAGGAACAGCCGGTGCAGACCATAGCGTCGTCAGACCCGACAGAGGTGACCGCGGCCCTTGAAAAGGGGGGCAACTTCGAGCTTACCGGCAACATCGAGGCCCTCGACCTCTCCGGCCTGAGCCGCACGAAACCCGTTAAGGTGACAGTGAAAGGCACGGTGGGCACCCTCAACCCCGGAACCAAGGCCGAGAATCCCTCCGACCTCATCATCAATGTCCCGAAAGGCGTGGCATATCCTCAGTTCATAGCCAACGGCAAGTCTGACTGGAAGAACATCACCATCCAGGGCGACCTCTCGTCGTCGCAGCGCTGCCAGGGACTGGTATTCTCAAACAGTGGATTGAAAGAGTTGAGCGACATTACCCTCGACGGCGTTCCTTTCGAGGGACAAGGCTTGAATTTCGGGTATACGGCAAACCCGCAGGTGGTCAGAAATATAAAAGTGGTGGGTTGCGACTTCGCCGACATGAAGCAGCCCTGTGTTAACGGCGGCAGCAACATGTATGCCGGCAGCGTGCAGGGAGATATCGAAATCAGGAATAATCACATAGTCTATGCTTCGGATGCCGCCGAAAATACCAACGGCATCTATCTCACCCAGTCAACCGGAAATATCCTTATAGACAGCAATGTAATAGAGAATGCGCCGTATCACGGCATTTATATTTCTTCTGCCGCCAACAGTGCCACCACTCCCGGCATCATGCCCGCAGATGCGTTGAAGAACGCCGATATTGTGGTGACAAACAACTCTATAGTTACCCCGAAACACGATGGTGTTAAAATGGATTCACCTTATGGAAATGTCCTTATCCAGGGAAATACGGTAGACAATGCAGGAGAGAACGGTATCAGGGTTTGCCGGTTCAACTCCTCATGGACACCGACGGTTACTGTCGAGGATAACACCATTTCGATAAAAGTAGGTTTATTCTTCTACGGAATATTGTTTACGGAGCTGAATGACTACACCGGAACCGCAGTTATCAACGTTCTCGACAATGTGGGATTGGGCAAGAAGAGCAAAACCTTCTCCTTAGGTTCCGGCTTCAAGCCTGCCGCAGGCAGCAATTACTCGCAGCCGTTCGCCAACTGACAAGGATTTATCAAATTATTATAACCCGAGAAAAGGGGGAGAGCCGCGGTTCTCCCTCTTTCACTCCCGGCGACAAGAAAATCACTGTAAGTTATGCTTCGGCACTCGCAAACGACGAGAGCCGCGACGGTTTCTTCAAATACCAGAATGTCCCGGCCCAGCGTCCTGCAACCAATAATGTGGAACTGCGCCGCCCCTTCGCTCAGGTGAACATAGGTACGTCTGACCTTGGGATTGCCGAAACTGCCGGCCTTACGGTCACTTCCGCCAACATAACCTTCCCCGCCGGAGCACTGGCAACGGCTTTCAACTTTGTGGACGGCACTGCCGGTACCTCCAACGCCGAGGCCGTGACTTTCACCGGCTCGGCTCTTCCCACAGATGCTTTCCCCGTGCAGCCCGAGACATACAAATATCTGGCTATGGCGTACGTGCTGACTCCGGTAGAGCAGGCATCCCAGCCAAAATCGGTGATGCATAGCGTAAGCCTTGCCGTCAACGGCAATGTTTTCAACTCTTACGCCAATATCCCGGTGCAGGGCAATTATCAGACGAATATCTACGGTGCATTGCTGACCAACAAGGAAAACTTCAACGTCACCATCAATCCCGCTTTCATGGGTTCATATATCAAGGAGCAGCCCGTGCAGACAATTGATACGCCTGACCCGGGCAAAGTGCTGGCAGCTCTCGACAAAGGTGGTAACTTCGTGCTTACCGGCGACTTCGAGGCCCTCGACCTGTCGGGTCTGAGCCGTAGTGCCACTACCTTCTTTTGGGTACCGAAGTTGATTTATGGCTGCGGGTTTTGTATTGTGTAATTTTATCCGTAACTTTGCCATCGTTTGAAAAGCTAAACGACACAGAAATTATGATGCAAATCTTAAAACCGGTAATGACCGCGGTGCTGATATGCGGCGCCGCGGCTTCGGGGAATGCCCAAATCCCGGAAGACAGTATATACGGCGACTTCGACGGCGACGGAAAGAAGGAACATCTCTGGATGGAAACCAAATATGACGAAGACGAATATGCCACCGAACCATTCGTGCTACGCAGCGATAACCCGAAATTGGACCGTAAGTTTAAAGTCGAGGCTCCGAGATATGTCTTAATCATGAACGAGGGCAAACTCAATGGCGGTACCGTTGATTATTTCTCCATAACGCCTTACGGCGACAGCACCTGGTCTATGACATCGGTCTATGTTTTTAGAAACGGCAATGTGCATAAGGCCATCGACGGTTTCACTACATGGAGCGGGAATGAGGAAGAGGAGGATTTTGTACGCCCGGCTAATCGTCCCGGTTATGCCGTGATAAACGAATATGGTATGGATGTCGAGGATTCCTGGACTCCGCAGAGGAAGACCGTGAAGCTGAAATAGGGGAGATTCCCATTTCATGCCGCAGAAAAATTTTGTTTGAAAAGCGCGTGATTCTTCTTTATTTCGGAAAAAATCGTTAATTTTGCAGGATAAAGTCAATATGCGGGACGCTTTTACGTTCCTTATATGAGCTTTTGCGCGTCACTTTTCGTCGTGGCGACGCATGACAATCGCTTACGTGGCGCCGGATTCGGTTCGCACGTAACCTCTTTACTTTTTATGAGCGCACGCCTTCCGCTCCTTACCGCGGGGCGCTCCCTAACATTTTTAACTTCGCTTATGTGTGGAATAGTAGGATATGTAGGTGACGGAAACGTCTACAAGATACTCATCAACGGGCTATACCGCCTGGAATACCGCGGCTATGACAGCGCCGGTATAGCTCTCGGCAGCGCCGGAAAAATCAATATTTTCAAAACCGTAGGAAAGGTCGACAATCTCGTCAACTTCTGCAAGGACAAGGACACGGACTGCACCTTCGGCATAGCGCATACGCGCTGGGCCACTCACGGCGCCCCCTCCGACTGCAACGCACACCCCCATTACAGCGAAGACGGCAACATCGCACTGGTGCACAACGGCACCATCGAGAACTACAAGCTCCTCAAAGAGGCACTCGAAGAGCACGGTTGCCGCTTCCATACGCAGACCGACACCGAAGTGCTGGTGCAGCTCGTCAGCTGGATTCGCCACGAAAACCAGTGTACCCTCGTAGAGGCCGTGCGCGAAGCCCTTAAGCAGGTTATCGGCGCCTACGCCATAGCCGTCATCGCCAAGGATGACCCCGATACCATCGTGGCCGCCCGCAAGCAGAGCCCGCTGGTCATCGGAATTGGCGACAACGAAACGTTCCTCGCCTCCGACGCCACTCCTTTCGTTGAGTACACCAAAGACGTCGTCTATCTCGAAGATGAGCAGATAGCCCTCATCCGTAAAGGCAAACCGCTGAAAATATTCAACTTCGAGAACGAGGAGTCTACCATCAACGTCAAGAAACTCGAACTCTCCATCTCGCAGCTCGAAAAAGGGGGCTATCCCCACTTCATGCTCAAGGAGATTTTCGAGCAACCCAACACGTTGCTCGACTGCATACGCGGGCGCGTGGTGCAGGGAGGCAAGAAGGTGGTGCTTAACGGCGTCAACGACAATAAGGATAAGTTCCTGAACGCGCGGCGCATCATCATCGTGGCGTGCGGAACGTCGTGGCACGCCTCGCTCATCGGCAAACGTCTGCTCCAGGATATGTGCCGCATACCGGTGGAGGTGGAATACGCCAGCGAGTTCCGTTATTCCAACCCGGTGATAACGCCCGATGACGTGGTGATAGCCATCTCGCAGTCGGGTGAGACGGCCGACACGCTCGCCGCCGTGGAGATAGCCCGCAAGGCCGGCGCCTTCGTCTACGGCATATCGAATGTCGTCGGCTCATCCATACCGCGCAATACCGACAGCGGCACGTATATCCACGTCGGTCCGGAAATCGGCGTGGCCTCCACCAAGGCGTTTACCGGCCAGGTGATGGTGCTCACGCTGCTGGCGCTCACCATCGCTGAACTCAAGGGCACCATGACACAGCTCGAAATCGAAGAGATGGGGCAGTGGATTCTCCGAATTCCCAAGATAGTGGAGGAGGTGCTTGGTCTGGCGCCGCAGATCGAACGGCTTTCCCTTATATATACGTACGCGCGCAACTTCCTTTACCTCGGCCGCGGCTACAGTTACCCGGTAGCCCTCGAAGGTGCCCTTAAACTCAAGGAAATCTCCTACATCCACGCCGAAGGATACCCCGCCGCCGAGATGAAGCACGGTCCCATCGCCCTTATCGACGCCGAGATGCCCTCGGTTATCATCGCGCCCAACGACCATCTGTACGAAAAAATCGTCAGCAACGTGCAGCAGGTGAAGTCGCGCGGAGGAAGCACCATTGCCATCGTAACGAAGGGGGATACGGAGATCAGCTCCATAGCCAACCATGTGCTCGAAGTGCCGAAGGTGCCTGAGATGCTTTCGCCGATTATTACCACCATCCCGTTGCAGTTGCTCTCCTATTATATAGCTATTAACAAAGAGAAAGACGTGGATATGCCGCGAAACCTCGCCAAGTCCGTGACAGTAGAATAAAAAAAGAAAACCCGTGCCGGCGTCGGCACGGGTTTTCTTATGGTTTCCGGCATTAGGCGGGATAGTCACGATAGGGAAGGGAGGCATAATTGGCCCGGTAAGCCCAACAGGTATAATAAAGCAGCTTCGGCGTCCTGGTGCCCCACGCGGCGTCTGCTTATCGGCTTATTTGGCCTATGGCGCAGCTTAAGCCTCACGCGGGTCGGAAAAATAGATTTTGTCACTGAAAATTTAACTTTTGGAATAATTCTGTGATATTCAGTGTGTTAAATCTATTAAAGTGGACAAAAAACGCCGAAACTTAATCTCGCGGAAAAACTTTTTTGAAATTTTTTTGGCGAAATATTTTGCGGGAAAGAAATTTCTTATTAACTTTGCACTCGATTTCGGACATGAAGCGCCGGGGTCGCAAAAAACAAGCCTCTTTAGCTCAGTTGGCCAGAGCACGTG
>OJRI01000793.1_pt1 | contig 20268 bp, 13 predicted proteins | sample 1599151 | NCBI WGS metagenome assembly OJRI01 (sample SAMN03922457, study PRJEB24848) | human gut metagenome | isolation source: stool sample | host: Homo sapiens | place: Germany | collected 2009-11
CTCTTTTTTGTTAAAAAAGCAAACTTTTGAGCAACTCAATTACATGTTATACAGCATATTATCTATTATTCAGTAAACCCTAATTATAATGCCGATTTACTTACGGTGTTATCTTTTAATTGACGGAGGTTATTGCCGGACCGGGGAATTTTCGTAAATTTGCATTGAAAAATGGTGCAGTCGGGATTTCATCCTTCTATTTGCGGAACCGTTGTGGCATGAAGGGCTGCAAGTTTTTTAATAATAACTTGCACTGAAAAAATTTTTTTGAAGCTGAAAGGATATGCTTTTTAACTCGATAGAATTCCTGTTGTTCCTGCCGGTTGTGTTCCTGCTCTACTGGCTGGCGTTCAAGTCGCTTCGGAGTCGCAATTGGCTGCTCCTGGCGGCCAGCTATGTGTTTTACGGTTGGTGGGACTACCGCTTCCTGCTTCTGATTTTCGGCATAACGGCGGTTAGCTACGCCGGCGCACTCGTTATGCTCCGCTATGACGGAAGCCGCTCCGTGCGGCGTTGGACGGTGGCCGTAGTGGCCGTGTTGTGTCTGGGCACTTTGGGCGTTTTCAAATATTTCAATTTCTTTGCCGGCGGCTTCGCGCGGTTGCTCCGGTTGGCCGGAATGGAGGCCGACCCGGTGTCGCTCGACCTTATCCTCCCCGTCGGAATTTCCTTTTATACTTTCCAGGCATTGAGCTATGTGATAGACGTTTACCGCCGCAAGATGGAGGCGGTACGCAAACCTTTGCCGTTCTTCGTCTTCATCAGTTTCTTCCCGCAACTTGTGGCGGGGCCGATAGAGCGCGCCACCAACCTGATACCGCAGTTCATGGAGAACCGGCATTTTAGCTACAGGTGCGGCGTTGACGGTATGCGACTGATACTGTGGGGGTTGTTCAAGAAGATGGTGGTTGCCGACAATGCCGCAACGGTGGTCAACCTGGTCTTTGCCGACTATCAGGGAGTGGGGACGCTGAATCTCTGGATTGGGGCGTTGTTGTTTTCGTTCCAGATTTACGGCGACTTTTCCGGCTATTCCGACATTGCGATAGGGACGGCGCGCCTCTTCGGGGTCAAGCTGATGCGGAATTTCCATTTCCCGTACTTTTCGCGCGACATAGCGGAGTTCTGGCGCCGTTGGCACATTTCGCTCAACACCTGGTTCGTGGATTACCTCTACATACCGCTTGGCGGCAGCCGGCGCGGCAAGTGGAGGACCGTGCGAAACACCATGGTGGTGTTCCTGACCAGCGGACTGTGGCACGGCGCCAACCTCACCTTCGTGGCATGGGGCGCATGGCACGCGATGCTCTTTGTGCCGCTGCTACTGACGGGCCGCAACAAGCGCTATCTGCCGTCGTCGGCCGCCGGACCGGTGAGCTTCAAGGAGTCGCTGATGATGGGCCTGACCTTTATCCTGGTGGTGATAGGGTGGGTGATATTCCGTGCCGACAACCTGCATCAGGCTGCAGATTACATACGCCTGATGTTCAGTCATTACACTCCGGCAGCGGCCGTGCTGGGCAAGTCTGCGTTGCTGTGGAGCGTGCTGATGCTGGCGGCCGAATGGCTGTCGCGTGACCGTGAGGCCCCGACGTTCCTGCCGCCCAAAGGTATGTTGCGCTACCGTGCCGTGCGGTGGACGGTTTATCTCGTGTTGTTTCTGGTGACGTTAATTTTCGCCGGCTCGCAGGCGGAGTTCATCTATTTCAAATTCTGATATGAAGAAGTTCCTGAAACGTATAGCCCTCTTCGCCGCGTTTATGCTGGTGTTTTTCGCCGCCGGCGAGCTGGTGGTGCGCAACATTCCCGATTCGTACAGCTACAAGAACCGTTACCTCACGGAACATGGCGACGCCGTCGCGACACTCGTGCTCGGATCGTCGCACACATATTACGGTGTAAGGAGTGACCTTCTCGGAGATAGCGTCTTCAACCTCGCGAACGTTTCGCAGACACCGGATCTCGACCTCGCTTTGCTACACCATTATGCCGGACGCCTCGGGAATTTGCGCAGGGTGGTGCTCCCGGTTTCATATTTTACGTTCGTCGACCCGCGGCTTGAGGAAACCTCCGAGTGGTTCCGCTGCGTGAGATATAAGGTCGGGATGCACCTTCCGGAGCATTCAGACTTGTCGAAATACAACTTTGAAATCTCTGATTTCGAGGGATATACCACCAAACTCCGAAGTCTGTTTGGTAAAGGGGCGAAGAACCGTTGCGACAGCCTCGGGTGGGGGCTCGGCTTCACGGTGGCTCAGCGTGTTGCCGGATGGAAAGAGGATGGGAAAGACCGTGCCAAATCCACGACGTTGCCGCTCAACGGGCGTGCCGACGAGGTGGAAAGCATTATCGGAGAGATAATAGTGTTCTGCCGCGAGCGCGGCGTGGAATGCGTATTGGTGACAACGCCGGTGTGGCGCACTTGCCGCGAGAACATGGACCGTAGGCAATACTCCGATATGAAGCGGCGCACTGAGTGCTTGGCGGATAAATGGCACGTCCGCTACTTTGACATGATGGCCGACCCCGATTTCACCGAAGAAGATTTCCACGACGTAGACCATCTTTCCGACACCGGCGCGGCCAAGTTTACCGCCAAACTACGAAAACTGATGGGAGGATGATGACGCGACAGCCATGGAAATCGCTATTTCGGGTTGTTTTTTACGCAAATGAAACCGCGGTTACGAGAAATCTGCGGAGATAGAGAGACGTGAAAAATCGGGAGAGGCGGCATTGGAAGACCATATTATAGTTAGTGAATCTTTGCGGCCTGATGCCGTTGCACCTTGTGATGCCCGACATCCTTGCCGACGACATAACCGATGAACTTCTCAAGATTATTTACAGGTTGCATAGGTTCATATCAGCCGATGCCGACGACGATTCGATTGTCATGGTGGAGTCGCCGTACGGCATTGAAACGGAGTTCAATCCTTTTGACCCGCGATGTGTTGACCAGAATGTGGATTACAAAAAGTTTTCGGAAGTTGAAATAAGGAAAGCGGCCGAGATGCCCTATTCACGGATCGGGGGAGCAAGCCGTGACCGCCTCCTGACGGCACTGGTAAAGGGAGGCATACCCCAGTGGGATGTGGAGAGGGTAGTATTGAAACTGTGGTCCGATAAACAGGTGGAACCTGATGCCATAATGCCGAATCTCGATTTCCTGCAATATGTTCGGGATAAAAGAGTGGATGAAATACTGTCGCTCATTCAAACTTATCTCAACAAGATACATACTGGCGTTTCAAGGGATGGTCATCAGAGAAAATGGCGTCACGTCAGCGGGAGTCCAAGGATGGCGGAATGCCGGTAATCATGTCTGGCCCGGGATTTCAGGCCATGGGCATAAACACACCGGAACAGATGATGGCGCTCCTTGACGACGAAGAAGGTTTACCGCAGTTCGGCGGCTTCCCCTTCGCGCAAGGTAATCGGAAAATAGGGCGCAACGACCCGTGTCCCTGTGGCTCTGGCAAAAAGTACAAAAACTGCTGCGGCAAAAAATCCAACTAATAAACGGAGTATTTGCGAAAGACTATAATGCAGCATGAGAAGTCCCCGGAGAGTCTCTCATGCTCTTTTTGAAAAATGAAGTTGGGAAAGGTGTGGAGGGAGTGTCGAAATGTGTTTACTTCTTGCGGAGGCGGCTGAGGTGCGTCGACGTGATATTGAGCAGCGAGGCAATGTCTTTCAGCGAAAAAAGCTCGAAGAGGTTGGGGTCGCGGATTATCAGCTCATCGTAGCGCTCCTTTGGTGTTTTGGCATACAGGTCCACGAAACGGTCATAGAGGGTGGAAAAGATGGCGCGTGTCGAACTTTCGACCACTTCGCGGAGCCGCGCGTCGGCGTCCATCATCTCGGCTACAGTGGCGCCCGGAATGCAGTAAATGTCGCTCGGAACAGTGGCGATTATCGAGCAACGCGACTTCTGGCGGTACAGGCAACCGGGAAAGTCGCAGACAAAATGGCCGGCAAATTCGAGGCCAACCACATATTCGGCGCCGTCGGACGAATAGCAGACATATTTCAGCGCGCCGGTTTCAACATATCCGATATATCGCCCCACGGTGGCGGCGGCAATGAACTCCGCGCCGCGCTCGTAATGCCGCAAAGTGCCCTGGCGGCACAAATCGCGCCAATAAGCGACGTCGATATTGTCGATATAGGAGTTGAACTGTGAAGTCATCTCCGTAAATATTAGCCAATTAAATGCACATCTACAACGTAAAAACGGCTTATAATATTGTGCTTTGGCGGGTTCGTGTACGGTTGAGGGTTAAAGTATGTTAAGAATTTGGTGAAATCGCAGGAAAGCAGTAATTTTGCTATCCAAGTCTATGCGACGTAAAAACGGGGATGACCGGTTTTGACAGCGTGTAAACACGGCAAGCAAGCATGCAGAGCTTTGATGTGCAAGCTCTATAATCACAACGCATCGACCTATAATTGGCGAAAATAACAACTACGCTCTCGCTGCGTAATCTGAAGTACAGTAGGATAGCTTAATCGGTGCCACAGTGGCACTGACGAGACATCACCCCATTGCCCCGTTCCGAGACGTTTGGAAAAGGTGGTGCTAAGAAAATCGGAAATTGGTTGCGAGTTCGCTCCGGCAAGCAGCTGAAATATTTGGAGATAAGCCGCCGGTTGGTAGTCGTGAGCCTGCCGACGGTCGAAAACCAAGTCAATGACTAAGCATGTAGAAAACCTGTTGGGTTCACGTTTGGACGAGGGTTCAAATCCCTCCATCTCCACTTGAGGGTTCGGAAAACGCCGGACGTTTTCCAGCCAACCACAGACAAAACCGCAGACTATCAATTAGTTCTGCGGTTTTTTAGTGCCTTTTCCCATCGATTCAGGACCGATGCCGGACAGAAAAAAGACCATGACGGACGCTTATTAGTTACCAAATCGTTACACGAATTTTTAAGAATCAAAAAATGTAACGATTTGTAACGAATGGCATCATAATTTACTTGACCATAATTGGTTGCAAACGGATAACTCGGAAAATATCGGTCAAAATCGGCCCATTTCGGACACCCTTCAGAGAATATATTTAAGGTCTGATATTCGTCCGCCAGTTACATTTTTCAGAAGTGTTCCCAAAGTCTCTTCCCATTAACAAAATTCGTTCTGCTTGGATAAAATTTAGCTCTTGTCCGGAGTAGTCCGACGATTGCCAAAAAGTGTCCAAGCAAACCGAATGTTAATTCTGTTATCATTGCAAACGCTCCCCAAAAGGCGGTGCGTGATAACACTAAATCCAAAAAGAAAGATGAAAAAGAACACATTTAAAGTTCTATTCTATCTTCGCGGGAACCACGTAAACAAAGATGGCACATCTGCCATTATGATGCGTATTACCGTTGACGGAGAAATGGAACAAATCAACACTAAGTTGACCATAGACCCCAAACTTTGGGATGTCAAGACAGGTCGTGGAATCGGCAGGTCGGCAAAAATTCAGGAATTGAATGGCCGCTTGAACGACATACAGGTCATCCTTAAAGACCACTACTATGAGACTCAGCGTAGGCATGGTTATGTTACTGCTGAACAAGTACGGAATGCCTACATGGGTATAACCCAGCGGGAAGAATCACTCGTCAAGCTTTACGAGCAGCATCTTGAAGACACCAAGAAATTGGTAGGCCTCAGCAAAGCGGATCCCACTTACAAGAAATACGAACGAATGTACCGTCGTGTAGTGGAGTTCATGAAAAAGAGATACAATATCTCTGACATCCCTCTCAGAGAAATCAAACTCAGCTTCATCACAGATCTGGAATTCTTCCTGCGTACAGAGTATAAATACTCCCAAAACACCACATACAAGTGTATGAAGTTCTTCAAGCAGGTGACAAACAAGGCAATCCGTGCCGGACTTATTACCGTTGACCCTTTCAATGGTTATAAGATAAGCTGTGAAAGAGTAGACAGGGGTTATCTGTCGGAAGATGAGTTGGCGACAATGATGAAGAAAGAGTTTGGTTCCAAAAGATTGGAACAGGTTCGCGACATATTCGTGTTCGCTTGCTTCACCGGTCTCGCATACATCGACCTCGTAAATCTGAGGGTTGACAACATACAAAAAATGTTCGATGGCCGCTTGTGGATAGTTACCCATCGTCAGAAGACTAATACTAAAGTAACTGTCCCATTGCTCTCTCCGGCCCTGAAAATACTTGAGAAGTATAACGGCCAGTTTACCGATGGCAAACTGCTCCCAATCATCACCAATCAGAAGCTAAACTGCTATCTGAAGGAGATTGCGGAAATCTGCGAGATAAAGAAAAATCTGACATTCCATCTCGCCCGTCATACATTCGCTACCACCATGACCCTCGGCAAAGGTGTCCCCATCGAGTCGGTTTCAAAAATGTTGGGACACACCAATATCCAAACTACCCAAATCTATGCAAGAATCACAAATGAGAAGATCAGCAAGGACATGGATTACCTGTCTCAGCACCTTGGTGCACTTGATCTCTGAATGACATTGTAGTTCCGTAAACACTATCCCATCGGAGTGCCGGCTGAATGTCATCAGTCGGCACTCTGTGTCTTTATGCGGATGTTAAAGAAGATTTAATTCCGCCCATTATTGTTAAATCGGAGTTAAAAACGCTATGGTACTATGGTACGTACCACAATCGGTCTCAGACCTGCGGAGAATAGTTGATTTAACTTAGCGGTCGGAAACATAAAACCACAAATCCAATTAGAATATGGAAACAACCACTACACTTGAATCAATTCAGTCAAAGGTTGAAAACATGCAAGGGGACATATCCCAGATCCTTGCACATATCGAGACTGAATCAAAGAAGAAGAAAAGAAAGGAGGTCAAGATAGACTCTCCGCCACCTCCTCGCCCAAAGGTGACAAAAGAAGAGGCTGCCGGAATATTGACAATATCCACAAGACAGCTTCAACGAGTAAGAAAGAAATTCAAATTAAAGTGGGGCTATTTTGGTAGAGAATCATTCTACTATCTCGACTCCATTGTAGAGGCCATTACACTGTATGACCTGCCGTGGAATCCCACATTGTTTGAAAAAATAAAGTCACGTTTTAAAAGAATTCCTGAACTATGAAAAGTCAAGACACCTTCACCAGACTCGTGATGGCTAAGATTGATGCTTTATTCAATGAGCTTCGAAACGAAATGAATGCCAACAACAAGAAACTGATAGATGCTTTGGTGCTTCAAGGAATCCTTGATATGGAAGAGGAAATGTGGACTATCGACGAGACTGCGTCTAAATTCAAAGTCTCTCGAAGTACAATTAAACGCCTGATAAAGGATGGAATCCTTCCCGCCACCAAAAGCGGAGAGTCAAAGCAAAGCCCTGTCAGAATACGTCCTGCTGACGCTCGTCAAGCAATGGCTGATTACAAATACAAGAATATCTAATTCACACCACCTATATAGTTATCGCGTCGGCAACGGCGCAAGTTACAAACCACAAAATCCACTTTTAATTATGGAACAAAACCAGAATTATGAAGAAGTGCTGATTGCCCGTAACAACGAAACCGGGCAGGTAGGCGCAGTCGTCGGTCAGAATCCCGATGGCACACCCAAGATGACCGATGTAAAGTCGGCAAAGATGTCTGACCTCATCAAGTTCACAAAAGGTCAAAACCCGATGGAGGCTTTTCTCTCCAATTTCCTCCGTCAGGCGAAGAATCCCTCAACCTTCGGGTTCTTCAAAGTCCCGGCTGACCGCTACGAGAGCGTGGGCATGGCTATGGCTGACTTCATGCAGAATCCCGAAGCCAATGCCGAAATCCTCAAGGACTTCAAGGTAGATATGCCCCAGCAGGTACAGGGTGAAGCACAGCAACAGGAGCAGACGCCGGTGGCAGAACAATCCGCACCGTCGGTTGAGAACACTCCGGCAGAACATCGCTATCAGGCAATCGACGAAAGCAAGATTGACTGGGCGAATCTCAAGGAGAAATGGGGTATCGACCGTGACGAACTTGAAAAGTCGGGCGACCTCAAGGAGATGCTCTACAACCGCAAGTCGAAACTGGTGACGGTTACGCCCATCTTTGGCGGCGAGAAGTTCCCCATCGACGCTCGTCTCTCTTTCCGAACCGATGAAGCCGGCAATGTGAAGGTGGTTCCCCACTTCATTCACCGCGAGCCTAAACTCGACCAAGAGTTTGAGGGCTACAAGTTCACAAAGGAAGACAAGGACGCTCTCAAAGCCACCGGCAATCTCGGCAAGGTGGTGGAACTCAACGGCAAGAACGGCGAGAAAGTGCCTTCCTACGTCAGCATCGACCGTCTTACCAACGAGATCGTGTCAATCCCTGTCAAGGATGTCTATATCCGCGACACCGTGGGCCAGACCAAGCTCACCATTCCCGAAGTGATGCAACTGAAGGACGGCAAGGCTCTCCCTCCGAAAGAAATCGAAGGGAAGAACGGCCAGAAATACACCGTCGTGCTTCAGGTATCAGCCGACCGCAAGGGCATTGAATTTGTCCCCGGTGGCGTGAGAAAGCAGACCCAATCGGAGAAGCAGGAGCAATCGAAGTCTCAGGGTCAGCAGCAGTCATCATGGATGACCAAGGACGGCAAAATCAAGCCTATCTCAAAATGGGCCGGTGTGCCGCTCACGCCCCAGCAGCAGGAGGCCTACGTCAAGGGTGAAGTCGTCGAGATGAAAAACATGGTTGACCAGAAGGGTCAGCAATGCACCGTCTATCTTAAATTCAACCCGGAGAAGCAGCGTCCCAACACATCGCTGAACGACCCGCGTGTCAAGGTTGCCAACGAGTCCAAGACTCAGAAGGCTGTCAACAACGACGGTCTGACCAACGAGGCGACCAAGAACATCACCGATCCTCTCCAGAAGGGCCAGACTGCCCCGAAGAACGAGACCCAGCAGCAACAGCAGCGTAAGCCGAAAGGCCCGAAGCTCTGACACGAATTTCTGAGTCCCAAAGGCTGAAATAACATTGGAATGGTCCGGAACATTCCATTGTTTTTCACCAACCACTACATCCATCCAAAAAATTTGTAACAATTAAAATCTTCACGATTATGACGAAGAAAATTTTAACGACGGTCATCACTGACCATCAGCTCACCGCCGACACTATCGCAACTGCGATTGGTGCTACCGAAAAGCACAACGGCTACTATTACGGCAACGGCTATGCCGTGACATGGACAAACGGCAGCGTTATCGAAGCCACCTTCAAGCCCAAAGAAAGCTTTGTCCTCTCCTCCGATATGGATCCCATGCTCGTGTTCGCCCACAATTTCAAGTTTGCCATGCGCAACTACGACAATCTCGTGGGCTACGACAAGACAACCCACGACCAACAGCACCTCTCAACCGTCAAGGCACTCTGGAAGATGAGTCACACCATCGTCAACGCCATGATGCCCTCCATTGAGAGCGAACTCGACTTCCTCGCACTCTACTACTATCTGGCAATGCCGGTGAATGTTCGCCGTGCTTGGCTACCCATACTCACCAAGCGAGAGATTATCTCAGCAGTGGAGAACGGGGCCCGTCGCCCTGAAAAGTATGAGACTTGGCGCTCCAACGGCATATACAACAAGCTCATCAAACTCTGCAAGGAGGATGCCGAACTTCGAGGCGAAGCCACAATCGAGGAAATAACTGTGAGAGAGGCTGCCAAAGATGCCGCAATGCTTGGCGTTGAGGCACCTAAGGCCGGAGAGGTCGTTGAACTGGACAATCACACCATCCACTTCACCGACGGTATCACGCTCTTCAATCTGCCTCAGTTGCTCATCGCAGGTGCGACAGAACTCAACCTCACCCATGAGGAGACCATGCAGACGGCGTTCAAACTCTATGCCAAGAAACTCATATCCTATCCCTTCCCCCAGCAAAACACCATACCTTACGAGGTGTGGAGTCTGATGAAGCGCAACCGTCAGGTACTCCGCTTCAACAGCAAGTGGGGCAAGAAGGTGAAGCGCAACTTCCTCTCACGCCGCCACAACTTCCGTTCCGGCGAGAACGAGTTCAACGGCTTCGGAATCGTCACCACCGGTCTGCATCCCACCGACCTCACCCGTGACGAGGAGAAGCTCTACAACCTCATTGTCAAGCGCGTTCTCGATGCGTTCACACCCGCAAAGAAACGCAGTGGCAAGAAGTTCCTGAAAAGCGAAAAATAAGAAAATTTCAGACAAAACCGCCTGAACCATACATATATTAACACGAATATCCTTTCCCAAGTGCCAAGTTTTTTGTAACTTTGCCATTGATTCAACGTCATAATGTTTTTGTTTCATTTTTTGACGTGGATTTAGTGGTTGGCCACTGGGAGGGATACCCGGTGGCCTTTTACATACTATTGAGAATCACACACCTATTACCAGCCTTATGTGAATAAGACTGCCGGGACACCACTAAAATCCAAAAAGATGAAACAAAATAAAGACCCGATGGAGCTGGATTTTTATCTGCTCTATCTCGCTCAACATTTGCGTGAGCATCAGTTTCCACAAGCCACAAATCAAAAATTCATAGTCGAAAGAGCGGCAGAAGCCTATGACACCTTATGCTCTCTGCGTCGGGAAGGCAGATCATTTCAAGTTGCCCAAGAACTCGCCATGCGCACACTACTCAGGGGTGTGTATGTATCCCGATACGACATTCTCTACGACATTGTAGAAGATAAATTATGGCAATACCTGCCTGAGGGATACTGGGTGGACTTTACAATCCACCTGCTGACCAAGAAGCAGTTGCATGACATCCTCGACCGATACGAGGTAAACGGAGACTTCCTCGATAGAGAAGCACATCAGCCTATGCTGGATGAACTTACAGGTGAAATCTTTGAAATACTCGACGATTATGGCTTATTACAGAAAACAGACGATGCTTGACAACATCGAAGCCATCCGTGTGGCCTTTCGATTGGATGTTGATAAGCGACCGCCTACCGCTGATGAGCGTGAGGCTTTGGGCAAGTATGTCGGGTTCGGTGGACTGAAGTGCATACTCAATGATGCCAACGGGTTGGCTGACGCTGCCAAGTGGAGCAAATCTGACATTGAATTGTTTGCGCCTACTATCGAGTTGCGACGGCTTATCCGCGATTACTCCAAGAATGACAGGGAATTTGCCGCCTATATGGATTCGCTGAAGGCTTCTGTGCTGACGGCTTTCTATACTCCTGCGCAGGTAATTGATGCGCTTGCTGACTCGCTGAAGAACAGCGGTATCGAAATCAAACGTTTTCTTGAACCGTCTGCCGGGCAAGGAGCATTTGTTGACTCTTTTCTTAGAAATGGCCTATATCCCGGTGCGGAGACTCTCGCTTTTGAAAAGGATTTGCTGACCGGCAAGATTCTGGCTGCTCTGCATCCGGCAATCTCTACAGAGATAAGCGGCTTTGAGAAAATAGACCCTGACTTTGAGGGTTATTTCGATGTGACTGCATCCAATATTCCCTTTGGAGATTTTGCCGTTGCTGACCCTCGCTATGCAACGAGTCATGAGATTGCCTACCGCCAATCCACCAAAGCTATCCATAATTATTTCTTCTTGAAATCTTTGGATAGCGTCCGCGAAGGTGGCATTGTGGCTTTCATAGCCTCTCAGGGTGTTATGAACTCTGCTTCTCCATTTGTTAGAATGGAACTGATGCGTCGTGCTGACCTTGTTGGTGCTATTCGTCTTCCCAACAATACCTTTTCCGACAATGCCGGGACTGATGCAGGTAGTGACCTTATTATTTTGCAAAAGCACTCCGACAAGAAAGCGTTGTCGGCTGATGAGGAGTTTTTCATCCAGTCGATTGTTGACCGCGATACCAAAGCCCCGAACAATAAATATTTTGCGGCTTATCCGCAGAATGTTATCTGTACCGAGGCAAAAGTCGGCACTGATCCATACGGCAAACCGTCTGTCATCTACAAGCATGATGGTGGCGTAGATGGTATCGCCAAAGATATGCGCAAGGCTCTTGATGAGACTCTTCATCTGCGTCTTGATTTGGAGCGGTACAATAATAAGGGGCTGACTCCTACACCTACGCCAACTCCTGAACCGCCCACGCCCGAACCTGTCAAGCAGTCCTATGAAAATAAGGTAGAGAAGCCGAAGCGCATTGCTGACACCCCGTTGATGCAGCAATACCGTGAAATGAAGAAGAAACATCCCGATGCCATTCTTCTTTTCCGTGTCGGCGACTTCTACGAGTGCATGGGCGTTGATGCCGTCAAAACATCTGAGATATTGGGTCTGACCCTCACCCGAAGGATGAACGGGAACAAAAGCAGTATCGAGTTGGCAGGATTTCCGCATCATGCCCTCGATACCTATCTTCCCAAGTTGGTAAGAGCCGGCAACCGTGTGGCAATCTGTGAGCAGTTGGAAGACCCGAAGATGAAAAAGACGGTCAAACGAGACACACCGAAGCCAAATACTGAGCCCAAGCCAAATACTGAGCCGAAACCAGAGCCGAAAGATGAGTCTTCGAAAAATTATCCTCAGTCCGCTCCGGCTGCACCACCTCCGCTGCCAAGTTCCCCGGCAAAAGAGGTTGAGACAGATGATAGGGTGAATTATGAAGATAATCCTGACCCTCGTCTGTTTCAATACAATCTTTTCGGTGAGTTGGAACCAATCGGCAAACCGCTGCGACAGCCCCGACAGGAGCCGAAGGCAGAGGAAAAACCTAAGCCGACTATTAAGGTCAATCTTGATCAGCAGAAGAAATTCCGTCCGCTCTCAAAAAAGGAGCTGGAATTTTATGGTTCTCTCGATTGGGAAACAAATCCGCCTATCAACGGCTTCTACGAGACGATGATGAGCATCGCCCATCGTCAACTCGCGGAAATGGAAGCGGAGCGGGAGGCATTGGAGGCCGCCAAGAAGGAGACCGTTACAGAAGACGGCAAAATCATCGAGATTTCAAAAGGGGATTTCGTTCCGAAGCCAAGAGTGGCTCCTGAAGTACTCAAGCCCACGCCGGTTGAACGTGATATGTCACCGCGCCCATTCAAGGAAGATATACAATTCTTCCACCACAACGGCTCAATGGTTGTGCAGGACGGAATGGTCGGTTTTCTTTCGGAGGTTCGCAAGACTGGTGCATTATTCTCGCCACTCTCACTCAAACCGGAGCAGGAGAAACGTGCCATGCTCTACGTCACACTGTCAGAGACTTATCAGAAACTCTACAACTTTGAGGCTGAGACGCATGAGGCAAGTACCGAACTGCGTCAGCATCTGAATGACTACTACGATGAGTTTGTTGACAAGTACGGCAACCTCAATGAGAAACAGAATGTCAAGTTCATTCTAATGGATGCAAACGGTCGTGATGCGCTTGCTCTGGAACGTGGTGAAGGTGGTATGTTTGTCAAGGCAGACATCTTTGACCATCCTGTTTCTTTCTCACAGGATGAAATCACCTCTGTTGAAATGCCGCAGGATGCTCTTATGGCCTCGCTCAATAAATACGGAGAGGTCAATATGGAGTATATGGCAGACCTGCTTGGCATAGACAAACAGGCCGGTGACATCGTGGGTCAGTACGAATGGGATTTGCTCGATGCTCTTGAAGGCCACATCTATTATAATCCCCTTGTGGAGAAATACGAGATAGCCGACAAGTTCATTGCCGGAAATGTTGTCAAGAAATCAGAAGACATCCGGGCGTGGATTGACAGTCAGGAGAAACGCATCGCCAACTTCCCCGGCTACGACGGCATTGAGCCGTTCATAGACATCTCAAAGAAGTCGCTGAAAGCCTTGGAGGATGCCATACCCCGGAAAATTACCTTTGATGAACTCGACTTCAATTTCGGTGAGAGGTGGATTCCGACAGGTCTGTACTCGGCGTATATGTCTCATCTCTACGCCACTGACGTGAAGATTGCTTATTCCTCGTCAATGGATGAATATTCTTGTGATGCCCGTCGCAAGAATATGAAGATTTGGGAGGAGTATTGTGTCAGAGGATATTATCGTGTCTATGACGGTATGAGTCTTCTGAAACACGCCCTGCACAATACTGTTCCCGACATCAAGAAATCCATCGGCAAGGATGATGAGGGGCATGACATAAAAGTTCCTGACGTTGAGGCAATCCAACTCGCCAATACCAAGATTGACGAAATCCGCAATGGTTTCTCGGAATGGCTGGAGGCGCAGTCTCCGGAGTTTAAGGACAGGCTCGTGGATTTGTATAACAGCAAATTCAACTGTTATGTCCGACCTCACTATGACGGTTCGCATCAAACATTCCCGGATCTGAACATGAAGTTGCTTGCTGACCGCTACGACATTCATTCCATATATCCTTCGCAAAAGGATTGTATATGGATGCTGAAACAGAATGGCGGTGGTATCTGCGACTTCGAGGTGGGTTGTGGCAAGACTCTGATTATGTGTATCGCAGCGCATGAGATGAAACGTCTCGGCTTGGCCAACAAACCGATGATTATCGGACTGAAAGCCAATGTTGCCGAGATTGCCATGACCTATCAGACCGCCTATCCCAATGCACGTATTCTCTATGCCGATGAAAAGAGTTTCAAGGCTGAAAACAGAGTTGCATTCTTCAACCAAATCAAGAACAATGACTATGACTGCGTGATAATGTCGCATGACCAGTTTGGCAAAATACCGCAATCACCGGACATTCAGCAGCAAATTTTGCAGACTGAACTTGACACGGTTGAAGAGAACCTGAATGTCATCAAGGAACAAGGTCACGACATTTCAAGAGGAATGTTGAAGGGTCTTCTCAAAAGAAAAGAGAACTTGACGGCAAAAATTGCCACCCTCCAATATAATATGGAGCAGCAAAAGGACACCGTCGTGGACTTCAAGCAGATGGGTATTGACCATATCTTTGTGGATGAGTCGCACCAGTTCAAAAACCTGATGTTTAACACACGCCATGACCGTGTGGCAGGGCTTGGAAATTCGGAAGGCTCTCAACGTGCGCTCAATCTTCTCTACGCAATCCGCACCATTCAGGAACGGAGCGGCAAGGACTTGGGTGCAACTTTTCTCAGTGGTACTACAATCTCCAATTCGCTCACAGAATTGTATCTGCTGTTCAAGTATCTGCGTCCGAATGAACTTGAAAGACAGGATATAAGGTGCTTCGATGCTTGGGCTGCCATCTTCGCCAAGAAGACCACGGATTATGAGTTCAACGTTACGAATAATATAGTGGCAAAAGAGAGATTCCGCTACTTTATCAAGGTGCCGGAACTGGCGGCTTTCTACAATGAGATAACGGATTACCGCACCGCCGAGGATGTTGGAGTGGATAGACCGCAGAAGAACGAGATTCTTCACAACATTCCTCCGACACCCCAGCAGGAGGAATTTATCCAGAAGCTCATGAAGTTTGCTGAGAGTAGCGATGCCACCATATTGGGACGTGCGCCTCTTTCTGATACCGAGGAGAAGGCAAAGATGCTCATTGCCACCGATTACGCGAGGAAAATGTCGCTCGATATGCGTATGATTGACCCCTCGTATGAGGATGACCCGAACAACAAAGCGTCTCACTGTGCCAAGATGATAGCGGAGTATTATAGAAAATACGATGCTCAAAAGGGTACACAGTTCGTATTCTCTGACCTTGGGACGTATAAACCCGGTGAATGGAATGTTTATTCAGAGATTAAGAGAAAACTTATCGAAGACTACGGCATTCCACCGCATGAAATCCGGTTTATCCAAGAGTGCAAAACTGAGCGGTCCCGAAAGGCTGTTATTCAGGCTATGAATGACGGAGATGTGAGGGTTTTGTTCGGCTCAACCTCCATGCTTGGAACGGGCGTAAATGCCCAACAGAGAGCGGTTTGCGTGCATGAACTCGACACACCCTGGCGTCCAAGTGACCTTACACAACGAGAGGGTCGTGCCATACGCGCCGGCAACGAGATTGCCAAACTGTATTCCGACAACAAGGTGGATGTAATCATCTATGCAGTAGAGAAATCCTTGGATTCTTACAAGTTCAATCTTCTCCATTGCAAGGCGACATTCATCGACCAGTTGAAGAAGGGCGCATTGGGCGTACGCACCATTGATGACGGTGCCATGGACGAGAAATCAGGCATGAATTTCTCAGAATACATGGCTATCCTCTCCGGCAACACAGACCTTCTTGACAAGGCCAAACTTGAAAAGAAGATTGCGTCACTGGAGAGTGAGCGAAAGTCATTCAATAAAGGCCGGGCGGATTCCGAGTTCCGTCTGAATACCATCCAGCATGATATTCAGAACAATGATGCTGCAATCACTCGAATGAAAGCGGACTACGAAAAATATTCTGCCGCAGTTCAGCGTGACAAGGACGGCAATCCCGTCAACAACCTCACCTTGGATAATTGCAAATTCAAGGATGAGCAGAATATGGGAGTGCATCTTCAAGGCTTGGCACAACGTACCGACACCCACGGTCAATACGTTCGTGTCGGAGAGGTTTATGGATTCCCAATCTCAATCATCAGCGAGAGGACACTCATTGATGGCAGAGAAGGCGTTCAGAACCGATTCGTGGTAGAAGGCTCATACAAGTACAAGTATAACAATGGCTTCATTGCCATGTCAGATACCCATGCTGCCTGTATGAACTTCGTCAACGCATTGGAGCGGTTGCCGAACATAATCGCCCAGCATGAGGAACGCAATGCCAAACTCAAAGCAGACGTTCCCATACTACAAGGCATCGTAGCCAAGACATGGGGCAAGGAGGACGAACTGAAACAGCTCAAGAGTGAATTAGCCGCACTCGACCGAAAGATAGCCGCAGCCTTAGCCCCCAAGCACGATGAGAAAGACGGCGAGGAAATAAAACGCGATGAGCCTCAGCAAAAACAAGAGGCAAAGACCGTTGACCTCCCGACTCAATCCTCAGAGCCAAAGAAGACAATGGTTGCAGAACCGTCTCCCCGCTATGATCATCAACAGAGGGAACAGCAATCGCCTCCTCGTTTTGTTGCCAGTGTCGAAGGGTTCAATCAACCCTCAATGCCCAGAAGTTCCGGGATAAAATTCTGAAAATAATAGCCGACCGCAATTAGAATCTTCTACTGCGGCCGGCTATTTTGTTATGTTATATTTCGCTTATGCGTCCATCTTTTCCTCCTCAGAATCTTCAGATTCCTTAGGCAGAGGCCAAAGACCATGCTTTTTCAGTCTGTCATAGACATAGGGTCTTGACCTATCCATTTCATTCGACACCTGAGAAATATTGTAATTATGTTTTTTCAAGAGCCGTTCTAATTCAGATTTTTCATCAAGAGGCTCAATTCTCTTGATAGACAAATCCCTTTCTCTGATTTTGAGGTCTGAGGCTATGGACACAGCCAACTGTATCACTTCATACATCTGAACGAGATTACCGCCCCAAGGGTAAGAGCGAATAAGTTTCTTGGCGTTATCCAAAAACTTCATTGTCTTACCTCTTGCCTTGATGCAGAGAAAGTCCGCCATAGCTTCGGCCAAAGGAACAAGGTCATCGGGATACATTGCCAATGGCTTAATTTCGAGAGCATTTCTACAGAGCATCCCATAGAGTCGCTCGTCAAGTTTATTTTCCTGAACGAGATCTGAAAGATTCTTGTTGCTGGAGAATATTATTCTACCCTCGAATTTTGCTCGGCCTCCGGACTCCGGCAATATGCAGTAACCCTTCATCAGAACTTCATATAGAACCTCCTGAGCCATCTTGGAGAGGTGGGTAAACGAGCGAAAGAAAACCGTACCTCCTTGACCGTTACCCAGCATAATTTCCAGATTTTTCCTAATCGCCTCTCTGTTTTTATGGTTGTCAATAGACGGTTCGTAGGCGTATTCAAATCGCTGTCGTGGATTGCAATCGAGAACGACGAATTTATTGGGTCGCCTGTCACACATGCAATGAACTATCTGTGCGAGACATTCCTTTCCCAAACCTTTTGCTCCATTGAGAAGCACTGGGCATAAGGTTGGAGGGGTGGTGCCGATACCTTTGCGAAGCCGACGTTGAGCGTCGCGCATCTCATTTACCCATCGTATGTCCTTTCGATTGATAAACAGGGAGGACATCAACTCGGTCAAGCGATCAATATCAACATGGTCGAAATAGAAACGCTGGTCGCTTCCCCTACTGTAAATATGTTTGTATGTGCTTGGAACATCTGTCCTCGTGTAGCCATGGGTCTTGAATTGCGGATCATCGGAAAGATGGTTTTGCGCCCAATGTATGATTCGGTGTCCGGAACTCTCAAAATCAGTGACATCGGCCTGAAGCATATCAAACGCTCCTGACAGAAGCATTTTCTTAGCGTCCTTAATATTGTTCACAGTATCATGGCTTACACCTATCCGGTCAAGCGTCTCGGAGTAGTCCTTGAGGCTGTCTTGGCTGGCACTGTATAGCAGAACCTTCTTCCCTTCGCCTTGGGAAGGGGTCTTTTTGGAGGGTTTGGGAGGCATAATGTAAAATTTTACATTTATTTTGGAGTGTTAATATTAAGAGTAGTTCAATTAGAATAACGCAATTTGTTTCAGATTGTTGACCGACTTGACTATTTTAACATTTGAGATATATTCAGATAAATCTTGTAAGTGCTTTGTAAACGTAAAAATTGTGTTTACACTGTCATTACATCATCGAAACATATTAGGTGCCAACCAATTGCACCCGTATGACGTTCTAATTTCGCAAGCCGGTTAGAACGGCTGTAAAGAAAAATAAGTATTAACCCTTAACCCAAGAAGCCCCGATATGGACATCTTTGTTCTTACCGAGACACCCTTGATCTCGAAGTTCCGAAAAGGACTACTTAAAGAAGACTGCCATGTGGACGTTAAGGATTTTATCCTTACGGTTCACGAAGTTACAAAATCTTCTGCAAATGAGCGAGAATTTGTATTAGAAGCTCTCGTCATCGCAGACATCGAACTCCGCCATCTCAAGTCAGTTCATGATTTGAATAAGGCAAATCACGCCCTTGCCGGCATGGTTGAGCAGGCTCACAACTATGTTCTTCATAAAATTGAAGAATGTAAGACCAACATTGGTGCATTTACACCAGTTCAGGCATCCCACGCGGTCGAAGGAATAACTTTAACATGGACTCGTAACAAATCAGAGTTCTCAGCCCTATGTTATGCTCTCAAAGTAGGCGAATGTTTCGGCAAGAACATTTCTCAGGCCGATATTGTGCGGGCTCTATCAAAAACCTTCAATGTTGAAGTGTCGCCAGATTACGCCAAGAAGCGTATTTATGAATCTAAGATGAGCACGCTCAAACGTAAAACAGGAGTTGCCTTTCTCAAAAGATTGGCTGCCGCACTCAGAAATCTCCTTTGTGGAGATGAAGAAGACGATGAAAATGAAAGAGAGTCTGCATAAGATGGCCACCACTAAAATCCACTCCTAAGACGCTCAATCCACGTCAAAAAAATGAAAATCCACTAAATCCACTTCTCTATAACCCCGGTTGTAGGGGTGAATCCTAGCCCTTGCAACCATTCCTCTCTCCATCTTATCATTGTGTCGTTTTTTTGAGTTTGTTATGAAAAGCCCGTGAGGGTGCTAAATTGTGTATTTCATATCTGTTATTATGGTTTGCGTTAACGCCCGGCCACTCTGAGATAGAGCGGTCGGGCGTGTTTTCGTACCTGTATATCAAGTTTTCATTCTAAGCAGTGGTCGCAGGTTAGGGTCTTGTCGTATTCGTTGGATTTCTCGGTTAACGATGTCCTTGACCTCCTGTTTCACCTGATTGTAATTGTTTTGGATTACCCACTTCATCTTGGACTTGTCTTCTGTGTCATCCTTGAAGTCTGTGAGCATCGGAATCGGCTTATAGGCTTTGGATTCCTCCTCAACCTTCTTGGTGTCAACAACAATCTCCGCATGGAAGATTTTCTGGTCGATGCGCTGGTCGAAGTTGTCGGATACCGCTCCGACAAAGATGCCCTGCGTAAGCGTCGAGATTTTGCTTGCCGGAATGAGGCTGTCCATCTGAGTGTTGAATGAATGGCTCACATCATTGCGGTTGATGCTCATCGACTGGCGTTGCTGGAGAACCTTGCCGAAACGCTCCGACAGAGTCTTGGCGGTCTCACCAACCACCTGTCCGGAGAAGATATTGCCGACCGTATTCATCACTACGGCGGCTTCCTTGTCGCCATAGTCACGCTTCAACTGGGAGAAGTCCTGGAAGCCGAGACAAACCGCCACCTTATTGCTTCGTGCAGTGGCAATTAGGTTGTCCAGACC
>OJRI01000799.1_pt1 | contig 20048 bp, 16 predicted proteins | sample 1599151 | NCBI WGS metagenome assembly OJRI01 (sample SAMN03922457, study PRJEB24848) | human gut metagenome | isolation source: stool sample | host: Homo sapiens | place: Germany | collected 2009-11
TGACAATATACACGGTGTGGTTATAATCGACTGTTTTTTGGTAGTAGGGATGCAACGATGAAACTGTCGGCGTGTGGAAGTACGTCGACAGTAGTATGTGTATTGTTTTTAAGTTCAGAAGATGTATCCGAAGCCGGCGCCGATGAAGCCGCCCGAGCAGTCGTCCATCAGGGAGTATTTACCCTGGAGGGTCAGTTTGAGGTTGCGGGTCAGATAGAAGTCGAAACCGCCGCCGAAGTCGGCGCCCACGCGTGTGTAATTGTCGTGGTGTTCGGGATTCCAGCTGTTAAGGGTGAAACCTACCAGCGGATAGATGTTGAACCCTTTGGCCAAGCGGAAGGGGAAGTGTACATCGGTCGAGAATATGAAGGCAGACTCGCCCTCGTTCCTGAAGACGTAACCGATTTCAGGGGCGATGCGCACGTGCGGGGCCACGGTGTACTGGAAATAGAGGTCCATGTAACCTCCGTTGTTATGCGATGCGAAACCGCCGGCAACACCAAGAGTCTTTTCGCCGGTCTGGGCGAAAGCCGCTGCGGAACCTGCTATGAGTAAAAGGGCAGCGAGACGTAATTTCTTTGATACACTTTTAAATTTCATAACCTTTTTGTGTGTTTTAAACGAAGGCGTGACTGCGCCGCGCGCTTCTCAGGTTTCTATTATGTTTATTTTTTTAACATTGAAACGTTGAAAATGTCCGTTTGGTTTGCTAACTTTGCGATATTTTTAACGCAAGCTGCTCCGGCGGTTTGCTTTTTAATCTGATTTCCAAAGAAATAAGAGGAGAGAAAATATATATGAACGACATGGGATTTTTCCGCGTGACGGCAGCCTCGCCGCTGGTCCGCATCGCTGATTTGGGATATAACCTGCACCAATGCACCGATGTGCTTAAGCGTGAAGGGACTTGCCGGGATTTGGCAGAGGAATGCGAATTGCCGAGGACGCAATCCGACTTAATAGTATATCCGGAGCTGAGCCTCACTGCCTACACTTGCGGCGACCTTTTCCACAACGAGCAGCTTCTCGACAGCACCGAAGATTACCTGCTCCGTTTCGCCGACGAGACCAAGGAGTATGACCCGCTGATATTCATCGGAGCGCCGCTGCGCCGCCGGGGACAACTTTACAACTGCGCGGTAGCCGTTTGCCGAGGTCGAATCCTCGCCGTAATTCCCAAGACTTTCCTCCCCAATTACAACGAGTTTTACGAGAAACGCTGGTTCGCTTCCGGCGCCGGAATAAAGGATGAGAGCATCACGATTGGCGACGGCGAAGTGCCTTTCGGTACGGACATCCTGCTGCGGCACAAGGGAGTGCTTGTCGGCGCGGAGATTTGCGAGGACGTGTGGGTGCCGATGCCGCCTGCCGAGCGGCTTGCGCGCGGGGGCGCCGACGTTGTGGTGAACCTTTCGGCCACTGATGAACTCATCGGCAAACATGACTATCTCCTCGACCTTCTCCGCGGCGTGTCGGCACGCTGCCGGTGCGGCTACGTCTATGCTTCCGCCGGACCGGGCGAGTCCTCTACCGACGCCCTTTATGCCGGCAACGCCATCATAGCCGAAGACGGCCGCATCCTCCGACAGTCACCGCGATTCACCCTTGAAACGCAGACCGTTACCGCAGACCTTGACATAAGCCACCTGCGCCACGACCGTATGCACTTCGAGACATTCTATGAAGGTGAACGGCCCCGCTTCCGCATCATCAATACCGGAGCGCAGGATACGGGTACATTCCGTGGTAAACCTCTCCGTTTCATAGACCCCCACCCCTTCGTTCCGGGCGAGGGACCGCGCCGTGACGAGCGTTGCCGCGAAGTGACCTCTATACAGACCGGGGCCTTGGCACAGCGCCTTCGTGCCACCGGATGCCGCAACCTGGCGGTCGGCATCTCCGGCGGTCTCGACTCTACGCTGGCGTTGCTCATAGCCTGCCGCGCCTTCGACCTCCTCGGCCTTCCCCGCGCCGGGATACATGCCATATCCATGCCCGGTTTCGGTACCACGAAACGCACGCACAGCAACGCCGCCACCATAATGCGGCGGCTCGGCGTGTCGCACCACGAGATACCCATCGGCGACGCGGTGATGCAGCATTTCCACGACATCGGCCACGACCCGTCCGTCCACGACGTCACTTACGAAAATTCGCAGGCACGCGAACGCACTCAGATACTCATGGACTTCGCAAACCGTGCAGGGGGTATGGTACTCGGCACCGGCGACCTCTCGGAGCTGGCTCTGGGTTGGTGTACTTACAACGCCGACCACATGTCTATGTACGGTGTAAACTGCTCCGTGCCAAAGACATTGGTGCGCCACCTTGTGGCATGGATGGCCAACGCGGAGGAGGATGAAGAGTTGCGCCGTGCCCTCTTTGACATCGTAGATACGCCTGTAAGCCCGGAACTCCTCCCGGCGGACGACAAGGGAGACATCGCCCAGAAGACCGAAGACCTGGTGGGCCCTTACGAGCTCCACGACTTCTTCCTCTACGAGATGCTCCGCTACGGCAGCAGTCCGAAGAAAATCTACCGCCTGGCGCTACATGCCTTCGCCGGAGGATACCCCGGGGATGTGATAAAGCATTGGCTCAAGACTTTCATCCGCCGTTTCTTCAACCAGCAGTTCAAGCGTTCGTGCCTCCCCGACGGCCCGAAGACCGGTTCCGTAAGCCTTTCGCCGCGCGCCGACTGGCGTATGCCCAGCGACGCCACTTCGCGCCTATGGCTTGAGGAAGCGGACAAACTGTAATTTGTTTTTTCGATAAATTGTTAGTAATTTTGTAGCTTGAAATGTGTACGGACGCTGAAAAAGACCTCTGGAAGGCGCTGCAAACCCTGCGTGCAGGCGGCGTGATACTTTACCCTACCGACACGGTGTGGGGCATAGGCTGCGACGCTACCTGCCACGAAGCGGTGGAGCGCATTTTCCGTCTGAAACAGCGTCCTGACAGCAAGGCGATGCTCCTCCTGGTCACAGACCGTGAGATGCTTGTCCGCCACGTCAGGGAGATACCGGAAGCCGCCGAACGGCTCTTGGCCAACGCTACCCGGCCTACAACAGTGATTTACGGCGGCGCCAAGGGTATTGACCCCATGCTCATAGCCGCCGACGGGAGCGTCGGGATACGTATCCCCGACGACAGTTTCTGCCGCGCACTGTGCCGGCGCCTGGGACACCCGTTGGTTTCCACCTCCGCAAACCTCAGCGGACAGCCTGCCGCACGTTGTTTCGGCGACATTGACGCGGCTATTCTGAGAGGCACCGATTACGTCTGCACACGCAGGCATGACGACCCCTGTGAAACCCCTCCCTCAGCTATCTATAAAATATCGGACAACAACGAGATATCAACCATCAGAGAATAAGACGACAACCGGACAATAAAAGGACAGAGAAAAGAGAATGGCATATCAGGAACATGACAACTGGTGGACGCGCCGCTGGTTACAGGTAGTGGCTTGGCGCGAGAGGCACATCAAGGAGCGGAATTTCGTGATTCTGCTTGCCTTGGCGGTAGGTGTCATCTGCGGTTTCGCCGCCCAGTTGCTCAAATTCCTCATCGGCACCATCTCTCATTTGCTCACCTCAGGCGTCTCCATAACGCAGGCCAACTACCTGTATCTTGTATGGCCGGTAGTCGGAATCCTGCTATGCTCCGTATTCGTGAAATATGTGGTCAAGGACAATATCTCGCACGGCGTGACGCGCGTCCTGTATGCCATCTCGCGCCGCAAGTCGCGCCTCAAGAAGCACAATATCTACGCTCCGCTGATTGCCTCTTCCGTTACCATCGGCTTCGGTGGGTCGGTCGGTGCAGAGGGACCTATCGTCTTCACCGGAAGCGCCATAGGGTCGAACATCGGGCAGGCTTTCCGCCTGTCGCCCAAGATTCTCATGATATTGGTAGGATGCGGCGCGGCGGCAGGTATCGCCGGTGTGTTCCGCGCTCCCATCGCCGGGATGCTTTTCACTCTCGAAGTGCTCATGCTCGACCTCTCCGGAGCCACCGTCATGCCACTGCTGATATCTTCAATTTCAGGCGCTACGGTGGCTTACGTGCTGGAAGGGTACAACTCGGAGTTCTTCTTCGCGCAGGCCGAACCTTACGCCACGTCCAAGATACCTTATACTATTTTGTTAGGCGTTTTCACCGGATTCGTGTCGCTTTACTTCACGCGGTGGTGTTTCCGCATGGAAAGCCTCTTCGGCCACATAAAGAAGCGGTGGGTCAAGATACTGCTCGGCGGCTCCCTCCTGGCATCGCTCATTTTCCTGTTCCCGCCGCTCTACGGCGAGGGGTACGAGGCCATAAACCGTCTCCTGGAGGGGGATGTACGCTCGGTGGTAGACGGTTCTTTCTTCTACATAGACCGCGACAACGTGTGGGTAATAGCCATGGTGATAGCGGCCATCGTGCTTACGAAAGTCTTCGCCACTTCGGCCACCAACGGCGCCGGCGGCGTGGGCGGTACCTTTGCGCCGTCGCTGTTCGTCGGGGCGCTGGCGGGATTCCTTTTCGCCTATGTGATGAACAACCTCGGCTTCACCATCCACCTTTCGGAGCAGAACTTCGCACTCATGGGGATGGCCGGAGTCATGGCCGGGGTCATGCACGCCCCGCTGATGGCTATTTTCCTTACAGCCGAGATGACAGGCGGTTACAACCTCTTCCTGCCGTTGCTCATAGTCTCCACGCTCTCTTATATGACCATCCGGATTTTCGAGCCTTACAGCATCTACACCATGCGTCTGGCCAAGCACGGCGACCTGCTGACGCACCACAAGGACAAGAACGTGCTCACTCTCCTGCGGCTCGACAACGTGATAGAACGCGACTTCCGAGCTGTCTCGCCCGACATGACGCTCAAACAGATGGTAGACACCATAGCCGCCTCCAAGCGCAACCTCTTCCCGGTAGTAGGCGCTGACGGCGAACTGATAGGAATCGTGTTGCTCGACGATATCCGCAACATCATGTTCCGCCCCGACCTCTACAAGAAGATGCACGTGAAGCGGTTCATGTCCATGCCGCCGGAGCGTATCGAGATAGACGAGCCTATGGAGTCGGTAATGAAAAAATTCGACGACACCAATGCCTGGAACCTCCCGGTGGTTGACCGGGGAAAGTACGTCGGCTTTGTGTCAAAATCCAAGATATTCAACTCGTACCGCAACCTGCTGCGGCAGTATTCCGACGAGTGACACCTTACATTAACAATAGGAGGAATTAAAGATGAAGATAGTATTTTTCGGGACACCCGAGTTCGCGATACCCTCTTTGGAAGCGCTGATAGCCGACGGCCACGAGATAGCCGCCGTAGTGACGGCTCCCGACAAGCCCGGCGGCCGCAGCCACAAGCTTCTGCAAAGCGACGTAAAGAAATTCGCCCTCGCCAACGGGCTGCCGCTCCTGCAACCGGTGAAACTGCGCGACCCGGAGTTCCTCGACGAGCTGCGACGCATCAATGCCGAGCTCTTCGTGGTCATCGCCTTCCGGATGCTCCCCGAAGCGGTATGGGCAATGCCTCCGCGCGGCACCTTCAACCTCCACGCGGCCCTGCTCCCGAAGTACCGCGGCGCCGCTCCTATCAACCATGCCATCATCAACGGCGAGACAGAGACCGGTGTAACCACATTCCTCCTTGACCACGACATAGATACCGGCGAAATCCTCTCGCAACGGCGCGTGCCCATTCTCCCCGAAGACAACGTGGGAACGCTCTACGACCGGCTCATGCACATCGGTGCCGAGGAGGTGGTAAAGACCGTCCGTGGCCTGGAAGAGGGCACCGTGACGCCCCGTCCGCAACCCGACGAATGTCCCTGCCCGGCGCCGAAACTCACCCCCGAAACAGGTCACATAGACTGGAACCGTCCCGCCAGGGAGATTCACAACCTGGTGCGCGGCCTGTCCCCATATCCCGGGGCATGGACAATGCTTGACGGTGCCAAGTGCAAGATACTCAAGACCATACCGCTGGAAACCTCGGAACTTGCTCCGGCTGAGACTTCGACTACAGGGAAACGTCTGCGTGTGGGCACCGGCAATGGCGATCTGGAAATAGTCACCTTCCAGCCGGCCGGTAAAAAGGCTATGGAGTCGAAAGCATATCTGAACGGACATCCCGAAATAAAGTTCGAGCCATGACACACAAAGCCAACTGCCGCATATTGACCGAAGTGCTTGCCGCCCACGGCGTGAAGCGGGTGGTATGTTCCCCCGGCTCGCGCAACGCACCCCTGCTCGTGGCCGCCGACGAAGAGCCGCGCCTCCGGACGACTGTTATAATCGACGAGCGGACGGCGGGTTTCGTGGCGCTCGGCCTCGCGCAGGCGTCGAACGCTCCCGTGGCTCTCGTCTGCACTTCCGGAACGGCTCTTCTCAACTACGCTCCCGCCGTGGCAGAGGCTTATTACCAGGGGCTTCCGCTGATAGTGGTTTCCGCCGACCGTCCCGAGCGTTGGATTGACCAGGATGACTCGCAGACACTGCGGCAGCCCGGCGCGCTCGCAAACTTCGTGAAACGCTCCGTAGACCTCCCCGACGTCATGTCTTCCGACCGAGATATGATGCTATATGTCAACCGTTTGGTCAACGATGCCATGATAGAGGCCACGCGTCGCCGCCGCGGTCCCGTGCATATCAACGTCCGCCTCAACGAGCCGCTTTCCGGACAAAAGGCAGAGCCCCTGCCGCCCCAAAGGATAGTTCGCTGCCTCGAAGCCGACGACATCCTCCCCAAAGAGCAGGTACGCGACCTTGCCCGCGAAGCCGCCGGACGGCGAATCCTCGTGGTGGCCGGATTCATGCTTCCCGACGCGCGGCTCAACAAGGCGATGACTCGACTTGCGGCTCTCCCCAACGTCTACGTGATGGCCGAAACCATCAGCAACCTGCACCTCAAAGGGCAGCCCTCGGCCATCGATGTCATCCTCTCCACACTTGGCGACGAACTGAAAGAGGAGATGCGACCGGACCTTGTGATTTCGCTCGGCGGTGCCATAGTGTCGCGGCAAATCAAGGAATACCTGCGCAGTTTCTCTCCGGAAGAACATTGGGCGCTGGGTCATCAGCATACCACTGTGGATTGCTTCAACTCGTTGACACTCAGGGTCGAGGCCGACCCGGGACGCTTCCTCTCCATGCTCGGTAAATTTATGGGCAAGCAGAGGCCGCAGTCGGGCTATGCGCAGCAGTGGCTCTCACTGCGCAAACAGGCCCTTGAGACACAGGCGCAGTTCATAGCCTCGTCACCGTGGAGCGATATGACCGCTTTCGAGACACTGCTTTCCCACTTACCCTCCACGGTCAACCTCCAGCTCTCGAACGGTACTTCCATACGCTACGCGCAACTGCTGACGCGCAAGATGCCCCACGCCTGCTTCTGCAACCGGGGCGTCTCCGGCATAGACGGTTCCGTGGCCACGGCGGTAGGCGCCGCCATGGTCTATCCCGAGAACACAGTGCTTGTAACCGGCGACATGACAATGGCTTACGGCATTGGGGCGCTCTCGCTCCACCAGCTCCCGGAGCGGCTGAAGATAATAGTGATGAGCAACGGCGGAGGCGCCATCTTCCGCTTCGTGGGTTCCACGGCTTCGCTTCCGCAACGCGAACAGTACTTTTGCGCCGCGCCAAATCTTCCGCTCCGCGACCTCTGCAAAGCCTACGGACTGGAATACATGAGGGCCGAGAGCCAGTCGCAGTTGCTCTCCAAACTGCCGTCGTTCTTCGCCCCCCGGCTCGCTCCGACGCTTCTCGAAATCGTCACCGACGGCGAGGTAAGCGCCTCGATATTAAGAAACTACATGAACAGACCCAAGATATGAAATACGATTGGAAACCTATAAAAGAATATACCGACATCCTCTTCGAGCAGCTCGGGGGGATAGCTAAAATCACCATCAACCGTCCTCGCGTCTACAACGCTTTCCGCCCGAAAACCAACATGGAGATGCTCGACGCCATGAACATCTGCCGCGAGCGCAACGACATCGGCGTGGTCATCCTGACCGGCGCCGGCGACAAGGCTTTCTGCTCCGGGGGCGACCAGAATGTCAAGGGTATAGGCGGCTACGTGGATGACAACGGCGTGCCGCGCCTCAACGTGCTCGACCTGCACAAAGCCATCCGCTCGCTCCCCAAACCCGTCATCGCCATGGTAAACGGTTACAGCATCGGCGGCGGCAACGTCCTGCAAGTGGTCTGCGACCTCTCCATCGCCTCCGAGAACGCACGCTTCGGCCAGACCGGTCCCAAGGTCGGGAGCTTCGACGCAGGCTTCGGTTCATCCTATCTGGCACGCTGTGTGGGCCAGAAAAAGGCTCGCGAAATATGGTTCCTCTGCAAGCAGTACACCGCGCAGGAAGCCCTCGAAATGGGGATGGTAAACAAGGTGGTTCCCTTCGACAAACTGGAGGAGGAAACCGTGGAATGGTGCCGTATCATCCTGAAACGCAGCCCGATGGCCATACGCATGATTAAGCGTGCCCTCAACGCCGAGCTCGACGGCCAGCACGGACTGATGGAGTTTGCCGGCGACACCACTCTGATGTACTACCTCATGGCCGAGGCACAGGAGGGGAAGAATGCCTTCCTCGAAAAGCGCGACCCCGACTTCGACCAGTTCCCGAAATTCCCCTAAGGTAAATAATGCGACTGTTATTCACCCCTTATACGCTTAAATTTAAGGAACCGGCCGGAACCTCGCGCGGCGTAATGCTTGAAAAGCCCACATGGTTCCTGCGCCTGCAGGACGAGCACGACCCGTCGCACTTCGGCATCGGCGAGGCCGCTTATTTCCCGGGACTCTCGCCCGAAGACCCCGAAAAATATGTCTACAAGATAATAGAACTGCTCGCCAACGTGGCTCTCGGCCGAGCCACGGACCTGTCGCGCCACCCGTCGCTGCAATTCGGCTTCGAGCAGGCTATCCTCGACTATACCAACGGAGGGACAGGCATCTATTATCCCACGGCGTTCACACGCGGCGAGAGGGATATAACCATCAACGGCCTGGTGTGGATGGGCTCCAAGGAGGAGATGCTTCGGCGCGTCGGCGAGAAACTGAAAGAGGGTTTCGCCTGTGTGAAGCTCAAAATAGGCGCGATAGACTGGGAATCGGAACTCGACATCCTTAAATCCATCCGTAATGCCTATCCGTCCGACTCGCTGATGATTCGCGTGGATGCCAACGGCGCATTCACCATGGACAACGTCTTCCCGAGGCTAAAGGCGCTGGCTGACCTCGGTGTCCACAGCATAGAGCAGCCCGTCAAGGCCGGGACGCCCGAGCTTATGGCTTTCGTATGCCGCATGAGTCCGGTTCCGGTGGCGCTCGACGAGGAGCTGATAGGCCACTTCAGCGCGGGCAGCAAGGAACGGCTCCTGGAGGAAATCATGCCGCGTTTCATCATCCTGAAACCGGCTCTCGTCGGCGGATTCTCCGGCGCGAAGGAGTGGATTGACCTCGCCGAAAAGCGCGGCATAGGGTGGTGGATAACCTCGGCGTTGGAGTCGAACGTCGGCTTAAACGCACTGGCGCAATGGACCGCCACTTTCGCTCCGGAGACACCGCAGGGACTCGGAACAGGCGCACTTTACACCAACAACACCCCGTCGCGTCTCGTCCTTACCGGCGACAGACTGCGCTTCGACACGGCCACGCACCGCGACGTTGACTTCTTCAACTCCCTGGATTGGCGGCAATGACTTTCGCGGAGGTAATAGCGCAATGGCGCAGCGGCGCGGCGTACATTCCGGCACGCACTTCCGGCTCCACGGGAACACCGTCGGAGATAAGACTTCCGCGCGGACTTGTGGAACGGTCGGCACGGCGCACCATCGCGCGTTTCGGAATCACAGCTGACTCGCAGCTTCACAGTTGCATCGCACCCGACTACATAGGGGGCAAGATGACGGCTATACGCGCCGAAGTGGCCGGTTGCCGATTCAGCTTCGAGACCCCGAGCAACCGTCCTTTGCAAGCGTTCACTCCCTCCGATGCGCTCGACATGGTTTCGCTCGTTCCTTCGCAGATGCGCTATGTTCTTGACCATAGGGATGTTATGCCGATGGTAAAGACTTATCTGTCGGGCGGTTCGGCAATTCCGGAGGCCATAAGGCGCGACATCGCGGCGAGTGGTCTCAATGTCTACGAAAGCTATGGCATGACCGAGACGGCCTCGCACATAGCGGTGCGGCGCGTTGGCGTTCCGCAGGAGGATTTCCGGCCGTTGCCTGGCGTTTCACTCTCTGCCGATGACCGGGACTGCCTCGTGATAGACCTCGGTGCGGACGGACGCATAGTGACCAACGACATGGTGGATTTCGCAGCCGACGGGGCGTTCCGCATCCTCGGGCGCGCCGACCACGTGATAGTCACCGGAGGAAAGAAAGTGCATCCCGCCGACGTGGAGCGCCGCCTCTCGCCGCTCTTCGGAGACCGCTCCATCTGCGTTACCTCAAGACCCGACGATTTCTGGGGACAACGCGTCGTACTCCTGGTGGAAGGGGAGGAGCATATTCCGCAGCCGGTGATTGTAAAAATGAAGAAATTACTGGAAAAGCACGAGCAACCGAAAGAGATTATTACGGTAAAACAGCTTTTGCGCACCGAAAACGGTAAAATTATTCGCAAACCGTTAGGCTGAACTTTGTCCTGCTATGAAATTTTTCCGAAAAATGTTTTTATGTTTAAGGAAATTGTTGTAAATTTGTGTTTTAGAACAGAGTGACGGAAGTTTAATCCGACTTCCATGTTTTTACGGTTAGCAAGTGTCCACGTGAGGATTTTTCAATTGTCCCCGTAGGACGCTTATCAAGGTTAAACAACTTCTTAGGGTAAATGATAAAGAAAAGTACGTTGGAACATATAATCAGTCACGACATGTCGGAGCTTTGGAACGTCCTCAGTCCCGAAGAGAAACGTCTCGTGACCGATAATTTCACAATACATAATTTCAAGAAAAACCAGATTATATATGCCGAAAAGGAGGACCCGGAATACCTGTGGTGCCTGCTCAAAGGGAAGGTGAAAATGTACAAGATGGGCATCGGGGAGCGCGTTCAGATACTGCGCCTTTACCGCCCGGTGCAGTACTTCGGATACCGTGCCTACTTCGCCCGCGAGCAGTATGTCTCCTCCTGCTCGGCCTTCGAGCCGTCGGTCATCGGCTTCATCAAAATGGAGATAGTGGAGCGCCTCATCAAGGAGAACAACGAGGTCGCGATGTTCTTTATCTACGAACTTTCGCGCAATCTCGGCGGCTCTGACACCAAGATAGTGAACCTCACGCAGAAGCATATCCGCGGCCGCCTGGCCGAAGCTCTCCTGCTCCTGGCCGACAACTACGGGCTGGAGGACGACGAAGCAACGCTCCGCATCTACATGAGCCGCGAAGACCTCGCGAACCTCTCGAATATGACCACCTCGAACGCCATCCGCACACTCACTACTTTCGTCAACGAAAAGCTCATCCTCGTGGACGGACGACGCATAAAAATCATTAACGAGCCGCAGTTGCGCAAAATCTCCAAATTCGGATGAAGCAGATAGACCGTTATTTCCCCGACCTCAGCGAAGAGCAGCGGCAGCAGTTCCTCGCAATGCTGCGCCTTTACCCCGAGTGGAATGAAAAAATCAACGTCATCTCGCGCCGCGACATCGACAATCTTGAAATCCACCACCTGCTCCACTCCCTCGGAATCGCAAAGTTCATTAAATTCGCTCCCGGGACGCGCGTACTCGACCTCGGCACCGGCGGCGGTCTCCCCGGGCTACCGCTCGCTGTCCTCTTCCCCGACGTCCAGTTCCACCTCATAGACCGCATAGGCAAGAAGCTCACCGTGGCACGCGACATTGCGCAGCAATGCGGACTGAAGAACGTAACGTTCCAGCACGGCGACATCGGCGAGTGCCACGATACCTACGACTTCTGCGTAAGCCGCGCCGTAATGCCGCAACGCGACCTCATGCGTCTCGTCCGTAAGAACCTGAAAGACAACGGACGTAACGCCCTCCCCTCCGGCCTCATTACCCTGAAAGGGGGTGACCTTCACGACGAACTGAAAGGCCTTCCGGCAAGCGAAACCGTTCAGCTCTCCGACTATTTCGACGACCCCTTCTTTGAAACCAAGAAACTCGTATTCACCCCAAAACCTTGATATTATGGAAGTTGCAAGATTCATTTTCTCTCTGTTCGGCATCAACACTTACGTGGTTTACGACCCGGCAACGCTCGAATGTGCCGTAATTGACCCCGGCATGTCGTCTAAGCGCGAATATGATGCCCTCGACCACTTCATCGGGCGCAAGAACCTGCGCGTAACCCACCTCATAAACACACATTTACACGTAGACCACGCCATCGGCGACGCATACGTGCAGAAGAAATACGGGTTGCCCCTCGAGGCACATCCCGCCGACGCGCCGCTGGGAGCGCGCGCCGCCGAGCAGGCACTTATGTTCGGAATCACGGAACGCGCAGAAGCCGTAACCATTACCTCGCCGCTGCAAGACGGCGAAGTCATAAAGATAGGCAACGGCGTGCTTCACGTAATCCACGTGCCCGGCCATTCACCCGGCCACATCGCCCTCTACGACAAGGAGGACGGCTTCATCATCGGCGGCGACATCCTCTTCCAGGGAAGCGTGGGACGCACCGACCTCCCCGGCGGCAACCACAACCAGTTGATAGAAGGAATCCGCAAGCGTCTCATGACGTTGCCCGACGACACCATTGTCTATCCCGGCCACGGCAACGAAACCACCATCGGCCTCGAACGCGCCCACAATCCGTTCCTGTAACGCCGCCAAACGTCCGGCCATGTCCATACAGCCCGACGCTTTCTCTGAACATATCGCAATTCTTCAATACCCTATAAGTCAATTACCCGAAATATATGAAACCCTCTGAACTGCTGTCCACAATAGCCATAGCTCTCATCTTGTTTGCCTCGGCTTCCTGCGGCCGTGAAAAAGCCATCATCGGAACTATGGAAGACTACCGCGCCACCACGCAATTCGATACCGAAGCCGAGGTCAGCCGCGACAAAATGGAAAAGCTCGTCATCGCAGGCACGTCAGCTCCCGTTACACGCAACGTAACGCCGTGGAAACTCTACGTCCTGGGACCGGAGAAAATCTCAATGCTCGAAAAGCTTAAAACCGTGCGTCCGGCACTCTGCGGTGCGCGCAATGCCATCGTCATCTGTGGCATGACGGGACGGATGGGCAAGGGGGAACTGCGCGAGTTCTGGGCTCAGGACTGTGCCGCAGCCGCCGGGAACATACTCCTTGCAGCCGATGCTATGGGGTTGGGTGCCAATTGGTTGCGCGTTTACCCCGTGCAGGTGAGAATACAGGAAGTCACCGCTGCCATGCACCTCCCGCCCGGAGAAGTACCCTTCGCCATAATCCCCGTAGGCAAGCCTGACGTCACCGACGAGACCCCGCACCCCGAAACGCCCCAAACCTCCATTACCTGGCTCTGAATGCTTTACCGTCAGTTCCTTAAATCTTTCAGTACTTTAAAATCCCTAATGTCCCGGAAGCGGAAAGCTGCTTCCTCTCAGAACAAATCTGCGCCTTACTTTGTCTTATAATAAGAACACGCGTGCGCGTTGCGTGCGTTTAAACTACCGATTATGATAAAAGTAACCCGCGAAATGGCGCTCCGTTACCACGAAACCCCGGCGCCCGGAAAGATAGAAGTCATCCCCACCAAACCATATTCCTCGCAACTTGACCTCTCGCTCGCCTATTCCCCCGGCGTGGCATTCCCCTGCCTTGAAATCAAGGATAATCCCGCCGACATTTACCGCTACACCGACAAGGGCAACCTCGTGGGCGTCGTAAGCAACGGCACCGCCGTCCTCGGCCTCGGCGACATCGGTCCCCTCGCCGGTAAGCCCGTCATGGAGGGGAAAGCGTTGCTGTTCAAGATATTTGCCGGACTCGATGCCTTCGACATAGAGGTGGACGAGAAAGACCCGCAAAAGCTCATCAGCATCGTCAAGGCCATCTCGCCGACATTCGGCGGCATCAACCTCGAAGACATCAAGGCGCCGGAATGCTTCGTGATTGAGGATACCCTGAAAAAGGAGTGCGACATCCCGGTTATGCACGACGACCAGCACGGCACGGCCATCATCTCCGCAGCCGGACTCCTCAACGCCCTTGACCTCCAGCATAAGGAAATCGGCGACATCCGTCTGGTGGTAAACGGCGCCGGAGCGGCCGCCATAGCCTGCACGAAGCTCTACGTCAGGCTCGGTGTGAAACCTGAGAACGTAGTAATGTGCGACAGCAAGGGCGTCATCCGCGCCGACCGCCCTAACCTTCCGGAGCAGAAAGCCCTCTTCGCCACCACGCGCGACCTCCACACTCTCGCCGACGCCCTCGCGGGAGCTGACGTATTCCTCGGCCTCAGCGTTAAGGGAGTGCTTACGCCCCGGATGCTCCTGAGCATGGCGCCGCGTCCCATAGTCTTCGCCCTCGCCAACCCGGACCCGGAAATCGACTTCGAGACCGCCGTAAAGACGCGCGACGACCTCATTTTCGCCACCGGACGCAGCGATTACCCCAACCAGATTAACAACGTGCTGGGTTTCCCCTATATATTCCGCGGCGCCCTCGACTGCCGCGCCACGTGCATCAACGAGGAGATGAAAATCGGTGCCGTAAAGGCCATCGCCGACCTTGCTCGCCGTCCCGTCCCTCCTGTCGTGGATGCCGCTTACGGCGAATCGCATCTCTCTTTCGGCCGCGAATATATCCTCCCCAAAGCATTGGACCCGAGGCTGTTGGCGGCAGTCGCTCCCGCTGTGGCAAAGGCAGCCGCAGAGTCGGGTGTGGCACGCCGCCCCATCCATAACCTTGCCAAGTATGCCATCGAACTCGACACCGTAGGCTCCGGCGGCGGACGCATAATGCGCCGTATCGTAGACCTTGCCAAACGCTCGCTGCAACGCGTGGTGCTTTCTGGCGGCGAAGCCGAAAAGATGATAGCCGCGGCAGCCCGCCTCGCAGGCGACGGCATCTGCGTTCCCGTGCTCCTCGGAGAGCCGGAACACATACTGAAGACGGCCTCCCTCATCGGCGCCGACCTTACAGGTTGCGAAATCATAGACCCGCGTTCCGACGAAGAGAAGCATCGCACGGAACAATATGCCGCCCTCCTCGCCTCCCTCATGCAACGCAAGGGAATGACCCGCGACGAGGCCCTCTACGCGCTCACCGACGACAATTGCTATGCCATGGCAATGGTACGGCACGGCGACGCCGATGCTTGTATAGCAAGTACTTACGCTTCGGCCGACCGCCTCGCGGAGCAAGCCGAAAGCATCATAGGGCTGGCCGACGGCATTGAGCACATGTCCACGCTCTCTATCATGGGAACGAGAATGGGAACCTACTACATTTCCGATGTGGCGATAGCGGGACGCGCGGACGCCCGGGGACTGGCCGACACGGCACGAATGGCGGCACGCGCCGTGCGTTTCCTCGGCGAAGAACCTGTCGTGGCAATGCTCTCTTACAGCAGTTTCGGCTCCGGATTCCATACCGGCGACGGCAGCGCCGCCTCCGGTACGCCCGAGTGTGTGGCACGCGCAGTGGAGCTTCTACACAACGAAGAACCCGACCTGGCCGTAGACGGCGAAATGCAACTGAACTACGCCCTCGACACGGCGGCACGCGACCGCCTGTTCCCCTTCAACCGCCTGAAAGGACGCGAGGTCAACACCCTCATCTTCCCCGGACTCAACTCCGCCAACATCACCGCAAAGATGATGCTCTCCATGGGGATGGCCTCGATGGTCGGGCCGATACAACTCGGTTTGCGGCTTCCGGTACACTTCATCCATGCGCAGAGCGAAGTCACCGACATAGTGAACCTCGCCGCAGTAGCCGCCGTCGACGCCTCGGTCCTCCGCCACGAAGGCATGCGCCTGACCCCCGCCCGGCACTGACAATAAGCCCAATAGGCCTGATAAAACAAGCCCGCCTCCGGTCACAGGAGGCGGGTTACTTTTTTCTCCGCAATTGCTTATTCCAAATGTTTGGCCAGGAATTCTGAAGCAGACATTACAGGTATTTTTGCAAACTGAAAGTCTTTCTGATTTCTCGTTATGATACAATCACACCCTTTTCAAGTGTTACAATAATCTGTGTCATAATTTATTCCGTATTTGTTAAGTTAAAACAAATATTTCAATTCGCAAGTTGATAATAGCAAAATAATCAGATTAGATAGTTATTACTCGCCGGAAGGGTCGGCGGGAGGCGGCGTAGGGGCAGCGGGCGTCGGCGAGGCTTCGGCGGGTTTGGCGGCCGCGGCCTCCTGCCTGGGCTTCGCGGCGGCTTCTTTCTTTGCTTTCGCGGCCTTGGCTTCGAGGGCTTTCTTCTTCACCTCCGCTTCCTTGGCGAGCTCTTCGGGGGTAGGGAGATGGCGGTCGATGGTATCGCCGGTCAGGGTGTCGACTATCAACTCCATTCCGCCGGGATGCCGCATACGCAGCCGTGTCAGGACGCGTGTCAGCTTGAAGAGGTTATCGTTGAGGTCGGGGGTCATCAGCATGTCCGTGCCGGGAGGGAACTCCATGTTCAGCGCGGCCATCCGCTCCTCGTAACGTCGCATCAGGCCGGCGACGTCAACAGTGTCGGGCAGATGGCGCAACGAGTCTATGTAGCTCTTCATAAGCCGGACGGAGCGGTTGTACAGCTCGCGGCTGCGGTCTTCCTTCTCTTCATCGCCGCTTCCGGCACATGCCACAACCGCCAACAGCAGCGGCGCGCAAAGCAACAGTTTCAGTTTCATTTCAGTTTCTCTTTCAGGAATTTACCGGTATACGACCCCTCGGTGGCGGCTATCTGTTCGGGCGTTCCGGCGGCTACCACCGTGCCTCCCTCATCGCCCCCCTCGGGACCTATGTCTATCACCCAGTCGGCACACTTCACCACGTCGAGGTTATGCTCTATTATCAGCACCGTGTGGCCGCGCTCTATCAGATGGTTGAACGACCGCATCAGCGTCGATATATCGTTGAAATGCAGCCCGGTGGTGGGTTCGTCGAAGATGAAGAGCACCGGGTCTCGGTTCTCTTTGGCAAGGAAGTAGGCCAGCTTGACGCGCTGGTTCTCCCCGCCCGAGAGGGTGGAGGAGGGCTGACCCATCTTCACGTATCCGAGGCCGACGTCGAGCAGCGGCTGCAGACGTTTCACTATGCGTTGCTCGGCGGCGCCTTTCCCCTCACCGAAGAAGTCAACCGCCTCGCGCACGGTCATTTCCAGAACGTCATAAATGCTCTTCCCCCGGTATTTTATGTCGAGCACCTCCTGCTTGAAGCGCTGGCCGTGGCACTCCTCGCAGGGAATCGTTATGTCGGCCATGAACTGCATCGGGATGTTGATAACGCCCTCACCCTTGCAGGCTTCGCAGCGCCCTCCCTCGTTGTTAAATGAGAAATAGGCGGGGGAGAACCCCATCTGGACGGCACTCTGCTGTTCGGCGAAGAGGCGCCGTATCTCGTCGAAGGCTTTCAGGTAAGTGGCAGGGTTGGAGCGAGTCGAGGTGCCGATGGGGTTCTGGTCCACGAACTCCACCTCCGTGATGGCCCCCGGGTCGCCGCCGAGTCCCTTGTGAGCTCCGGGAAGTTCCGTTCCCTCTCCCATGCGCCGTTTCAGCGCCTTGTAGAGAATCTCGCGGACGAGCGTAGATTTACCGGAACCGCTTACTCCGGTCACTACGGTCATCACGCCCAGCGGGAAGCGGACGTCTATATTCTTGAGGTTGTTCTCGCAAGCCCCTTTCACCTCGATGTATTTCTTCCAGGGACGGCGCGTCGCCGGGTTCGGAACGGTGAGCTGCCCGCGCAGGTAATCGGCTGTGTACGAGACTCCTTCGGGAATATTTCCGGCAAAGATGTCCTCCAGCGGTCCGGCATAGACTATCTCGCCGCCGAGCGACCCGGCGTCCTTGCCGACGTCTACGATATAGTCGGAGGCGCGCATTATCTCCTCGTCATGCTCCACGACAACGACGGTGTTGCCGATTTGCTGGAGGTTGCGGAGCACCTTTATCAGGCGGTCGGAGTCGCGCGAATGCAGTCCGATGGAGGGTTCGTCGAGGATATAGAGAGAGCCGACCAGCGAGGAACCGAGCGACGTTGCGAGGTTTATACGCTGGCTTTCGCCGCCCGAAAGGGTGGAGGACTGCCGCGAGAGGGTGAGGTAGCCGAGGCCTACGTCGTCGAGGAACGCGAGGCGCGAACGTATCTCCGTGAGCAGCCGCGCGGCAATGGCTGCGTCTTGTTCGGAGAGTTTCAGCCCGTCGAAGAATATGCGGAGTTCCTTGACCGGCATGTCGGCCAGTTCTGTAATGCTCCGGCCGCCCACCTTCACATATTCCACGTCGGGACGCAGACGGTGGCCGTGGCAGTCGGGGCATACGGCTTTGCCTCGGTAGCGTGCCTTCATCACGCGGTATTGTATCTTATATTGCTGGGTGTCAACCCACCGGAAGAAGCCGTCGATGCCCGGCCATTCCCCTTTGCCGTGCCAGAGGATGTCGCGCTCCTTGCGCGTCAGCTCCATGTAAGGCTTGTGGATGGGGAAGCCGAGTTCGGGAGCCAGGCGTATGAGAAGCTGCTTCATCTCCCCCATCTTCTCGCCGCGGAAGCACTGAACGGCGTCGGCGTAGACGGAGAGGGTCTTGTCGGGCACCACGAGGTCTTCGCTGACGCCGAGCACGCGGCCGAAACCCTCGCACGTAGGGCACGCGCCGTAGGGGTTATTGAAGTTGAACATCAGGTCGTCAGGCTCGCGGAAGGTCATCCCGTCGGCGGAGAAGGCGCGTGAGAAGACCTGCTCGCGGATACCCTCTTTCGTCCAAATTTTCACCACACACTCGTCGTGACCCTCGAAGTAGGCCGTCTCCACGGAGTCGGCGAGGCGTGCTTTCTCGTCGGCGTCATGGCTTACGGAAAGGCGGTCTATCACGAGATTCAGCTTCTTTATATCGCTCTTTTTTGCCTTGTCCTTTATTTCCGATATTTCGAGGAACTCGCCGTCGCGCAGTACGCGGGAGTAACCCTCTTTCATATAAATGTCCAATTGCTGTGGGAGGGTTCGCCCTTCCGGCAGGGAGATTCGCGCCGTTATGGCCATCCGCGTCCCTTCGGGGTACGAGAGCAGCGTCTCCACGATATTGCCGATGGAGTTCTTGCGCACCTCCTGCCCCGAAACGGGCGAGATGGTCTTCCCGACGCGTGCGTAAAGCATTCTGAGATAGTCGTATACCTCGGTGGCGGTGCCGACGGTGCTTCGCGGGTTGCGGGTATTCACGCGCTGCTCTATGGCTATGGCAGGCGGCAACGACTTGATGTAATCGCACTCCGGCTTGGACATACGGCCGAGGAACTGCCGCGCGTAGGCCGAAAGCGACTCCACATAACGGCGCTGACCCTCCGCATACAGAGTGTCGAAGGCAAGCGACGATTTCCCCGAGCCGCTGACGCCCGTTATAACGGTAAATTTGCCCAAAGGGAGCTGCAAGTCTATGTTTTTCAGATTGTTGACCCGCACTCCTTTAAGCTCTATATTTTCTTTGCTCATAAATTCCTGTAAACTTACCTATAAACGTAAAAAGGGGCGTGAATATTGCCCTGGCCATGTAACGGGGCTTATGGAACGGAGGTATTCCTGCCTCCGCATAAAGCCGCCCCCGGCGGCTTACATACACGTGCATAGTAGCCGCCCCCGGCGGCTTACTTGTTGACCGTTACACCGAATCCGGTTGACCGTCCACGTGTCGGTCAACCGTTTTTTTTCGTTTCTTCCCGATTCCGGTTGACCGACAGTGGAATTTCGGGTACGGTCAACCATCGGTCAACCACCTACGGTCAACCAGGTAATTCGCTGATTATTAGCTTGCTGTCTATATTTGTTGACCGAGTTGACCCATTAAAGGTTACTAACAATAGAATAGTAAAAAGGGGGGTATAGGGGGGTATAGGGGGGTATACCTGTCTCTTAT
>OJRI01000804.1_pt1 | contig 19953 bp, 15 predicted proteins | sample 1599151 | NCBI WGS metagenome assembly OJRI01 (sample SAMN03922457, study PRJEB24848) | human gut metagenome | isolation source: stool sample | host: Homo sapiens | place: Germany | collected 2009-11
GCACTAGTTCGATGGCGGGTGCGGCCGGACCGCCCGCGAAATTCCAGATATTGGTATCGACAATGTCGGCTCCGGCCGCTATCGCCGACACGACCGAAGCAAGACCGTAGCCGGGCGTACAGTGGGTATGGAAATCGACCGGAATCGAGATGTTCTTCTTGAACAGCTTGACCAGCGTGGCGACACGGCGCGGCGGGATCAGGCCCGACATGTCCTTGATGGTGATCATGTCGGCGCCCAGTGCGGCCATCTGTTTGGCCTTGTCGAGGAAATAGGCATCCGTGAAGACGGGCTGCGGCTGTTTCTTGCCCATCAGGCGCTGCATGAAGGAGGGTTCGGGATATTTCGGGTCGACCGTATAACATACGGCGCAGTCGGCGATGCCGCCGTACTGCTTGACGTATTTGATCGTCGATTTCACGTTGTCCACGTCGTTCAGGGCATCGAAGATACGCATGATGCCCAGCCCGCTTTCGATCGCGTTGCGGCAGAAGCCGTCGATCACGTCGTCGGGGTAAGGCGCGTAGCCGAACAGGTTACGGCCGCGCGAAAGCGCCGTGAGCTTCGACACCTTGCCCACAGCCTTGTAGATCGTCTCCAGGCGCGTCCACGGGTTCTCGTTGAGATAACGCATCACCGAGTCGGGTACGGCACCGCCCCAGACCTCCATCGCATAGAAATTTGCATCCTTGTAGAAGGGCAGGCAACGGTCTACCTGTGCCTGCGACATGCGCGTCGCGAACGAGGACTGCTGTCCGTCGCGCAACGTAAGGTCTCTGATTTTGAGATTTCTCGCCATTGTGATATTTTTGATTAAGGGTTCTTGTTGCCGCTTTTACTGTTATTCCAATAACAAAGATAATAAACAATTTGAAATTCCAACCATTTTACAGGGATTTTTCACAAAAAACACCGGAAACGGTTACTTTTCGTAAAAGCGCCCCGCCCGGAAGCGCCCGGCGGGCTACGCCTGAATATCCTGCTCGGGGACGAACAACTGCTTGTACGACGTCCCGTCGAGGTACTTCTTCTTGAAGATATTGACGCAGAAGACGAACATCTCCAGCATCAGCGGCCCGAAAATCACCCCCATGAACCCGAAGAGCGACAGCCCGATGAAAACGCCGAAGATCGTCACCAGCGGATGCGTATCGGCCATCTTCTTCTGCATGATGAACCGCACGACGTTGTCCACGTGCGTCACGACCAGCCCGCCGTAGAGGAGCAGCCCGATGGCCGGCCCCCAGTCGCCCGTCAGCGCCATGTAACCCGCAAGCGGCAGCCATATGAGCGCCGTCCCGAAGATGGGGATGATCGTTGCGAAACAGGTCAGCACGCCCCAGAACAGCGGGCTCGGGGCGTTGAAGACCAGGTAGCCCACGAACGCCACGACGCCCTGCACGACGGCCAGCAGGGGGATGCCGATGGCATTCGAACGGACGATCATGTGCACCTCGCGCATGACGCTGCTGCCCACGTCCCGGTTGAAAGGCAGTATCTCGCGGCAGTAGCCTTCCATGCGCAGGCCGCCGATGAGCATGAAATAGAGCACGAACAGCAGCACGATGATGTTGATGCCGAAATCCATGATGCTGCCCAGCACCCACTGCCCCAGCCGGGGGATCACGCCCACGAGCGACGTGATGTTCTTCTCCTGCCAGAGGTTGTATCCCGTCTTGTCGTGGATCAGCGCAGCGATGTGCTTGAGCGGCTCGACGACCGACTCGGGCGCGAGGGCGATGTCCTGCACCTGGTTGACGACCATCCAGACGATCAGGCTGATTGGCACCAGGAAACACAGCACCGCCTCGCCCAGCAGCAGCGACGCGGCCAGGCTGCGCCGCCATTTGCGGCAGGCCGTGAGGTAATGCATCTGCCGCCGGAGCAGCACGTAGATCGTCATGGCACCCAGCACCCCGCCCAAAAACGGGGTCAGCTCGATGAAGATCGTGACCCCCAGTCCGAGGATCAACACGAAAAGCGAATAACGCCAGTATAGTTCCTTGAAAGCCTGCATGCGAGTCAGCTGCACAAGGAACGTGCCGCACGTGCAAGGCAGTGCCCGTCAACAGGTTGAAAAATATTTGAACAAAATTTGCGGTGTTCTGTTGCGGCTGTGAAATATTTGGTTTAAATTTGTATAAGCAAATTATGGACGGCTTTATGGAAATAACGGTTTCCACCGGCACCCTGCATCACCGATACGGTGCGGGAGAAGGTATGCAAACCGGACATCGGCTATCGCCGGGCACGGCCTGCGATACGCAACAACGAGGGGTATCTCACACGCGGAGTATCCCTCGCAACTTTATACAAACCCCAGCATACCATGGATCTCAGAGCCTTCCCGAAAGGCTGCCGGGGGTTAAAATCCTGTGAAACTTCCGCCACCCCACCGGCGGGAGCGGAAAAATCCCCGATCTTAGTGCCGCGAACCACGACACCACGCTATGAAGAAACCGAAATATCCATTACACTCTTTTATTTACTAATCCATTAAAAAGTATGAGAAAACATTTACAACATTTCCTCATGACGGCCGCCCTGATCCTGTTCGGAGTGTCCGCCGCTGTCGCGCAATCGGCAGTTACGGGTAAAATCGTAGATGAGACCGGCGCACCGCTGATCGGTGCCTCTGTGACCGTACCCGGCACATCGCAGGGTGTCAGCACCGACGTCGACGGCAACTTCACGCTGAAGACCGATGCCAAGGAGATCGAGATCAGCTACGTGGGCTACGTCCCGACCAAAAAACCCGTCACGGGCCCGAACGCACGCCTGGGCATCATCCAGATGGAGCCCGACGCCGTGGCATTGCAGGATGTCATCGTCATGCAGTCGGTGGCCGTGCAGCGCAAAACCCCGGTAGCCGTATCGACGGTCAGCGCCGAGGAGATCAGCTACAAACTCGGCGGGCAGGAGTTCCCCGAAATCCTGAAATCGACCCCGGGCGTCTACGTGACCAAGGACGGCGGCGGCTTCGGCGACTCGAAGATCAACATGCGCGGTTTCCAGGCGGCCAACGTGGCCGTAATGGTCAACGGCGTCCCCGTGAACGACATGGAGTGGGGCGGCGTATACTGGTCGAACTGGGCCGGCCTCTCGGACGTGACGCGCAGCATGCAGACCCAGCGCGGCCTGGGCGCCTCGAAAATCTCGTCGCCCTCGGTCGGCGGTTCGGTCAACATCGTGACCAACGGCATCGAGGCCAAGCAGGGCGGCACGTTCTCGTTCGGCGTAGGTAACGACGGCCTTTACAGCCTTTCGTTCAGCCTCTCGACGGGCCTCACCAAGAGCGGCTGGGCACTGTCCGTACTCGGCGCGAAGCGCTGGGGCGACGGTTACATCCAGGGAACCAACTTCGAAGGCTACAACTGGTTCGTCAACATCTCGAAGCGCATCAACGACCGCCACCAGTTGTCGCTGACCGCCTTCGGCGCCCCGCAGAAGCACGCGCAGCGCCATGCCCTCGACGACGGACTGAAGATCGAGGAGTGGCAGAAAGCCAAGAACTTCATGGGCGAAAAGGACATGTACCGCTACAACGCCGAGTACGGTTTCGACAAGAACGGCAGGCAGCGCTACTCGCACTTCAACGAATACCACAAGCCCCAGATCTCGCTGAACCACCAGTGGCAGATCGACTACAAGTCGTCGCTCTCGACGGCGCTCTACATGTCGATCGGACGCGGCAGCGGCTACTCGGGCCAGGGCCGCACCTCGGCAGACCGCAACATGTGGAAGGGTACCAACTACGGCGTGCTGAACACCACCTTCCGTAACCCCGACGGCACGTTCGCCTACGACAAGATCCAGGAGATGAACGCCGCCAGTCCCGACGGTTCGCGCATGATCATGTCGAAGAGCAACAACAACCACATGTGGTACGGGCTGCTCTCGACCTATACCAACCAAATCTCCAAGTCGCTCGAACTGTCGGCCGGTATCGACGTGCGCTACTACATCGGCGAGCACAACAACGAGATCATCGACCTCTACGACGGTAAGTACTACATCGACGACGACAGCCGCAAGAACGTCAAGGCCGAGCAGAACGCCGCCGCAGCCGATCCCAACTGGAAATACCAGAAATTACAGGTCGGCGACAAGGTTTACCGCGACTACGACGGCCACGTACACCAGGAAGGCGTATTCGCCCAGCTGGAGTGGACGAAGAAAAACCTCAACGCCTTCGTATCGGGTTCGGTTTCCAACACCGGCTACTGGCGCTACGACCGCTTCTACTACGACGCCGCACACGCCGAGTCCGAGCACGTGAACTTCATCGGTTACACGGTCAAGGGAGGCGCCAACTACAACATCAACGAGAAACACAACGTGTTCGCCAACCTGGGCTACATCAGCCGCGCCCCGTTCTTCTCGGGCGGCGCGTTCCTGCAGAGCACCACGAGTAACGCCAAGAACCCCGACCCGCTGAACGAAAAGGTCTTCTCGGCCGAGGTAGGCTACGGGTTCCGCTCGGGCATCCTTTCGGTCAACCTGAACGGTTACTACACGCTCTGGATGGACAAGTCGGTCGTACGTTCCAGCTCGATGGCCAACGGCGACTACGCCCGCGTGAACCTCTCGGGTGTGGACGCACGCCACATGGGCCTCGAACTGGACTTCGTACTGCGCCCCAACCGCTGGCTGGACGTGACTGGTATGCTTTCGCTGGGCGACTGGCAGTGGGACAGCGACTCGAAGGGCTACATCTACGACACGCAGGGGCAGCCCCTGACCAAGGCTTTGGACGGCACGGTCGCCTCGGGCATCATGGCTGAAGACCACGCATGGCTGAACCTGAAGCAGAAAGGCATCAAGGTCGGCGGTTCGGCACAGACCACCGGAGCCCTCGGCGTCACGGTACGCCCGATGAAGGGCCTGCGCGTCAGCGCCGACTGGAACGCCTACGGCAACAACTACGCCGACTTCTACATCGGTTCGCAGACCAGCCTGAGCGGTAACTCGACCGTCGACGTGAAAGACCCGTGGAAAATTCCGTGGGGACACCAGCTCGACCTCTCGGCCAGCTACGCCTTCAAGATCGGCAACGTACGCGCCACGATCTACGGCAACGTGAACAACGTCTACGACTACAACTACATCATGGACGCGCAGTGCGCCGCAGCCGACGAAGGTATCTGGCAGAACGTATATGCCGTAATGTACTCGTTCGGTCGTACCTATACCGTAAGACTGAAAATTAACTTCTAATTACAGCGAACCATATGAACAAGCATATTGTAAAATACCTTCTGGCCCTTGCGACGATAGCATTCGTGGGGGGGGGTTGTAATGTCGACGATTACAACGAGGAGTATCTGGACGGGTTCAACCCCGACAAGGAGATCACCGACGTCCAGGTGCTGAAATACACGATGACCGACGCCGACTACGCCAGCGTCGCGTCGAACGCCGCCAACAAGGCGATCGCCGAAGCCGCAGGGCCCGATGCAGTGGCAGCCCTGGCCGCCGTAGGCACTGCAAAATGTTTCTCCGAAGCCGCTTCCGCCACGACGTACCTGCCCGCATTCCTGGCTGCAGGTTACGATAGCTACCTCTCGAACGGCTCGACTGTCACCGTTACCTATAAGAACCAGCGCGGCGAGATATCCGAGGCCATCACCGGCATCGCTTCCGCCTCGACCTACGAGCTCAAGGCCGCCGACTACGAGGTAGCCTGGGGCGAGGAGATCACGGCCGACTACTTTACACCCGGTAAGCCGGCAGCCAACTACCTGCCGCGCATCCTCAAGGAGGCCGTCAAGAACGCCGAGGCCGGCGACTACGTCATCGCCGAATACGCCTACTCCGAACAGGAGCCTTCGACCGGAGGCGGCGAAATCCCCGAGACCATCAACAAGATCAGCGAAATCATTGCCCCCGGCGACTATACCGTGCAGGGCACCGTTTCGGCTGCCTATGCCCGCGGCTTTATCGTCGACGACACCACGGGGGCTATTCTGGTATATCTGAACGCCCCGTCGAACTACTCGCTAGGCGATGTAGTGAAGGTCAAGGGTGCCGTTACGGAATACAACAGCGGCATGCAATTCGGCAACACGGCCGAGATCACGCTCGTGGAGAAAACCAAGAATTTCGCCTTCCCCACGGCACAGGCCATGTCGGGCAGCGAGCTCGACGCCTACCTGACCGCAACGTCGATCAAATTCGTCAGCCTGACGGGTACGCTCTCGATCAGCGGCAACTATTACAACCTCAAGGTGGACGGTGCCGCGACGGCCACCGGCAGCCTCTCCTTCCCCAACAAGGGGCAGATCGACGAGAGCCTGGACGGTAAGAAGGTCACCGCGACCGGTTACCTCTTCTCCGTCAGCAAGAGCGGCGACGCACCCAAATTCGCCAACATGATGGTCGCCACGATCGCCGAGGAGGGTTCGCAGCCCGCATTCACGCCCGTGGGCGTCGTCGCATCGGCCGATCCCGGCACGTTCAGCGTGACGGGACAGATCGCAGCGACCTACAAGCGCGGCTTCCTCATCAACGACGGCACAGGGTCGATCCTCATCTATACCAATGCCGACCCGACCGGAACCTATGCCATCGGCGATCTGGTCAGCGTGGAAGGTACCACTTCGGCTTATGCCGGGCTGAACCAGTACCCCCCGGCATCGACCGTCACCAAACTCAATACCGAGGCCAATAAGTTCACCTACCCCGCGATCCGCGAAATGGACGGTACCGACATGGACGGTTACCTGACGCTGACCACGGCGCAGTACGTGCGTTACACGGGTACGCTGAAAATTGACGGCAACTACTACAACGTCATCAACGACGAAGCGCTGACGGCACAAGGCAGCCTCTCGTATGTCCTGGACGGCGCCGTAGACCCAGCACTCGACGGACAGGAAGTCGTCGTGGAAGGCTATGCGATCGGCGTATCGGGCAGCAAGTTCCTCAATACGATGGTCACTTCTGTCAAGCCGGCAGCCAATGCTTCGGCAGCTTCCTTCGGCATGACCCGCGCCGCGGTGACCAAGAACCGCTATGCGATTTACACCTTCGACGGCACGTCGTGGGCAGCCGCAGAAAACACCACGATGGTCAACCCCGAGGACTACACGCAGATGGGCGCCACCAATCCCAACTTCAGTTCGTCGTTCTCGCAGGACACCTACCTGCCCCTCTACCTGAAGTACAAATATCCCTACGCCCTGGCCGAGGAGAAGATGAACGTGGCATACCACTTCTACGACTCGACGGACAAGGTAACCCTGCTCTTCGCCGACGAGTACACTTACGACGGTGCGGACTGGATCAAGACCGAGGACACCGAGACGCTCGACGGCCCGTTCAAGAAGGTCAGCGGCAAATGGAACTTCGACCCCAGCATGACGCTCGTCGTGGCCCCCGACCGCAGCGCTTACAGCAAGAGCTTCTACCAGGCTTGCGTGGACTGGGTACTCCAGAACAAGGACGCCGCCTATACGACGGACAACCGCAGCGGCAGCCGCCTCACGGATGCGGAGTATTACAGCGGTTGCGCGGCAAGCTACACCAACCTGAACTGGCGTATCAACACGCTTCCGAAATACTACTGGAGCGAAGCCGGTGAAGACATATCAGCCTACGACAACTGGGGGTCGGAAGACAAGGACGCCATGCGCGCATCGTACCAGGCGTTCTACGACGAAGTCGAAAAGCGTTTCGGCGAGGTAATGTCGGCCGCCCTGGGTACGCTCTACCCCGATGTCAAGATGATCTCCGGCATCGACGTGATCTACACCGTACAGATGATGCTCTACACGCAGCACATCGGCTCGGGCACGGGCAAGGTGACGCACGCATTCGAGTTCAAGCTCGTCGACACCGGCAAGTTCGAATACGTACGCATGTACGCACTCTCGCCGGAGTATGAACTGATGAAGGATGCCAACTTCGAATAACGGAATCCGATCCAAAGCAAAGGGCCGCTCTAACGAGTGGCCCTTTTTATTTTTCAATCATCGGACGGATCGGATCAAGGGACAGGGAAAACCGCTGCAAAAGGGGAAGCCGACGATTCGTGCGGGCGGAGCGAACGGCCTGCGGGTACGGCTATACGGACGGAGTACCCGGATATGGTCTCGGGCTGCTACCCTACTATTTCGGGCAACAGCCTGCGGCGCAGCAGGTCGCAGGTTGCGGCCGGCGCCGAATGGTCGAACAACTGCCCGCGGATACCCAGCGCCGCTGCGGCGGCGATATTGGCCGGGCGGTCATCGATAAAGAGCGTCTGCGCAGGATCGAGTCCGTAGCGGCCGAGCAGTCGCCGGTAGATTTCCGGCTCGGGTTTCACCACGCCCTCCTCGCAGGAGACCACCTCGCCGTCGAAAAGCCCGTAGACGGGGAAACGGCGCAGGAAGTCGATGAACTCGCGCGACATGTTCGAAAGCACATACAACTTGTAGCCGGCGGCCTTCAGGTCGCGGACAAGCTGCTCGGTGGGCTTCACGGGTTCCTGCATGTCGATCGACAGACGCAGGTACTCCTCGCATTTCGCGCGCGGGCAGGCATTGATCCCGGAAAGGATGCCGGTCACCTCGTCGAGCGTCGACACCCCGCGGTCGTAGTCCTCCCAGAAAGCCGGCATGGGCTCCGAACGGATGAAACTGAAAAAGTCGTGGAATTCTTGCGTACACTTGCTTCTGTCGCGGGCAAAAAGCACTCCGCCCAGGTCGAAAACGATATTTTCCATGGGGCAAAGATAGCCATTTTTTCGTTTGGTTCATGATTTGCAGGCTGGCGCATAACAAAAACTCCGATTATGAACTATGGCATAAGCATCCTCTTCCGCGCCATTCCCCTTGCGATGGCAGCCTTCTGTTTCGCTTACGGCGCCTACGTTTTCGCCGCCGGCGACGACCCCTCGCGGCTCACGGCAGGCCCCGTGCTCTTTTTCCTGGGCTCGATCTGCGTCGCGCTTTACTGTACCGCCGCCACCATCATCCGCCAGATCATCGGCACCTATACCGCCGCCGCGAAATACCTTTTCCCGGCCATCGGCTATGCGGTCGCCGCCATGACGGTCATCTGCGGGCTTTTCATCATCCAGTCGCACATGACCGGGGCGTTCGTCACGGGGCATGTCGTCTGCGGGCTGGGGCTCATCACGGCGTGCGTCTCGACGGCGGCCACCTCCTCGACGCGTTTCAGCCTGATCCCCAAGAACTCGGGTGACAGCACCTTCTCGGTCAACCCCGCAGGCTTCACCCGCGGGCAGAGTTCGCTGCTGATCTTCATCGTGTCGGCCATAGCCGCCGGGGCATGGGTGTGGTGCATCCTGCTCTTCGCGCTGGGAACGCTCCCGGCGCATATCGTGGCGGGAAGCGTCATGTTCGGCATCGCCTGCGTCTGTACGTCGCTCTTCGCGCTGGTGGCCAGCATCGCACGCCAGGCACGGGGCAGCTATACGATGGAAGAACGCCGCCGGTGGATGGGGCTGGTGCTCGCGATGGGCGGCCTGGCCTTCGTGCTGGGGCTGATCCTCCTCTTCACGCTCCGGGGCGAGGCGATCAGCTTCGTGGGCTTCGTGCTCATAGGGCTGGCACTGATCTGCTGGAGCATATCGAGCAAGGTCATCCTGCTGGCAAAGATCTGGCACGCCGATTTCCCGCTGGCCAACCGCATCCCGATCATCCCGGTGCTTACGGCCCTGGCCAGCCTGTTCCTCGCGGCATTCCTCTACGAGGCGGCGCTCTCCGAACCCAAATATTTCGTCCCCGCACGCGTCCTGACGGGTTTCGGAGCCATCTGCTTCACGCTCTACTCCATCGTCTCGATCCTCGAAAGCGGCGCGAGCAAGAAATAGCCCCGCTGCAAGGCCATAAAAAAAGCCACCTTCCCCGGGTGGCTTTTCTTATTGCCTTTATCGTCACATGGGTCAGAACAGGTGGCAAGCCACCGTCAGCCCGGCCATGACGATGGAAACCATCGACATCAGCTTGATAAGGATGTTAAGCGACGGGCCCGAAGTGTCCTTGAACGGGTCGCCGACGGTGTCGCCCACCACGGTGGCCTTGTGGCACTCGGAGCCTTTGCCGCCGAAATGCCCCTCCTCGACCATCTTCTTGGCATTGTCCCACGCGCCGCCCGCATTGGCCATGAACACGGCCAGCACGAAACCCGAACTGAGGCCGCCGACCAGCAGGCCCATCACGCCGGCCACGCCGAACACGAGACCGACGGCTAGCGGCACGACGATGGCCAGCAGGCTGGGGAACATCATCTCGCGCTGTGCACCGCGGGTCGAAATCTCCACGCAGCGGGCATAGTCCGGCGTGCCTTCGCCCGTGAGGATGCCCTTGATCTCGCGGAACTGGCGGCGCACCTCGTTCACCATGCTCTCGGCGGCACGTCCCACGGCGTTCATCGTCAGGCCGCAGAACAGGAACGACATCATGGCGCCGATGAAGATGCCGATCAGCACCGTCGGGTTCATCAGCGTGACCTGGTAATACTCCATGAAATCGAGGATCGAAGCCTTCTCGACCAGCTGCGAGGTGCCGTTGGGCAGGTCAAGCATCGTGATGCCGTTGTGCAGCAACCCGATACGGATCTCCTCGATGTAGGATGCCAGCAGTGCCAGTGCGGTCAGCGCCGCGGATCCGATGGCGAAGCCCTTGCCCGTGGCAGCGGTCGTATTGCCCAGCGCGTCCAGCGCATCGGTGCGCTTGCGCACCTCGGGGCCGAGGCCGCTCATTTCGGCATTGCCGCCCGCATTGTCAGCGATCGGGCCGTAGGCGTCCGTGGCGAGCGTGATGCCCAGCGTCGAGAGCATACCGACGGCGGCGATGCCGATGCCGTAGAGCCCCAGCGACATATTCATCGGAGCCATCATATTCTCCATGTCGAAGCCGATGGCGCACAGATAGGCGAGGATAATCGCGGCACCGATCGTCAGGACGGGGATGGCCGTCGAGATCATGCCCGACCCGACCCCGGCGATGATGACCGTGGCCGGCCCGGTCTGGGCGCTTCCGGCGATCTTCTGCGTCGGTTTATAGGAGTGCGAAGTGTAATATTCGGTAGCCTGCCCGATGATGATACCGGCGACGAGCCCCGTGATGACCGAGCACGACAGCCCGAGCCAGTTCTGGATACCCAGCAGGTAGAGGATGCCGAACGTCGCGCCGGCAATCAGCAGCGAACTGAAATTGACACCCACGCCCAGCGAGCGGAGCAGCTCGCGCATCGAGGCGCCCTCACGGGTTCGCACGAGGAAGATGCCGATGATCGAGAGCACGATCCCCACGGCCGCGATCAGCATCGGCGCCAGCACGGCCTTGAGCTGCATCGCCATGCCGTCGGCCGTGGCGAACGCCGCCGCGCCCAGCGCTGCCGTGGCGAGCACCGAACCGCAATAGCTCTCATAGAGGTCGGCGCCCATGCCGGCCACGTCGCCCACGTTGTCGCCCACGTTGTCGGCGATGGTCGCGGGGTTGCGCGGGTCGTCCTCCGGGATCCCCGCCTCGACCTTACCCACCAGGTCGGCACCCACGTCGGCCGCCTTGGTATAGATACCGCCGCCGACGCGTGCGAAGAGCGCCTGCGTCGAGGCGCCCATGCCGAAGGTCAGCATCGTCGTGGTGATGACCACGAGTTTCTGCGGCCCCGACACCTCCACGAAGCGTTCGAGGATAACATACCAGAACGAGATGTCCAGCAGCCCGAGCCCCACGACCACGAGCCCCATCACGGCGCCGCTGCGGAAGGCGACCTTCAGGCCGCGGTCGAGCGATTGGCGTGCGGCGTTGGCCGTGCGTGCCGAAGCATAGGTCGCGGTCTTCATGCCGAAATAGCCTGCAAGCCCCGAGAAGAAACCGCCCGTCAGGAAGGCGAAGGGCACCCAGGGGTTCTGCACCCCGGCGCCGTAGGCCAGGTAGGCGAAGAACAGCGCCAGAATGATGAATACGATCAGTACGACCTTGTACTGCTGGCGCAGGTAGGCCATGGCGCCCTTGCGCACGTGCTCGGCGATCTCGCGCATGCGCGGGGTACCTTCGTCCTCGCACTTCATGCTGCGGTAAAATGCCCAGGCTACGGCCAGGGCAATGACAGCAGCGGCAGGGACGATCCAGAAAATCAAAGGAATGTTCATTTCGATAGAATTAAGGTTTTTAGAGTTTGTCGAATCGGTTATTAATACAAATATAATAATTTATCCCGATACTGTACTTTCCCGGACGGGCCGATATACAGCACAAAAAATCCCGGCAGCTCCGCCCCCCGCCCTGCGGCAACGAAAAACGGAAAGGAGCGAAGCCTTCGAAACGATTCGAATCTTCGCCCCTTCCCGTTTATGCGCCTGCGGCGTTCAGCGGATCACCGCACCGCTACGAGCCGAAGTTGTCGTAGAGGATATTCTCCGACGGCACTCCGAGGTCGTCCAGCATCTTGACCACCGACGCGATCATCATCGGGGGGCCGCACATGAGGTAGATGCAGTCCTCGGGCGCCTGGTGGTTCTTGAGGTAATTCTCATAGAGCACGTTATGCACGAAGCCCGGGGTGTATTTCACGCCTGCTGCATCCGCCTCGGGATCGGGACGGTCGAGCGCCAGGTTGAACTTGAAATTGGGGAACTCCTTTTCGATGGCATGGAACTCGTCCACATAGGGAGCCTCCTTCAGCGCACGGGCACCGTACCAGAACGACACGGGGCGCTTGGTCTTCTCGGTCTTGAACAGATGCATCAGGTGGCTGCGCATCGGGGCCATACCGGCACCGCCGCCGATGAAGATCAGCTCCTGCGTGTCGGGCAGGTTGTCCGGCAGGAAGAACTCGCCGTAGGGGCCCGAGATCGTCACCTTGTCGCCCGGCTTGCGGGAGAAGATGTACGACGAGCAGATACCCGGGTTCACCTTCATGAACCCGCCCGTAGCCTTGTCGAACGGCGGCGTGGCGATACGGATGTTGAGCATGATGATATTGCCCTCGGCCGGGTGGTTGGCCATCGAGTAGGCACGGAACGTAGCTTCGGGGTTGGTCGTGACCAGATCCCACATCTTGAACTTGTCCCAGTCGGCACGGTACGCCTCGTCGATGTCCATGTCCGAGAACTTGATGGCGTCGTATTTCGGGATATCGATCTGGATGTAGCCGCCGCTGCGGAACTTGAGGTTCTCGCCTTCGGGCAGCTTGACGACGAACTCCTTGAGGAAGGTCGAGATATTGCGGTTCGAGACCACGGTGCACTCCCACTTCTTGACGCCGAGCACGGCTTCGGGAACCTGTATCTTGAGGTTCTCCTTCACCTTGACCTGGCATCCCAGGCGCCAGTGCTCCTTGGCCATCTTGCGCGTGATGAAGCCGGTCTCGGTGGGCAGGATGTCGCCGCCGCCCTCGATCACCTGGCATTTGCACATGCCGCACGAACCGCCGCCGCCGCAGGCCGAAGGCAGGAAGACCTTGTTGTTGGCCAGCGTTGCGAGCAGCGTCGAGCCGCTTTCGGTCGTGATGACCTTCTCGCCGCCGTTGATGTCGATCGTAACTTCACCCGACGAGGTCAGTTTGGCCTTTGCAAAGAGAAGCAGCCCCACGAGGACAAGGGTCACCACCAGAAAGGCTATGATTGCAACTATAATAGTCAATTCCATTTTTCCGAATCTCTTTTAAGGTTAGAACTGAATACCCGAGAAGATCATGAAGGCGATACCCATCAGGCCGGTGATGATAAACGCGATACCGGGGCCCTTGAGCGCCGCGGGAATCTGCGAGTAGGTCGTCTTCTCGCGGATGGCGGCCATCATGACGATGGCGAGCCACCAGCCCAGGCCGGAACCCAGGCCGTAGACGATCGACTGCCACAGCGACGTCAGCTCCAGCGCATCGACCTTCTGCTGCATGAAAAGCGAGCCGCCCATGATGGCGCAGTTCACGGCGATCAGCGGCAGGAAGATACCCAGCTGGCTGTAAAGCGTCGGCGAGAACTTCTCGACGGCCATCTCCACCAGCTGCACGAAAGCGGCGATGGTGGCGATGAAAACGATGAACGTCAGGAAGTCCAGGTTCACATCGGGCAGCCCGGCCCACGAAAGGGCGCCTGCCTTGAGTACGAATTCATACAGGAGGTAGTTCAGCGGCACGGTCATCACCATCACGAACGTAACGGCGGCGCCGAGGCCGAGGGCCGTTTTTACGCTCTTCGAAACGGCGATGTAGGAACACATGCCGAAGAAGAACGCGAAGACCATGTTGTCGATGAAGATCGACCGGATAAAGATATTCAATGATTCCATACGTTACCCTCCTATTTTTCCTGTAAATCCTTATTGCGCGAACGGTGCACCCAGATGATGCAGCCCACGATGATCAGCGCCATCGGCGGGAAGAGCATCAGCCCGTTGTTGTAGTACCAGCCGCCCTCGGCCGCATACCAGCTCTCGGGGATGATGCGCCAGCCCATCAGGGTGCCCGAGCCGAAAAGCTCGCGGAAGAAAGCCACGATCACCAGGATCAGGCCGTACCCCAGGCCGTTGCCGATACCGTCGAGCAGCGACGCCCACGGCTTGTTAGCCAGCGCGAATGCCTCGATACGTCCCATGACGATACAGTTGGTGATGATAAGGCCGACATAGACCGACAGCTGCTTCGACACCTCGAAGACAAAGGCCTTGAGCACCTGGTCGACCAGGATTACCAGCGCGGCGATGACCACCAGCTGCACGATGATGCGGATGCGCGAAGGCACGCCGTTGCGCAGCAGCGACATCACCAGGTTCGAGAAACCCGTCACGACCGTCACGGAGAGGGCCATGACGATGGCGGGCTTGAGCTGCACGGTGACGGCCAGCGCCGAGCAGATACCCAGGATCTGCACGATGACCGGGTTGTTCGCGGAGAACGGCCCCGTCAGGAACTTCATATTCTTAGCCGAAAACAAAGGCTCTTTTTCTTGCTTACTCATTGTTTCCTACATTTTCTTCGTTAGACTCATCCCGCACGGGAGCAAACACGACATCCTCGATTGCGGCCTTGCGCTTGGCTTCGAGCAGCGGCAGGTAGTGGTGCAGGCTGTTGTAAAGCATCGCCGTCACGCCGTCCGAAGTCTTCGTACCGCCCGAAATGGCATCCACTTCATGCTCGGGATCCTGTGCGCCGCCCTTACGCAGCTTCACGGAAACGAACTGGTCGCCCTTGAAAATCTTCTTGCCGACGAACAGCGCCTGGTATTTCGGCGTGGCGATCTCGGCACCCAGGCCCGGGGTCTCGCCCTTGTGGGCCATGATGATACCGGCCATCGTGTCCATATCCTTTTCGAGCGCCACATAACCCCAGACCGGGCCCCAAAGACCGGTACCCGTAACCGGGATCACCACACGGCCGTCCTTGGCCTCGAACACGGGGAATTTGCCGTCGTCGAAAGCACCCGGCAAGTCCTTGAGCAGTTCGAATACGTCCTGCCCCTCGACTTTCTCGCCCCGGGCGTCGACGACGTAGGCGTCGATGAAGGTGTCGTAGTTCTGCCCCTGCGCCGAGAGCGACGAGAGGATCGAGGATTTCTTTTCGTTCAGCTCGTTGGCATACTGGCGCTTCTGGAGCGAGAGTGCCGCCACGGCGAGCAGCGTCGCCACGATCACGACCATCACGGTCGAATACATTATAATATATGCGTTGCCGTTCTTGTCGCTCAGCATCCCCTTCTTCTTCGCGTCCTCGATCTCGACGAACGCCGAAGCGGGAGCCGCGCAAACGGGGCATGTTTCGGGAGCGGCCTTCCCTTCGTGGATATAGCCGCAGACTGTGCATTTGAATTTTTTCGTTGCCATATATCTCCCCTATTTCGCCAGTTTAACACGTTTCTTTCTGCGCGAGATGTTCGCCTCGACCACGTAGTAGTCCACCAGCGGAGCCAGCGCATTCATAAAGAGGATCGACAGCATCATGCCCTCGGGATAGGCCGGGTTGACCACGCGGATCAGCACTGCCAGCGCACCGGTCAGCAGCCCCACGATATACTTGCCCGTATTGGTCTGGGCCGAGGTCACGGGGTCGGTGGCCATGAAGACGGCACCGAATGCGAAACCGCCGATGATCAGGTGGTACCATGCCGGATAGGTCGTCACACCGATCGCCTGGAAGAAATAGCCCATCGCCAGCCCGCCGACGAATACCGAAACCATCGTGCGCCACGAAGCGACGCCCGTGAACAGGAGGATCGCGGCGCCCAGGAGGATTGCCAGCGTCGAGGTCTCGCCGATACACCCCGGAATGAAACCGAGGAAGGCATCCATGGCCGAATAGCCCATCTGGCCCGTGGTGCTCAGGTTTTCGAGTGCCGTAGCGCCCGAGAAGCCGTCCACCACCTGCGGCACATAGCCCGGGATATTGGCTGCGACGTTCTTCATATCTTCCGTCATGCCTGCAATCCACACCGTAGCGCCCGACATCGAGGGCGTATAGGCGAAGAACGCGAAGGCGCGGGCCAGCAGCGCGGGGTTGAAGACGTTCATACCCGTACCGCCGAACACCTCCTTGCCGAAGATGACCGAGAAGGCCGTGGCCAGCGCCACCATCCACAGCGGGATGTCCACCGGCATGATCATCGGGATCAGCAGGCCCGTCACAAGGAAACCTTCATTGACCTCGTGGCCGCGGGCCTGTGCGAAGGCGAACTCGATGCCCAGGCCGACGACGTACGAAACGACGATGATGGGCAGCACCTTGAGGAACCCGAACCAGAGCGAAGCCCAGAATTCGGGCTGTACGCCCTGCGAGAGGAAATGCAGGTAACCCGTGTTATAGAACCCGAACAGGAGCGCCGGCATCAGGGCGACGACCACCATGATCATCGTACGCTTCATGTCGTTGCAGTCGCGTATGTGCGCGCCTTTCTGCGTCGTGGTGTTCGGTACGAACAGGAATGTCTCGAACGCATCGAACGTCGACTCCAGGAAGCCCAGCTTGCCACCCTTGGTGAACGTGGGCTTGATCTTATCTACCAAATTGCGTAATGCGCTCATCGTTATGCCTCCTTAATCATTAAGTTAATACCGTCGCGGATGATCTGCTGTATCTCGATCTTCGAGGGGTCTACGAATTCGCACAGGGCGAAATCCTCCTCCACGACCTCGTAGATGCCGAGGTTCTCCATCTTGTCGATGTCGCCGGCAAGGCAGGCCTTCAGCAGGTACATCGGGTAGATGTCCATCGGCAGGTACTGCTCGTAGAGTCCCGTCACGACGAACGGGCGCTCGCCGCCGTTCATGTTGGTGTCGAGGTCGTAGGCCTTCTTCGGGCAGAGCCACGAGAAATAGGAGCGCGATACGGAGAACTTGTTGAAACGGGGCATCGCCCAGCCCAGCAGCTCGTACTTGTCGCCCTCGGGGATCACCGTAAGCTGATTGGCATAGAAACCGAGGAAGCCGTCGGCCGGGGTCTTCGTGCCGGTGAGCACGTTGCCCGAGATGATGCGTACATGGTCGCCCTCCTTTTGGGGTTTCACGTTGCCCCGGAGGATCGAATCGACCCTGGCGCCCGCGACGACGCGGCAGTACTGCGGTTTTTCGATCTCAGAGCCGGCTACGGCGATGATCTTCGTCATGTCGACGCGGCCTTCGTTGAACAGGCGGCCGATGATGGCCAGATCCTGGATATTGACCGTCCACACGACGTCGCCCTTGTTCACGGGGTCGATGTGGTGGATCTGGATGCCGACGTTGCCCGCGGGATGCTTGCCCGCGAAGGTGTGCAGCTCGGCACCCTTGAGCATGGGCATCTGCCCCTCGGCCTTGGCACGCACCGAAAGGTGCACTTTGCCCGGCGTGAGGCGGCGCATCACCTCGATGCCGGCCTGGAGGTTCTTCTGCTCGTTGCGGAGCACGAAGTTGTAATCCGGGGCCAGCGGCGCGGAGTCGAAGGCGGAAATGAAAACGGCCTTCGGCGTGTCGTTCGGGTCGGCGATGATGCCGTAGGGCCGCTGCACGATCATCGGCCAGAGGCCGGAACGGAGCAGCAGTTCGACAATCTCCTCGCGGGACGCTTTCTGGAGGTCGGGCTTGGCGAACTCCTCGTAGCTCTGCGTGGCATCCGGCGTTACGGTTACGGAGAGCACCTTGCGCTTCTCCCCGCGGTTGACGGCAGCAACCGTCCCGCTGACAGGCGACGTGAAGAGGACACGCTCGCTGTACTTGTTGAAGAACAGCGGCGTACCGGCTTTCACCTCATCGCCTACCTTAACCAGCAACTTGGGAGTCACGCCTTCGAAATCGAGCGGCGAGAGGGCATACTCCGAAGCCTGCGGCGCGTCGGCCAGAGACTCCTGAGCCTTTCCCCGGAGATTGATGTCGAGACCCTTGCGTAGTGTAATGATTTTCGACATGGTTAAAGATTTTGATTGTTATGTTTGGATATTTTTGGGTTAAATTTCGGGCCGGTTTTTGTTGTTAGCCTGCTAACAGCATAATTCGCGTGCGAAAGTACGAATTTTTTCCGAAAAATCCGTATGCATTATCTATTATTTTTTAATTTACTTAAAATTTGTACTTTTGTCGCAATGACCTCCCAATTCGTCAACATACACACCCACCGCCCGACAGGCCGGGGCATCGAGCTCCGCACCGCCGGCATCCACCCGTGGGATGCAGACAAAGAGGACATCGCCGCACTCGGCACGCTCCCGGCGGACGTACAGGCCATCGGCGAGACGGGGCTCGACTATGCCCGCGGCGCCGGGCGCCAGCAGCAACTGGCCGCCTTCCGCGCCCAGCTGACACTGGCGCGCGACCGGCAACTGCCCGTAGTGCTGCACTGCGTCAGGGCCTTCGAGCCCGTCATGCTGGAACTGGCCGCCCGCGAGCCCCGTGCCGTCATATTCCACGGGTTCATCGGCTCGCCCGAGCAGGCACGCCGCGCACTGGAGAAAGGCTACTACCTCTCGTTCGGCGTGCGGACGTTCTCGTCGCCCAAGACCCTGGAAGCGCTGCGCGAAACGCCCCCCGGGCAGCTCTTCCTCGAAACCGACGACAGCGACACCGGCATCGAGGAGGTCTACGCGCACGCGGCAGCGGTGAGAGGCACCACCGTCGAAGCCCTGAAACGGGCGACGACCGAAAATTACGAACGGATATTCGCCCCGCAAAATGGATAACTGGCTTGAACGCACCGAGCTGCTGCTCGGCAAGGAAAAACTCGACCTGCTCCGGCAGGCGCACGTGCTCGTCGTGGGACTGGGCGGCGTAGGCGCCTATGCCGCCGAAATGATCGCCCGGGCGGGCGTGGGACGCATGACCATCGCCGACGCCGACACCGTGGCGCCGAGCAACATCAACCGCCAGCTGGTGGCCCTGCATTCGACCGTAGGCCGGCAGAAGGCCGAGGTGCTCGCCGACCGGCTGCGGGACATCAACCCCGCGATCGGGCTGACCATCGTCAACCGCTACATCCGGGACGAGGAGACCTACACGCTGCTCGACGCCGCCGCATACGATTTCGTGGTGGACGCCATCGACACCCTCTCGCCCAAGCTGGCGCTGATAAAGGGTGCCCTCGACCGTTCGCTGCCGCTGGTCAGCTCGATGGGCGCCGGCGCCAAGACCGACCCCACGAAGATGGAGATCGCCGACATCTCGAAGACCCACCACTGCCCCCTGGCGCACATGCTCCGCAAGCGGCTGCACAAACTGGGCGTCCGCAGCGGCTTCAAGGCGGTATTCTCGCCCGAAGCGATGCGCGAGGGGGCGATGATCCTCTGCGACGAGCAGAACAAGAAGTCGAACGTCGGCACGATCTCCTACATCCCGGCGCTGTTCGGCATCGGCTGCGCCTCGGTGGCGATCCGCACGCTGATCGGGGAAATGGACTGACAACAAAACCATAAACACATACGCCAATGAAACCTAACATCGTATTTCTGGACGAGTACACCCTCGGGGGTGCCGACCTGACCCGCCTGCACGAGCTGGGCCTGTCTCTTATACACATCTGACGCTGCCGACGATATGCAGT
>OJRI01000835.1_pt1 | contig 19360 bp, 24 predicted proteins | sample 1599151 | NCBI WGS metagenome assembly OJRI01 (sample SAMN03922457, study PRJEB24848) | human gut metagenome | isolation source: stool sample | host: Homo sapiens | place: Germany | collected 2009-11
TAATTTGTTAAATTTAAAACAAGGAGTTGTTTGTATGACAAACGTAAATAATGAAAACGTAAATGAATTATATTGTGAAGTGCTTGATTTAATTGCAAGACAGAGGAAATATAAGGATAAAAGTGACGAGTTTTTACTTGAGTCATTCAAAGGCATAGTACAGAGAACCTTAGAATTTGGGTATAATTTTAAACTTAATGATCCTGTTATAAGTCAAAATCTCCAATTTATGCGTTTGGGTGATTTTACGTATGATGATAAGTATCGTAAGACAATGCTCGATATTAAATCGAGCAAGGATATTAATGATATTAATAAAAATATGGCTATCTATTTTACATACTTACAAAGAATCAAAGAATATCATCATGAATTAGCATATATTATCAGAGATATGTTGTACACAATGAGCCAACGTAAAAACCGAGGTGAGGTGAATGCCGAATGAAAACAATCTGATACCAATACGAACCGAGAGTGAAGCGAGAGAGAAAGGCTCAAAAGGCGGTAAAAAATCAGGCGAAGTCCGCAGGCGTAAAAAGACTATGAAGCAGGTAATGGACTTCCTGCTTGAACAGCCTGCCAATACCAGAGCGGACTATGAGTTCCTCGTGGAGCAGGGCATTGACCTTAACAGCCTTGACCCTGACTTCATAAATAATATGCTCCTCGTCAATGCGGCTCTTATGGCGAGGGCTAAGCAAGGGGACGTTGCGGCGGTGAAAGAGCTGCGTGACATTATCCGTGATGACGATATGCTCAAACATAAGATAAAATACGATAACGCAAGGCTCAGGCTTGAAAAACAAAAGCTTGAGCCTGTTTCTATGCCTGATAAGGTGTACAGCGGTATCCCTGCGAGCCTTGTCGCTCCTACGTTCTCGCCTGTCCTGTTCGATATTGCAGAGCAGGAACATTCCGAGTATGTTTTCCCTGGCGGACGTGGCTCGACTAAATCTTCATTCTGCGGTCTGAACGTTATCGACCTGCTGATGAAGAACGAGAATATGCACGCCTGCGTCCTGCGTGCTGTGGCGAATACTCTTAAAGACAGCGTTTATTCTCAGATACTCTGGGCAATATCTGCACTTGGTCTTGATGATGAGTTTGCCTGCACAAAGTCGCCCCTTGAGATCACACGCATTTCAACAGGGCAGAAAATATACTTTCGTGGTGCTGATGACCCGTACAAGATAAAGTCTATCAAGCCGCCTTTTGGCTATATCGGCATCGTGTGGTTTGAGGAGCTTGACCAGTTCGGCGGTGAAGAAGCTGTGCGAACGATAGAACAGTCTGTTATAAGAGGTGGCGAGAGAGCATATAAGTTCAAGTCTTTCAACCCTCCGAAGTCGGCTCAGAACTGGGCGAATAAGTACATCAAAGTTCCGAGAACGGACAGACTCGTTACCGAAAGCACTTATCTTACTGTGCCGAAAAAGTGGCTTGGCAAGCCTTTTCTTGATGACGCCGAATTTCTCAAAGAAACCAATCCCACTGCCTATGAGAACGAGTATATGGGTGTTGCAAACGGCACAGGCGGTAATGTTTTCGATAACGTCCTCATAAGAGAGATAACTGACGACGAGATAGCGCAGTTCGATAACATCTATAACGGCGTTGACTGGGGCTGGTATCCCGACCTTTACGCTTTTGTCAGAGTGCATTATGCCCCTGCTCAGCACACACTGTTCATATGGCAGGAGTACACCTGCAACAAAACAAAGAATATTGATACCGCAAAGCATTTGCTGGAGCTTGGTATCACGGCAAATGACCTTATCACCTGCGACAGTGCAGAAAACAAGTCTGTTGAGGATTACAGAGCATATGGCTTGCTTGCAAGAGGTGCAGAGAAAGGTCCTAACAGCAGGGAGTATTCATATAAGTGGCTGCAATCTCTGCGAAGTATCGTTATAGATAATAAGCGTTGTCCTGTGGCTTGCGAGGAGTTCATCAACTGTGAGTATGACAGGGATAAAGAGGGCAATGTTATAAGCGGCTATCCCGACGGCAATGACCACGTTATCGACGCCGTTCGGTATGCAATGGAAAGAGTATGGAAAAGGCGGGGTCAGTAAGCTATGGGCATTATTTCAAAAATAAGGGAGTGGATAAGCAGAATGCTTTCAAAGTCAGATATAAAGGGCGTTTACGGTATTGATATCGCCGTGACGGACAGCATGATAAGAGCTATCGACAAGTGGGACAGAATGTATGCAGGTAATGCAGCACCCAAGGGAGTTCACTCTCTGCGGCTTGAACACGCTGTTGTGAGGGAGTTTGCAAACACGGCTATCAATGAAATGACCCTGAAAGTTTCCAACGATAAGCTTGATGCCATAATGAAAAACGCCCTTGAAAACCTCAATAAAAATCTGCAAAGAGGTCTTGCAACAGGAGCAATGATAATAAAGCCGTTGGGTGCTGATAAGGTGCAGTATGTTCCGCAGTCGCAGTTCATTCCTGTGGAGTATGACGTGAACGGCAGGCTTATAAAGGTCATTTTCCCTGAGATAAAACGCATGGGCGATAATGATTACCGCATAAGGCTTGAATATCACGCTCTGGACTATGAAAAAGGGCTGACTATCACAAACAGGGCTTTTCGCTCCAATGACGGCGTGTCTCTTGGTGCTGAGATACCTCTCACTGCTGTTGCAGAGTGGGCAGAGCTTATTCCTCAGGTGGCTTATCCCCTTATGCTGCGACCCTCTTTTGGCTATTATGTCAACCCTATCGACAATACAGTTGACGGTTCACATTCAGGCGTATCAGTGTTCGCAGGGGCGGAAGAAGTCATAAGAAAAGCTGATATCCAATTCGGCAGGCTCGATTGGGAGTTTGAATCAGGAGAGCGTGCCATAGACGTTGACGAGGCTGTGCTAAGACCTGTGACAGATCCGTTCACAGGTAAGAAGTGTGCAGAAATGCCAAAGCTCAATGAACGGCTTTTCAGAGGGGTAAACGTGTCGGCTGGCACGAGCGGCGACTTTTATCACGAGTTCTCACCGCAGTTAAGACAGGCGGATTTTATTGCAGGACTTGAAGAATACAAGCGTGAGATAGAGTTTGCTGTGGGGCTGTCCTATGGGGATATCTCAAACCCTCAGACAGTTGATAAGACGGCAACGGAGATAAAGTCCTCAAAGCAGAGAAAGTTTGATACTGTCACGGCGATACAGAATAATCTCCGTGTCTGCCTTGAAGACCTGTGCTATTCGCTGGCGTTTTATAATGGGCTTACTCAAAGCGGTTATGAGCTGTCTGTGAACTTCGAGGACAGTATCCTTGCTGATGATGAAACAAAGCGTGCAAGCGACCGTCAGGACGTTTCTATGGGCATTATGCCACTGTGGGAATACCGAATGAAATGGTATGGTGAGGACGAGGAAACGGCTAAGAAAATGACCTCCGACAGCACCGCAGAGGTAATAGAATAATGCTCAAAGCAAGCGAGATAGAGCGAGTTTCAATGGTGTTTGACAAGCCCATGCGTGACCTTGAAATGCAGATAATGAAGGACATCGTCCGCAGGATAAAGATAAACGGCGAGATAACACGTTCGGCGGATTGGCAGATATACAGGCTTCACGAGCTTGGAATGAGCAAGCGTGAGATAAAGAAAGCCATAGCCGATAACCTTGGCCTCTCCAAAGCTGAGATAAAAGAGCTGTACAATGATATCCTGCAAAAAGGCTATGAATGGGACGATAGCATATACAAGACCAAAGGCAAGGCACGGATACCCCTTGAAGAAAATGAGGGCCTGCAAAGGCTGCTGTCGGCTGTATCGGAGCAGACTTCGGGGGAGCTTAAAAACATATCTCAGTCACTTGGATTTGCAGTAAAACAGCCTGACGGCAAGCTGAAATTCACGCAGGCGGCTGACTTCTATCAGCAGAGCCTTGACAATGCCATAATGGGCATAGCAAGCGGAGCGTTCGATTATAACACGGTCATAAAGAAAGTCATTTCGGATATGACAAACTCAGGTCTTCGCACTGTGGACTATGCCACAGGCTGGAGCAATAGAGCAGACGTAGCCGCAAGGCGTTCGGTGATGACAGGGCTTTCACAGCTAACCGCAAAAATGAATGAGGACAACGCCAAAGAGCTTGGCACAGACTATTTTGAAGTCACTTGGCACAGCGGAGCAAGACCCTCTCATCAAGAATGGCAGGGCAAGGTCTACAGCAAAAAAGAGCTTGAAACTATCTGCGGTCTTGGTACTGTGACAGGTCTGTGCGGTGCGAATTGCTATCACGATTATTACCCCTTTATCCCCGGCATATCTGAGCGTTCCTACACAGACGAGGAGCTTACACAGATGAATGCAGAGGAGAACAAGCCTGTTAAGTATGGTGATAAAGAGTACACAAAGTATGAAGCTTTACAGCGGCAAAGAAAGCTTGAAACTGCAATGAGAGCTCAGCGACAGAAGATACATCTTCTTGAAGAGGCAGGTACAGACGAGGAGGATATCATCAACGCACGCTGCCGATATCGTGGCACTTCCCAGGAGTATACAAGGTTTTCAAAAGCAATGGGTTTGCCTCAGCAGAGAGAGCGTGTGAACGCAGACGGACTGGGGAATATGGGGGTGGGAAAAACCAAGATAGACTTGACGCAAAAAGATTATAGTGATATAATTGATATGAAAGGTAAGATGTCTGATATAGACGTGCGAAAGTGGTACAGACACCATAATAAAAATATTCCTCAGCTTATCGACAAAAGCAAGTCTATTGAAGAACAGGCAAGACAAGCTTGTGAACTGCGTAACAAGTATCGCTTTCAGGCAAGAGAGTTAATGGAAGATCAAAAAGCTCGTAAAACCCTTGACCAGACCGAACCTATCATTTCTTTTGAAGACTTGGTATCAAATAAAATGGTACGAAAAAACATGAGCAGAGAAGAAGCTATAGCAGACACTTTGAAGACCGCTGTAAAAACACGAAGATCAGTAGATAAAAGGTATGGATTGGAGGATCGCAATGAAGAAATATGAATACAATATTTGCACGGCTGCGGACAAAGAAATTTTTGAAAAGCAATGTGCGGCATTGGAAAAGCATATCCCAGGCATTGAACGGTCCGACATGCTGACAGATGTTGACGGCTCACAAACGCAGATATATGAATTAAACGGAAAGAAGATAATCGTACACAACAGTTATTATATTGACGCTGTGTACATTGATTCAGAAGTTGAACTTACAGAGTATTTCAAATGATAATTTTACCGCTTGACTAAGGTCGGGCGGTATTTTTATACCCAAAATCAGAAAGGACGGATATTATGAAACTTAAAGACACAGCAAAACTTATGGAGAGCGACGATTACAAGGACAGATTTAAAGCAGAATATTATCAGCTGAAGATAAGACTGAATGGTCTCTCTGAAATGCTGAAAAAGTATAAGGCAGGCACATTGCCTTTTAAACCGACTTGTGAATATGAAACGTTGTATAAACAGTATGTTCATATGGCAGATTATAAGTTGGATTTGGAGCTAAGAGCAGAGCTTGAAGGCATTGAGCTGTAATCAATATCGGAACTAAGCACCTTAATGGGTGCTTTTTTCATACCATTTCGTCCTTGATATGACGTTAAACTGTCAGACTTTCACACCGCAGACAGAGCGGTATATAAGCTATGTAGAAAGGACAAACATATGAAAAACATTTTTGAGATCCTTGCCGCTCTGGGTATCGTTATCCCTGAGGACAAGAAACAGGACATCACAAAACAGGTGGCAGAGAATTATAAGACTGTGGCTGAGTTTGAAAAGGTGAAAAGCCGCCTTGAGGTGGAGCGTGATAACTATAAGGACAGTCTTGATACCGCACAGAACTCTCTCAAAGAATTTGAGGGCGTGGACGTCAAGGAGCTTAACGGCAAAGTCGCACAGCTCACCGCTGACCTTGCTAAGAAAGATACCGAGTATCAGGCGAAGATATCTGATATGGAGTTTGACGCTACCCTTGATAACGCTATCTCGGCAAGCAAGGCAAGAAACGTCAAGGCTCTTAAAGCTTTGCTTGATGTGGAAACTCTCAAAGCTTCCAAAAATCAGGCTGAGGATATCAAGACGGCTATCGAGAACGTGAAGAAAGATAACGATTATCTTTTTGAAAGCTCCGAGCCTATCAAGAACCCGGTTGCTCCCACAGGCACGCCTGCCGCAGGTGAAGTGAGTAAGGAAACCTTTGCAAAAATGGGGTATATGCAGAGGTTGGAACTTAAACGAACAGACCCCGAAAAATACGAACAGTTGAAAGGATAGGATATTATGAAAATGACAAATGGCATTAAAATATCTATGCAGTATTTCGCAGAGCAGACAAAGATCACCGACCTTATCGATCCTGAGGTAATGAGTGATATGATCGACGCAAAGATAGAGTCTAAGATAACTGTATCTCCCTTTGCGAAGATAGACAGAACGCTCGTTGGCGTGCCTGGCGACACTATCACAGTGCCGCAGTACAAGTATATCGGCGACGCAGTTGATGTTGCAGAGGGAGTTGAAGCCGAAACTGTCAAGCTTGAAACAGACTCCACTCAGGCTAAGGTAAAGAAAGCCATGAAAGCGGTGGAGATAACTGATGAAGCGCTTCTCAGCGGCTATGGAAACCCTGTAGGTCAGGCGACTTCACAGCTTGCAATGTCTATCGCTTCTAAGGTGGACGCAGACAGCATGGACGCACTTATGAAAGCTCAGCTCATCTATGACGGCTCGGCTTCTGCTATCTCTTACAGCGGCATTGTTGACGCTGTTGACAAGTTCAATGAGGAGCTGAACACCGAAAAGGCTATGTTTATTAATCCTCATCAGAACTCACAGCTTAGAAAGGATCCGAACTTCATTTCAGCAGATAAGTATGACGGCAATGTGATCATGACAGGCGAGATAGGCAAAATAGCGAACTGCCGTATCGTTCCGTCAAAGAAAGTTTCACTTAACGAGGCTATCCCAGAACAGTATGTGAGAGTTGACAGCGATGCAGAGGGTGCAAAGGAAGTTGTTGCGGACAGCACAGCTTCACCAACTGCTTCACAGATAAAGCTCGGCTCGGTAACACCTTGTGCAGATGGCTACACTCCAAAGGCGGGTGACTATGTTGTAAAGAACGCCGCTGTCAAGGCTGGCACTTTCTACACATGCCCTATCATCAAGCTCAACGCTGATACTGAAACAGAGGACGAAACATCAGCTCTGACTATCTACCTCAAGCGTGACACCAACGTTGAAACGGAGAGAAGAAGCACAAAGCGCTGCACAGATATATCTGCTGACAAGCATTACACTGTGGCTATTTCAGACCAGTCAAAGGTAGTGCTTGCAAGATTCAAGAAGTAAAGAGGTGCGGCAGTATGAAAGCATATGCAAGCGAGAGCTATTATATAGGCGTTTATCTTTGTGGCAGAGAGCCTGACATATCTGCCGCTTTTGACTTCTATGCAATGCAAGCCACAAGCCTTATGAAGCAATATACCCTTAACAACGTTGACGAGAACGATATCCCCGAAGAAGTGAAAATGTGCTGCTGCGAGCTTGCGGAGAATATTTTCAAGGCAGAGCAGGAGGGCGGCACTCAGGGGGTATCTTCCGAAAGCGTCGGGGGCTGGTCAAAGTCATATGAAAGCTCAGATATCCGCAGGCAGAACGCTGACAGAGCCGTTCACGATATCGTGTACAAATGGCTCAGTGGAACAGGGCTACTTTACAGAGGGGTGAGATAAATGCTTGCAAACAGCGATTGCACGGTGTATCTTTTCGACAAGCAGACAGAGGGATTTGTGCGGAAGTATGCAGAGAAAGTTTACTGGTGTGAGAATAAGTCGGGAAGTATCGTGAAAAGCGGTATGCAGACCTCAGACAGCACAAGGGTGTATTTCTATGATGATAATGCACCGAAAACCCCTGCAAAGGATATGCTTGTGAGAGGGAAATGCGAGTTTGAGTTTGACAACCAAACGCCGCAGAGCATATCTGAGAGCATGAAAATCTTCCGTGCGGAGTATGACTTTGTTACGGTAATGAGCATTGATGATTATATGTTCGGCGGTCTGCCACATATGGAGGTGAGCGTGAAATGAAGATAGGTCAGCCTATGGACAGCAGGGCTATCACTTGGGATAAGTCCTTTGCAGGCAAGTATTCAGAACGCTTTGATAAGGCTCAAAAGTTCATTGACGCTGAGTGCATAAGGCATATGGTGAAGTATACACCTACCCTCAGCACTAATCTGAGAAAGTCCGCCACAAGAGGCACAAAAATAGGCAGCGGCAAGATACAGTATCTTGCACCTTACGCACGCTATCAGTATTACGGCAAGCTTATGGTATCCTCTGTTACAGGCTCGGCATACGCCCGACAGGGTGAAAAGAAAGTGCTGACGGACAAAGACCTTGTTTACAGCACTTTTAAAGAGCCACTTGCCGGCAAGCTTTGGTTTGAGCGAATGAAAGCCGACAAGAAACAGCAAATACTCAGAGGAGCGGCGGCGATAATGGGAGGCAAAGCGAAATGAACATAATCGAGCTTGTGAAAGATATTTTGAAGCAGTTTCCTAAAATATCCGAGGTCTGCAACGATATCCATATCGACTTTACCGACGATACGCCCACAAATTACGGCTTGTCCTCAACAGGCGACAGCCTTATAAGCTCTGATATTCTGGGCGGACAGACAAGACAGCATAACTTCATTCTCTATGCGGTGTATCAGTCTATGAACGACTTTGACAGAATGTCAAACAGCGGTGTGCTGCTTGAATTGCAGATGTGGCTTGAAAGCTATGCAGACAAGCATAGAGATACCACGTTCACTACCATAACAGAGGGCGAGGAAAGGACAGGCGTTCTTGAAAAGCTCACCTGTGCAAACGGAATGATATATGCAATACCAAACGAAAACACAAACGATACTGTGCAGTATCAATTGCAGATAGCGGCACAGTATCAGATATAAAAGGAGGAAAACATATGCCTGATTATTCATACAAGAGCGGAAAGCTCAACAGAAGTCATCTTCTGCATTATCTTGACACTACATTCGCAGCGGTCGCCTCATCACCAAGCTGGTATCTTCTCGGCAAGGACGTTGAGGATGCAAGTGTGGCACTCAACCCTGACACTTCCACAAAGAAGAATATCCTTGATGAGACCACAGTTGAGGACAACGGCTATGAGCCTGAGTTCGACCTTGACACATTCTATGCAAAGCCCGGTGACGCACTTTACGAAAAGCTCAAGGATATCATGATGAATCGTCTTACGGGCGACGCCTGCAAGACAAGCGTACTTGAAGTCATCGTTGACAAGACCACAGGTGCGTATGACGCATGGACGGAAGATGTCATAGTCAAGCCGCAGTCTTATGGCGGACCGCAGGGTGGCGTAAATATCCCGTTCAACTGCACCTTTGCAGGAAACAGAGTGAAAGGCTCTGTCACCTTTGCGGCAGGCGTGCCAACGTTTGCAAAGACTACGGAAGAATAAACTATATGACAAACATATGAAAGCACTTCGTTCAGAACGGAGTGCTTTTTGTTTGCCATAATACAGAAAGGACGATAGAAATGTCAATGCAGTCAATAAATTTTAACAGCGGCAATTACAAAGAGTACGCTATAAACGGTGACGAGAACAGAGTGATAAGGATAAACGTGTCAGACGTTGGTATCATCACTAGGATACAGGACGCTATGAGCAAGGCTGACAATATCGCAGAAGAAGTGTCAGAACGTGAGAAGAATGAGGACAGAACTCAGCTTCTCAAAGAGTATGACCAGCGTGCAAGAGAAATGGTCAATGACATATTTGGAAGCGATGTGTGTACGGCGGCGCTCGGAAGCGTGAACGTGTTCTCTGTGGCTTCAAACGGCAAGCCTGTGCTTGTGAACTTCCTTGAAGCGCTTCTTGTGGTGGTGGTGCAGGAGATAAAGTCAGCGCAGACGGCGGCTCAGATAAAGCTCGAAGAAAAGGTGGAGAAGTACATAGCTCCCGTTGTTGCTCAGCCTGCGGTCAACGTGGCGGAGCTTTCTGACGAGGACAAAAAGGTTCTACTCAGGGAGCTGCTGAAATGATAGGCAGTTTGCCAACAGCCCTTGAAATAGACGGCAGAGAGTATGCCATACACTCGGATTTTCGGGTCATACTGCGGATATATTCAGCCTTTGCAGACCCCGAACTTGACGAGCGTGAAAAGTGCTATGTGTGTCTTAAATGCCTTTACGCTGAGGATATCCCACGAGAGCATTTGCAGGAGGCTGTCAACAAGGCTTATTGGTTTGTAGGCGGTGGAGATGTTCCGCAGGAGAGCGTTCAGCCTGCAAAGACTATTGACTGGGAGCAGGACGAGAGCATTATTTTTCCTGCGGTGAACAAGGCGGCAGGCTTTGAAACGAGAACGGTAAAATATCTTCATTGGTGGACTTTTCTTGGCTATTTCAATGAGATAGGTGAGGGGCTTTTTTCGTCTGTTATAGGCATACGGCAAAAGCTTAACAAGGACAAAAAGCTTGAAAAATACGAGCAGGAGTTTTACAGAAACCACCAAAATATGATAGACCTTAAACGAAAGCTCTCGGCAGAAGAGCAGAGGGCTGAAAACGAGGACAAAGAGTTTCTGAAACAACTGACGGGAGGTGAATGACAATGGCTGATGGGTGTTTGAATTTTGACACCAACATAAACAGCGAGGGCTTTGAAAAGGGCTTGAAAAGCCTTTCCGATATGGTGGGGGATATCAAGCCAAAGCTTAAAAGCCTTGCAATGGCTGTGACAGCTGCGTTCTCCGTCAAGAAGCTTGTGGACTTTGGCAGGCAATCCATAGAAACAGCCTCAGACCTTGCGGAAGTTCAGAACGTTGTTGACACGGCTTTCGGTGAATCAAAGCAGAAAATGGAGGACTTCGCTGACACGGCTGTTAAGACCTACGGCATTTCAAAGCTCACCGCAAAGCAGACAGGCTCAAACTTCATGGCAATGGCGGCAGGAATGGGGCTTGCCAATGACAGTGCAAGCGATATGGCTATGGCTCTTACAGGGCTGTCGGCGGATATGGCTTCGTTTTATAACGTTGGTCAGGACGTGGCAAGCACGGCTCTGAAATCAATTTTTACAGGCGAAACTGAGACCCTCAAACAGTTCGGTATCGTTATGACGGACGCCAACTTGCAGGCGTATGCGCTTTCAAAGGGTATCACGAAATCAACTGCCGATATGTCGCAGGCTGAAAAAGTTCAGCTGAGATACAATTACGTTATGTCGCAGACGGCTCTTGCACAGGGTGACTTTGCAAAGACGTCTGACAGCTGGGCGAACCAGACAAGAATACTTTCTGAACAATGGAAAGAGTTCGGAGCGACTATCGGCACTGTGCTGATGAACGTTCTTCTGCCTGCTGTCAAGGCGATCAACAGCGTGCTTTCACAGCTTATATCTTTGGCACAGGGTGCGGTGCGGGCACTCTCAGAGGCATTCGGTTTTGAACTAAGCAGTAGTGCAGACGAGGCTCAAAGCATAGTGAAAAGCACCTCTCAGGTAGCGGATAATTACAGCGATATAGCCGACAATGCACAACAGGCTCAGGAGGCACAGGAAGGATCTCTTGCAAGCTTTGACCAGATGAACAAGCTGAATGATGAGAGCAAGTCAGATAGCACTGGGGTCAGCGGAGCTGGGGAGATAATGCAGCCTTCCGGGACTAGCGTTGAGGTGGATACGGGAAAGGCAGATAAAAAGCTGTCTGACTTTTTCAAATCAGTAAGAACTCAGTTTGAAAAGCTTGCAGACTATCTTGATAGGAATTTTAAGCCTATTTTCGCTGATATATGGAGCGGACTTGAAAGAGAGAGCATTGAACTTGCTCAGATACTCGGCGGAGTTTTCAGTGATATAATGTCGCTTTCCGAACCGCTCAAAGCTTATTTTATAAACGATTTTACACCGCTTATGCAGACCGCTTTCAGCACGCTTGGCAAGATAGGCATAGGACTTTTTGACAGCTTCAACAAGGTGTTTTCTGATATCTGGAATGTGGCAGTGTTCCCTATACTGCAAAACTTTCTCACTGTAGGATTACCCCTAATGGCGGATTTTGGCACGCAGACATGGAACACTCTCGGCGTACTGTTTGACAACATAAAAGAGATCTTCGATACCTTGTGGAACGGCGTTGCACAGCCTGTGTTGAACGCCTTGAAAACACTGTGGTGCGATACTTGGCAGAGTATTTCAGACTTTTGGAACGAGTGGGGACAGCCTATATTTGACGGCATAAACGATGGTATAACCACCACAAAGAACGTATTCCTCAATCTGTGGGAAACAGTCTTGAAACCTGTGTTTGACAAGCTCATGGACGTGGCTGACAGCGTTTGGACGGAGCACTTGAAACCTCTGCTTGATGAGTTTCTCGACTTTGTTGGAACACTTATCACAAGCGTTCTGAGCATTTACAACAAAGCCATAGCACCTGTTGTGAACTGGCTTGTGAGCATACTCGGACCGATAGTCAGCAGTGTGCTTGGTAAGATAATAAAGACAGTAGGCAATGTCATAAGCAATATAATTGACGCCGTGAAGAACATCATTTCAGCACTTAAAGGCGTTGTGTTGTTCATAGCGGGAGTGTTCACCGGTGATTGGAAAAAAGCTTGGCAGGGTGTAAAAAAGATTTTCAAAGGCGTATGGGACGCACTTGTTGACATAGCAAAAACACCTATTAATTTGATAATCGGGCTTATAAATGGTCTGACAGGTGCAGTTGAGGACGCTTTGAATTGGATAATTGACGGCATAAACGAGCTGAGCTTCACGACACCTGATTGGCTTCCCGGTGATCTTGGCGGTCAGACATTTGGCTTTGATCTAAGCCAAATTGATATCCCCGAAATACCCAAACTTGCCCAAGGTGCAGTAATACCGCCGAACTCTGAGTTCCTTGCAGTTCTGGGCGATCAGAAGCGTGGCACGAATATCGAGGCACCGCTGGATACTATCACACAGGCTGTTTTGCAAGCTCTTGTGTCTTACGGCGGAGCAGGCGGAAATCAGAAGATAAGCGTTACCATACCGCTTACGCTCAATGGCAGGACTATCACACAGATAGTTATTGATGATATCAACGACTATATCAAGCGCAACGGCAGGTCGCCGATAAGGGCATAGGAGGTGCAGAAAATGAAAAGCAGAGGACTTATATTCGGCAGCGAAAGGGTCGCCACACCTGCGGAAGTGAGCTTTACAAACAACAAGATATGGTCGAACAATGCAGGGCGGACGGCTAACTGCAAAATGGTGGGCGATATAAGAGCCATAAAGAAAACTGTCACGCTGAAATGGTATCATCTCACAGGTGAGGAGACGGCAAAGCTCAATGAGTATATCTCCAACGTTAACAGTCCGTTTTTCAGTATCACGCTCCTTGACGAAACATTTCAGGAAAGCACTTTTGACGTTTATGCAGGCGACCCCACCTATGAGGTTTTCGGCTGGGACGAGAACAAGCAGTTCTGTAAAGGCGTTGCGGTGGACTTGATAATGCAGTAAAGGGGGCGTTTGAATGTACAAAACAGGGGAGCTTGTGGCACAGCGTATCGAGAGCTATTGCCGTACTTGGCGACTGTGGATAGAGAATGCAGAGGGCGTTATATCAGGTGACAGCATTATGTCAGCTGATAGCTCCATGCAGGCAACATCACTTTCAGATGACATCGAGCTGGGTGCCGTGTGTTCGCAATCGTGGAACATGACCATAAGTGACACTGAAACAGCGTTTCTTGGCAAAGAGTATGACACATATCTGTATCTCGTAGACTACGAAACTAGCGGCATACTTGCAGACGAAAAGATACCAATGGGACGTTTCACCTGTGTGAAGTCGAAAAAGTCGGGCGGCAGTGTCCAGTTGACAATGGCGGACAGGCTGTACTTCTCGGACAAGCCATATGTGCCGCATATTCCTATGCCAAACTGGAATAAAGCAGTCGAGGACGACATTTGCAGACAGCTTGGTCTGCAAAACGGCAATGACTATACAGAGGTGCGACTACTGCGTGACAAGAACGGCAGAAGGCTGATAGATAAGAACGGCAAGGTGCTGTACTCAAAATACTTTTACTTCAAGGTCAGCTCAGTGCCAAAGGACGTGACCATGCGCCAAATGTTGTCCTATCTGGCCTCTGCACAGGGTCAGTTCGGCTATGTTGACCGCTTCGGGCGGTACGTCCGAAAATGGTACGGCAAACCGGTGAAAACGCTTGATAACAACACAATAGACCTGCCAACACTGTCAGAAAGGCAGAACGCTATCGTGGGCATTATCTGCAAGGTGAGTGATGATGTAACGCTGTCGCTTGGTGTGACAGATACCACGCAAGGACGTGTGTTGGAATTTGAAAACCCATACATGACAGAGTCACTTTTGCGATCTCTATGGCGCAGGATAGGTGGATTTTCGTGGTACACTACCGAATTGTACCACAGACTTGGTGACCCACGTTTCGACATAGGTGACGTGGTGACATACACCAACGGCACAGACAGCTATGATATACCGATAACAAATCTTGGTTTTAACTTTGACGGCGGACTGAGTGCTGATATTTCGGCGGTAGGTTTGTCGGTAGAAGAACAGCTTTAAGGGGGGGCGAGATAATGGCTGATGAAAATTTGACATTGGCGCAAGATATCAACGACTATCCTATGCAACACGCAGGCGAGGAAATCGATGAGATACTGAGCCGAGCCGGCAAGATACACTATGGCACTGTGGAATACAAGATGACGGGAGCAAATGCGCTAATGCGGATACCGCTTGGGCTGACATTTGCGCCTAAGCAGGTCATAGCAACGCTACGGCAGATAGACGCACCAACACCATACAAGACGTTCTGCACTCACGTTAATGGGTCAGGAAAGTCGTACTATCTGAACGTCTGCATGGGTGCTACTAACGGGTCAACAGTGGAAAACGTGCCAACAGGAACATACTATGTTGATTATATTGCAATAGAGTAAAGAGGGGTGATTAAATGACGATAACATTAAATTCAGACTATGACGTAACACTAAGCACAGCCCTGCTAGGCTACGTCGGTGAAACTAATGCCCGTCCCGTGTCGGTCGAAGGGCTGACAGTAGACGGCGCAGACCGCTATGTGTTGACTATCGACTACGGCGACGGCACTGTCTATGAGGTCGATATCACAGGCGGACAGTGGACGCCAACCGCAGATATACTGCGTTCAGCGCAGACAGTATCGTGTCAGATATGTGCAAAAAAACTGTCAGGGCAGGAGTACATACTGGTTAAAAAATCACGCATATTCCGCCTGCGTATCGGTGCGGCTATCGGCGATAATGCTATCCCGTCGCCTGATGTGGCTATAGACGCACTAGACCGCATAGACGCCATAGGCAGACAGGCGCACGCAGATATGCAAACAGCCGTCACCGCCGCAGAAACGGCAACTACAGCGGCAAATAACGCCGCTAAATCTGCCACAAACGCAGAGAAATCAGCCGACACGGCAACGCAGGCGGCAAGCCGTGCGGAAACCGCACAGGCATCTGCTGAAACGTCCGCAACGCAGGCTGAAACGGCTAGACAGGGCGCAGAAACCGCACGTGCTGAGGCGGTCACAGCGCAGAATAACGCTAAAATATCCGCAGCGCAGGCGTCAGTGTCGGCACAGCAGACTGAGGCTGACAAGACCATAACGGCAGGCTATGCTAAAACCGCCAAGACCAATGCTGACAGCACTGCGGCAGACAGGCAGGCGGTGCAGACGTTGGCAGAACAGGTGACGGCTGACAAGGCGACAGTGGCAGAAAACGCCGCTAAGGTCGCAGAGGACAGAACAGCTGCTGAAACCGCTGCACAGACGGCACAGGCGGTGGCTGACAGCCTACCTGATGACTACACTACCGCTGTCGGGAAGATAGCTGAGAACACGGCTGAGATAGGACGTGTGAAGCTGTCGGACAAGGAACTGCAACGTAGGGTAAATGCGTTATACGATATGGAAAATGGTATCACACACCAGTTTGAAACGGACACAGATACGGCATATGCTAAGACAGTGCCGACAGGGGCGAAGCTGATGTCGGTGAAAAATATTGGCGGTAGGTCTATTGTATGGAACCAGCTAATATCACAGATTGTCGAAAAAACATCTAATGGTATTGCAACTACAAAAATTGATAGCAAATCGCTGCATATCAGTGGCACGTCGTCAGCGGTTTGTTTTATACCGATATCCCCGGTACAAACCGGAATTTCAAATCATAAATATTTATTCCATTCGCACGCCAGTGATACTACTGCGCTGTCTAGTGGTACGGGTTTTTACAACGATAACGGCGGAAATAGGTGGCATGAATACGGCAAAGGTATAATATTTACAATGGATGGAAATGGTACAATTGCAATTGCGTTCCGTGTAAATTCTAATATAACTGTAGATTTTTCAATCACGCCACAGATTTATGACCTCACCGCCATGTTCGGCTCAGGCAACGAACCTGCGAGCGTGGAAGAATTTGAGAAAATGTTCCCAGCGGACTACTACCCATATAATGCAGGGGAGATTGTTAGTGCAGGTACGGAAGAGTTTGTGGAGCATGGACGGAACTTGTGGGACGAAGTGTGGGGAGTTGGTTCGATTAACGCATCTAGTGGCAATAACGAATTTTCAAAAGAGGCTATATATTCAAAAACCTATACGCCAATTGCCCCAAATTCAACCCATATCTTCGTGTACGCAGGTAGTGCCAAATTTGAAAATGTGAAAACCAGATTTTATGACTATAACAAGAACTACATTGGCTATAACGACAAAGACGGGCAGACTGTCTACCCAAACAAAAAGTTCATAACCCCATCAGACGCATTCTATGTTCGTTTCACACTTCCACCATCATATGGCAACGCATATAAAAATGATATAGCGTTGATAGCTGGTAGCTCGGGATCTTACGCCCCCTACCACAGCAACGTTTACCAGATACCAGAAGCAATCAAAGCGCTGCCTGGATATGGCGTTGAGGGGAATGCGGTAGACTATGAGGCTAAGACCTATACGCAGAACAACACTGTTGACGGTACGGAAATCAAGGCGTTAGATACACCTATCGTAACCGATATTTCAACCATGCTAGCAGATGATTTTCTGCGAAACGTAGAAGTCGAAGCAGGCGGTTCAGTGACATTCAAAAACAGCAATGGCGACAGTTATCGGATACCTGTTCCAAACGAGGAAGAGTATATTGTGAAACTATCAGAAGTGGGAGGTACAACATGACAGAATTGCAAAAGAAAATGATGGAGAAGCTAGGACTATCCTCAGAAGATTTTGAAAAACCTACAGTGACCGAGCAGGACAAAATAATGGCACAAGTGCTATACACAGCTGCTATGACAGGCACGCTGATAGGTGAGGAGGGCGAGTGATGTATTACAGCATTATTAAACGTTTCTATGATCTGGGCGTGTATTCGCTGGCAAAGGTCAAAGATTTTGTCAAGGCAGGCGTTATTAGTCCGGAGCAGTTCAAAGAAATCACAAAGGAGGTATACCATGAAGCAGAAGTTAGCGAAACTCATTGATGTAAAGTCCATTGTAACGCTGTTCTTGACAGTGGTGTTTTGCGTGCTGGCACTGCGCCGCACGATTTCGGCAGAGCAGTTCATCACGGTGTTTACTGTGGTTATATCGTTCTATTTCGGCACACAGTCAGCCAAAAGAAAGTCAGGTGATGACGAGTGACGGAAGCAATTATCGTTGCACTGATAACAGCTGCTTCGGCGGTAGTGTGTCAGCTCGTCATAGCATCTAACAGTCGTAAGACTATGCAACAGGCACAGTACGACAGCCAAAAGCTTATTGAGTACAAGATAGACAAGCTGTCTGAGCGTGTGGACAAGCACAACAGTGTTATTGCTCGCACCTATAAGCTGGAACAGGATTATGCGGTGGTCGCTGAACAGATAAAGGTCGCAAACCACCGCATCGAAGATTTAGAAAGGAAGTAATTTTATGGCAAAGACATTTAAGGGTATTGACGTTTCACAGTATCAGCAGAACATTGACTTCAAGAAGGTCAAGGCTTCGGGGGTCGATTTCGTTATCATTCGTGCAGGCTTCGGCAAGTACGCTAATCAGAAAGACCCCTACTTCGAGAGCCACTACAAGGCAGCTAAGGCGGCAGGGCTAAAAGTTGGTGCTTACTGGTACAGTTATGCGGCAACTGTTGTGGAAGCAAAGGCAGAGGCTCAGACCTGTATCAACGCTATCAAGGGCAAGACGTTTGAGTATCCAATATACTTTGACCTCGAGGAGCGTTCACAGTTCGCAAAGGGCAGAGCATTTTGCAACAGCCTTGTCAAGACTTTCTGCAATGCACTTGAACACGCAGGCTATTGGGCAGGACTGTATATAAGCCGTTCGCCTTTACAGCAGTACATATCTGCCTACGTCGCTAAGAGATATGCACTCTGGCTTGCTGAGTACGGTTCACGCTGCAACTACGGCGGAACATATGGTATGTGGCAGTACACAAGCAGTGGCAAGGTCAGCGGTATCAGCGGCAATGTTGATATGGATATCTGCTATGTGGACTATCCTGCGGCTATCAAAGCTAAGGGCTTGAACGGATTTAAGAAGCAGGCTATCAGACCGACTAGCAAGCCGACTACAAGCTCCACCAAAAAGACAGTGACTTATACTGTGAAGCGTGGAGACACGCTCTCGGGCATCGCACGGCGTTACAAGACGACTGTTGCAAAGTTGGTCAAGAACAACGGTATCAAAAACGCTAATCTCATTTATGTGGGGCAGAAAATAAAAATCAAATAGGTAGTAAGACAGCCGACAGGGGTTATTCCTTGTCGGCTGATTTTTTTGTATAGTTTAATTTCGTAATCATTTTGTAATTGACAATGTGAATAAAATTGTGTATAATGGATGTGTTTATATATACAATTTGGCACGTTTTGATGAGTGTCAGCATAAGTATTAGTAGTATTAGAAAGGTACTGTTACGAAAAGGTGATTAATTTATGGTTAGACCGGAAGATATTGCAAATTATTTAATACTTAGTTATAAGAGGACGATTTTTCAATGCGATAAAAGAAAATTACAGAAAATAACTATATATTCTGACTTAATTTATTATGCAAAGAATCATCAGCGTATGCTTGATGAAGACGTAGTTACTGCAAGCCCGTCTGGCTTATCTATAGAACGTCTTTCAACTGGCATATACGATTTGATATTAAATTCATATAATTGTAATCTGTCTCTTATACACATCTGACGCTGCCGACGATATGCAGTGTGTAGAT
>OJRI01000837.1_pt1 | contig 19335 bp, 24 predicted proteins | sample 1599151 | NCBI WGS metagenome assembly OJRI01 (sample SAMN03922457, study PRJEB24848) | human gut metagenome | isolation source: stool sample | host: Homo sapiens | place: Germany | collected 2009-11
CTTCTATATGTTCCAGGTTATAGGAAATACCTTTTTTCATTTCTTTTTTAGTAAATATATTTTTCCAATCTTCGGCTTTAATGTTTTTATTTTCTTTATTCAAGCCTGCAATGGACTTTGCAACCGATTCTGTCAAAACCTTGCCGCCTTCCAGTGCTTTATTAACCCCGATACGCACAGATTCACATATGGAATAATACATTGCAATACAGGCGCCAGATGTTATTGCTTCCTGATTAACAAGGAATTTTTTTGTATGCTTTTCCATTTTCCTGTCACTCAAAAGCATGCCTATCTGTGCGGATGCACCGATAACAGTAACTCCTGTTCCTACATGCACAAGGAGCTTGCCTGAATCTTTTGCATAGTTATTAAATATTTTATTTGTTACTCTGTTCAGTATTGTTCGATGTATCATTTTTCCTGCGGTTTCGTGATTTTTCCAGTTTGTAAAAAATATCTGTGAGTTTTTTGGTCAAAGGAAGCTCAACGGTTGTCTTTATAAATACCGCAACTCCTGTCGCTAACAGCGCTCCCATTGCAAGTCTGTATGATTTAAAATCCTTCATGAATTCCCTTTTTGAACGGGGGGCAAACTTATTGCCGAGGTTTGGTGTAAAAATATCTTTCTTTTGATTTTTTGGAACCAGCTCTTTAACTATATCTTCGTCATTTTTCACATCATTAGTCTTATAATTTGAAAGCTTTACTACTGCAAAAAATGCACCGACTCTGGTTACAAAATCAAAAAAGTTCCCTGCTATATTTTTTCCAATAGAGCGGGCAACTGCCATATCTTTCGTATCTTGGTCAAGACGGTTATTCTTTCTGTTTATGTAAGGCTGAAATACTAAAGCTGTTGCACCCATAATAATTGATTGCTGGGGTGCGTTAAGATTTTTACCTGCGTAATTTATAAACTTTTCTATTTTCTTATTGATTATTATCATGGGGACTCTGGTGTTACTTGTAATTATAAACACAAAAATATATTTTTTTGCTGGTATTTTGTTTAATTTACTAATATTTATATCATGACAAAAAAACAGGAACATAACTGTTCCTGTTTTTTATTTTATGACTAACTTATCAATTAAGAATTTGCTTTTTCTGCAGGAGCTTCACCTTCAGCCGGTTTAGCTTTCGGAGTAGCAGCATAACCAACAAGACCAGCCACTACTGCAGCTGCGGCACCGTAGATAGCTGCCGGTTTAATTTTCATGTTACGAGCTGTCTTTTTAGCAGCTTCAAAGAATTTTTTAGTTTCTTCTGCTGCATCCTGCGGTAATTCTTTGAATTTTTTACCTGCTTTATCATAAACAGTTTCCAGAGTATCGCTTACAGTTTTCTTTCCTGCATCGTATATAGTTTCTGCAGCTGTTTTTACTGTATTAAAAACAGTCTTAACTTCGTCATCTGAACCTTCGGCTATAGCTTTTTTAGTTGTTTCTATCTGATCTTCAGCTATAAAACCTTTAGCTTTATCCACAACCTCACTAATAACTTTTTTCATTTTACCTACAGAAGCATCATCGCCCATTTCTGTAATTTTCTTTGATAATTTTAAACTATCTTTTGCTGCGTCATCAGCTGCTGTTGCCAACATTGTTTTGTGAATAAACTCATCCGAAAAATTTCCGTCTTTTAAAATTGATTTTGTGAAATAACCTGCTGCACCACCGCCTACAAGACCAACTCCAGCACCGATTGCGGCATTTCTGCCTCTGTTATCTGTACCGTTTACTGCATTTACTGACATATTCTACACCTCACTTTTTCTATTATCTTTGTTTGATATTTAGTTAAAAACAAAACAATTTTATTTTTGACATAATTTGCGGAAATTTTTTATTTTATTTACAAATGTTTACATGTGTAAACAATATATAAACTCCACACTTATCTATTCATTAAAACGCAAAAAATCATTTTTGCCAACCCCCTTAATAAAAATTCATTACTAATTTTCACATAATATATCCAAAAGACATCTATGAAGTTTTACATTATGAACCCTCAATATGTCCGCGCCATGCTCGAGGGCAAGAGTATTCAAAGCCAAGGTAAAAATATCTTTTATATTATTTTCTGTATCCGGCATATTCAACAGGCTTTTACGCGAAATCCCAAGCAAAAGCCTGCATCCCAGACCTTTAAATTCTTCAAGCCTTCTTATTATTTCAAAATTCTGGGCTCTGGATTTTCCAAAGCCGATTCCCGGATCAATTATTATACGCTCTGAAGAAATACCTTCGGCAAAAGCATGATTTACTTTTTCTCTTAACCAAAGATAAATTTCATCAATAAGATTGCAATAACTGGTATTGTTCTGCATAACATCAGGATTTCCTTTTGAATGTTGTATTACAATCTTTACCTGCGGATTTGCAGCAATAACACCGCACATATTTTTATCATAATCAAAGCCTGAAACGTCATTAATTATAGAAGCCCCAAGTTTAATACATTCTTGTGCAACTTCTGCACTTCTTGTATCTATACTTACAGGCACTGAAATTCCTTCTTTTTGTACCAGTTCAAGTACCGGTATAATTTTTTTAAGCTGTATATCCGGAGGAACTGCATTTGAATACGGTTTTGTAGATTCAGCACCTATATCAATTATATCTGCACCGTCTTTAACCATATCAAGAAGGTGTTTAAAAGCTTTTTCAGCAGTATTATATAACCCGCCATCGGAAAACGAATTGTCCGTAACATTCAATATACCCATAATTTCAGGTTTTGTTCTCTGCTTTTGTTTCAAAAAGTCATCAATTTTTCCGGCTAATTCTTTTAAACTGAAAGGCTGCATTTTAAGCTTCGCGGAAATTTTTTCAAGCTGTGATATGCTCCCGCCGAGGATGCAGTCGCTGGTTTCTACTTTTGCCGTAATTGTTTCCCGATGTGTTGCGCAATCTGCACCTACCGAAAGTGCTGTTTGTTTTAGAATATTTGCCTGTGGAATTGAAAGTGAATAGATCTTTATATTTTTATAAGCATATTTCTGTGCAGCTTTACCAGTATAAGTTCTGTCAAAACCAACCGAGCTGAGTTCTGATGCTAAATCCGTATTACATATCTCTTTTAAAACAAAATCGTGCATAAGTTAAACTTAGCACGATTTTTATATTTAAACAATATTTTTAAACCAGTTCGTTTTTAAAATTATGGTATCCGTCTGCCAGAGAGTTCATTCCATCTGCAACTTTAGGTGCATAATGATCGGCAATTTTGGTTGTATTATTATACAAAGTACCTATACCGGAGATTAATACACAGCCGGCAAGAGCACCGCCGACAATTCCACAGCCGAATTTTACAACTCTGTTATTCAGAACGGGTTTTATATATTTTGAAGTTTTTAACGCTGTAATTTTATCAAATAATTTCGTTTTATATAGTTTGCAGTTAGCTTTAAAACTTGTCCATAAACCTTTTGCTTCTTTTACAGGTTTAGCTGCTGCTGTAGCTGCGTCCCGAACCAGCTGCTGACCTTCTTTAATCTTTTGTGTTGTTTCAGCAGTCAGCTTGGAGGCATTCTTAGCATTTTTGAACATTTTTAACCCGCCTCCGGCAGCACCACCTGCAACGGCACCATCGCGAATATTTTCTTTCTGCTCTTCGTCAAGCTTGCCGGCAGTAAAAGCTGTATTTTGTCTATATAAACTTGTTGGCTGAACTGTTAACATTTTAACGTCCTATATTGATTCTTTTACTTTTTCCGGCTCAAGGTTTGCTGCAACACCTGTTGAAACTCCGGTTGCCAGACCGAGTACGTCGCCGGTTGCCTCTTTAACCTGTGCGGGTTTTACATCTCTGACTTTATTAATAAAATCTTTTGTTTCCTGCACCGGACCGCTTTTAACAAATTTTTCATACAATTTCACAAGTTTCTTGCCAAAACCTGTCTTTTTAAAGTTTTCAAAAGACTTTTTCATATTTTTAAAAAGGTCTGTTGTTTTAAAGTTTTTGTATTCATCTTTAAAGAATGTTTTTACACCCTTCCATAAAGCTTTAAATGGTTTTACAAAATTTTCGCCGAATTTTTTCATTGAAGGTTTCTTAAACAGTTTACCAAGGATTTTATTAGTTTCATTAAAACCATATTTAACACTGATACCGCTCACCGCAGCTGCACCTACCGTAAAAAAACCGTTCATAATTTTCTGTGCACCGGCAGGGAGTTCCTTCTGAACATCCTTAAGATTGTCCATTGTTGCATTTATATTATTTTTTATATCATTTAAATCTGTATCATGATGCGTATCTTTTTGGTCTTCTTTCGGGATTACTGCAAGAGCTGTTGTTTCGGCAGGATTTTCTTCATCAAAAACCTCTTCATAATCAACATCAACAATATCTCTTTCAAATTCATCTTCATAACGGCGGGATGATTTTGCCATCAGTTTTTTGTCTTCAACAGACGGCATATTATTCTCTTTTGGAACGAGTATTATTGCAGATTGGCTTCCAAAAGCCTGACCCGAATGAATGCGTTGAGAAAAATTTGGTTGAATTGTTAACATATTTATCACTCCGAGATTAATCTTTTTCAAAAGCTTTAAGGGCTCTCAAAAATTTTTTTTGCGAAATTTATATATTACTTTAATAATTCTTTACAATACACTTCTGCACGAATTCAGTATGACATATTTTACTGTTTTTGTAAACTGTTTATTAACTTTTTATACCCTGGTATGAATTTCTGCGAAGGAGTTCCCTGTCTATTTTATTCAGGCAGTCAAGCTTTGCACCGAGCCAGCGAGGAGCTATTAAGTTTTTCTTTAAGCCGTTGCCTGCAAGTCTGTGAATTGTTGTTGTTTTAGGAAGATATTCCAGAAAATCGCAAACAGTATTTACATAATCATTTTCAGACATAAAATCAATTTCACCGCGGTCGTATATTGATGCAAGTTTTGTATCTTTTAAGGCGCATAGCATATGAATTTTTACACCGTCAACTTCAAGTTCAGCAAGCTTTTGTGCTGTCTGCATTATCTCCTCATGAGTTTCCCACAGCCCCAAAATTACATGTACGCAGACATTAATCCCTTTTTCCTTTGTCTTTTCATATGCACGTATAAAACAGTCAAAATCATGCCCGCGGTTAATTCGTTTAAGAGTTTTGTCATGTATAGATTGCAGCCCGTATTCAATCCAGGTATAGTAATCATCTTTGTAGCCCGCAATAAGATTAAGCTTGTCATCATCAATGCAGTCCGGTCTTGTTCCTATTGAAAGCCCTACTATTTTATCATTACAAAGCGCTGAATTATAAATCTTTTCTAGCTCGTTTACCGGCTTGTATGTATTTGAATACGCTTGAAAATACGACATAAATTTTTCAGCTTTAAAGCGGGTACTCAAGTTTTTTATACCTTCTTCAATCTGTTCTTCTATAGACAAAAGATTTGAGTGTGCCTGAGAAAAGCTTCCGCCGTCATCACAGAATATACAGCCGCCTTTTGAAATTGTTCCATCGCGGTTCGGACACGAAAAACCGGCATCAAGAGTTATTTTATAAACCTTGACGCCGAATTTATTTTTCAAATATGCACTATACTGATTATAGCGTTTATCAGTACCATTGAACATTTTTATTTATTTTCATCATTTTCTGTTATCGGATAAACATAGTGTTCACCGCAATTAGGACATACAACTTCCTGCTGTTTGCCGTCTTCAAGTTTTGCTACTTCAAACAAGGTTTTGCAGCCTGATTGAACGCATCTGATTGCCCATGTTGGTCTTATTAATCTTGCCATAATTCCCTCTCTTTACAGTTTATCTACAATTTTATATTAGCATTTTTAATGCTTTCTTGCAAGTTATTTTTCTCTTATTACCTCTAAAGATAATTATTTCGTCCGATTATTTTATAAAAAATACAGCCTAACATGAACTAGAACAAAGGAGAATTTCAATGAAAAAATACCTCATAGCAATGGCAGTAACTGCTGTTTGTGTAGTAGCCATTGCTGATACAAAAGCCCGTATTGAAGAACTTGATGAAATTTCAGCAAACACTCCGGCTCAGGTTGAAATGAAAAAGAATGCACCAAAATCAACAGGGGAAGGGGTTCAGGAAAAGATTGACAATATTCAAACACAAAAACAGCTAGATAATCAAAAGTTTGATAATATGATAAATAAACCGGCTGCACAAACTCCGTCACAAACCGGCAGCAGCAGTACAACAAGACCTAGTATACCTACTTATCCTCAGATGCCGTAAATCATTTCGCCGTAATTATCTTCTCTATTTTGTTTTTCTTCTTCTTTTTCCTGTAACTTATTTAACGTCGGGGTTGTACTTTCATAACGGAAGTATGATCCCGATGGTTTTACGTCCTTTTTATCAATTACAGGATTCACCGTTTTAGGGAAAAATCGCAAAACTACATTTTGAGCTATAGTTTTTGCAAGAATATCTTCTGAATACGCTCTAAGATATGAAAGCTTGGCATAACTCCGCGCAGAGTTTTCTGCTGTAAAATTATCATTATTATCACTTATTTTCTTTGTATAACTTCCGCTCCACATAACAAGGTCATTAACCGTATCAATCAAAACTGCATTTGTTTCCATAACATAAGGGTAAGAAATATTTAAAGCACTGGAAAGTTCAAGTATTTCCCACACATTTCTTTTTACGCCGGCATTTTCAATAATAACGCTGTTTGACACAAGCAGTACTGAATTTGCAGAGAATTGGCGGGCAATTGCTTTCATTGCAGGAAAGTCGATTACTTCAGTTCGTCCGAATTTTTTTAGAGCATTTTCCGTTGAATTTTTCAGTGTAACATTCTGAGTAAGAGCCTTGCGGACTTCAAAGAGTGCCGGTGAATGAACTTTGCCTCCTGAATTAAAATATGTTATTAAATCCTGTGCAACAATCTCTGAAACTTCAGGATAACAGTAATAGTTTTCGCAAATATTGTTCAGCTCTACCGGCAGTACTACCACGTTAAAAGTAAGAGCAGACGCAGGCAAAAATGTCATAAAGCTCAAAATTAACCAAAATACTATCCCGAATATTTTTTTCATATATTTATTGTAACACATATTTTTTCATACGACTAACGGATTATTTTTTTAGTTATATAGAATAAACTTATATAACAAACGGGTTATATACACCTGAGCAAAAAGGAGAACCGCATGGATTACAAGGAATTAATGGAAAAAGCAAAAGAAGCTGCACAAGCAGCTTACGCACCGTATTCAAAGTTCAAAGTCGGAGCATGTCTTGCAACTCCGGACGGAAAAACTTTTTGCGGATGTAATTTTGAAAACTCCAGCTTCGGGCTAACTATTTGCGCGGAAAGAAATGCCGTTGGAACAGCAATTGCAAATGGAGAAAAAAAAATTTCTGCTATTGCAATTTATTCTCCTAACCTTGAAAACTGTCTTCCCTGCGGAGCTTGCAGACAGGTTCTGCATGAATTTAGAAGCGAAGCCGGTATTGATGTTATTACAGAAGCAGGAGGAGAGCTAAAGATTTACAAACTTGATGAACTTCTGCCCGGAGGTTTTGATTTATAAATGTATTTCATAGAACTTCTTGTGAAATATTTGAAAAAAGACCGGTTGATGGAAATTCTCGACCAGCACGACGAAAAAAATGCACTCAACCCGCTTGAACAAATTCCTGAAGAAGAAAACTATGAAGCGTGCGAACATATTTTTATGCCGGTTGACAGCACCGGAGAAACCCTTGCTTGTTCTAAATGCGGGCTTGTCGTACAGAAAAAAGATTTAAGGTATAAAAACTTCTTTATGAATAAAAGTCTTTAATTATTATTCTGGCTTAACATTTTGGAAAGAAGAGTTTTTGCAGTCTTAAGCTGAACATCTTCATGGTTTCGCAAATCATTTTCTGTAAATTTAACTTCTATATCAGGATTTATACCTTTCTTATTAATATCAGCCCCTGATGGTGTGAGATATTTTGCAACAGTGAGATTTAAACCTGTTTCATTAGGAAGTGGAATAATTTTTTGCACCATACCCTTTCCAAAGGTTTTAGTTCCGAGTAATTTTGCTTTTTTATAATCTTTCAGTGCTCCTGAAAGGATTTCGCTTGCTGAAGCTGAAGCTCCGTCAACAAGGACTATAACAGGTTTTTCTATGCCAAAATCAGTTTCCTGTGCTTCAATATTATATCTATAGCCGTTTCTTCCTACAATACTTACAAGGTTGCCTTTAGGAATAAACAGGTTAGCAATAAAGATTGCATTAGGAAGAAGTCCTCCTGTATTTCCTCTTAAATCAAGGATAAGCCCGTCTGTATTTTTTGTTTTTTCAAGAGCTTCTAAAAACTCATTTGGTGTAGTTGAGCCGATAAAACTTGAGATCTGAATATAACCTATATTTTTATCAACAGAACTCTTTACAGTTTTAATTTTAATTTCTTTACGTACAACTTTTTTAACAAATTTATCTTTGTTACGTAAAACAGTAATTTGAACAGCAGTATTTTCAGGACCTCTTACAAGAGCTGCAACTTCTGCTAGCGAAAGACCATTTATATCTTTACCGTCAATATCAAGGATTATATCACCTGCCTGTAAATTTGAAAACTGTGCAGGAGTTCCGTCCATTACGTTAATAATCTGTGTTTTACCGGAAATTGTTGAAATATTCACACCAATACCGGTAATCTTTGAATTTATTGAAGTATTCTGGTCAGAATACTCTGCTTTATTCATATATCTTGAATACGGGTCATCAAGACTTGCCAGCATAGTATCAACTGCAACTTTTACATCATCATCATTTCTAATTTTACCATGGTAATGTTCTTTCCAGCGGCTCCATGATTGATGGTTCATTGATGAATCATAATAATTTGATTTAACCTCAGACCAGACCTCATCAAATAACTTTTGAGAAGAAATATATTCTTTATTGACCATCTCATCATTTTCTGAGTAAAGCGGGTTGCTTGAGTGCATTACAAGCAGATTCAAACCAACCAAAACAACGACTGCGGCAATAAAAATATATAGTTCTTTTCTCTTCATACGAATATTTAACATCAAGTCTTTTGTATAATCAATATACTTTATGATTAACCTATGTAATTATTCATAAAAGTTTAGAATTACAAATCTTCAAATCCCGGAGAGGTTGCAGGAAGGTTTTTATAGCCTTCATTTGCATGTACGGTCTTTTTAATATATTTGTTTGAATAGTTGCCTTTTTCAAATAATTTCTTCAGCGTATTCTCACGTGTTACCAGAGGGTGAAGATTTTCATCGCTTTCAGGATAAACATTCAAAATCTCGCACCACACAGAAGCTTCCATTGTCCAGGCATAGGTTTCTTCTGCCAGAGAATTGTATTCATCCTGGTGTAAGGCTTCATGAGATAAAAGCGCAGCTATTGCTCCCGGAGGGGCGTCTTTATGTCTCGGATTAATATAGATATAAAGCTGTTTGCCGCGTTTCCAGCCCAGTGCATCAAAAGATGAGTAAGCCTGGTTTATTGTACCTAAATCTCTAAACTCAATTTTTACAGGCCGCTGGGATAAATTATTTCCAAGAATGGCTTTTCTTGAGAACTCTCCATTTGTTCCTTTGAGCATATCGAGTGCTACATAAAAAATAAAATCATCTCCTACAGATTTATATTCCGGAGTAATCCGTTTAATATATTCTGCATTATATTTTTCGGGGAAATTCTTTGGTACAACTATCGGCTTTTCTTTCCCGAATGCGAAAGCCGGTGCAATTAACATCGATTGCGCAAGCGCAACTGTACATAAAATCTTTTTCAAATCCATAAGCATAACTCCTCTTATTCCGTCCGGCTCCCTAATCAGCCCGATAACTAACATTATAATTATATTATTTTCGAGGGCAAATTTTTTTTATAATTTTCTGTTAAGTGCTGCAAGTTCCCTGTACATAATCTTATATTCAGTTGAGTTATCTATGCTTTCAGCCTCTTTAATATATTCAAAAGCTGTTTTTATATCTTCTTTTAACTTATAAATATTACTCATCTCAGCATAATATTTTGCATTATTAATATCATACGTAATTGCACGCTTCATACATTCAACAGCTTCTTCGTAATCTTTTTGCGATACTCTGACCAGAGCCAGATAATAATAGCCTTCCGAGCAGTTAATATCAAGAGCTATTGCATCCTGCGCATACTCTTTTGCAAGCTCCATGTCCGCTTTAAGATATGCAGCTTTTGCACCCAGTATACAGCCGCTGATATATCTATCATTCGCGGCAAGAAGCTCCTTTACAATCTCAAGCGCCTGGTCAAACTTCTTTTCTTTAATATAAATATCAGCAAGAGAACTCTTATAATTCAGGTTATCCGGGTTACACGCAATGACTTCGCTTGTGACACGCTCTGCCTTTTCAAACATATCAAGTTCGCTATAGACTTTGCCGAGAGAAATCAGGGTGAAATCATCTTGCGAGCCGTCTTTTATATTTTCTTCAAGAATTTTTTGTGCGCCGAGGAAGTCTTTATTTTCAAACTTTAATAAAGCTGCAAGAACTCTTGCCTGATAGTGCTTAGGATTATTTTCAAGAACAATATCAACCTCTTTTTGGGCTTTATCAAACTCTTTATCTTCAAATAACAAATATGCAAGTGAATACCTGTAATCCGCATTATCCGGCTTCAAACAGATTGCTTTCTGGTACGCATTAACAGCCTCTTCATGCCAGCCGTTAAAAAAGTATGCATTACCAAGATTATAAAAATAAACAGGATTATTTTTATCAATATTTGAAGCTCTTGAAAAGAATTTTATTGCTTCAACAAAATTGGTATCTTCAAGAGCAAACAGACCCAAATAATTTAACACATCCGCATCCTGTGAGTTTTTGCCAAAACTTTCAAATATCTCTCTTGATTTATCAAATTCACTTTCGTCAAAATAGATTTTTCCTAGAAGAATTTTACAATCAGCATTGTTATTATCTAAAGAGCAGGCTTTTTCTATAAGCTCTTTGGCTTCTTTAACCTTTCCTGACTTATAAGAAGCTTCTGCCCACACGTAAAGGCAGCTGCTATCCATACATTCATCATCTTTATATTTTTCTATTTCATCAAAATCTTTTAGCTCACCCAAAATTTTAACTAAACTCTTTAAATTCGCAGGCGACTTCTCAATCTCATATGCAGATAATGCGAGCTTTTTGGCATTTTGAAGCTCATCCTGCCTTAGATAAACCTTTAGAAGAAGTTTCAAAGAAGGAAGGTGTTTGGCGTCAATCACAAGAACTTTTTCAAGATATTGTACTGCTCTGTTATAGTTATGCAAAAGAACATAAAGTTCTCCTATCTGAAAAAGGATTTCTATATTATCACTCTCAGTTTCCAGAACTTTATAAAGCATTTCTATTGCCTGTTTATAACACTCGTGTTCTTTATATTCAAATGCTTTTTTTATATAATTTACAACTTCATTTTCCTGCATAAGTCACCGTTTACTTTTTATGTTTCTTTTTATTATGGTGTTTTTTGTTTTTATCAGCGGGTTCCTGATTGTTATTAATAATAACCAGAACTTCATCCTCGCCCGCCATTTTAAGATTATTTCGAGCAATTTCTTCAAGGCTTGCTGTTTTAGAGAATTGCTTTATGTCGCTCTTTAATTCTTTATTTCGGATTTCAGCATCATCACGAACCTTTTCCATTGTATTTATTTTAGCTTTATAAGCAATAATTTTAGAGATATTTAAGATTACGCCAAAACCTACCTGAACAAGACAAAACAACAGTACTATCGTTAGGAAAGAATAATAAAACCCTACTTTCCTTTTATGCCTGCGGCTTTTAGCTTTTGTTCGTGCTGCAAGATTTTTCTGCGGCTGAACTGCTGGTTCCTGATTTAGATTTTGACCTTTGTTATCTTCCAAAATTGAAACTCCTTGAGAATTTCTGCCTGATTAAATTATAGTAAAAATATAGCTTATATACAATTATGTTTTTATAAGTTTACAATTTTAATTTTGTTGAAAAATTCAGCTGGGTGCCGTAAAGTGCATTATTCTGGTCAATAGTCTGCTTTGCACCGACTTCAAACCTGAAACGGTCTGTTCCGTTCAAGCCGTAAGGAGAAACTGAAAAAATTAACTCGCTGCTTTTGCGGTTTCTTGTAATATCTGCACTTAGCACTTCTCTTATTGAAAAGTAATTATTAAGCTTAAACTCAGGTGCCAGATAGAAGGTATCATAAAGCCTTCCTATTGTTGTATTCATTGTTTTTTCATAGGCAGAGCTAAGAGCAAACCTCTCACGTTCGTATCGGGTAAAAAGCTTTGTGGAATTTTCGAGCATAGAAATTTTATCAATACTGGAATCATAAGTTGTTCCTATTGAAAATCCGCCGTTTTTATAAATACTGTTAACCGATTTTCCTGAAATATTATATTCCTCTTTAGAATACTTGGACAGGTTCAAAAGCCTTTCATTGTGGATTTTATTTTCAAGCTTTAGAGAATGGTTAGATGTAATCTTCTGAGGTACACGCAGGTTTACAACATAGTTGTCACCTTCGTCTTTCAGAAAAATCGCATTTGCATCCTCTACAAATTCATCATAATCTTTATCATTTACCTGTTCAACAGACGTGAAAAGAGGAATTTCTTCATCTGCAAAAAGCTCTTCGTCTTCTACCGGTTGAGGAGAAACATACTCAAGCTCTTCCGGTGCAAAATCATCAGGAATTTCCTCTTTATTATCAGGCATAGAATAGATAAAAATATTTGGAAGTTTTACATCACTTTCTTCCGCAAACCCAGGAACTCCCAGCACAAAAAACATCAAAATAAACAAAGCTCTTTTCATAATAGTATTATAACATAGATTTATTATATGTGCCTTAATTATCCTTGAAATTAAAAATTGCGCGTGATACGATTATAGGTGCGAAATATAAAAGAAATCGAGGATTTAAAATGAATGAAGTCAGAGTTAGAATAGCACCGTCACCAAGCGGGAACTTGCATATAGGAACTGCAAGAACAGCTTTATTTAACTATTTATTTGCAAAGAAAAATAACGGAAAGTTTGTTTTAAGAATTGAAGATACTGATGCAGACCGTACAAGTCAGGCATATATCGATAATATCTTTGACAGCTTAAAAGCTTTAGGGCTTAACTGGGACGAAGGACCGGATGTAGGCGGACCTTACGGACCTTATACCCAGTCTGAAAGATTTGATATTTACCCTAAATATGTTCAGGAACTTTTGGACAAAGGATTTGCATATGAATGCTTCTGCACTCCGGAAGAACTTGAAGCTGAAAAAGCCGAAGCTACTAAAAATAAAAAACCTTATGTTTACACTAAAAAATGTGAACATCTAACAGAAGAAGAAAAAGAAAAATTACGTGCAGAAGGAAGAAAACCTGCAATTAGATTTAATATTGCTAAGGCTCAGCAAACCTTCCACGATTCTTCTATTTTAAAATTTGATGACCTTGTAAAAGGTGAATTGCATATGGATACAAGCCTTCTTGGCGATTTTGTTATTATGAAGTCCAACGGAGCTCCAACATACAACTTTGCGGTTGTTATTGACGATATGCTTATGAAAATTTCCCATGTTATCCGCGGAGAAGACCATATTTCAAATACTTTCAAACAAATTTTAATATTTGAAGCATTAGGCGCTGAAGTTCCAAGATTTGGACACTTAGGTATGATTTTGGCACCGGACAGAAGCAAGCTCTCAAAACGCCATGGTGCTACTGCGGTTTCTGAATTTGTTGAAAAAGGTTACCTGACTAATGCGCTTATCAATTTTGTTGCATTATTAGGCTGGTCGCCTTCTGACGGACAGGAAATTAAAACAGTTGATGAAATTGCTGCTGATTTTAGAATTAACGAAGTTTCATCATCAAATTCAATTTTTGAATATGATAAATTAAACTGGATGAATGGTCATTACATCAAAATGCTTTCAATTCCTGAGTTAAAGGAAAGATTGAAACCTTATTTGGCTAAATACGACCTTTCTGAACTCACTGATGAACAGTACACAAGAATGGTCGAGGTTACTTATGAGCCGTTAACTGTACTTTCTGATATTACAGATGCAGTACCTTACTTCTTTGGCGAGAACGTTGAAATTGACGAAAAAGCAAGAGAAACTCTTGATACAGAAACTTCACAGGATGTGTTGAAAACATTCATTGACCAGGCAAAAGACTGGGAATGGACTGAAGAAAATCTTCACGAAAAACTTGAAGCTTTCAGAGCGTTCTATAAAGAAAAAGGTGTTAAGCCTAAAATTACAATGTGGGCTATCAGAGCGGCAGTTACCGGCAGAATCTGCGGTGCGGATATGACCGCAATTTTAGCCATTATCGGTAAAGATAAAACATTTAACCGAGTTAACAGCGCTATCAAACAAGCTGTATAGCATAAAGTACAAAATGAAAGAGCCGGGAAAAAATTCCCGGCTCTTTTTATGTAACAATTTTGTAACAATCAATGGATTTTATTAAAGAAATCATTAATCAATGCCGTAACCACCAACGTAAAGTTAATGGTTATAACTCAAGGAGTTTTACTATGGCAGCAGCGACAAGAACATTTCAGGAAAAAGATTTTCACTTTTTAAAAAGTGTCACTGTAGAAGATTTAGAGGACGAAATCTTTGTTACTGCAATGATTGATTTTATGATGCACCTGGATTCAAAAATCGGTAACGGCAGAATACTGATTATGGATCAGCAGAAACCTGAGAATACTCAGATTTATACTTATGCAAAATTTCTTGAAATATATGACACGCATGGGCTTGACGGGTTTTTAGTACATTAGCCGGACCAGGAGAAGAATTATGGACATTAAATTTATTTCAACGACAGAAAGAGAAAATGACGCTAATGAAATTGACAAAATGATTAGCGCCGTAGAAAACAAAAACCAGAACGATGTTATTGAAATTTTCGATGAAAATGGAGATGCGCAACTGTATACTTATGATAAATTTTTAGAAATAATTGATGAATACGGATTGGAAGGTTTTGCATTTCAATAAAATAGTGTAAATTTTTTAATTTAATTTATGCTAAAATTCTTTTATGGATTTTAAGCATTATACTGTTATGAAAAATGAAGCTGTTGATGCACTTGAATGCAGAAACGGACTTATTTATGTCGACTGTACGCTTGGGGGAGGCGGACACAGCGAGTTAATTTTAAAAAGAATACAGCCGGACGGCAGGTTAATATCTTTTGATGTTGATGATGACGCCATTGCTGCTGCATCTGAAAGATTAAAAGATTACAATAACTTAACAATAGTAAAAAATTCTTATACAAATATTAAAAAAGTTTTACATGAACTTGGAATTGAAAAGATTACCGGCGGCGTGCTTTTTGACCTTGGAGCGTCTTATCATCAGTTCAATAAAGCAGAAAGAGGTTTTTCCTTTTCAAAAGCTGCCCCTTTGGACATGCGCTTTAACCAGGATGCAGATTTTTCAGCCTATGACGTTGTAAATACTTACTGTGAAGAGGATTTGATAAGAATCTTCTCAGAATACGGAGAGGAAAGATTTTCAAAAAGAATTGCAAAAGCAATCATCGAGCAAAGAAGGTTGAAAAAGCTTGAAACAACAATAGAATTGGCTGATTTAATCAAAAAATGCACACCTCATGTAAAATCATCAATTCACCCTGCTACACGCGTTTTTCAGGCAATCAGAATAGAGGTTAACCATGAGTTAACAAATGTAAAAAATACTCTGAATGATGTGTTGGATTTACTGGACGTTGGTGCTATAATAAGTGTAATAAGTTTTCACTCATTGGAGGATAGGATAGTGAAACACTTATTCAAATACCACTCACAGCGGTGCCATTGCGATAAAAACCAGATGATTTGTGCATGCCCGCCGCCAAAATTGGAGCTGGTAAACAAAAAGCCAATAACGGCGATGCAACAGGAAGTAAAAGAAAATCCGCCGTCACGCAGCGCAAAATTAAGAATTGCAAGATGTATTAGAGGGTAGTTAATTTAAACAGTAAAAGTTGGGGAAGAAATTGAATACAGCAAGAGTAAGTGAAGACACTATAAATTATTCTTATGTAAATACAGGTTATGCAGAACGCCCGATACAACAGGCACCGGTTATTGAAGGTTATTTTCATAAAGAAAGTTCGGTAAAAGAAATGGCTATAAGGAAGGTAAATTCAACATTATGTGCAATACTTGGAGTATTCATATCTGTTGCTTTTATCAGCTATTACTTTGAGATGTCTAATGAAATTACATTAAATACTCTGAGCCGTCAGGTTACAACGCTTAATGATGAAAATGCAGAACTTCAGAATAATTTAGACAGACTTAAATCATTTAATAACGTTGATAACAGAATGACGGAATATAATCTTCTTCAAAAAGCTGCAAAAGTCATTGAAGTGCCTGCTGTAACTTCCACAATTGCGGTTGAACCTAAAAAAGATTTTGCTCCGTCGGTAAACTGGGCTATTGGATATTAACAGATGTTCATAAATAAAAAAGGAAGATCAAAATCTTCCTTTTTTTTATCTGCTATAGACTTCTCCCAGGAAATCTGTCCAATAATCCTTACCTTCTTTTGTAGGGTGGGTATTTGTTAGTGCATAATAAGCACATGAGGTATTTTTAGATATATCAGATACTTTGTTAGAGCAATATTCAGAACCTATATTGTTAAAATTACCACAGCTGCCGTTACGACTATTGCATGGTTTTGGATTATTTTTATGCTCCTGACCAACAGGAAGAACTCTTCCATCAACCGTAAATATAAACATAAAATAATCTATTCCATATCTGTTTGGTTTCTTTTGCCCGTTTACATCTACACATATAACAGGACCGTTATCACCTTCTTTTGGAGCATCATTTAATATCATCAGCGCGCCTGATTGATTATTTGTAAAAGCACTATCATCGCAAAAAAAAGAAGAATTTTTTCCGGAGGAGTTTGCTCCACCAGAATAGCCGCTTCCGTTTAAATTAGCCATATTATACCATGCTAAAAAATTGCCTTCACCATCATCCGTTCCCTGTCCGCCTTTTGTTAAATTTCTAGAACCTTTATAATAGGCAAATATCTTAGATGCAATTTCAGATTTTAGCCCTGAGCTACCGGTTGTAGAACCCTGCGCTTGAGCTGCATATTCCGATATAGATATACCGTAATCTGCTTTAAAAAGTCCTGCTACTTGATTTAGTTCAGAATAGGTCTTCAAAAATGCTGTATGAAGTTCCTTATTCTTTGTTTTATTCATCAATGTTGGCATTGTCAGTGCTGCGACTACGCCGATTATTCCCAGGGTTATCAATATCTCCGCCAGAGTAAAACCTTTTTGCTGTTTCTTTCGCGTTACGGCGCTACATGGTTTATTACCTGCGCCAATGCCAGTTAAGGAGCTTAAATTACCTTGCCCCCCCCCCGGAAAGTCTTGTCATTACTGCGTTTTCCATAACTTAATCTCCTTTTTTTTAGTTGTAATGTTGATTTTTGTTTTTTAAGAAAAAATATTTATTTGCTCGGACACGCTCTTGCTCTGCTCCCGCTATCGTTTCGAAAACATAATAATAGCTTTTCTATCATGCTTTCCTCTGCTTTTTTATTATAGAATATTTTATGTAAATTTTCAAGATTAATGTCTATGATGGTGCGGAGGAGGAGGCATATGGCGATGATGGTGAGGCGGTGGACAAACCGGACGCGGTATTGTTAAAAGCTGCATTAACCCTATAAAATTCGCTACATTCCTATACTGCATATAGGATTTCATTATATTTTTATATTCGCTGTAATTTATTGTATTAGGGTTGGAACCCTCCTCATTATACATATTTGATAAAACTTTAAAATTAGCGGCTGTATTCTGCATCTGATAATTGCTGTATGGATAAAAATGGGTTTTATTCCAGTTGTCACGTTCCATACCTACTACTTCCCCCATCGAAATTGAACCGTTTTCTTTAATTTTTGAATCAATTTCCGAAAATACTTCTGACATGGATTTATCAGTATCAAAATTATCTACATCACCATATACAAAACAGTTTGGAACAGTAGTTACCGGATTTGGAACAACAGGCACGTAATAATAATGTTGTACCGGAGGCGGAACAAAAAATTGTGCATCTGCTTCAGCCGCAGGAACAGCTGAAGCAATTGCTATAGCGGCAGCTCCGGCGGTATTTTTTAAGGCTTTTTTAGTCTTCTCGCCTGTAAACTGCGAATTTACATTCATTCCTACTCTTGAAATTTTCATACACTAACCCTTATCTTAAGACCACTTATTTATATTATGGCGCTAAAGATATTTTTTGTTAGTTCATTAAGAAAAATTTACAATTATCGGCTATATACTTCCCCAAGAAAATCATTCCAATAATCCTTACCTTCTTTTGTAGGGTGGGTATTTGTTAGTGCATAATAAGCACATGAGGTATTTTTAGATATATCAGATACTTTGTTAGAGCAATATTCAGAACCTATATTGTTAAAATTACCACAGCTGCCGTTACGACTATTGCATGGTTTTGGATTATTTTTATGCTCCTGACCAACAGGAAGAACTCTTCCATCAACCGTAAATATAAACATAAAATAATCTATTCCGTATCTGTTCGGTTTCTTTTTTCCGTTTACATCGACACATATTACAGGACCATTTTGCCTGCTATTAGCATCAGGGAAATCATTTAATACATATAAGGCACCGGTTGCTGAGGAGGAGAAGCTTGAATTGTCGCAGAAAAAAGAGGAATCCCTACCCTGACTGTTAGCACCTCCGGAATAACTTTTCCCATTTAACGTATTCATTGTATAATATGGTTTGAATATTCCATCCTCATCTGCACTAACCATACTTCCGGAAAGATTTTTTCGGCCTTTGTAGTATTCAAAAACTTTGCTATATTTATCAGATGCACTATATTCAGAAACGGAAATTCCATTATCGGCAACAAATAATGCTGCTACTTGGTTTAATTCAGAATAGGTCTTCAAAAATGCCGTATGAAGTTCCTTATTCTTTGTTTTATTCATTAATGTCGGCATTGTCATTGCTGCGACTACACCGATTATTCCTAGGGTTATCAATACCTCCGCCAGAGTAAAACCTTTTTGCTGTTTCTTTCGCGTTGCGGCGCTGCATGGTTTATTACCTGCGCCAATACCAGTTAAGGAGCTTAAATTACCTTGCCCCCCCCCCGGAAAGTCTTGCTATTACTGTGTTTTCCATAATTCAATCTCCTTTTTTTAGTTGTAATGTGTATTTTTGTTTTTTAAGGAAAAATATTTATTTTCGCAAGCACGCTCTCACTCAGT
>OJRI01000843.1_pt1 | contig 19248 bp, 10 predicted proteins | sample 1599151 | NCBI WGS metagenome assembly OJRI01 (sample SAMN03922457, study PRJEB24848) | human gut metagenome | isolation source: stool sample | host: Homo sapiens | place: Germany | collected 2009-11
GTGTCTTCATATCTGTTGTTACCCAAGCATTCAAACCAAAATCATCTGTAATTGCAGAAGGAATATTATTGTAAAAAAACCAAAAATTATTTCCTTGACTATCATCTATATAATTCCATGTAGGAGCACCTCTAAATATAAGTATCCCAACCATATTAATTCCTCCAGGGTTTGATGTAGCAGATGAATCTGGACCGAAACCTAATATTATTAATATTCTATTTTTATAATCAATATGTAATTTTTTATAAAAAAGGATTTTGAATACTTTTGAAACTGTCACCGAAGAATATATGTCGAATTGATAACCTGCTGTACCGCTACCTATGCTCCATGAGTTAATTTTAAATCTTACCAGATTGATTGCTGAATTATATATCGGTGTAATATAACAGTTATCATATGAATATTCATTATGTATAATATCTGATTCGTCTCTTGTAAAAAGTTGTGTGATAGAATTGCGTATAGAATAATTATTGCTAAAATTAAATATCCAATTATCTGATTGGCCAAAAACATCATTTTTGAGATAATTTAGACTTCTACGTCTTACATTAAATTCCATCCATGTTATTCTATATGCAGAAGAATTACTGAGAAAGGTTCCTACAATATTTTGAAAATCACCGTCAGAACTTTTACTGAGATACAAGCTTCCTTGCATATAATAATATCCCGACAATCTGTTATCACTAAAGACATTAGGAAGTCCTGGAACCAAAACACTCGTACGTGTATATAAAGAATTATCTGGGTCTATTCCCAAAGAAATAATTGTTTTACCTTGCGGAACATCTTGGTTTACAGAGCTGTCATTTGTATTGTAAGTCAAGACCATAGAACAAGAAGAACTTGGATATCCTTTATTTTCTGTTACTTCTGAACTTGTTATATTATTGTAATTCACTAACCCGGTATATGAATTTTTTCTTGTAACGGCGACAGCATCTCCACCACTCCATTCATCACTCACCCACACCCCTACTTTTAGAGCCTCTATTGTTATGGACTGGTCTTTGACGAGAGAGATTGAGGTAGTGGAACGGTTCGGATAGTTCCATGTTCCTGTTCCGCTCGCTCCCCATGTTGTCGTACCTCCTGCTTCCCACCAATAGTTACCCGGCTTTATCTTCAATACCACCTGTCCGCTCGAATTTGTAGTGCCGCTATATGCTGTGCTGGTATTGTTGCTTGACAGCTTCACTATTACACCACTTCCTACGCTTGTTCCTGTATTCGCGTCCTTTACGGTTATCGTTATCGTCACCTCACTTGGTACCAGCTTGATTGTAAAGTTAGAAGTATTTGTATTCGTCGTGTTTAGAGTGACATATCTCGTCGCACTTACTACATATCTGTTTGTAAGACCGGACACATATACCGTCGCTTGTCCGGCACTGTTCGTCGTTACAGTCTGCGCTTGTCCTGCACCTAATTCACCGGAAGTCTGATAACTACCGCTTATACCGTACATGTTTATTGTAGCTCCACTTACAGCCGCATTCGTATAACTGTTCTGTACAGTCACTACAATACTCTTTATTGCTGTAGAGTAGAATGCTGTAGCGTCATTGTAATGTCCTATATTACTGAAATTATAATTAGGGGTGATGGAATACGGTGTTTCGGTTGTTGTTGTACCAGTCACAAAATAATTCGCCAATTTTGCCGTTATTGTTGTTGTAATACCTGCTATCCATGTATATGTAGCCAAGTAATATACTACATTATTGGCTGTTAATGATACAGTCGTTGCTACTCCTGCTGTAGTAAATACTGGTTTTACAAGATTAGCGGTTCCCCACCATCCTAATACTGGCGTCGAAAATGGTATTTTTAGCCTAAATTCTGTACCTACACTCTTCGTCAATCTTACAGCATTCTGTGTAGTCGTTGCTGTAGGCATTGTTATCGTCGTGCTTCCTGCTACCCAATAACTCGTACCTCCACCCCACGACAATGTATATGAACCTGCTATCATCGGGCCGAATGACACTTGACCGCTGCTATTCGTCGTTCCACTAAACGTGACAGATGACAAACTCTTATTCGTCAACGTTACCGGACATCCGTTCGCATTCCCTTTTACCGCACTCTGATAATAGTCCTTCATCGTTATTGTTATAGAAGAACTTGTCTCGCTCATTTTCAGATTAAGAGGACTTGCCTGCGTTGCCGATAATGTACCGGATAACGCATTGTAGTTCGTCTTGGAAAATGAATAAGCCCATCCGATACCGCTTCTGTATACAGTCCAGTTACCGCTGCTATCTGTTGTCCCTGTCTGTCCGAAATAGGAACCCGATACACCGCTTATATTCGTCCCGTAATTAGAACTCTTTATATTGAATGTCAGACGCGCAGTTACGTTCAACGTCATAATCCATTGCTCGTTTTCACTCGTCCATGTATGGGTCTGGCTTGCATTGCTGTAATAACTTGCATTGTTTTTCGGTGTATAGGTGTAGTTTATACCTGCATATACCGTATTTGTTTTCTTTCCGCTCGCGTCCAATGTTATTTCTCCTGCCGGGGCATTTGAACCAGTAGGTACACTTCTTACTATCACCGCCCCCCTTAAAGGATAAGTGGCGGTAATGTTTGGAATTTTCTCTACAACCGTCAATGTCACCGTCCTTGTTGTTCTATTCATCGTCACTGTATAAGGTGATGTCTGTGTGGCGGTAACTGTTCCTACATAATTGTTAAAATACTGTGCCGTGGCTGTCATTTGTCTGTCTAATCCACTTCTATAGAAACTTCCTCCAGATGCAAGCGTTTGACCGAAATAGGTAATTGTTCCAGCAAGTGTATTGTTTGTATTGTAAATATTTGCTACTGTATTAATCACTATCTTTTGGTTGCAAATCAGATATATTCCCTGGAACTGTCCTGCTGCTGTATAAGTCAATGCAGTATTTGGATTACTGTAATAATTAGGTCTTGTTACTGGTGTGAATGTTACTGGTGTACCTAAATAGCATACAAAAGACACATTACCGTTTGTATCAAGTGTCAAAGGACTTGTAGAAGCTGCCGGACTAAAATTCATCTTCATGGATGAATAAAGAGCTACAGTCCATCCAAACGTATTAGATGTAAACGCTTTTCTTGTTATTGTAACAACACTATTACTTTGATTATTATATACTTGAATGCCATTATTCCCATTACTAAATAAGAAATCTTTATTTGCAGAAACCATTTTGTCTACAGTACATATTTGGGTTATTTCTGCATACGATTTATTCTGCGAATTACTTCCACTGATATCAAATACTGATGCTGTATCTATCTGCCATGTAACTGGCTTACTTCCTCCATCCAAATTAAAGAAATTGGTTGTTGAAAAATCACCAGAAGAACCACATCTTATATAATGAGCATACCAAGTCCATACGCCTGTTCCTTTTTTATCTGTAAGCCATCTTCTCGTTGCACTCCCACCTGTTCCGGTTTCATTGCTCTGAAACGCCAGACTATATCCAGTAGGAATTTTTGCATGAAAAAACACCACAAACTCCTTATTTGCTGATGTCGGTGTGCTAAATGTAAAACCTCCTAATCCCGGACTTGTTGCTCCGGTAGAAGTCTTTATTTCCAAAACATACTGTGATTTGAATAATACTTCTTCACTCACTCCAAGACTTACTGTAGCGGTTGAACGTGTCATTACCGCATTGAACGGAGATGCGGTATCTGACGTTATACTGCCTCTATAATTACCGTGATATGTTGCTGTAATATCTACATTTCTTGTTACAGAACTTCTGTATAATGATACATTTCCGCTACTGTCCGTTGTCCCTGTCTGATGAAAATATGATACGGTAGCACCACTCAAATTTGTTCCGCTTGGTACGTTTGATTTGACGTTTATAGTTATCTTTGCCGTTACCGTCAAATCCATAGTCCACGACTGATTGGCGGCTGTATAGGTGTGTTTCTGTGTCGGATTGCTGTAGAAGTTCGGATGTCCTACTACCGTAAACGACATTTCCGTACCTATATATCCATTGAATGTCACTGCACCGTTCGCATCTGTTATAAGTGTTCCGGTTGCACTTCCTGCTGTATATTTTATCTGTAAGTTCTGATAATAAGTTGTTTGTGCTGGCGTTACTTCTCTTACTACAAGTGTAACTGGATTGGCTACACGTGTCATTACAATATTGAACGGATTCGCAGAATTGTGAGCTATCTGTCCGGTATAAGATTCAAGATTTGATGCGCTTACCGATATGCTTCTATCACCGCCACTCCAATAGAAAACTGCATTACCGCTTGCATCTGTTGTTTTTGTCTGGGCAAAATAGTTTATCGTAGCTCCTTGTACATTCGTTCCAGGTACATTATCCTTTACATTGATTGTTATCTGTTTTGCACAAGTGAGATTCAAATCCCATGCTTCGCCTGCTGATGTAAATGTATGTGTTTGCTGATAATTCGTATAAAACGGTCTTCTGTCCGCTGCCGTTAGAATAAATGTAATTGGAATACCTAAATACGCCTCAAATGTTCGACTATCATTCGGTATCGTTCCGTTTCCTGCTGCCGATGTATAAGTCAATGTATAATTAATACCTAATTTACTTCCACCTGGTATTACTTCGTACTGATTTATCGTCACCACATGCTTGTTTCTCAACATCGTGACATTGAGCGGTGAAGCCGTGGTAGGTGCAATGGTTCCATTTACTGTACTATAATCCTCTTTATCCAAAGAATAGTCCTTTGTCAGTGCTGACCGGAACAATGAAGCGTTACCGCTTGCATCCGTTGTTACTACCTGTTCATTGTAAGCTACCGTTACTCCCTGGATATTGTTTTTCACATATACATCCTTTACATTGACCGTTATCTTTGAGGTCACATTCAAGTCGAACGGCCATATCACACCGTCTTCTGTCCATGTATAGGATTGTGTCGGGTTGCTATAAAAAGCCGGGTATGAATCAGTCGTAAACGTGTATTCCAGTCCCTTTATCAATAACTGATTAGTATAACCATTTTCATCCAAAGTAAGCTTTATCGTTCCTGCTTTGGAAGTCATTGTAATAGTCTGATTTGACAAATATGCTCTTCCGGCTGTTCCATACACCTCCGAAACTTGAATACCTGCGTTAATCAATTCATATTGTACTTCAACATCCAACACTGTACCACTTTCATTTTGAGGATGTGAGAATGTATCGGATGAAACCTCACCTGCAAGAACCTCATAGGTGTATTCTCCTACTGGAACATTCGGCATCACTATCGTTCCTTCCGCGTTCGTCTCGCCCTCAAACACAATATCCGGCAATGCGTTGTTTGTCACACGTACCAAAATTCCGTCCGGTGGCAAAACTCCTTGTGTTGATACATGGAAAGTGACCGGGTACTCCTTCGCCTCCAATTCAATATCCATTCTTGTTTCTGTTCCGGTAGGCTTGAAATTCCCAGTCTTGGTATTGTAATGTTGCTTGCTTACACTGTAAGACATATTTACCGGAGATATGTACATTTGCACTATCCCGTCCGTATCGGTCGTTCCTGTCTGGTTCACAGACATTCCGTTGAACGTCACTGATGCGTCACTTAACTCACCATACAGATTGGATGTGATATATACCGGAATTCTCTTTGAACATGTATATACAAGGTCTTTTGTGTTTGCATCTTTATAATTGACTGTAGCTATTGCACCGTTTCCGGAATAGAATCCTATTGGTTGCACCTGGAAACGTTCTGCAATTCCTGCATACACTGTTTTTGTAAATTGTCCGCTTGCATTCGTCGTTACATTCGCACCGGAAGATGTACCGTTGTCATTGTAATAGCATGCAAGCACGAGACCTGTTTTTACCGGATTAGATGCTGTAGTCGAAATAGAGGGTATTATTTCTTTTACCGTGAATGTGACTGATTTCGTTCTTCTTGTTAATACTGCTGAATGCGTCTTGTCCGTAGGCAGATAGATATTTTCTTTCTTACCGTCGAAATTACTGTTTCCACCTCCATAGGTTATCGTATAATTTCCAGGCGGTATATTGAAATTTCCATTTCCTTGTGATGTCAATTGTCCGCTTGCATTCGTCGTTCCAGAAAAACTATATGATTGTGAAGATGTTCCACCCCATGCACTCGTAACCGTTACTGGACAACTTTCTGCCGCCTTGGAATAGGGGTTACTTGCTGTCAATGTCAGACTGAATGTCATTGCAGCATAACCCATGATTATATCCATATAATCAGCCGACAACGGGGGTGTGAATGTTCCGGTCTTATCCGTATGGTCTTTTACCGTACATTCATAGCTCATTGCAATAGGTGAGATGTACACGCTTGCAGCACCGTCACTTCCGGATGTTACGGTCTGGGGTAACGACATTCCGGACACGGTTATAATTGCATTTTCAAGCGGTCTTAACGTGTTCTGCTGCTTCACCCGTAATTCTGCCTTCTTCGAGCATGTAATTTCCATCAGTGTAGGTACACTCGCACCGAAGCCCCAGTTCTTGATTAGCAGACCTTCATTCTCATAGAAACCTTTCTCCTTTATTGTCAACTGATAATCAATTCCCGGCATCACTTCTGGAAATATCTTTCCTGCCGCATTCGTCGTATATTCCCGTACATTATCATTGTACATATTTTTTACCGAAACGACAATTCCGGCCTTAACCGGATTGAAGTTCAGAGCAGCTTTCTGTTCAGCAGTTATCTTTACAGTCACCTGGCTTACCGGGGTCGTTATCGTCACGTCCACATAGAAAGCCCTTGGCTCTGCATCACGTGTCACATTCGGCTGCACTGTCAACATCGTACCTTCCAAAGAAGCTATTTCGTCATTCGATATATTGAATTTCAATTCAGCACCTCCACTTGTAAAATCGTATGGCTCATCCTCACCACCAATTTCTGCACGTCTGAAAGTCTTTACATGGTCCATCAAATCGAACGTCACTCCTTTGTTAGGAACAACGAAGTTTTCCGGTGTATGAACTATGTAATAATAACTATCATTGGATAACGTCTCGGCTGTATTTTCACCACTGAATCTTACTGTAGTAGCATCACCGGACACACCGGGAATATTCTCTATTACGTCAACTTCCGGTTCGATTTCCCTTCTTGTCATAGTGAAAGGAAGGTCTATATCCTTCAGTTTTTCGAGTGTTATCGCCTGGTTTTCTACTGCGTCATAATATCTGTGTGTCGCGTTCCAGGTATATTCCCCTGCTTCCGCTCCAAGCTGCAACACACCTATGTCATTCGTGTAGCCAGAATCCACCTTAATTCCGGTCCCTTTGTTTATCAATTCGATATATACACCGGAAATAGGAGCCTTCGTTATCGCGTCTGTTGCGGTATATGTTATTACCGTGTCTCTCAATTCCAAGTAAATTGTTTCCGGTACATCCTGGTCCTTGATAGTCACCGTTCCGGTATATCTCTTATAGTTTCTGTGCGTTACCGTATATTCATAATCACCGTTTCCAAGTGTCACGCTTGCAACACCGTTAACGTTCGTTACACGCGTCTCTCCGTTTATTTGCAATTCCGCACCCTGGATATAATTACTGTTCTCAATGTCCCGTACAGTCAAGCGGAATGTATAGAAAGCCTGTTCCAATTCCACAATTTTAGATACTTCCGAACCTTCCACCACTATAAAATCATTAACGGACATATAACCGGACTTGAAAGCCGTATATTCATAGGTTCCGTTCGGCAAGCTTATAATCGCTATACCTTCCTTGTCTGTTAGATAGGTAGAACCATTTATCTTTATCGTTGCTCCTTCCAAAACCATATGGGTAGCAGAATCCAGTACTGTAAACTTTATCGCATAAGGAATTGCCGTCATTTCGACGAGAATACAATTAGGGTCTTCTCCGACAATCTCAATTTCCTTTACAAGGTCTTGATAATCTTCTTTTGCAACCCTCATTTCATATTTCCCGGTTTGCAGCCCCATGCTTGCCTGCCCTTCATTATCCGTCTTTTCCTTTATGTCATTTATTGTGATGTTTGCTTCCGGAATATAAATACTTCTGTTTCTGTCAATTACAGCAAAATTTACATTCATTTTTGTAAGGAACATTCTTTGAAATATATCTACTGGCTGATTTTCAACCGTAAATACACTTTCTATGGTCTGGAAACCCGATTTTTCAAGCTTGTATTCATAGGTTCCCGGCTCCAAATTAATGACCGCCTGTCCCTTATCGTCCGTTTCAGACGTGTACACGCTTGTCGTCACCTTGACACCCTGCAAAGGCGCTTCTCCTTCATATACAGTAAACGTAACCGAATAGGGTGTTGCAATGAAATCATTTATGTTTATATAAATAGGGTTGTTCAGAACGACAAACTCCCCTGTCTTTTGCGTCCAGTTCGTTTTTGATAATATGTACGAGTATTCCCCATTTTCCAAAAGAATGTTGGCCGTACCGTTACTGTCCGTAATGATTACCTTGTTTCCTATTGTTATGTATGCACCCGGTACGGCTACATTCTTGGTATTGGTTACGGTAAACGAACACAAGTATTTCTGTGACGCTATAACCGATTGAGAGCCTTTATATATATCGCTTTCTCCTGCCGGATAGAAAATATTAGACAAGCTGCTACCCGAATCATACAGAATGTTTCCTTCCAGGTCTCGCATTCTGAATCCCTTAATACGAGGCAACATATTCAAAGGCACTTCTTCGTCAAAATAGGGGAAGAAGTATTCGTCCGGTACATACTTCACGCCTTCCGCAGTCTTCACAACTTCCAGCAAATCATCCCATTCTACCTTTTTGCCTGCTTCCCAGAAACGGAAATCCAAATACTTAGTCATTGCAATCTGGATATTTTTTCTTACATCCGCAATCACTGCATTAGGTGACAATTCCACACGGAAATCTACCCCCTCTTCACCACCTACATACATCCATTTTGCGTTTTCAATCACAATTCCAAGCGTATTCCCCTGCAAATCAAGTTCGGTCAATCCGAAATAGGGTGTAGCTTTTGTAAGCAATTCTTCCAATTCATCGTCCGTAAAGAAAGACCCGTTTTGGGTTACAAGGTAGATGTGCGTCTTTCCGTCCTCACCCAGCCCGACATTCATAACCTTTAAAATGCGCGGGTCCAAATCCTGGAATATTTGCGTCCAGCCTTCCATAGTGTCGGTGGAAAGCTTGTTGTTGTAATTTATTATTCTGTTTCTGAATGTTTCATCGTCCTCATAATCACGTCCACCAATAGCTGCATATTCATTCGTGCACTCTATATGTGTCAACGGTCTTGGTGATACTTCGGTAATACTGTTCGCCTCCACATTGGTAGCAGACCCGGTGATAACGCTTCTTACACTGATATATCCATATCCCGACTTATCAACCGTAAAAGGCTGGTCTACAGTAAATTGCACTCCATTCTTTGAAATAAACTTTGTCCCTACCTCATAATGCGTGCCAGGCTCGGCAAAAACACGTACATAAGTAGAGGAACCAAGCGCTTCTTTTCTCGGACTTACACCGAACAACGCGGCTGATTTGTCCAGATATTCGCCTGTTGCCGACTTTGGGAAAATCTGCGCCTCCACTATGGCAATATCCTTTATCGCTTTTTGCGCCACCTTTGCAGTACCATAAGCGACGCCATTAAGTACAGAACCGTCCGCAATGTTTGAAACGCGGTCGGTCTTGTTCAAGAACATTTCAATCCACAAATTCTTTAAATTTGCAATCGTATTCGCTGTTTTAGTAATCATTGTAAATATATTTAAATAGGAACATTAATAACAAAATCTTCTCTCGTCACGGTTGTAGCCTTTACCTTCATAAACACTGCGTCTTCTTTTTTTACCAAATCAAGAAGCTCTGCACTCGCCCATCGGTTATCTCTTTGGAACATGTTCATAAGGGCCTTAAATATTACCGGGTATTGTATTGCATTTGTTGTCTGACCTACAAAATCAGATGGAAGTCCGTAGTCCTTGAATTCCGGAATACAGCCTTTCAAAGCCTCCAATATGATTTTTAATGCCTGCTCCATAGATGTACCGAATTTCTTCACCTTCAAATCATCATTCTTAAACTCAAACTCCGTATCTATGTCTTTACCCAACACGTTCTCGCCTACCAGTGTATCTACCACATTATCCACATAGTTTACACCGATATTGCGAAGATTTACAGCAAAAGTATTACTTCCTTGACCTGCCTTATAATCCTCTTCTATAATGTATTGTGGTGTAGTTATAGAAGTCCAGTCGTCTTCCGGGTCCGTCATTGCGATTTCTTCCGCTACATTCTCGAACGTCTCTCCTGTCCTTAACTGCTTGTCAAGCTGTAGAGTGTTCTGTCTTCCAAGCGTTGCACTTCTTAACCATCTGTCAGAATTTTTTATTGTCAATATCTTTGTTTCCACTTCCGAAAAGTTATCCAGTATTTCCCACATAGAAATATCGTCCAACTTGTTTTCATGAAGTTGAAACATGGGTTCTACGATATTGATTTGTGCAATCATCTTGTCAAGTTCGTAGAATGACTGTGCGTTTATCTCGCCTCCCTGGTAATAGTCCACTATATAGGGGTAATGATTATTACAAAAATCAACATAATCCTGGAAGAACTTCTTTATGTCGTACCCTGTAATATTCTTGAATTTGGCGTATGCCGTTTCCATTACTGCATCCATCCTTTATCCTCCTTTTATAACAACGTTGCTAAAGAAGCCGCCAAATCGTTCACACCTTTCTGTATTGCTGCGGCCGTACAAATTTTAGTGAGTGCTGTTTTCGCCTTCTGTTCGCCTGCTACAGCCTCCAAAGGCGCTATCGCTGTCATTGTAAGCGAATACTCCCATATCATGTTACGCTGTAAACTTTGATTCAATACCAGCCCAGTAGGGGGCACCACAACCAAATAACTCTCACCCAAAGCCATATTGTAGAAGTAAAGACGAAATGGCAGACCGTCCTTATCCACGCCATTGCTTTTTGATATGATAGCCTGCAATATCTTCGTACATCCATATCCGTTCTTAACAGAGGGGTCGAACGAAGCCGACTTTAAGGAGTTCGTATTTTTCCCCGAAACATCGCTTAAACTCCATTTCCCGGCTGACAGACTATAGGCCGCTCCTGCCAAACTTGACGCACCACCGCCAAGCGACAACAACAACTTGAAAGTACGTCCGAAATCTCCTCTTATCGTTATGTCCTGCGGTACAAAAGTAGGAGAAGACAACACCGTAACACCCCCTGCCGTATTCCTTATGTTTTCCCTTTTTGCTTCCGTCTTGCTTATCGCATTCGGGTTAATCGGGAACGTGAAAAAATCTATCGTATTGTTCTTTGAATCCGCCAATTCAAGCGTACAAAGATACACCTCAAAATCATTAGGAAATTGAGATGCAAGTATAGCTCTTCCGGCTGTCTCTATCAAAGACCCTGCTTTCTGTATTGCTGATTGTGCGACGTTTGCCATAATCTTTTCTTATCGTTTTCAAAAATACAAAATTATTATCAATCCGAAAAAGTTACCGTGCTTTTTATTCCATCAAACTGTAACGGGTTTACTGCCGCTACCGCACCGACCCCGGCACCGAATCCGGCTTTACCTCCATCCATCGCCCCCGAACCTGCAAGCGCTGTTTGCCATGCGTTCTTTAGTGTCATTATCTGGTTCTCCACATTATTCAATAGCTGTATCAAAGTGTTCGCCAGTGTTAGAGGTTCCTTCGCATTGTTTATATTGACTTTCTGTCCGGTCATAAGCTTTATTAGGTTCTGCGTTAACTGAATCATTTCCGCATCATTGTCATATCCCAGCACTACGCCGCTTTCATCCATTGTTATATGGCTTTTCCCGTCGTGGAAATTAACGTCTACAGTGTTGGGGTCGGCCTTTATTACGGTTGTCTTGTCCTGGGTCTTCCACGTAAAATTAGCCTCTTCCATGTTCATAGCGAAACGCCTTATCTCCTTATCCTTTTCTTTCACGTCCTCGACCACATTAACGACTTCCGCAATGACTTCGTTATATCCGGTTACCTTCACCTTCTTGGAAGCCACTATCTCGGCTTCCCCCGAACTCTGCAATCTTATCTTATGTTTTTCGTTACCTCCTAATGTAACGTTGAAATTTACGGGCTTCTCTATAGAAGTAAGGTTCATGTTCCATTCCTGGTTGCGTGGGTCTATCGTCATAGACATAGTTACTCCTTCCACCTGTTTTTTCATCCGTATAACATCCTCGCTCCATGCCGGAACCTCATCATTCCCTATAAAGGTGCCTATAACTGTAGGCTGATTAAGAAAATCGCTGCTCGCTATCATTACCTGGCATCCCTTCTCACCCGGTTTTTCGGGAAACCATATGTTATTGATAGCCTCGTTGGTAATACGTGCATCATTACGGAATATACCGCCTTCCATCATCACGGCAACTATATTCGTCCTAAATACCGTATCTATATACGCTTCCCTGCCTACATCCGTGGGTATCATTATATACCCCTTCATTATAGGCGGCAAATTGTTACTGCTTATTCTTGGTGCTCCTCCTGCCATTATTCAAGTCCTCCGAAATATTTCCTGTTCAAAAAATAATCAAACTGCTGCTTGTCAACCGTCGGGTTGTCATAGGATGTTATCTGTCCGCTTTCCGCTTCCTTCGCCTTCTGTCTCAAACCGCTTAAATCCACCAACTTAAAATAATCGGGTGTAAATCCGGACGCTGATTTTTCAGAAACCGAATTGTCGTTTCTTTTTACCGCTTCCATCAGATTTCCTTTAAGTATAGGTACATAGAATCCTCTTTCCACCTGTAAAACGGTACGTCTGTCCACCCCATCACGGTTAAATGATATAGTGTTGGTTACGTTCGTCACATAGAAAAACTCGTTCGTACTTTGGTTCAGCACGAAAGTTCCCACCTTTATGCGTCTGTCCCCGTTTATCTCTATCGTTCCGCACCGGGTAAAAGGTACATACATGTTGCTTTCGACAAGATAAATCAAGTCATTCAGCATTGTTGCCTGGTAAGTAGAAAATATCTTCTGGTTTTCCGCTCCGTTCTGTATCATGCGAATACAGTACATGTCCACGAAATCCATTTTCCTGTTACCCCATCGTTCCACATATTCTTCCAGGTACACAATAGGAACAAAAGCCAATCCCGGCTTATCACGTCCACCTACCTGTGCATTCTGTGCGTGCAACTGGAACCAAGTGTAAACCCGTGGGTCATAGCTCAAATTATACGATATTACATTATCCGGTGTTATCGTAATATAGTTTTCCGACTTGAAAGCGTCTTTTATTGCCTTCTCCGTAAACGGTGGCTGTCTTACAATGACATCAATCGTGTTTATATAGGTGTCAAAGAAAAATTCTGTCAACGGATATTGGCAAATGCGTTCCATGTACTGCATCAGTGTTCCGTTCGGGTTCCCCAGCCCCGTATCTGTCACAATCCTTTCCATTATATCCCCAGACACTTGCAGCTTAACAATCTGCCATATTCCCCTCACCTTCAAGTCCTGCTGTCCCGGAATACTGTATGCCGTTATCCGCTTGTCACCCCATGAAGAAAAAACTTCATCACTACACAATCCGATAGAAGACATTATATTAATAATAAACCAAATACATTCATTTATCGTTTTGTACCCCAAATTCCATACAAATTGATACTCACCACCGAACACATTACGTCCATTCCATACACCACCTGTTTTTCTTAATAACCAGTTCTGTACAGTATCATTGACATTTTCCAAAGGTATGAAATAACTTCCGTCCTCCACAAACATTTTTGTAATATCGCGTCCGCTTATGACGGTACTCTTTGAATTGTCTTCCGAAGAATAGGTTTCCATCACGCTATCTACAAAGCCTATCATGTCCCAAACATTATAGTCCGGACCATTATTGGCAAGCTTGTTCAACGGTACAAACAAATCATTGGCATTTTCGCTGTCCGAACTTCCTTCCAGTCTCAACCGCTCAAACCGGATAAACACTATATCGTTTATCTGTACCACCTTTTCGAGATAGGATTTATAGTCATATCCTTTAGGAGTTACAACCGGGAATATATCATAATATCCTGCACCGTACACGTTCGACATATTAGCGTCCTTAAAGGGTGTTATGTTAATCGAAAACGTGCCATTCTTGAACCCCTTGTCGGTAGAACATGTATTGACAAACTGACTTACATCCACAACCTTGTTTATAGCCTTGCAGTATATCCACACCTTAATGTTTATAGGCTGTACTTTTGTCCTTACTGACATTTCTTCATCCAGTGCAACCACATTGTCCGCTACATATCCTTCCTTATCCTGTAGAAGCTTTGTTAAATTTTCAGACCAATAAGCCGAAAAATCGCGTTGCTTCATGAACATGTCGCTCTTTGACGCTTTTTGTATAAGCAAAGGAGAATCCTTTATAGGAAAAGAAAGAGGGGTATTCGGCTTTATATACGGCAAATTCTTGTTTGAATACTCGTTCTTGTACTTCTCTTTCTCCCAATCGTCATATGTAGCCCAGATAGCATCCAGGTTTGAAATTTTGGAAATCTCGTTTACCACGTCCATAAATTCCGGAACCGACAGTTTCTTTGCTTCCGGTGTATCTGGTCCCAGCCCTTTTTGCCAATCGTCTATAAACGTTTGGGGTTCTACGTTGTACTTATAACTCTGTATGTTAAATATATTTACTTTCATCGTTCTTGCTGTATCACTTTATTTGCTTCCGACACTCCACCAACTCTTTCCCTTGCCCACTCGTCTAAAGCACGTTTAAACCATTGAGAAATAGCTCGTCCGGCATCCACTCCTCCGCTTACTGTACTCATATTGACTAAACCGCTTCCTCCTGTAGCAGATTGCTGAATTATCTTCTCTTTCGGAACCTCCAACTCTATATCAGCAACCTTTTTACCTCTGTCGTTTATTTCACTCACCAAATCTCTAATCTCTTTTAAAATATTGGCGCCTTCCGACATCTGGCGATTCATATCACCTGCCAAAATGGTTTCCCCGGCACCTACAGTCCTCCGTGCTGCGCCCCTGTCATAAGCTTCTGCGGGCGTTTCCTTAATCCTTTGACTTGATTGTCTATACAAGTCAAACAGATTGCTTACAAGCTTGGATGGGTCACTGTCCTTTTGTATCGTAGAATTAATGTCACTCCAGGACAAATTAGGAAATATTTCGGACATTGCCAAACGTAACTGTTCAGAACCTCCCCCAGTACGTTCTACAACCCTATTCAAAAAGTTTTCCATAACTTCGGGGTCTGCCGCTCCTGCACGTATCTTTTCCAGTTCTTCCTGGATTTCCGAATAGGAAGTCTTGTCTGGCATTACTTCCTGGATAGACCGCACAAGCATTGCATTTGTCACCTCATCTTTTGACATCCCCTGTCCGGTAAATGCCTGTTGTACCCTTTCAAGCTGTCTTCCTTGTAATCCGGTTGCCTGGCGTATTCCACTGAACATCGCTGCAAGCTCCTTTGCGTCAAACTCACCACGTTTGGAAAGAATCTGGTCCGACTGTGTAATGAAAGTATCTAAACTTTCCTCCATTGTAGAGGCTATCTGCTCGAACGGAATGCCTAAATTTTTCATTGCCTGCTCGAACTCTCTGATAATCGCAGAAGCCCCGGTACCCGAATCCTGGTCTCCGAACCTCATTGCACCCTGCAAACGGTTGACCGCATTAGGTGACAATCCAAACAGTCTTTCTGCTGCCATTACAGACTGCGTTTCCCTTACCGCATACGGGTCGTATTCATTGCCACCGACAAAACGTCCTCCTCCTGCACGTATCAATTCGGCACGTCTTCCAAGGTATGAAGCGTAATCCATACCAAGTGATTCGGCTGCATAACTTCCTTCCCTTCCGGCTTGTCTGAACGCTTCCCCGGCTGATACACCCATAACCTGTGCATACGGGATAACACGTCTTTCGCCTTCCGCGTATTTCCCGAAAGTTGCCATCATCTTTTCTGCTGCAAGCTGTGCTGGCAATTCTATACTTTTTGCAATCACATCTCCAACTAAAGGAATCCATCTATAAGCGTCTGCCTGGTTAGCGGCTTGCAATCGTGTATAATTTGCGGCAGTCTCCACGGTTCCTTGATATTGCGACCTTGCCTCGAATTCCTGGTTTCTGAAATATCTCTCGGACAATACGTTTTTGGCGGTATTGAATGCCGCTAAACCTCCCAGGCCGCCCAATATTCCTTTTAATCCTCCTCCGAATATATTTAGTCCTCCTCCTATTCCACCTGTACTTCCAGTAGGTGGTACAATGCCGCCAGGTGTCCCTGTTCCACCTCCGAAACCCGAACCGGAAACGGCTTTCTGTATTTCTTCTAATATGTTTTCTGCACTGTCTTCTATAACAGATACAGAATTTGCAATAGTTTCCAGGTAACGGGTAATACTGGTTTTTTGATTTTCCTCACCCGACCCTTTTTCAAGTCCTCTTAAAGCGGAAATGACATCACGTCCTATATTATCCGTTACCACTCCCAGTCTTGTAATTGCACGTATTATCCCCTCGTCCGAAAACTTGATTTCCGTTTGTCCGTTATCCGTGATTTCCGGTCTTCTCTGTATTCTGTCGTCTTCCCTTAACAGAGGTCTGTTTGACTGTTCGGAAACAGCATTCAGATTACCCTTTTCCTTTATAGCGGTTGTATTCTCCGTTATTGTCTGGGTATTCTTTTCAATATTCACGACATTTTCGGTTATATTCTCCGTATGCCGTGAATTGTCCGTTCTGTTTTCGCTGTTATCCTGGAAATTCTTGGAATTATCAACGTTCGTAACGGATTCGTCTATATTTTCGACGTGTCTGTTTATTTCCCTTAATATTTCCTTCTGTGTTTCCTTTGTTGTCGGTTCTTCCTCCGTACCTCTTTCTATAGGGGGGACTCTTTCCCTTTGCGGTTTCCGTGTCAAGTCCCATGTCATAGAACCCGTTTCCTCGTCTATGATGGGTTCAACGTCCGGTATAGGTTCCTGGACTTTCCTTCTCCTTCTTCTTGGTGCTGGTTTTTCTTCCGGTTCTTCTACATCCGTTTCCGGTCTTGGTTCCGGCTGTACGGGTTCCTCTTTTCTTCTCGGTGATACGTCCCATGTAATAGACCCGGTTTCGGGGTCTATAATAGGCTGTTCCGGTCTTGGAAGTTCTTCTGTAGGCGGTTGTCTCCTTATCGGTCTTTCCGGCATAGGAGACGGTTTTTGTATTGTGGTTGCATCAATGGCGGCAGACTGTCTTTTAAGGTCAAGCAACAGCCTTTCCAGCTCGTTACGGTCCTCCATCAATGCAAGTTGTTCCCGTAGCTGTGAAATGCTTTTCTCGGCTTCCTGTGCGCTCTGCATGGAAGTCTGGTTTATCTCGCGGTACAAAGAAACCGCCTCTTCTCTCAACTGTCTTAGCGGTGTGGTATCGGCCGCTATCCTAATCCTCTTATCCTCTGCCATTATTCCTTATCCTTTTGGCTTTCCTCGTATTCGGCCATCCGCGCCATTTCTTCGCGGAAGGCTTCAATCTGACTTTGCGTTATCTCCTTGGTATCGGTTTCCTGGTCCACCATTTCATCATAGGAATCTTTCAGCCATTCACCGATATTCGGAACGTATTCAACTTTCTTTTCCTCGTCCTCCAAAGCCTGCTTGAACATCCGGTCTTCTTCAAACTCGAAAAGTTGTTGAAAAAAAGAACATTTCTTGTGTTCCTCGGACATGAAAGCAATATTATGTTTCTTTCTATACCATCTGTCAAGCGGAAATTTATTATTCCATCTGACTACAAACGTTCTGAAATCTTCCTTTTTATTTCGCTCCATCATACAAAATCAATCAAAAATAGGGGTATAACCCGTAACAGACTACACCCCTACACTCTTTGAATAACTAAACTTTCAAACTATAGTAATTCTCGCTCGAATACTCTTATCGGTTGGGGTTCATCATTTTTTCAACTTCTTTAATAAAGGGCAAAACCTCCTTGTTGTAAATGTCCCTTACTTCTACATAGTCCTTGATACCAAGCTGCTTGAAAGAAGTCACCTTCATATCTGCCAGCAAGTCCGGCAACATCACTGTAAGCGTCGCTTCAATGTCTATCATATCCAAAGCGTCAGCCGCAGCCTGCGTTCTGTTTCCCAACAAGGTGTTGTAATATCCGCGACCTAAAAACTGCTTCTGAGTTTCTATCTCATAATATTGTCCTACTGTAGGGAAGGACATTTTATATTCATGTCCCTTAATCTTAATTATCTTATCCTCCATAATCACAAAACATTATTCGTTACAAATATACGTTATTAATCGGTTAAATCAAAACTTAACTCTAAAATATTGAGACAATGTAATTAACGCTTGTCTTTCTGCATGTTCTTCTTCTGTCAAATCCACCTTATCAAGTTCAATCAATCGGTTTGTTATCTCGTGGAACAGCTTGTTGTCGGTATACTTCAATGCTATTTTCTTAATAGTTGTAGAATCGTTAAATTCTTCAAATATCTTACATTCCTTCTTATCTTTAGGGTCTGTCACTTCAATTTCCTCAATAGATAGAAAACATCTATATCCTAAAGCCGTCTTTACCAAATCCTTTTTCATAACATTACCCTCCTTCTTTATTTAAAAACATGGTCTATAAAAATCGTATTTCTTACCCATTCACCTTTATGTTTCACGAACATATATCCTCTAATTATTGCTGTCTCATTCATTGAATAAGCAAAATCATACGCTTCTTGTTGCTGATTTTTCTCGAAATTCTTATTTATTGAACCGGAATTGTTACTAACATTATATCTCAAACATGCCGGGGCTTTCTTTCTATCAGTAATCATAACTTTGTCCTCCCTTCGTTACCAAATCAAATTTCTTGCAATAGCGCAATTAGCATACTTCTTAACCAATTCCTTTTCCATCTTTTTAAACTTTGCGTTATGCGTTGCATTGCCTTCATTAGCGATACATATCTGGTGTGCTACTTCGTGGCACAAAGCGTAGGCGGAACCGACATTAATTCTATTCAAGTCAATAGAGATTGATTTCGGTTTGTTAGCCACATATGAACAGCAAGCTCCACCCTTTCCAACTTTACAGAACTTCAAGGCAATTGCCTTAATACCTTCACTAACACAAATGAACTTGTATAACTCTTTGAGAACCTTAACATCGTTTTCCATTTTCTTATCTTTTTATTTGTTTGACTTCGTTTATC
>OJRI01000849.1_pt1 | contig 19177 bp, 22 predicted proteins | sample 1599151 | NCBI WGS metagenome assembly OJRI01 (sample SAMN03922457, study PRJEB24848) | human gut metagenome | isolation source: stool sample | host: Homo sapiens | place: Germany | collected 2009-11
GCTTCATTTCTGGTTACGAAACGGAGCTTTCTTTTTCGGATATCCGGAATATCCGATTCACGGACGACGCCGGAATCGACGGCATTTCCGCTTATCCGGACGCATTGAAGCTTTTCCTTTACAACCGCGCGATGGAGCAAATGACGGCGTACAGCTACTCTTTCGAGGAGATAACCGTTGACAATAAATCCGCTGACCGCCAGACGCTGGTAGTAACATCTCCGGACGGCTCCACGCAGACCGTGGAATACACCTGCATAGGCGGCGGTGAGGTGTACCTGCCGGAATTCCTTGCGATGTACAATATCCGTCAGAGCCGGGAATATCTCACTGCCGTAACGCAGAATCAGGCTCCGGATATTGAATCGCAGATTGAGCAGGCGGTAGGCGGCATTCCCGAAACCGCCGAGGAAGCGCAGGACTACCTGAACGGTGCGTGGCAGGGTATGGTTGACGGTCGCGGCGCGGTAAATCTGGACTTGTTCCGCATGGCAAATCTCAAGTCCATTATTGAGGGAGCGAGCATTGACGGCGCTGTGAAAATCTCCACGGAGCGCACCTCCGACAAGCTGTCAATTACGCTGGAAACCGTTGATTCGGATATCTGGGAGGACATTTTCGGAATTGACGAGGAACTGAAACAGTACGTCGAGCAGTCCCAGCTTGCCATTGAAATGGCGCTTGACGAAGCGGAAATCCCGCAGGACGAGCGCACAATTTCCCTTGACGGAATGGTGCAGGCGGCGCTGTTCGTGTATTTTGAGGGTTTCTTTGACCTGCCCGTAAGCAGTTCCGAGCTTGCGCCCGGAAGCAACGGAATACTTTCGCAGTGCGGGGAGGTTTCGGAGCTTCACCGGTACACCTACGGCTCAAAAGATATGGGAGTTCCCGAAAAAGGAATTACGCTGGCGCTGAAAGAGAAAACCGCAGTCCATGCGAATCTGCTGGACTGCGGCGATTGTATTCAGGATATCTATGTGTATGATGTCTGGAACATAGACGAGCAGGATATCGCAAACGACACCAATTCCAAAGTGTTCAACCGGAGCGCCGTCACGCTGGCGTACATCATCGACACCGCCCAGTTTGAAGCGGATTACGATTTCCCGTTCCCGTCAATTGACGGCGTTTCGAGCGCTGGAACGATAACGCTTTTTCTGGAGTTCACCTGCCTCAGCGAGGTGGAATTTGAGGGCGCTGATATCGGCAGTTCGCTTGATTTCGGGGATATCATCGTGGGGTACTCACATGACGGATATTACAGCGACCGGTATGATTCCGGGCTTTGGCGGCACAGGCTGAACCGTAACGAGTGCGTTCCCCACGTTGGTGTAAAGACCTACTTTATGTCCGGGGAGGTTTCTCGACCCGAACCACCACAGGGTACGCATTACTACTGCGGTCCAAGCGCAAAGGATATCGGTGCTGCGACTAATCCACGGCTTTGGTTCAAGGGGTTCCGCACGGGTATGAGCGAGGAATTGTTCGGGACTATTCGGGCGATTGGAGAGTGAGAAATAACCTGGAATTTGTCGAACAAAAGAACAGGTCTTTACTATTTACTGATTGTGTAAAATCAGTGATTGAATATGCAAGAGTACTTTGGATTTTCTGTAATTAGCTTCTCTTCCTTCTCCGGAAAAGAAGTTACAGCCTTTTTCAAAAATACTGGCTCGCATACAATTACTTTATGACCTGACGGATTTACAGATTTCAACAGCGATGAAGTAAAATGCTCATCGTTATTCCCATCATTTCTGCTCTCATCATTCTGTTCCTCCAATTTTTTGATTTTCCCGTTTTTCCATTGTTCAAATTTTATATAATGCTCAAACGCTGACTCAAAGCAGTCCATTGCGGCTTCATGATCTCCGATATTATTTGCGATTTTTACGCATTCCATATCTATAAAACATAAGTCGCTGTGAAATCCATAGCATTGAGTACCCAGTATTTTTTCAAACAACTGTCGAGTCAATAAAAGAAGCTCCAGTCCTTCCTGACTATTCAGCAATTCAGCATTACAAGCTATCGCTTCATTCAGCGATTTTTGAAAAGCATGAAGAAGCTCTAACACTGCGTCCCCACGATATTGTTCAGCCCTTTTATCATCATTTATGCTGCCGATACTTCCTAAATTCCCTAACAGAACTTGTCTGCACAATTCAAGGTCGGGCTGTTCTGATGCTTTCTTCTCGGCTTTTTCATATTTACCAAGGCTGGAATATATGGATATTAACGGAATGATACACGATTGGTCATGAGGCAATAATTCCTCATACAGTTTAGCGGCTTCCTCCCAAAAGATATTCGGCACTTCGCCTTTAGTCTTCCACCCTTGCATCTGTAAGGCACAAGCCAGCTTTGTCTTAAAATCCACTCTGTCCGGAAACTCTTCAAGCCCTCTTCGCATTAGGGCAATACACTCCGTCATATCATCGTTATTATTTATCAGCCACTGAGCCTTATCATTATATTCCTGAATTATTCTGTTCCTGTCATTATTATAGCCAAACAGCTCATCAATTGTTATATGGAAATAGTTGGCGATTGATGGGATCATCTCCATATCCGGATAACCGCCATTTGCTTCCCACCTTGAAACAGCTTGTGGCGTAACACCCAAAGCAGTAGCTAAATCCTCTTGTTTTCTTCCTGTCACCTTTCGCAAATCTTTGATTTTTTCACCAATTTTTACTTGCATTTTAATACCTCCAAACTATTTTATTACCAGTGTACGTTTATCACCGGTGTACGCTAATTATAGCATAGAGATATAACCAAGTCAATTATCAATTTATTGTTTCGTACTCAACGGATCATTGCTTTATAAAAATATCTAAGTGGACATCATTCCACTTGAATATATCAAAATTTCTTGTCTTAAACAGACATTTTTCCAAACCAATTACGATTTGTCGATGAGATGATAATTATACCACAAACACCCACTTAAGTTAAATAACCTACGCTGAAAAGCGAATAACCACCAGAAAGGACACCCATCATGATAAACCCATTACTCATAACCAGAAAAGAAAACGCCGGAATCCTCCGCAGAATATGCTCCGAGCTGAACGCCGTTCCCCGCGAGATGATAGGCGAGGACTGGTCGCTCGCAGTATTTCTTAAGCGCGACCTCAAGACGTATCTCTATCAGTCGCATTTCATCTTTGACCTGTCCGCATTCAAGGAACAGGGTGATGAATTCGTGAACCTCTGCGCGGGGATTTACTATCAGAAATCCGACGCGAACATCGTTATTTACGCCGATAACTGCTATCCCGGTGATGAAATTCTGGACAAGCTGGTGCACAACGGCATAACGAATATCGTTGCGAATTACCCCGATGTTGACGAGAAAACCAACATATCCATGATGACGCAGGACCTGAAAGAGTGCATTACGGAGGGGCTTTCCCAGAAGAAATGGCGGCGCTTCGACAAGTCGTTTGACGCATTCGCAGAAGCCCGCGAAGCTGCAAGAATTGCCGAAAAGGAAAAAGAAAAGCCCCGCTACTCCCAGTCAAACATCAGCATAGCTGTCGTGGGAGCGCAGGGCAGAATAGGCGCAACTACATTTGCAATGCGGCTTGCGGCGTATTTCAAGAGCCGTGACGGCGAGAGCCTTGTGGTCTGCGCAAACAAGCGCGGATTTCCGCAGCTTGAGATGATGAGCGAGTATTATGGCGGCTCCGAGCAGAACGGTATCTACACGATAAACGGCATTGACATCTGCACCGCCCTGACCGAACCGGAAAAGCAGTACAACGTCCAGATTTACGATTACGGCAGTCTGCCAACTTCTGAGCTGAAACTCGACTCGTTCGATAAGGTATTCCTTATTGGCGGCACATCATGGAACGAACTCCCGATGATATACATGGCTCAGCAGCCGCTGAACAGCGTGAACTACACCGTGGCGGTGAATTTCTCGGACAAGGCGGCAGTTGAGAAGAACAAGGAGTTCCTTATGCTCAACCTGAATGAGGTGATGGTTCTGCCGTTTGAGCCGGATCCGTTTGCTGTCAAGAGATATGAGGATATGCTTGACATGGAATTTTCAGTCATTGTTCCATGATCAGCAATCTTCACATATGAAATTTCAAGCCAGGACCTTTTTGTTGTCTGCGCCCGGAGTTGTCACGATTACCTTTTCTGGAGTTATCAGCAGCGTGCTGTTTATGATAAAATAGAAATGCAGAAAAAGGGCTCCAAAAGTGCATAGGTGAACAGACACCGCCGAGCCGTTGTCAGCACCTGAATAAAATGCTACAATTTTAGCTGAGAGGCAAAGCCCCTTGGCTAAAGGAGGTAGCGGAAAGGTGATAAGTATGGCAGAAAAGATGTACATCAAGCAGTTGTACGAAGACGGCGTAAGCAAGAGCGAGATCCAGCGAAGGACAAAGGTCAGCTACCGTACAGTCTGCAAATACGCTGACATGGAAGATTGGAATGACGATAAGCTCCCGAACATGGAACCGGATAACTATCCGGTGCTCGGTGAGTATATCCCCCTCATCAACGAATGGCTCGAAGGTGATGCCACAGCCCCAAGAAAACAGCGGCATACCGCCAAGAGGATATGACCGGCTTCGTGCGGAAGCCGGTTACACGGGCGGATACAGCAGCGTGAAACGATACGTCCGCAAAAAGCGTTTCGTATTGCGCCAGGGACTCGCAGGCTGTTTGCCGCTTGCATACCCCATGGCTCATGCTCAGGTTGACTTTGGAGAATTTCTGCGCTGTGATGCTGATGGAAACGAACACAAGGCGTATGAGCTTGTCATGTCGTTCCCGTATTCGGATAAAGCCTATGCATAGGTGTTCCCATCACAGAATCAGGAATGCCTGCTGATCGGTATGCGCCGTATCTTTGAGTATATCGGCGGCGTACCTGTAGTCTGCCACGCAAAACGCAAAAAACTGACAAGCAAAATACAAAAAATCCGCCAGAGAAAAAACTTCCTGGCGGATTTAAAACATATTTAAACGGCTTTATAATGCCATTTTAGAAAAGAAAATCAGCAAAACGGCTTGAAAAGAATGCAGAAAGCAGCACTTATTCAGAGCCGTTTTATATTTTTGTTAGATGTGCACAAAACGGCGGTCAAATCACTCTGACTTCGAAGCGGAAGCCTCAGCCTTTCCAGACTGCGTTCCGAAGTAGAAGATCATGATGATCTGGAACATGTCCGTGAAGTTGTCTACCGCGATTTTACCAGTGATAGCAAGGTAAGAAAATACGCCGGTAAGTACCAGCGTAACGATAGATTTAACGTTTATAAGCTTAGCCAGCTTGTTAAGCATTATTATCCACCTCCACAATAAAAGCGCCGAACCCTGCGGCTTTTACCTTATTCATATACTGCTCGGCATTCTCCCTGCTGCTGAACGCTCCGACCTGAACACGGTACAGATTCTTCTGATCGACAGCAGCGGACGTTATATATTCATGCAGAACAGCCCAGCGGTTCTCATCAACATAGTACCACGGGCAGTATTTACCTGTCAGGTCATAGTGCCGCAGGACATTTCCAGCCGAGATATTGTACTTCTTCATAAGGTACTGTACCAGTTCGCGCAGAGCCGACATAGACGCTGTTTCAAATTCTCCGCTTGCCTTTGAATAGCAGACCTCGATATGCAGCGTTCCGGCGTTTTTGCCACTTGCGGCATAGGCTGTCTCGTTATCGGGAACAACACGGATTACCTTGCCGTTCAGTCCGACTATGTACTGCGTGCTCGTCCAGTTGTTCGGCTTATTAGGAAATCTTCCCGTTGCGACATTCGAATAAAACAGCGCCAACCTGTCCGCATCAGTTCCAGCCTGTCCGGTATAATGCACACATATGCGCTTCGGAGTTGACTTGCTTCCTGGGCGGTTATACTTATTAATAGGAATGAGCTTATCAATTATTTTCATCTTTATCCTCCATATCTGCGAGCACCGCACGGAGCTGTGCCGCTTCTTCCTCAAGCGCCTTGAGCCTGCTCTTGTCCTCGTCAGTGCCGACGCCTGCGACTATTGCCGCAAGCGGACGTATACGCTCCCGGTCAATCTCCGCGAATCTGCGGGATATCTCGGCTGCTCTGAGCCGGCTTTCCCGGGCAGCACGCTGCTCGTCATTTTCGCGCGGTTCGATGATTTCATCATAATTCTGCGACATATGCGTATCCTCCTTCTACTGCCTTGATGTCCGTTATGGTTCTCATGCTGGGGCGCAGGTCGAGCGGGTCGATGTCGTTTGTGGTTCTGACCTGGTAGAATCTCTGGCACTTCGCAAGCTCCGCAGCGTAGTCGGGCGGAACGAACGGCGTCGCCAGTGAACCGCCCTCCAGCTTCGCCCATGCGAGCTTCAGGGAGTTCCCGGCTTCGTTGCCCTTGTTGAACCCGATGGATACCGCTGATATGTACTCGCTGTCAGAAAGATCTACCGTCACACTGTTTATGCCAGCCTGAAGCCTGGGAGTATAGTAGCTGTCAACGTAGTCCCCGGCTGCGGTCACAGTGCGGATACGCGCGGCCCATACTCCGGTGACGTCCGCTGCCTTGAGAGATAGCGTGTATTTTCCCGGTGGAAGCGGGAACTCAAAATCCTGCCAAAAAGCGTGGGTTGTTGACGACGCTGTTACCGTAGAGGTGAGCTTCACACCGCCGGAAATCGGCGCTGCGCTGCACTTCCCGGGGGAATACCATCTGTCGACCGTGTAGCCGGAGGTGTATTCAGCCTGCCCGCGCTGATTTATACGGAAATCCGGATTTATCAGCAGGTTCGGATTGCTGTAATTCACCGCGTTCCACGCTGCCTTTTCAGTGGCGGTAACGTGGATATCCGCGTTTCCTTCATGAGCTGCAATCGCGCCGCGAGCAACTTCGTCCACACCGCTCTCGCCGCCTGTCGATGTGGACACCTTAAAAGGGCATGCGGTGTAATCGCTCCCTACAAGCTGAATCGAGCCAGTCCCGAGCAGGTACACTGTCCTGCAAGCCCCGTCAATCCTTACCGCCTGTCCCGCAGGTATGCTGACCACTCCGTCAGCACCCGCCGTAACGCCCGGAGCAGTGGACGCGTACACCGTTGCAGTGCCGTCGTTCCTGAGCCAGGCGTTTGTGCCGCCGCTGTAATCTGCCCTGATTTCCTCGCCGGTGAGGACGATTGTTTTTGATGTCATGATTTATCCCTCCAAAAGTACCTTTTTGCCGTTGAAATACAAACCGTCTGACTTTGCTTCAAGCTTTTTGCCCGTCATGCCTAAGCTCCACCCATCGCTGGTGATTTTCAGCGTCAGGGTGGTTCGTGATTCTGTCTGAATGGCCAGGCTGTCAGGGTATACCTTGAGCTTGCCACCATTGTAAACCTGAAGCGAAGTGTGGTCGATCTGTCCTGAATCGTCTGACGTGCATATGAATATAGGATATTCCGCACAATTGTCTACAACCAAACTACATGTGCCGCCACAACTGTCGTACAGTTTTATTGCGCCGTGCCCAGAGCCTTCAAACTCTATGCCGGTGTTCCCATACGCACCCAGCCGAAACCCTGTCCCAGTGCCCTGCTTAGTCAGGAAGGCTATCTTGCCGGAATCATCAGCGCCGAAGGATACTCCACTATCGTCTGTGACAGCCCAGTACTTTGAACTTGTTGTCTGGAGTTTTTCCGCAGTGCCATCGCCTTTTGCCTCCTGCTTGCTCTGCTGAATCTGACTATAGGAAGTAGGCGTAAAGCCGCTTGAACTGGACACATTCTCAAACCCGCCGCAGGTGACGGTCATGGAGCAGTTCCCGGATATCGCTATCTTGGAAACATTGCCGGTAATGGCAACCTGCTCTTCCTCATCGTAGACCTGAATACGGTCGCCGACATGCAGGTCGAAGTCAGGCTCTGCAAGCGTGAACGACATCGGCGTCAGCTCGAATCCGGTGTAATACTCGGAAATCTTCGTCAGATACGTTTCAAACATGGTATCGTCCAGACCGTAGCTTATGTACTGATTTTTGAGCACAAGCGTGTACCCGGTGTCGGTTCCCATCTCATAAGTCTTGTTTTTCTGCGAAGTTTTCACCTTTGAGAATACGACAGTTTCATCGCTGTAATCAAGCTCCATAAGGTCGCCGGAACTGTATTCCCGTGTGACTGTCTTGGAAAACTTGTCGATCTGGAGCTTGTTGACGTCGTTGATATACGCAAACCCGCCGTTCCATTCCGCCATTCCCGCCACAAGGTTGCGGCAGGAATTTGCGTAGATGTACTGAGTGTAATCCGCGGAAATAATACCGTTGTCCCACACACCGTTCAGTACGACGTTATCAAATGATACCTCGGAAGCAAGCCCGGCTTCAAATACGCACTGAGCATACACCGCCCAGAACGTCTGCGGAAACGTGTAATCGGTCGGGAACTCGGTGCCCAGCTTCACCATATCGTCGTATGCGGTAAGTTCTATCACGCCGTTCCGGCGCTTCGGCAGTTCGGTATTGTAGTACCCGAAGAATTTGCCGTTGATCTCCAGCTTGACCCGGCAGTTCGCAAACGTCCCGCGGGAGAAACGCTGCGTATTGTTATCAATGAGCAGGTACAGCGTTTTCGCATTCACGCCGCCAAGTTCAAAGGTCTCGCCGGAGTAGCAGCTCGCTTCGTACTGAAAATCGAACAGGTCGTCCTCGGTCAGAACGATATCCTCCTGACCGGCTTTTGAAAAGGTAATTAAAAACACCTTTAAGCCTCCTTTACTTTTCGCGGAACTGCACAGTTACACTGATATCTCCCTGGAACTTCCCAAGCTGGATATCCGCTTCGTTGATGTCCTGCGTATGGCTTTCGACATGTACTGTTTTTGTCAGAAATCTGCCTTTCGAAGGACTGTAGTATGTCAGCATTCCGTAAGTGCTGGCGTCGATTTTGCCGATTGCGGCGCTTTCCTCGGCGGTCAGCCCCTCCCACGTTACACGGACGTCCTCTTTCCGGGCAATTATCTTCTTGGAGTAGGAACCGCCGAGGGTCTGCCCACTGTTGGTTCCCTCAACGATACGCTCCTCAAAGGATATCCCCGGGGATGGTGTCGGCAGCGGTTCTCCGTTCCACCACATCATATAATATCACCTCTCAAGTCATAAGCACATTTTTGCCGGTCTGAATTATCTTGCCATTTGTGACATCGACCATGACGTCCGCAAGCTTCTGCGTACCGATATAAACCGGGACGTTTACGATCTGGGACATCAGCTTTGTCGCGCCGCTCAGTACGGTTCCGGCTGCGCTCATGCTCTGGGCGGCGACAGGAGCAGTGGACAGCGTTCCGCCGCTCACCGCGGCAGCGATATCTCCGAGGGTTAGATCCTCGGTTCCGAGCTGCTTGTTCCAGCCCTCGACGAACGCTTTTGCGGTGTCGAATCCGACCTGATACATGTCGCTAGTCATGCCGTCAAACGCGCTGCGGAGCTTGTCCACAAAGTTCTCCTTGAGGCTGTTGACCTCGTCCTGATAGTATTTCGCGGATATTTCTGCGGCTGTCTTGTGGAGCCGCTCAAGGCTGTCGAAATAGCTGTTCCATGCCTGATCCGACATATTGAGCAGCTTAGACCCGAACTCCATGCCTTCCTCAATATCCATGTTCAGTATGGAGCTGAGCGTGCTTTCATCAGCGCCGCGCGCCTTGAGAGCGTCCAGCATTGCGCCGTATTCCTCAAGAACCTTGATGTTATCCTCAATGCTGTCAGCGCCCATTTTGTAGGTCTCGACATCATGCTCGGCGGTCGTGATGGTGAAATCACCCTTGACCGCCACCGTTTCCGGAATGGTCTCGGTGACCTTTTCGAACGTCTTATTGAAGTCCGTAAGCTTAGCCGTCAGGCTGTCCCGCGCGGAAACTATCTTCTCCAGAGCGGACAGCGTGGTGTCGCTGGCGTCGTTCAGGAGCTGCTCCAGAGCGTCTTTGTTCGCCTGGATCATCTTCTGATTGTATTCGTAGGTCTCAAGGAACGCGCTGCGCCATTCGGCGGAGTTTTTGTCGAGGTACTTGTCCCGGAGCTTAGCAAGTTCGGAATAGTATTTTTTCTCCGTGATATGGTTGGTTTTCAGCTTAAATTCAAGCTGGGATTTTTCTTCGGAGTATGCCGCTTTCCGGGCGGCAATGGCTTCGGCGGCTGCCTGTTCCGCGGCTTTTTTGGCTTCCTCATCTGCTTTTTTCTGCTCCTCAAGGCGCTTTTCGTATGCCTTTTTTTGCTCCTCGGATAAGCTGTCGTAGTACTTCTTTATTTCGACGTTGACCGAGCGCCATTCGTCCGATTCGTTCTCAAGGAACTCATCGCGGAGCGATGCAAGGGTAGTGTAATACTCCTCGGCGGATATGCGCCCCATATCGTAGTCGTATTTGTAGGATTCCTTCCAGTACTTGAAATCCTCGCTTTTCTGTTTCCAGTAATCAGGGAGACTGTTGTCTGGTTGTGCTTGTTTGTCGCTCGTGGCGGCAGGGGTCTTTGTCCCGGAAGCAGTAATGCCGTCCTTGTAGGATTCTGACGCAAGGCTCTGCCATTCCGCTATTGTTTTATCGGCTTCTTCTATGGCTTTCTGGGCTGCTTGTACATCGTCTCCCCATTTTTTCTGATTCCACAATGACATTTTCCAGATATCGCCGTTTTCGTATAAGCTCCTGAAATCTGAAATAGTCTCCTCGGCTGTACGCTTAATGTTATACGCTTCTTTCGCCGCTTCCTCGTATGCCGTCAGCTTTACAGAAGCGGTTTTCTTATTAATATAAGTATCGACTGCGTCAGTAAGGTCATTGTACTTCCCTGTGAGCTGGTCTACAACAGTGACCTCATCGCCGAGAACGCTCTGAAGCTCCTGTGCCAGAGTTGAGAGTTCCTTCTGCTCGTCGGAAGTCAGACTTACGGCAGTGCGGAGTTCGTCGTATCTCTTGACCTTATCCTTCAGCACTGACATTTCGGCTTCGTTGTCGGCGATAGAGCTTTCAACAGAATCATGCATCTGGTCAATAGCGTCATTCAGCTCTTTGGCTGCGGATTCCGCTGTTCCGGCGCTGATTGCGAAACCTGTAAGGGCAGTTGCAAGCAACCCTACCGCAACGGCAATAATACCTGCGGGGTTCATATTCATAGCTGTATTGAGGGCAATCTGCTTTGCTGTGGCAACATCAAGTTTGCCACTAAGTACGGCGTAGACTATCTCCTGCGCCGTAAGCTCGCCTTTCAGCGCCGCGCTCTTTATTGCAGCCGCTCCCTGTGCATTTCCGAGCAGAGTGACCTGTAAAGCGGCGGTCTGCCAGCTTGCAATCACTTTTGTCAGCACATTTGCGGTCTTGAAAGCAATAACCGCAGCGGTAACACCGGTGACTGCCGAGGCTATAAGGTTGATGTTTTTGAGCAGCAACGTCAGCGTTCCAGAAATAAAGCTACCGACTGTTTCGGCAACAGTCTTTATTCCACTCGAATCCAATGCATCTGAAACACTTTGCGCGGTTTCGCCTATAGCCGGAAGAAGCTGCTCTGCAATTGCGCTCGTCAGATTGTCTATCTGGTTCTTAGCAACCTGTGTCTTTTCTGCGGTTGTATCCATCATAGTTTCCGCAGCAGTAGCAGCAGCTCCAGTGGAATCTATCATGGCGGTGATGTTGCTCTTGAATGATTCTGCATTGGAAAGCAGAATGTTTGCCGCTTTTGCACCCTCGGAAGAGGAAAACATATCCGACAGAGATTTTCCGGTAGACTGAGCATATTCATCCATGAGTTTGAGAACATCAGTAACGTCATATCCCATCGCCGAGATCTCGGAGATTTTTTTGCCAGCCATATCGGTTCCGGCAGTAGCAGCCTGCATTGCTTTTTCGGCGGTCGATCCGGAAGCTCCAAGCTCATTTATCATGGCATTGAGGTAAGTCGTGGTTTCGGCAGTTGCAACGCCGTTTGCCGTAACGGTTGCATACATAGCGCCGAGTTGGTCGAACGCAACGTTAACGCCGTTTGCAGTCGGGATCAGCTTACCCATATTTGAAGCAAGTTCATCGACGGTGGTTTTACCGAGATTTTGCGTCGTGATGAGAACATCCTGAACATGAGTAGCTTCTGACATCTCCATCTGATAAGCGTTTAACGCAGTTGTGACGATATCTATAGCAGTAGCAGTCTGGGTAAATCCGCCTTTTGAAAGATTTACGGTATTTTCAACGAATTCAAGGACGTTGTCCTGCGGAACGCCTGCTGATAAAGCAGAATACATTGATTCTGCAAGATCTGTAAAGGCAACTCCGGTGCGATTGGACATTTCTATAAGTCCCTCAAAGTATTTAGTTAAATCGTCCCCGCTCAGTAATGTACTTGCTTTTGCAAATGCAGTTTCATTGCTCATAGCCATTGAAACTGCATTGCTGGCAGCAGCCTTTAACGCCGAACCTAGCTTCTGTATTCCCTGCGTAACAGCTTCCGAGACCAGATTAGCCTTGATTATGTCGCCTGTCTTGAGCGCCGCATCTCCTGTGTCGGAAATGCCGTCCTCAAGACTTCCCATGGCATTGGTCATGTTGTCTGCAGGAGTTGTATCCAGCGCTTCCTGAATCGTATCTCCGAGCTGCTCCGTGGAGCGCTGCGCTTCAGAAACATCGTTCTGCGTGACGATACGGACATATCCGTCAGCCTGTGACATGCTATCCTCTCCTTCCTATCTTCGAGATAAAGTCCTGCACGGCGCTGCTGTGCTTATGCTCAGTCAGGGACATAATCTCCGGGTTCTTCCGGACGAATTCCTTTTCGCTGTCCGAAAGTTTCCCGGAACGCTGCCGTGAACGCAGACTTATGAGTGTATTAAAAAAGCAGTCCCTGCCGAGGTCGGCAAAAAGACTGCGGAACTTCCAGTAATGAAGATTTTCAACGGTGTTTAAATCTATGTTGAAAGTGCTTTTAAACGCCGTGTAAATATAAGCTGAATCCTTATTAAGATTGTAAACTATCTGCTGACGAGCCTTGCCGCCGTCAACAGATTCGCCGAGATTTAAAAATTTCAGCCCCTGCTCAATTGCAAGGGCTGTATTTTTCGGCGGATCCGGATAGAGGAGCGTAATAAGCACAGTCAGCTTTTCATGTTCCATGAGCCGCTCGTCCTCCAGTGCCTGAATTATTCGCAGGCATACCCGGAAATCTGTATTTATAGGTACCGCTTCGCCGTCGATCAGGACAGCCTGCGGCATTTGTTCAAGCAGGTAATTCACTTCATCACACCGCCCTGAACCGCTTCGGTGTAGTGCCTGATAAGCTGGTCGGAGGTCTGGGTGAAGTACTTTGCAGTTTCGCAGATGAAACGGATAAGCTCCGAAGGCTCGCAGCGCCCGCCTGTGAGGATCTTCGCTGTTCCCTCGCCGTAGATTCCATCTACCTGCTCGCCGAGGAACTCGGCAAAGCGGCGCAGCTCCTTTGCGTTCTCCAGTTCGGCGTTCGAAACGCCGTTCTTATCAACAACGACCTTAAATCCTCTGGGCTTGTAGTTCTTCAGATTTTCGTAGGTCTGGTAGAACCGTTCACGAACAGCAAGGTCTGTCGGGTAGAAGCTGATGTGATGTGTTTCGCCGTTGGCGGATATTTCGATATCAACCGGGGATTCGGGGGTCACGGTGTATTTCATTGTGTTCATAAAAGTTCCTCCTGAAAATGATAAAATAAACACCCCAGCAATTAAGTGGAGTGTTTAAATTATGATTACATAAGCGCAAGTATCCAAGAGATTATTGATATTATCACCCATGCGATGATGATTATTGCAATGATTCTCACATAGTTGCGTATTTCGCGGAGATAGAATTTTTCATCTTCTATCTGTCCCTGTTTAGACTTGATATTTTTGAAACAAAGAATAACAGCAGCGATTACTATCACTGCAACAACCATAAGGATAACCCACAAGGAGTTCGAATTATTGTGATTGGAGTTTGCTGATGTTGCTGCAACTGATAAAATGGTAAACATGACATTAACCCTCCAGATGTGATTTTTCTACATTATATCACACCTGAAGGATAAAGTCAAGCAGAAAATGTCACTTTACGACCCGTACACTGCCGCAACGCTGCCAGCCTTAACAGCCTTGCCCGCCGCGTCAGCCTCGACTACCGTGATGGTCGCCGGAGAACCGGTCAGAGTGATAGCGGTACCGGGGGAAAGCGCAGACCAGCTTGTAACGTCCTGCCCCTCGGTGACAGTCTGAGCGGATGCGCCGCCCTTGTACACATAGTGATTACCGGTGCTGAGCTGCGGGGACACCAGCAGCACCGTACTGGTCGCAGAGCCGCCTGCGGTAGAAACGACCGTCAGCTCCTCGATACCGCCGTCACTGGTGAATGTGTTCGCCGCGCGGTCATATATACCGTATGTGCGGTCGCCCTCCCAGACGATGTCGAACGGAGCGGTCAGCCCATCGGCAGCGGAACCGCCCCAGCTCTTGAGGTCGATCTTCGCTTCCTGCGTCCATGCCGCGAACTTTTCATCGCCCTTTTTATCAAAAATAGAGACCTCCATAAAGCGGTACTTGACCTCGTCAAGCTGCTTGTTCAGGCGGTCTATCTCATACAGTTCCTTGCCAAGCGCGGAATCCCTCGCAACGAGGAACGGTGAAACCGATGTCACCTGATTGCCCTTTGTGACTTTTGTCTTGGTCTTTCCGAGGACGTTCTTTGTCTGTGTGACCGTGTTGTTGCGGGTACGCTCCATGCTCTCGTTGTCCTCGCCGATGGGATACCATATCCCGTTGATCTGTATCAGCAGTACGCTGTATTCGCGCTCTACAGCGCCTGTTCCTGTGATTGCCATGTTAACATCTCTCCTTATATATAAACTGTAGCTGCGTTAAATAAACGCCCGTTACCCTGTCCTCGGCGGTCTCGTCAAGACAGCCGGTCTCTATTACCTTGAGGCTCTGTCCGGTCTGATTCTTCGCCAGAGCGGGGAAGCTGCGCCGGTCATTCTGCTCATCTATCCACCTGCAGAACTGCTCCAGAAATTCAACATTTTTTCCGCGTTCCATGTCGCTGCTTATCGCCGTCCGGTACGCAAACTGGAACGTCACCGTGTAGATACGGTTGCCGAGAATGTCCTTGCGATAAGGTGCATTCGGAACCGTAGCCACACAGTAGCAGTCGTTATCGTCCACATAATCAAGGTAGACCGGAAGTTTCGGGTCGAGCAGCGGACACCCGGAAAGGTATTCGCAAACGCTGTCCATAACTGATTTCACGGCATCAGCCTCCTTGCGTAATTTTTGACTTCACGGACGATGGTGTCCTTAAGCGCCGCCCACATACGGTGGAACCACCGCGAACCGCGCTTTCCCTTGAGCTTTCCGTTGCGGTAGTACTGCTTATGAGCATACGGCGCGATAAACACCAGCTCGCCGCTGCCCATGCGGGAACCGAGGATAACGGATTTCTTCAGCATTCCGGTACGCATAGTGACGTATGGATCCATATGCCGGACGACTGTATTGTCGATGAACACCTGAAGCTTGTTGAATCCATCATCGGTTGGCGGTTTGCCACCATTCCAGCGAAGAATAGACTTGCCACTGGCGGTAGTGAACAATACCCCACGTTCGGTAGTAATTTTCATCGAATCACCTACTTTCCGGAAGCTTCCCAATGTCTCAAACTTGCGGAACCGAACCGGCAGTCACGAACCGCTGTGATTATCAATTTTTCGGTGTGCTGCCGTTCGAGTTCCGCTGCGCTTGAGATATTTCCACATTCGCCCCGGACGATTATGTCGCCAGGGGAAAGCGTGAACTTATCTTCGGGGCAGCCGCTCCGGAACCATTCCGCTGCCGGCACAAGAGCAGGCATATCCGGAATCATGACCATAATGCTGTCGCTGTCGTCCTTTCCTGATTTGCCGAACGCGGCTCCGGTCGTGTAGTCCCAGAATGCTCCGTGAACTACCGTGCGGCGGAGCTTCTCCGATTCGCGCCCCTGCTGCGGGATCTTGTTGTAGACCGTGATGGTTTCTGTAAACCTCATTCCCGCGCCACCCCTCTGTAAAGCCACTCCGCAGGTAGCCACGCGCGGCAAATCGCGCGAACCATGACGGATTCAGATGTTCCCTCGGAACTGCTCGCCAGTGTGTAACTCCAGCTCCCCACGCTTTCGGACTGCTTCACCATGCCACCGTTGCCATCTGTAAGCAGCAGGCTGTCGCAAAGCTCGCAGCAGCACATTTTCAGCCGTTCATCGTCGGCGTTCCCGGCGGCGCGCCCGAACGTCAGGTTATCGAGATACGCGGAGGCTTTGGCGGCAAGCCGGAGGAAATCCTCCTGACTTACCGCCTTGCCGCCGTAGCTGTCGGTGTAGTAGGCGTAGTCAGCGTAACTCATGTTTTAGCTACCGCGCACACGCGGATAGAGGGCAGCATGTTGTCCTTTATCCAGAGGTCGTGGAACTTGCGGTATGCAATGAGCCATGCGTCAGCGGACTGGTTAGCGTCCGGGTCGATGATCTTAAAATTATCCGTCTTGGAAACGGCTATCGGCGCGGACTTCGGGCAGATTATCCAGTTTATCTGGGTCGCCTTTGCGGCAGGAGTGAAACCGCCGGCTTCCTGACCGCCGGTCGTGCCGTCGTTGAAGGTGTAGGCGGTTTTCATTCTCGCAGAGGGAACCGGAATGATAGGAATGCCGTTGAAGTACCTCACCTTGAGGTCAAGGCTGCCCTGCTTGAAATCTCCGGCGTTAATGTACTTGGTTATCTTTTCGCTGTTGTTCAGCATATCCGAAACAGTGATAGGCATGATGATCACAAGGTCGTCAGCTCCGGTGGCGTCCTGCGCCGCTGTTATATCAGCGGAAAGCGTGGACAGGATGGTGCTTGCCGCCGGGGTGTAAGTCCTGCCGTAGTTATCCTTTGCCAGAGCGTAGATCCTGCTGTAGCGGTAAGCGTCCACTTCCGGAATTACCTTTGTGCGCTGGAACTCGCTCATTACAGCGGAAGCGCTTGCAACGAAGTTTGTCTCGTCAACGTCCATCTTGTCGAGCAGGAACTTTCTGCCTCTGTCCTGGGTCAGGGTTCTGGTCTCGTATGAATAGGTGATAGCGCCCTGAACGTAGCCGCTGTCGCGGTTGTACTTGCCAAGACCGCTGAGCGACATCTTCGGGATCTTGACTTCATTACCGCCGGAATACTTGGTCTGTCCGGCGTTGTCCTCCATCCAGCCGGAAGTTGCTCCCTGCATCATCTGCAGGTCGAGTGCGGTCTGGAATATCTTTGCCGCTTCTATCGTATTGATTGCCATTATGGTGTCCTCCTTTACTTCTTTACGCCGATTCCGGCGAAAATCTGTTCCTCAAGGTTGTTTGCGCTGGCGCTGACGTTGCTCTGCGTACTGCCCATGAACAGCCCGGGCTTCTGTTCCGCTGCGAACACAGACGGCTCAGACTGCTTCAGCCCCTCAAGGTACTCCTTGCCGCCGACGAACTCGCCGTTCTCCAGCTTGAAGCCCTTGCCCTTGAATTCGTCCAGAACGGACTTGCGGACGCGGTCACTTGCGAACTTGTAGCCGCCGAACAGCTTCTCTGCGGCGAAATCCGCCTGCTGCGCGGACAGATTAGCGTTGAGGTCGTCGGTGTCCTGCTTGTACTTTGCATTCAGCTCGTCGAGCTGCTTCTGCAGCTCCTCGGACTTGTTATCCGCCTTGAGCTTTGCGAGATCCTTGTCGCGGGCGGCAAGCTGCTTAGTCAGCTCATCAAGCTTTGTCTTATTAGCTGTGGCTTCGGCAGCGGGAACGAATTCCTTTTCGACCACCTCGCCGATCTGCTTGGTCTGGTCTGCGGTAAGCTCAATGCCGAGCTTCTGCAGGAGCGCTTTTAACTTATCCATGATGTTTCCTCCTTAAAAACAGGTAAAAAAATGTACCCTTAGTAAGGGTAGCATGACTATGTGGTATGTGTAGCTGCTGACGTACCGGGGCGGATCGCGCTGATTGCAGCGCTGGCGCTTTCGCGTTGCGTCCGCGATAACCGCCGCCTGCTTTGCTTTACAGTATCGGTTGTTCTGGATCATGGGAACTCCTTTCGTAAAATGGGTATAAAATTGCACCCCCATTGCTGAGAGTGCATATCGTTATTTATGAAACAGGCTTATCAGCCTGCACCCATTGTTTCAGCTTTTCAACGTAGGCTTCGGCAGTTCCGTAAGATTCAGGATTATAGGGAGGAGCAGCTTTGCCGAACTTGTTATAGTATTGCATTATCAGGTCCCATGTTTCCTCCTTGGCTATTATTCTCAAATCAGTAACTGGCAATACCATAAAATTTACCTCCCTAGTTTTTTAGCAGTCATTGATATGTAGGTATCATAAATATCTGGCAATTCACTTTTAACAAATTCAAGCCCATCTGAATCATTAAAGCATTCAAGAGTAAACAAGTTAGCAAAAATTTCTTTTTGCTTCTTGCCAGCCTTTCCCCAGTATTCAGGTTCGTGACCAGCAGGTAACGGAATTGCACCATTAGAAACTGCGCTCATAATATCCTGAAGCGGAGCATTACACTTCAAAGAATCTGATTTCTTGATTTTATCAGCAATAAACTGATAGTCAATGGTCTCTCCGTATTTTGAAATTGCTTCTGTAAATGCCTGACGCCTATCCGATTTGAACATCTTGTTATCTATCCTATGAGCAATCTCATGGGTCAAACTCATATTCAAATCGTAGTTTTTGAGCTGAGGATTTGTTGGGTTGAACACAAACGCGTCAATATTTGAAGCATATCCCATTGTAATGTTTTCGTTGTCAGTTTCAAGATACTTAGCACCGTAGCTGTACTGCTTTAGTAACTTCATATGATTCCTAGGCACATCACTATTGAGAAACGTATCATATTCACGCCTTGCGGATTTCAAATCCAGCTTGCCATCAGAATAATGAGAAGCGAACAAATGTTCAGTTCCCATATAATTATACGAGCTTTCAATGGAATTGTCAAGTTTAAGCTGCGCCTTTTCAAATTCCCGCTGTTTCCGCGTGACCGCCCCGGTCTTACCCGCAAGCCTGCGGTCATACCCGGCGACGTAAGTCCGCTCATACTGCGTGTAGCTGTCAGCAGCCTTGCAGAAATCCTCATAAATATCCTTCTGCCCTGTCTCTTATACACATCTGACGCTGCCGACGATATGCAGTGTGTAGATC
>OJRI01000880.1_pt1 | contig 18589 bp, 20 predicted proteins | sample 1599151 | NCBI WGS metagenome assembly OJRI01 (sample SAMN03922457, study PRJEB24848) | human gut metagenome | isolation source: stool sample | host: Homo sapiens | place: Germany | collected 2009-11
CTATCTAAGCCCCCCCCCCCTCAAAGATTTTGAAGCTATAATTGTGTTTTGCATATTTTTATCCTCCTTAATTACAATATTAATTATAACATGTTTTTTACGGCTTAACAATCCCTGCTTAATCTGTAAGCTGAAGATTTATTTTTATTATTTTTTGAAACATCTATTAAGTCTGCAATAGCTGATGTATCAATTTTTCGTCCGCTTTGTTTTTCAAATGTTTTTACCTGCATCAAAACATCTTCTAATGAAAGCTCGCCGCTTCTTACCACTTCAAAGATTTCGTTAAAGTACTTTTGCGGATTATCTTCGTTGTAGCGTCTGAGCACCGCGCGCATATTTCTGTTACTTCTTACAAAATTGTTATCAAATGCGCAGCTTAGTGCATAGTTTCCCATAACACTTTTCCCTTTATCAAATTTTGTTTGCATATGCTCAATTGTAACGATTGAAGGGAAAAGAAGGTTATGACCAATCTTTTCAGAAGATGCTCCCGCGTGTTTTGTTATAAATGAATAAGGGTTTTCCATTGAAGTTGGAAGCTCTTTTGTTATATCCAGCATTTTTCTTTTTAATGTTTCATCAGGCAGTCCTGTTAAGACTTCAATTAAATCATATCTGAAACTTTTATTGCTAAATGGTACTTTTACAGGAATTTTGAATATTTCTTTCTGGGCTTTACTGCATAATTCAACTATATCTTCCCTGCTGAGTTTTTGACCAATTTGCTTTATGTTCTGGATTATGTGCAGCATAATAATCTCTTTTGACTGCGGAAGTTTATCTTTTAAATTTTTAAAGTTTTGTCTATTATGTTTTATATTAATATTGAAAATTTTAAAAAGAAGCTTTTCAGGAATTTCCATTTCTTCATTTTTAAAAGCCGGATGTGTAAGATAATTTGAGTTAAGAAGCATCATGTTGACAAGACGCTCATTACCGATAGTTTTACACATATTCATAAGCTTATAGTTAAACTCTTTACCGCTAAACTCGTTTATATAAGGTCTATCACTCAGTCTGTAGTTTTGAATTCTCATAAATTGATTGAATTTTATCTTATATTCCGGAGGCAGCTGCTTCGAAGCGTTTTGTAATCTTTTAAATATTGGGCTCTGAGCTTTTCGCAGATGTTTAAGTGCAGTTGGGTATAAATCCTGCATTACCTGGGAAAGAGTGGTTTGCGGAGATTTTTTTGCGTACGAAGATATTATTCTGAAAACCGTTCTATGTGCTCTGTGCATTGATTTATAATATTGTTTTGTCTGTGCTACAAATTTATTAATAGGTCCATTGAACAGACCTCTGTTTTGCAATTGGTTAAGACTATCCTCGTCAACAAGAATTTTATTGCAGTATATACAGTGCATTGTTCGTTTTCTTACCAGTTTTTTAAATTTTGACTGGCTTGTGATTACGTTTGCGTTAAAAGATATGTCCGCAGCCTGTCTGTTAAATGTATCCATAGGAAGCTGAATAAATGATTTATTCAGAGCAGAAGCATCACGCTTCTGCTCAAACGCATTCTTTGAGCTTATATTAAATGCACTAATTCTTGTAATTCTCATAATATATAAAATCCCCTGATAAAAAATTTTGACAGTTCGTGAAGAAACGTAACTGTCAATTTTTAAGTTAACCCATTGGCGGCGGCTGTATATATAAAGGCTTTAATTTACGCCAGTCCCCGTCTGAGGTTTTTAATTTTTCGATACCTAGCTCCGCAAGTATTTCTCCCAGAGCAGCGTTTTCCTGCTGATATGATTTTCCACCAAGAAGCGGCTTTAATTTGTCATCTGTTAACACATTATAGCAGCCTTTTTCTATAATCTGTTTCACTTCATCAAGCTGAACAGCACCTTTAATCTCATTATCACAATAAAGATAAGCGGCATTTTTCCTTGCATCAAGTGCTACTAGTGGCTTTTTACCTGCTGTACGTGCAAGAATTTCAAGTGAAGAAACTCCTGCTACTTTTTTGTTAAGCTGTTGCGCCATTACCCTGGCAACGGTTGTGCATGCGCGTATTCCGGTAAAGCTTCCGGGACCGATATTTGTGGCTATTGCATCAATATCTTCCGGCTTAAGACTATTTTTGCTCAAAATCTCCTGAAGTGTTGATATTAAAAATGCGGAGTGGTATTTCCCGCCCTGATTTTCTATAACTACAGAGGAAAGTATTTTATCGCCATCTTTTAAAACGGCATACATCTTATCCAGACAAGTATCAAAAGCTAATATTTTCATTTTATTTGTTTAATTCCTCTATGATTTTAATATTATCACAACCAAAACCTTCAAACGAATATTTTCTTTCATCATTGTCACCATATGTAACATTTATTTTTATATGGCTGAAAGGTATTTCATCCTGCGAAAATTCTGCCCATTCCACAAAAGTTACCTGATGACCTTCCGAATACTCTCTAAGTTCGTCAATAATTGTCTTCACCCCTTCATTTTCCAGCCGGTACAGGTCAAAGTGGTATACCGGCAATATGCCGCTGTGATACTCGTTAAGGATTACAAAACTCGGACTTGTAACTTTTTCTTTAACCTCGAGAGCATCAGCAACAAGTTTAACAAACGCGGTTTTCCCCGCGCCGATTTCGCCGTATAGACTTATAAAGCAGCCTTTTGTAATCAGCTTTGCAAATTTTACGGCTAAATCTTTTGTATCTTCTAGTGTATTACAAATTTTTTCGTACTTCATATTTTCCCTTTTCACTTTATTTATGAATATTCTGCCGGTATTGATTATTTACTTCTTTTTTATTTTTTTAAAATAATAACCTGATTTCTTCCTTTTTCTTTAGCTTCATATAAAGCCTTGTCCGCATTTTTTAGCAATTCATCATCTTTTCCGCTGTATTTATAAACGCCTAAGCTTATAGTAACTTTAATATTTTTAACTGCTGCATCCGGGTTTGCTTTTGTTATATCTATTACCTTATTTGCAACAGCTTTTCTAAGACGCTCTGCAACCATTGCAGCTTCCTCTTCCTGCGTAAACGGCAAAAGTATTGCAAACTCTTCTCCTCCGTATCTTGCCGCAATATCATATTCGCGGAGCTGTGAGCGCATAATTTTTGAAACTGTTTTCAAGACCAAATCTCCGGCTGCATGTCCGTATGTATCGTTAACCTGTTTAAAGTAATCTATATCAGCCATAATAGCGCAAAGAGATGTCTTCCGGCGTTTTGCGCTTGAAATTTCCTGCTTAATTCTTTCTTCAAGTTGTCTGCGGTTATAAAACCCTGTCAGGGCATCAAGAGTTGCATGTTTTAAGATTTCTCCGTAAACATTTGCTCTGTTTATTGTTGTTGAAGCCTGCGATGCCAGTTGTTCCAGATAACTTATGATTTCTTTGTCAAGAACTTCTTCCATGCTTTTGGCAGCTATACAGCCCAGAAGACTGTGTTCATTCACCAATGGGAAAAGCCCGATTTTTTTATCATCAGTTAAAATATAACCTGAAGCCGGACTAATCTTTGAAAGAAGTTCATTTATTCTTTTGTCGTTACAGGCTGACGGCCATTCAAGTTTAAACTTTCCGTTTTCTTTAAGAAAAATATAAATCAGCTGATTTGAGATTAACTTGTCAATTATTTCACCTACAATAGGAATTATATAATTAAGTTCGTACTGTGTTTCAATTATTTTGGCAATATTTTTCATTGCATCATGAAACTCAACACTTTTGTTCATCTTTTCTATTAGAGTTAGGTTTTCGAGTTTTAGGTTAATCATCCAGAACGCAATATTCAAAAAATCCTTATTTTCTGAATTGCTGCGGGCTGAATATTCATCCAAAAGGCTTGCGGCAGTATCAATATTGTCACATTCCTCAAGTGATTTAGATAATTTTTTTAATTTTTCTAAGATTTGCATCAGCCCTCAATTTTTTGCAGGATTTCATCAGAGATGTCAAAGTTTGCATAAACATTCTGTACATCATCATGTTCTTCCAGTTTGTCAAGAAGCTTCATTATTTGGTCTGCAGTTTTTTCATCGGTTACCTCAATTGTATTTTGAGGTATTCTTGAAAGTTCGGCAGAAGCGCTTTTGAAGCCTTCTTTTTCCAATCCTTCAACTACATTCTGGAAGTTTTCAACGGTTGTTAATACTTTATATTCACCGTCTTCTTCTGTGACATCAAGCGCATCAAGATTTATTGCTGCTTCAAAAAGTTTTTCAAAGTCATTATCATCTTCGGAAAATGTAATAACGCCTCTCTGGTCAAACATCCAACCAACACAGCCAGTAGCACCAAGGCTGCCGTTGTATTTTGTAAAGAAGCTTCTAATATCACCGGCTGTACGATTACGGTTATCTGTCATTGCCTCAACAACAACAGCAACCCCGCCTGCGGCATATCCTTCGTATGTTAATTCTTCGTAATTATCTGCGCCTGCAGCCCCAGCACCTTTTTCTATTGCACGTTTGATATTATCATTAGGAAGTCCTGCTGCTTTTGCTTTTTCTATTGCCGTTCTTAAACGGAAATTCCCAGCAGGATCCGGACCGCCAAGTCTTGCTGCAACTATTAATTCTCTTGAGTATTTCTGAAAGACTACAGCGCGCTGTGAGTCTATTTTAGCTTTTTTATGTTTGATGGTTGACCATTTTGAGTGTCCTGACATATTTTTTAATCCTCTTATTTCTATATCCCTATATCCAGAATACTAGCAAAAACATGCAGGAGTGTAAAGTAAAAAAGATTACCATTCAAACGGTTCGCCCGCTGTGTAGTCAGTGTATATTGCGGAACCTCCGCTGAGAATACTTTTCAAGCTTGCCAGACCGAAAAATCCTGCCCCGCCAGGTATGATTTTGTTTTTGTAAACAAGCAGCTGAAAAGCATCCCGCCCGAATTGATTTGGCTGTTTGTTTCCGTTTACATCCAATTTTATTAATGCAATATAGCTGCTTGAACAGGGTTTTAAGATTAGATTTCCATCTTCATCTTTTTGTAATGAGCCATCAGCATTGTATTGGTTACATTCAGTTTCCCTGTATTCGTTGTCCATTTGTTTTAATGCTAGTACAGTTCCATCATTTAAAATTATTCTTGGGGAACTATATATTATTCCATCGGCGGCAACTCCATTTGAACCTTCTATTTTTGAACTATATTTAATTTTATAATGCAGCCCCATACATTCCTTTGAACCCTTATCTGGTTCACAGTATTTAGCTCCATTAAAATATTTTGCAAAATTTTTTGTAACATCTTCTGATGTTTTAGTTATATCAAATAACGAAGAGTTATCTCCCGGGGTGCCGTATGCGCTCTGTGCAAGCAGTGCAGCCTGCTGGATTGCTGAAACTGCTTTCCTTGTTCTAGTTGCAAGTTCTTTATCCTTATATTTCGTTACCAATGCTGGCAGGGTCATTGCCGCTACCACTCCGATTATCCCTAATGTAATCAAAACTTCCGCAAGCGTAAATGCATATTTGTATCTCATCATAATCCCCCCTTTAATTTAACATAATTTGATAATAATCAATTTAGATTGATTATTTATAATTTATTATGACATTTTTGATACATTATGTCAACCCTATATAATAAATTTATGATAATTAATGACTTGGATGATTTTCAGCTTGTAAAATATCTTCTTAACCAAGAGTATTTTTTGCAGAAAGACTTGAATGAAAAGCTTAATGAGAAACTGGGAAAGCAGACTAAGGCTTCAAACTTTTCTTGTAAGCTTAAGCGTCAGCATCTGACATTTAAAGAGTTGAAACTGATTTGTGATATTCTCGGCTATGACCTTATTGTGCAGAAAAAGAAATAGAGCAGCTATTCATCTTTCAGTGTAATTTTTGTTTCCATTTCGTTTTCAATTTTTTTTATAAAGTCTCCAAAGGTTAAGCCAAAACCCTCGGAAATTCTTTTAAGAGTTGTCAACTGTGCTTCTCTTTGACCATTTTCAATGCGGCTCAGGGTTGCACATGGTATATCGTACTCATACGCAAACATTCTAAGGCTTTTGCCTGTCTGCTCTGTTCTTAATTTTCTTAGTGCTTTTCCAAACTGTATGCGATATTCCTGTGATTTATCCATTAAAATCCCTAGATTATTTACTTGCAATATTTAAATAGTAATGTTATACTCTTTTTTACATGTTTCCATATGGAAACATGTAAGGAGGATAAAATGAAAAATTCATTATTAACATTGACAAAAGGCATTAGTTCTATTGTTCTTTCAAACTATTTGTCCAAAAAAGCCTTTACTCTGGCTGAAGTACTAATTACACTCGGGATAATCGGTGTGGTTGCGGCAATGACCCTGCCTGCGATTACTGCAAAATATGAGAAGGTTGAAACTGTAACCCGTTTAAAAAGGGCTTATTCCCTATTAAATCAAGGGCTTCAAAGAGCGGTTACCGAGTTTGGCGATGTTAATGACTGGCCGGATAATATTCCTTCAGAAGAGCTGATTACTGACTATTTAGCTCCATCATTTAAGGTTTTAAAAATATATCCGAGTGCTGAAAGCTGGAGTAAAGCTATGTGTTATGATGGCAAAAGTGTAACAACATCATACGGAACTGAAACCCAGTATGTCTGGTTTGATGATATACATATTGCTAGCCCTTTCTTTTCAAATATTACAGCGTCTATGAAATTAGCTGATGAAATCTGTATTGGCGTAAATCATCTTGAGAGTAAAGGTGGAAGTGGTTCAAATATTTTTGTAGATGTGAACGGTAATGCAAAAGGTCCGAATAAAGCGGGATATGATTTGTTTTTCTTTACAATTAAAGGAAATGTTGTTAAGCCTTTTGGCTGGGATTGGACGGATGAGGATATAAGCAGTCCGTCTAGGCAGAATGCATGTAATTTAAAGGCTTTATACGGCGGAGAAGTATGTGCTGCAAGAATTATGAGGGAAGGCTGGCAGATTAATTACCGCTAAAAAATTAAATAAACATTAATTTAATCAAAGTTTGTTGAAAAAAAAGTTAAAATAATTATATAAATAAATAAGATTGCCGCAAGTATTAGAATGCGGGGATAAGATTTGAATGGAGTTGATTTATATGGTTGATTTTAACAAATTCACAAATTATTCTCAGGAAATTCTGTCATCGTCCGGTGCTTTAATGAATGAATACAGAAATTCCGAGCTCCAGCCGGAGCATATTATGCTGGCGATGATAAAGGATAACGGGATTATAAAAGATTACCTCACAGAACTTAAACTATTAAACCAGAATTTTATAAATAAAATAGTCGCTAAAGTAAAGTCTTTCCCTACTATTTCAGGTCCCCCGAATGCCGGACAGCTTTTTCTTTCAAATGATACATACAGGCTTCTTGATATTGCAAAAGAACAGTCGGAAGATTTAAAGGATGAGTTTATCAGTATTGAGGCAATACTTCTTGCTATGACAAAACTGGATAACAGCTGCATCCAATCCGTTTTGAAAGAATTTGGAGTAAATCAAAATTCTGTTTTAAATGTTATGAAAAAAATAAGGGGAAATAAAAAAGTGGATAATAAAAATGCAGAAGAAAATATGAAAGCGCTTGAAAAGTTTTCAACAGATTTAACCGCGCTTGCAAGAAAAGGAAAGCTTGATCCGGTTATAGGACGAGATGAAGAAGTACGTCGTATTATTCAGGTTTTGAACAGGCGTACAAAAAATAACCCTGTACTAATCGGTGAACCGGGTGTTGGTAAAACTGCTATTGTTGAAGGATTAGCCCAGCGTATAGTGCGCGGGGATGTTCCTGAAAGCTTAAAAAACGTAAAACTTGTTTCCCTTGATATGGGCGCACTGGTTGCCGGCGCAAAGTTCAGGGGGGAATTTGAAGAGCGTTTGAAAGCTGTTTTGAAGGAGGTTGAAGATTCAAACGGCGAGATTGTAATGTTTATTGATGAACTTCATACCGTTGTAGGCGCCGGAGCTACAGAAGGTTCGATGGATGCAGGCAACCTTTTGAAGCCTATGCTTGCAAGAGGTATTCTGAGAACTATTGGTGCAACTACAATTAATGAATACCGCAAGTACATAGAAAAAGATCCTGCTCTTGAAAGAAGATTTCAGCCGGTAATGGTTGGCGAACCTAGTGTTGAAGATACAATTTCTATCTTAAGAGGTTTAAAAGAGAAATATGAAGTCCACCATGGAATACGTATTCTTGACAGTGCTCTTATTGCAGCTGCAAAACTTTCAGACAGGTATATCACAGACCGGTTTCTGCCAGATAAAGCTATTGACTTAATTGATGAAGCTGCATCTTCTCTGCGTATTGAGATTGATTCAATGCCGGAGGAAATAGATACTCTTATGAGGCAGAAAATCCAGCTTGAAATTGAACGCGAGGCATTGAAAAAAGAAGACAGTGATGAAGCCAGAGCGAAAATTGACGATTTGACAAAACAGATCAGCGAACTCGAAGAAAAAGTTGCGAAACTTAAGGTTCAATGGGAAGCTGAGAAAGCTTCAATTGTAGGCGAAGCAGGCATTAAAGAAGAAATTGAAAAAGTAAAAGCCAAAATTGAAGAAGCAGAAAGAAACACAGATTTGCAGACAGCTGCGGAACTTAAATACGGTACTCTGCTTGAACTTGAGAAACAATTAAAAGCTGCCCAAAACAAGGAAAAAAGTTCTAACCAGCTTTTAAAAGAGGAAATTGATGAAGATGATATTGCAGAGGTTGTAAGCAAGTGGACCGGAATTCCTGTGGCAAAACTTGTGGAAAGCGAAACTATGAAACTTCTTCATATGGAAGATGTTCTGCATAAACGTCTTGTAGGACAGGATGAGGCTGTTGAAACTGTGGCAGACGCTATACGGCGCGCACGTTCCGGATTGAAAGACCCGAAACGCCCTATCGGCACATTTCTTTTCCTTGGACCAACCGGTGTTGGTAAGACTGAACTTGCAAAATCTCTTGCTGAATTTATGTTTAATGATGAGGATGCGCTAATCAGGATTGATATGTCTGAATATATGGAAAAACATAATGTTTCAAGGCTGGTTGGAGCTCCTCCGGGATATGTTGGATACGACGAAGGCGGACAGCTTACAGAAGCTGTACGCAGAAAACCTTATTCTGTTGTTTTGTTCGATGAAATTGAAAAAGCTCATCCGGATGTATTCAATATAATGCTTCAAATATTTGATGACGGCAGGTTAACTGATTCTAAAGGCAGAACTGTAGATTTTAAGAATACTCTTATTATTATGACAAGCAATATTGGGTCGGACATTATACTTGAAAATACAATTAATTCTCTCGGGTCGCAGTCTGATTTTGAAGCTACAAAGGACAAAGTTTTGGATGTTTTGAGAAGCCGTTTTAAACCGGAATTCTTAAACAGAATTGATGAAACCATTTTCTTTAAAGCTCTTACATTGCAGCAGCTTTCAGCAATTGTTGATATTCAGATGGATTATTTGAGAAAGCTTCTGAAAGAGCAGGAAATAGATGTTGAAATAACAGATGATGCAAAAGAATTTCTTGCAACACGCGGTTTCAACCCTGTTTACGGTGCAAGACCACTCAAACGTGTTATCAGACAGTTAGTGGAAAATCCTTTGTCAAAAGAGATTCTTGCGCAGAAATTCCTGCGCGGTGAAAAGCTCATAATCGATGTAGATAATGATGAAATTGTTTTCAAAAAAGCTTAGATTTTAAAGCCCCAGAAAGGGGCTTTAATTTTACATATGGAATTTTTGTGTTATTTTATCTGTAAAAGGATATATGTGTAAAAATGAAACTCAATTCATTTGATAGTAATACAAATTTTTGCTGGCGTTATACAGCTCACAGAGATATTACAGCGCTTGCTGTTGATAAAACTCCAAAACTCAAAAAATACAAGAATATTTTTGTGAAATTTGCTCAAAAACCCGATTTTGATGAAAGGGGCTTTCAGGGTAACAACCATTTTTATTATACACCTCAGTTATTTAGACCTAGGGAAAGCTTTCTGGATATTACAGGCAGGAATAATGCCGCGGCAAGGTTTGCCAAGCATCTTTTTTATTTCGAAGAATTTGTTGGTAAAGATAATGAAAAAGCTTTTGAGCATGCAGGAAGGGCAATCCATTTTCTGCAAGATGTGACACAGCCTCAGCATACTGAACGTGGAACCGTTTATAAAAAGTGGCAAGATTTGAAGCTGCACAAAGAATTTGAAGAGTTTGCACAACAGAACCAGGATACTTTTATAAAAAATGCTAAACCAGCCATTTTTGAACTTGAAACTGATGATCCCTCTGAAATATTTGATGAAGTTGTATTCTTATCAGAGAATGGAAAACAGGTTAGAAAAAATAATAAAAACGAATGGTATGAAATAGCTCAAACCGGAATTTCAAATGCAATTCAGGCAACAAAAATTTTTTGTGAATATATTGCCTCACGTTTATAATCTGACCGATGTCACAGCTTTGCTGCTCCAACGCATTTTGTAAACCCATCCATTTTCTGATACCGCTCTAAATATAAGCTAAAGTGCCAATTCCGGATTTCGCCCGGACATTTATAGATTAATCCAGATATTATATACAGGAGTGTCTTTGTCTTTCCTTATATCAACCTCTTTACCCCGGGCAAGCACTCCAAAATACTCAAAAAATCTGAGTATTTTAGGGTTTCTGTTTTTCAGCTCTTCAAATCCGTCAATGGTAATGACGGAGTTTGTGCTAATATTTTTACCGTCAGGCAGATGAATTATAAATTTTTTAAATTGGACCTGTGCATTATCAGCAACCCACCCATTGTCCTGAACATAGTCAACTATACCTGTAACAGGTGTGTCTGCTGCAATTTTTATATTCCCGTAACTGCATGCGCGCATTGTACGGAATTTTATCCTGTCGCCTGTTTCAATCGCATCGTATGCTGTTGAAATATTTTCATCAGGATAAATTTTTACAGGAATTTGTCGTGCATACACAGCGTTAGCTGTTAATATTAAAATTAAAACTAATAAGAGTTTCTTCATTTTTTATTTCTCCAAATACAAAAGGAAAACATCTTTCTCAGGAATCAGTGTAACCTCGCCGCCTCTTGTCCATAATGGCGGAATTAGTGTTGTTTCGTTAAATTCCATAAGCTGGTTATGCTGGTTGCCTTTTGCAAACACCGTTCCGTTTAATTCAGTTCCTGAAGCCGACCTGAACTGTTCAATGCTGATTGTAGCCTCTCTCCCGCCAAATCCGTTGTTCTCGTAATAAGTTATATACCCGGAAACTTTTTCTCCTTTTTTTATTTTGGGAGATGTGCTGCTGACAACCTGAAACTGAACTTCATCGCCTTCTTGAATTTTGTCATCCGCTGTTGTAATTTTTTCGGCAGGAGTAACTTTTATCAGGAATTCTGATGCTGTTGCACTGCTGCCGATTATTAAAAGTCCCAGTGCCAGAAACTTTTTAAACATTATAAATCTCCGTCTTTTTGATACTTACGGCTTTTTTCTTTAGCAAGGAAACCTTTTATTTCTCTTTCCATTGCAAATTCAAAATTCCTGTAATATATACTGTGTGTCATATCAGAATTCAAAAACTGCGGATATTTTTTGTAAATATATTTATACATTGCCATTACTCTTTTAGAGCCTTTCGGATGTGTTGATGTAAAGCCCCAGTCCCACATAGGTTCTGAATATATTTTTGTTGCAATTATTATTGCTGCAATCGGGTTATAGCCTGCGTTAACCATGTAGTCAATACCTTTTAAGTCGGCTTTTATTTCGTAAGATTTAGAGTTTACGTTCATCGCAATATATTTTATCGGACCACCGTAAGCTTCAACTGAATGTGCAATTTCATGCGCCATAACAGCAGCAAGTTCATCATCACTATCTATATAAGGCAAAATTCCGGAATACACAGTTACTGTTTTATCAAAAATCTGGGAAGTTGCATTTATCACTGTTGTGCTGCGGTTCATTATAATTGGTATTCTTTTTGAAATTTTATTTTTATAAAGAATTCTATGACCTATATTTAGAACTTTCTGTTCGTCTTTACCGTTCTTTTCCCAGAAGTTGTCCATGTTTAAATTCGTTTCAACATACATAACATCTGCAAATGCAGCAGTACCAAGCAAAATAACCCCTAAAAGCACAAGAAATTTCTTCATAATAACTCCTTTTTTCTTAATTCCGAGTTCTATTCTACTATACTGATTTTAATTTGGCAAGAGGATGTAAAACTTTTATAAGGATAGTTTATTTTAAATTTTTAAATGCTATAATGTCGTTACAGTTTATAATTTGATTGGAGAGAAGATATGTGCGGAATAGTAGGATATACCGGAAATAAATCTGTTGTTGATATATTGATTGACGGACTTAAGCAGTTGGAATACAGAGGATATGATTCCTCAGGAATTGCTGTAAAATGCGGAGATGATATTAAAGTTTATAAGGCTGAAGGAAAGCTTGAAAATTTGTCTAAAGTATTAGGCGGACATGTAAGCGAGTTTACATCAGCAACTTGCGGCATAGGTCATATCAGATGGGCAACACATGGTGCTCCTACTGTTTTAAATGCACATCCGCATACCTGTACATGCGGAAGACTTGTTATCGTTCATAACGGAATTATCGAAAATTACAAAGAATTAAGAGAACAGCTTGCAAAAGACGGCTGTACTTTCCGCTCTCAAACAGATACTGAAGTTGTGGCGCATCTTGTTGCAAAAAAATATGCACAGACAAAGGATTTAACAGAAGCCGTAAGACTTGCTGCAAAAGATTTGGAAGGAGCTTATGCTCTTTGTGTAATGCACAATGATTATAAGAATACAATTGTTGCGACAAAAAGGAATGCTCCGCTGCTTGTAGGTGTTGGTGAAGGTGAATTTTACGCAGCATCTGATGTTCCTGCGATTATAAAACATACCAATAGAGCAATGTACTTAAACGATAATGAAATAGTTACATTAACTCCGGAAAAGATGCTTCTTGTTAATTCGGAGGGGAAAGAGCTTCAGCCGAAAATTGAAACGCTTCCCTGGGAGCCGGTTGCACTCAGCAAACGTGGTTATAAGCACTTTATGCTTAAGGAAATACATGAACAGCCAGATGTAATCAGAAATATTCTTGTAGGGAAGCTTCATGCACCTGATGAAAATATTGTATTAAATGAGGTTAAGCTAAATAAAGATACACTTAAAAATCTTAACAGAATACAGATAATTGCATGCGGAACATCTCTTCATGCAGCAATGGTAGGTAAATACCTGATTGAAAATTTTTGTGGAATAGCTGTTGATGTTGAAGCTTCAAGTGAGTATATTTACAGAAAAACTGTTACAGATAATCATACGCTTGTTATAGGTGTTTCCCAGTCCGGAGAGACCGCAGATACGCTAACTGCAATTAAACAAGCAAAAGAAAAAGGCTCGCATGCCCTGATTATCACAAACAGACCGGATTCTGCAATGGCAAGACTTGCAGACAGCCTTATTTCAGTTAATGCAGGCATCGAAGTTTCCGTTGCCGCTACAAAATCTTATATTGCACAGCTTATGGCTTTCTATCTTTTAGCTTTGTATATGGCTGAGGTAAAAGATAGCGTAGATAAAGATACCCTTACTTCATTAAAGGCTGAATTAATGCTTTTACCGCAGAAGGTGGAAAGAATTCTGGCACATACCGAAGATATTCAGAAATGTGCAAGAGCTTATGCTGCCACAAAGGATTTTATTTATATAGCAAGAGGTATTAATTTCCCGACAGCTCTTGAGGGTGCTTTGAAGCTTAAAGAAATAAGCTATATAAATGCAACCGGTTATCCGGCAGGAGAACTCAAACATGGACCTATTGCGATGCTTGATGAAACAATGCCGGTTTTATCAATTTTGATGAACGGTGTTGTATATGAAAAACTTCTTTCAAACAGTGAGGAAGCAAAAGCTCGTAACGCAAGGATGATTGCACTTACAAACTCTAATGATGAAAAGTTAAATGATTTATTTGATTATATTATCAGAGTTCCGGAAGTACAGGAACTGTTCTCTCCGGTGGTTGCCATGGTTCCTCTCCAGCTTTTGGCTTATTATATAGCAGAATTTCTCGGCAAAGATGTAGACCAGCCGAGAAATCTTGCAAAATCAGTAACGGTTGAATAATTATTTCCAGGAGCCTTCCGAGTAGTTTTCAACATCATTTAGTTTATCGTTGGCCAGCACTGATGTAATGCTTCCGGTATTAACTGTGTTATGGTCATAAATGGTTCCGTTCTGTTTAACTCCAAAGCAGAAGTAATCTTGTCCTGCCTGATTTGGTTTCTGTTTCCCGTTTGTGTCAAAGCACAAACTTGCACAATATGTTCTTGTCCAGGGGTTGCTTGCAACAAGATTTCCGTCTTCATCATACACATTGCTGCCTGTTTCGTAATACTGATTACAGTTTTGATGCTGCTCGATCCAGATAATGCTGCCATCCGTTAAAGACATTCTCGGTTTGTTTGAGTATGGCTGTAGCATCGCAACACCGCCTTTCCCGTCAGGTTTCCTTTTTGTTTTTTTTACTTTATACTTACCCTGGCATCCGTTACTGTTTGTATCGCAAATCATGCTTACTTTAAAATATTTTGAAAAATTCTGTAATGTTTGCAATGAAGTATTATTTGTATCAAATAATCCGCTTACGTCAAATACTTCATTATCAGCTTTATAAGTATTTATGGCAGCAAGAATTGTTGAATAGGTCTTTTTAGCTCTTGTAACTAAAACCCGTTCCTGGTACTTTGCTGTTAATGCAGGCAGCGTCATAGCCGCAACAACGCCAATAATACCTAATGTAATTAAAACTTCCGCTAAAGTAAACGCGGAACGGGATAATCCCGAAGCGTGAAAAAGCCCGCCGGCACTATCTAAGCCCCCCCCCCCTCAGAGAATTTGAAGCTATAACTGTGTTTTGCATGTGAGTGTCCTCCTTTTTATTTATTATAAATTATTTTTGTAAAATATTCAACATGAAATTATTTTATTAATAGACTTGTGCGGAAGCAAACTTTTTTATATTATCTAGTATATGATAGTTTCTGAGAATATTAAAATAAATCTGAAACCTCCGCTTGAGCGTGCATATATTGAGGAAGAGTTTGCAAAACACAGTATTAATCCTTTACGCTGGGCAATTACAGAGGTTTCAGAAAATGAAATCATTGTTAATGTTTCATATGAAAAGAAAGCTTAAATTTTTATAAGAAGAAATTTGCTGTCTTTAAGTGCAACAACTTTATGTTCCTTATCTTTTTTGAACATAAGCAGTTCTCCTTTTTCAACTTTGAATTTTTCAGCATCAAAATGAATTTCGATTTCTCCGTCATAAACATATACTGCCGCATCATTTGCAGATGTGTGTGTATCAATAATTTCATCTTTCTTTATTGCAATGGCATTAAGGCTTCCCTGTTCGCTCTCCATTAAAGGAACTCTGTCAAACTTTTTTTCGTCTAAATTAACTAGATCTTTAATTTTAAGTACATTAAAAAACATAAATTTCTCCCCGTAAATTTTACCGACAAAATTATTAAAACTCCCGCCTGCGTAAAAGTACATTGCTCAGTTAGCGAGATTTAGATTAATATATATTAATACTTTATTTGCTTTTAAAAACTTTTAGAGTTAAACTGTATTTTAATGATGTGGCCGGGTTGGAATTAAAAAACTTACCGGCCGGTACAAAAACAAATTAAGGAGAAATTGGAAATGACACCAAAAAACTTTTTATTCACTTCTGAATCAGTTACAGAAGGTCACCCCGACAAAGTATGCGATCAGATTTCTGATGCAATCTTGGACGAGTTTTTAACAAAATATCCGCAGTCGCGTGTAGCTGCCGAAACTACTGTTACAACAGGCATGGCTCTTGTATGCGGAGAAATTACATCTGATTGTTATGTAGACATTCCTTCAGTTGTAAGAAATACTATTAAAAATATCGGCTATGTCGGTCGTGAAGGCGGCGGTTTTGATTATAAAACCTGTGCTGTTTTAACCAGTATTGATGAACAATCATGCGATATTGCCGGCGGTGTAAACAAAGCGTTTGAAACAAGAAGCGATAATGCTGATACTTCAACTTCAGAAACAGAAAATATCGGTGCCGGCGATCAGGGTATTATGTTTGGTTACGCTTGTAACGAAACTCCTGAATTGATGCCTTTGCCTATCAGTCTTGCGCACAAGCTTTCTTACAGACTTGCTCAGGTTAGAAAACAGGGTATTGTAAATTATCTCAGACCGGATGGTAAATCTCAGGTTACTGTTGAATATGTTGACGGTAAACCTTCAAGAATTGATACTGTTTTAATTTCAACACAGCATGATCCTGAGATTAATGGGGTAACTGACAATTCAAAAGTTCAGGAAATAATTAAAAATGATATTAAAAAATATGTTATAGACGCAGTTTTTGCTAATGAAGCAATTAAACTTGACAGCGAAACAAAAATTCTTGTAAATCCTTCAGGAAGATTTGTTGTAGGTGGTCCTCAGGGCGATGCAGGTTTAACAGGCCGTAAAATTATTGTTGATACTTACGGCGGTTATTCACGTCATGGCGGCGGTGCTTTCTCTGGAAAAGACCCTACAAAAGTTGACAGATCTGCTGCGTATGCTTCAAGATGGGTTGCTAAAAACATTGTTGCTGCCGGTTTGGCTGAAAAATGCGAAATCGAACTTGCTTATGCAATCGGTGTAGCTGAACCTGTTTCAATCATGGTTGATACTTTCGGTACAGGTAAAATTTCTGATGATGAAATCTCTGAATTGGTATTCAAAAACTTTGATTTAAGACCTGCCGCAATTATCAAGCAATTTGATTTGCGCGGTTTGCCTGCTAAAAACGGCGGTAAGTTCTATCAATTATTAGCAGCTTACGGTCATATGGGCAGAACCGATATTGATGTACCTTGGGAAAGAACTGAAAAAGCGGAAGCTTTGAAATCTCAGGCTTGCGGTTTGTGTTCTTGTGCTAAGTAGTAACTACACAATATGATTTAAAAAGGAGAGTTAAACAACTCTCCTTTTTTATTCTTCTTCAAAATTAAATTCAACTTTTGTTTTCTGTTTTTTTATCAAATATGCGCTTATAATTGCAGTAAGCGGCACACAAAGAAGTATTGCTATACTTCCTATAACAGCAGATGAAATTTCTGTTGCTACCTGATTTAAGTTAAAAAACTTTTGCAAATCAATATTGTTTGATAACAGCACCAGCGGTAGAGCTGAACCTAAATATACTAATATAAGCGTATTTGACATTGTGCCTATAACGTCTTTTCCTATATTCATACCGGAAGTAAATAACTGTTTCACTGAAAGAGTTCGGTCTGTTTCATAAATTTCGTTAATGGCGCTTGCTATTGACACTCCTGTATCCATAAGCGCACCGAGCGCAGCTATAATCATTGAAGCTGATAATAGTCCGGGAAAGTTTAAATCAGGGTGTGCTGAATATAAAAACATGCTTTCTTCTCCCGCAAAACCTGTCAAATGTGCGAAATATATGGTTAAAAGAGAAAGTCCGCCTGCAAAAACAAGGCTTAGGGATGTTCCTATGATTGCAGAAGAACTTTTTGAATTAAGACCTCCCACAAGATAAATTGTTATTATTGTAGATAAAATGCCGGCAAGTACCGCTGATGCTATAGGACAAAACCCATTTAGTATCATAGGCATAAGCATAAAAAATATTAACGCAACTGTGGCAATTATAGATACAAGACTGTAAATTCCCTTTTTTCTGCCTATAAGCAGCAACAAGGCTATAAATACAGCTGAAACCCCTAATAGTGCATTATCTCTTTTAATATCTGCAATGAAAAAATCTACATCATCAGCTGAAGTTATTTCTTCAGTTTTGGCTTCAGCGTGCAAAATAACTTTGTCCCCGCGTTTAAGGTTGATGTCATATGCCGGATTGCCTGTCAGCATATTATCAACAAGTCTTTCAGTGCCTTTGAACTCACCTGAAAGAACCTTTATTAAGACAACTTGTTTTACGCTGTTATCACCCTGCTGTAATCCCTGAACGTCTTCATACCTGATGTTTTCGACAATTCCCGTAACAGATGGTAATTCTGAGTTTTCATCAGCAAACACAGGGGAGATTAACCCCATTAACATAATAAGTAAAATAAATAATTTTTTCATAACAAATCCCTCACATTAACTTTATCACAAAATTTATGTGTTTGAAAAAGTTTTTAAAATAGTTTATAATAAAAATGGTGAAAGAAATCACCTTTCGGTATCAGAAAACTATTCTTAAACGCGCAAGCTCCCATTTCAGGGCAAGCGTATTAAGGAAAGGCAAATCTGAATAGTGTCGAGTCTGATGCACCGCTATTGAGACAAAAAAAATTTTATTTACTGTAAAACAAGAGAAAAGCAAGGTCAAAGAAACACAAATAATAAAATAATCAAAAATATTTCTTTTCGAGACGATAGCGTGAACGTAGTGAGAGTGTGTCCGAGAAAATAAATATTTTTGATTAATAAATAAAGAAAAGAAAAACATAAACCAAAGAAAGGAGACTAAATTATGGAAAACGCAGTAAAGACAAGAGTTTCCGGGGGGGGGGCAAGGTAATTT
>OJRI01000898.1_pt1 | contig 18431 bp, 16 predicted proteins | sample 1599151 | NCBI WGS metagenome assembly OJRI01 (sample SAMN03922457, study PRJEB24848) | human gut metagenome | isolation source: stool sample | host: Homo sapiens | place: Germany | collected 2009-11
TCGCCAAGGCAATCAAGGCGTCCATTTCATCTCTTGCTGCCGCCTTTTCATACCAGCTTATGGCTGAGTTGATATCTTTTTCAACACCGTCACCATAGTGGTATATTCGGGCTAAATCTTTCATTGCGTAGACGTGACCTCTGTTTGCAGCCTTTGTGAAAAGTTCTACAGCCTTGTTGATGTCTTTCTCTACTCCTCTTCCGTCTTTATATAATGTGCCAAGGTTCCATAAGCCATAATATTCACCTGCATCTGCGGCTTTCCGGAACCATTGGGCTTTTTCTTTTGGATCAGATAATTCGCAGGCGTAGTTGTTCATTGCTACGCTATTACCTTCGTTGCATAGCTCCAAATATAGCTCCTTGGCTCTTTCATGGTTTCCAAGATCGGACAATGAATACGCAGTCTGAAATCGAGTTTTTTTGCTTCCTTGTTTGATGGCTTCTTCACCCCATTTTGCACATAGTGCATAATCCTGTGGAATAGGTCCGTTTCCTCGGAAATACTTTTCGCATAACGTTTCCTGTGCTTCCAGAATCCCTTCCTCTGCTGCGCGCTGGTATAAAGGGAAAGCGAGGCCGATATTTTCAGGTGTGCCTCTTCCGTTCATATAGCATTGGGCTAAACACCAATAGGCTTCATCAAAGCCTTTATCATACGCTTTTTTTAAGAATTTGAATGTTTCTTCTCTATCAAATGGCCAACTGCGTTTAAATAAATCGATTCCGTATTTGCCTTCGGCAACATAATAGCCGCTCATGGCAGCAGTCTTTAACCAATATTCGGCTTTTGACATGTTTGCAACTTCCTCACACATTTCCGACAGCTCATATTGAGCGATAGGAACGTTCAGTTCTGCGGCTTTTTTCAAGTTCTCAAAGGCTGCATTCTTGTCTTCGTCATACCGGTATCCGATGCGCTGGCAATGTCCTTTGATATAGTATGCCAACGGTAGGTTGTTTGATATTCCTTCCTCTATCTTGTCGACAAGCACGTTTTCCCACCGTTTGCCATAATGGTACGAATTGTCAGGTGCTTTGTGAAGTTCCACGAGAGTATAGATGCTGAAGAGGTCTCCCTCTTTTGCGGCATTTGTCAGTTGGTGGATAGCGGAATTGAAGTTTTCGTGGACTAACCAACCCTTGAGATACATGATTCCTAATAACCCTTTTGCAAATGCAATACCCTTGTCGTCGGCATACACGAGACATTTATGGGCAAGATGCAAGTCGCGTTCTGTTCCGAAGTAGCCGAACAGATAATTCTCACCTTTTACGGCCACTTCTTCGGGAGAAGCACCGTCTGTAAGCATCATGATCTCGGCGGTGTCAAGTTTCTTTTGGTCAAGCAATTCAGGTGCGACTTCTTTGAGCTTCGTATACCAATTGTAAGCCTCGGACCATTGTTTGGCTTGTTCATACATGGAAGCCATTGCCTTCACGAAACGGGGATTGCCGTTTTCCGCTCCTTGCTGAATCCACTCTTTTTGTTGAGTAAGGTCTTTCGGTAAGCTGTACCCGCCGATTTGGAATGCATCGGAGAGTTTGATTATCATATCCTCGTTTCCATCCTGCGCCTGCTGTGCTATGAATGGGACGGCAATCAGATTGTCAATTTCCGGCACTTGTTCGGTAATCTTTATAATCTGGTCGACGCAATGGTCATTGCCCACTTGCGAGGCATAGCCGGAGTATATCTCCAATGCCGCTTCAATATCCTGGGTGCAACCATATCCTTCCATAAGGTCATCAGCAACCTGAATGCACGCCGGTTTGTAGCCTTGGCGGGCCGCCATCAGTTCCCATTGGTGAGCTATCCTGTCGTCTTGCGGCACAAATTTTCCTTTGCGATAAAACTCGGCCACTTTGCGCTGGGCAAAGGGACAGCGTTTTGCCGCATTGTAGTTGCTGCATTGGTTGCATTCTTCACAACCGTGGTCGGTTTCTTCTACACATTGGAAAAATGCATCTTTCTCTACCAGCGTTTCTATGCAGTTGGTGATAAAGTCGTGCTTGTCGCGGCAGAAATTGGTCTTTGCTTCGCTTTTGGAGTTAGTGTCCAATGCAAATTCCTTTAATCTGAGTTTCACCCTGCATGTAAAGTGGGTGGCAAAAATCGAATCATCGGAATTGTTCAAGATACACGCATAGTAAGCTGTTCTGGTTTTGTTTACGAAGTTTACAAACGTCTCGCCGTTTCCCGTTTCTTGATCGAAAAGAGTGTCGGATATTCCCGCTGAATATCCTGTATGGAATACCAGTGTATTCGTAATTTTAAGTTCTCGTGGATCAATGTCCTGCCAACGCTTATTGACGATCGTTATATCTGCCAAAGGGAAATGTTTAGAAAGTATCTCCTTGTTGCGCAGTGTTTCTCTCGATCTCTTTCCGAGAAGTAGTATTCGGTTTATTGCTATAGGGTCAATGTCATGGCCGTTGAAATATCGGGCAATATCCAAACTGCCAGTGACGTCCTTCCCGTCATATTCTATTATGGCGATATTACCTATAAGAGGAAGCAAACGCGTCAACTCGCTTTGTGAAGTAATGGCTGTGATAATATCGGATTGGATTCCCTTGATCAAATACTCGGGTATAACTATTTCATCGCTAATACTGGATTGTCTTATGTTGTTCATAGTCTTGGGAAGAATTGAGTTGTAAATTTCTGTCTCACCGTCAAGGCTTGCTGCCCGTCCTTTTGATGAGTTTTTCAAGAATGGCTTTTTCGTCGGTGATGATTCTGATTTCCACGCGTCTGGACTTGTTGTAGTCAATCGTGTTATTGGTTCCGTATATCTCGTTGCCGTTGGAGTCAAGCGCCCGGTTAAATGAGTAACCGTTCGCGGTCAGGAGATGTCGGAGAAGTTCCTTGTCGGCGTCAGGATAATTCTTGGCGTCTATTATGTCAAGGATATAGAAGAGGACATTACGGGCGCGTTCCTGTGACAAAATAAGGTTTGCCCTGTAAGGGTCCGGGTCCACACTGGGAAATCCGACGGCATCGGTATGCCCTTCAATGCGGATTTCTTTCAGTTTTCCTTTGAGTGTATCGTTGAGATTGACAAGGACGTCCAGATATTTAGGTATAATGGTGTCGAGGGTCAGTTCAAAAGATTTGGGAAGCGTTCGTTGTCCTGAAGAAAATTGAGTGGTGGCTTTGAGAAATCTCAGGGATAAATCCGGATTAACCGATACTGTGCCGTTTGCTATCTCGTGGTCGGTGAATTTATCTTTAAGGTTATTGTAAATTTTCTCTTTGGTGTCTTTGTAATCGGAAATATCATCTTGCACCCGTGCCATATAGGCAATCGCTATGAACAAGAATATTACCATTAGCCCGGTCATCAGGTCGGAGACGGACAACCATACATTCGTTTTTGCCATTTGAGTGCCGGTTTATTTTAGAAAGGAAGATCGTTGTCATCCGACTCATCTGCCGCCGATTCGTCAGGCTCAACGCTTTCTTTAATCTCAGATGTCGATGTCTCTATCTTATTGATTGCCTTTTTGATTTCGTCGGTATTGTTATCCATCGTCGCAATTGAGGATGTGGCAGTTACCGCTACGGCACACAGACGTGAAACCTCATTTGTGGTGCTGTTGACGGCAGTTCCGATTTGGTCAAGGCTCTCGGTAAATGACTTATTCTTCTCTTTCAGGTCCTCCATATGTGCCTTTATCTCTTCTACATCGTCGGCCAATTGTCTTACTTGGTCATTGACAAGAGTGGAAAGATTATCCTCGATTTCTTTGAGTGAGCCGGCTATCGTGTCTTTTGCCACAGTCCCGAAATCGTCTTTCAATAGTCTTAGTTGGGAGTATATTCTTTGTAGGGTAGGCATATTGGAGTCAAGATTATTTATTGCATTCACGATTAAATTGGCGGATTTTTCAATCTCTGATTGCTGTTCTTCGGGTTGATTCAATATGTCCAATTTATGATTCACCCGACGAGTCAATATGAGTGAACCGAGCATTCCGAGCAATGAGGTGAAGAAAGCAGTTTTCAGACCGTCAAGCAGTAGCGGTATACTGTTGTTGAGGTCGTTGGGTTCGAATGCAAGTAGCCCCATGGTGATGCCAATGAAGGTGCCGAATACACCTAAAGTTGACACAAAAGAGGGAAGTTGTTCTACCCACTTCTTTCGGGAAGGGAGATTGTCTTGGTCGGTGGTGGAGATATATTTCCATGCCAGAAAAAATGCTACTGCAATTATCAGACACGCTATTATGGTAATGATGTTTAAGGAGTCCATGTTTTTCGTTTATGGGGATGATGATGGTTGTAGTTGGTTGGCCTTTATGAGTATTTCATGGCCGGTACATTGCCTTCCAGCAAGTCATTTTGATGATAGGAATGTACGACCGTTTACGGGTCGTTGTCTTGCCAATGGGCGGTGAGGGGATTATCGGGTTTCATGAAGGCGGGTTATAAATGTTTTGGTTGAACTTGTTTAAGTGTCTGCAAAGTTACATAATCCTCGGGAATCGACCAAGAATTATAGCATAAATTTTATTCTTAGATGTTGACGCGCGTCCGGCAAGTTAGGCGTAACTTCTTATAAACTAAAGGTTTCGGAATAGTGAAGTTTTTGCGGTCGAATTTTTCGACTGCAAAAAAGAGTGGTTAGCGTTTCCGAGTGAGTAGGGGTGTGGAAATAGGAGGAGCCGCCTGTTGGTGCGGCTCCGGGTTATTATGGGGATGGGTATTTCGGGATTGAATCGTCAGGATTTTTTGGCGCGGGGGCGGCGGGGCTTGGCGGGGGCTTCGTCCTGCGCTTTCATTATGGCGCGGACTTCGTCGGCAGTCAGCGACTTGGGGTCGGTGCCTTTGGGGATTTTGTAGTTGACGGCTTTCTTGGCGCCTTCGGGCTTGTAGGCAATGTAGGGGCCGTAACGGCCGTTCAGCACTTCGGCTTCCGGGAAGTCCTCGAAGGTCTTGATGTGTTTCTGGCTCTCCTGTAGCTGTTTGGCTTCGATGAGCTGGCGTGCCTGGTCGAGGGTGATGGTCTGCGGCGCCATGTCCTTGGGGATGGAGACGAAGAGGGAGCCGTATTTCACGTATGGGCCGAAGCGGCCGATGGCGGCGGTGACGGGTTTGCCGTCGAGTTCGCCGACGGTGCGCGGCAGCTCGAAGAGTTTGAGCGCTTGTTCGAGCGTCAGCGTGCGCATACTCTGGCCCGGCAGCAGCGAGGCGAAGGCTGGTTTCTCGCTGTCGGTGGCTTCGCCTATCTGCACCACGGGCCCGAAGCGGCCGATTTTTACAGACACCGGTTTGCCGCTCTTGGGGTCGGTGCCGAGCACGCGTTCACCCACTTTGTGGTCGGAGCGGGTGGCGTTTACTTCGGCGATAAGGGGATGGAAGTCGCCGTAGAAGTCTTTTATCTCCTTTTGCCAGCCGAGTTTTCCTTCCGATATTTCGTCGAATTTCTCCTCCACGCGGGCGGTAAAGTTGTAGTCGAGGATGTCGGGGAATTTTTCGGTCAGGAAGTCGTTGACCACCATGCCTACGTCGGTGGGGACGAGTCGTCCCTTGTCGCTGCCGGCTTTTTCGGTGAGGGTGGTGGTGACGATGTCCTGCCCGGGCGAGAGCACGAGCTGCGAATATAGGCGTTGCTCACCCTCGTTTTCGCCGCGTTTCACGTAGTCGCGGCTCTGTATGGTTGAGATTGTGGGAGCGTATGTGGAGGGTCGGCCGATGCCGAGTTCTTCCATTTTCTTGACGAGCGAAGCCTCGGTGTATCGTGCGGGGGCGAGGGTTCGCCGTTCGGTGGCGGTTATCTGCACGAAGTCGAGCATATCCCCTTCGTGGAGGGCCGGCAGACGTGTGGAGTCGGCCGAATCGGCGGAGGCGTAGACTTTCAGGAAGCCGTCAAAGACGGGCACTTCGCCCGAGGCCTCGAAGTATTCTCCGGTGAGCGGGGCGTGGAGTTGGCCGGGCTCAATGTCGATGTGAACGGAAGTCTTTTCGATTTCGGCGTCTGCCATCTGGCAGGCCAGCGTGCGGCGGCGTATCAGCTCGTAGAGGCGTTTCTCCTGCGCGGTACCTTCGATGGTGGCGTGGCTTATGTAGGTGGGGCGTATGGCCTCGTGTGCCTCCTGTGCGCCTTTCGACTTGGTGTGCCACTGGCGGGTATGGAGATATTGCTTGCCGAAGTCGGCCGAGATGGTGTCGGCTATATCTTTCAGGGCGAGGTTGGAGAGGTTCAGCGAGTCGGTACGCATGTAAGTGATGTGTCCCTTCTCGTAAAGTTCCTGCGCCACCATCATGGTCTGGCTGACGGACATCCCGAGCCGGCGGGAGGCTTCCTGCTGCAGTGTGGAGGTAGTGAAGGGGGGCATGGGGGAGCGTTTCACCGGCTTTGTCTCCACCTTGGAAACGCGGAACGTGGCGCCGCTGCACTGCTCCATGAAGCGGCGGGCGGTTTCGGCGTCGGGGAGGCGCTTGTTGAGTTCGGCCTTCACGCGGTCCTTGGCGCCTTGGCCTGCGAAGACAGCCGCAAGGCGGTAATATTGTTCGCTTTGGAAGGCGGCGATTTCCTTTTCGCGTTCGCAGATGAGGCGCACGGCCACCGACTGCACGCGTCCTGCCGAAAGTGCGGGCTTGATTTTTCGCCAGAGTACGGGGCTGAGCTCGAAGCCCACCATACGGTCGAGCACGCGGCGCGCCTGCTGGGCGTTGACACGGTCGATGTCTATGCCTCGGGGATTGGCTATTGCTGCCAGGATGGCGGGTTTCGTGATTTCGTGGAAGACGATGCGGCGTGTGTTTTCAGGTTTGAGACCCAGCACCTCGTACAGGTGCCAGGCTATGGCTTCTCCCTCGCGGTCTTCATCGGAAGCGAGCCATACCATGTCGGCCTGCGACGCCTCTTTCTTCAGACGGCGCACCAGCTCCTTCTTGTCTTCCGGAATCTCGTAGACCGGGGTGAAATCGTTATCGACATCAATGCTGAAGTCTTTCTTCCGCAGGTCGCGGATGTGGCCGTACGATGAGGTCACCGTATAGTCTTTGCCAAGAAACTTCTCGATGGTTTTTGCTTTCGCGGGCGACTCTACAATTACTAAATTTTTCATTTCCAAACTCCTGCGGCTGGCCCTGTGTGGGACCCGCGGCTGCCGGAGCAAATTTTTTTAGTTAATACTGTTATTTCAGACGAAATGCGTATGCACCGTGGCATACCTGCTCTACAACTTGACGCTTACGGGAGGTGAAAAGTTCACGGTCCGGGGGCGCAATATAAAGAGGTACGGGTGTGAAATTCGGCGCAAAGTTAGTAACTTTTTCAGATTCCGCAAAAATTTTTTTCAGACTGAGACTTCCCCCTTGATTGCGGGCCATGGGTCGTAGCCCTCCAGGCGGAAGTCTTCGTAGCGGAACGAGAAGATGTCCTTCACGTCCGGGTTGATAATCATCTTGGGGAGTGGGCGCGGTTCGCGGGTGAGCTGGAGCTGGACCTGGTCCAGGTGGTTGGTGTAGATGTGCAGGTCGCCGAAGGTGTGGATGAACTCGCCGGGTTCGAGGCCGGTCACCTGCGCCATCATCATGGTCAGCAGCGCGTATGAGGCTATGTTGAAGGGGACGCCGAGGAAGGAGTCGGCGCTGCGCTGGTAGAGTTGCAGCGAGAGACGCCCGTCGTTGACGTAGAACTGGAAGAAGGCATGGCAGGGGGGCAGGTTCATCTTGTCGAGTTCGCCGGCGTTCCAGGCGCTCACAATTATGCGGCGCGAGTCGGGGTTGTGGCGGATGTCGTGGACGGCCTGCGCTATCTGGTCCACGTGTCCGCCGTCGGTCGTGGGCCATGAGCGCCACTGGTAGCCGTAGATGTGGCCGAGGTCGCCGTCGGGGCCGGCCCATTCGTTCCAGATGCGCACGCCCCTCTCCTGGAGGTATCGCACGTTGGTGTCGCCGCGCAGGAACCACAGCAGTTCGTGGATGATGCTCTTCAGGTGCACCTTCTTGGTGGTGACCAGCGGAAACCCTTCGCCCAGGTCGAAGCGTGTTTGGTATCCGAAGGTGGAGATGGTTCCGGTTCCGGTGCGGTCGTTCTTGCGGTGGCCGTTTTCGAGGATATGTCTCAGCAGGTCGAGGTATTGTTTCATTATCGTGTGGATGCTTTTTGAAATGTCAGCGCCCGGCACGCCCTACGCGGCGCGAGAGCGGCGTGGCCGGACGGTTGCGGTTGGATTGGTATCTTATGGCGTCGTTGGGGCATGCCGCCACGCAGTCGAAGCAAAGCACGCAGCGCGAGTTGTCCACATATCGGCTCAGCACCTTGATGCAGCCGGCGCGGCATGTCTCCTCGCATTTGCCGCAGTTTACGCACAGGTCGGGATCTATCTCTATGTGCATCAGCTGGTAATTGTCCGGCAGCCCGAGTACCGTGCCGACGGGGCACACTGTGTTGCAGAAATCGCGGTCGGCGAACCATGCCCAGACGGCTATCGCGACGAGCGACACGATGCCGGCGGCCACTCCCGTGGCGGTCCCTGTTCCGAGCCGTATCCATGTGGCCTGCGTGGCGTCGGCGTTCACGGCCGAGGCTATGTTAAGAAACATGTTCCACGGTTCCAGCAGGTAGGGCACCGCCAGGAAGCCGGAAATCAGGCACACTATATATATTATGAGCAGGTGGTAGCGCACGTTGCGGTGCGGGCGGTAGCGGCGCGGGCGGCGGCGTGGCGAAATTTTGCGGCGCAGGAAAATCACGCCGTCCTGAATTGCGCCCACGGGGCAGAAGGCGGCGCAATATGCACGGCCGAGCAGGAAGGTAGCCGCCAGCCAGAAGAGGATGGCGCCTATCGAAACGGCAATCATCGAAGGCACTATCTGCGTGTAGGACATCAGCGCGGCGGCGGGGTGCGCCGGCTTCGGGAAGCAGGCGTAGGCTATGGCCGCGGCAAGGAAGAGCAGCGTCAGGATGATTCTTATGGTCCGCAGTTTTTTCATCGGCGTGTGGCTCCGCGGGGCGAATGTACGCCGCGCCGAGACTTGTTTTCCTGTTTTTCTACTGTCTGCAAAATTAACGAACCTCAGCGGAATATGCAACTTTTCGGGGTTGAAAAATAAAAGTTCCGGCGTGGCGGGGGCTTTACGGTCTGACTGGGTCTCGGGGAGGTCGAAAAATCTTGTAATTTTTTTGGAGTTTAAATTGATGATTACCAATTGGTTGTAAGGAGAAAGTAAATTTTTTTGAAATTTTTCGGCGAAAAAATTTGGTGGGACCGGAAAAAGGTTGTAACTTTGCACTCGCAAACGGGAAGCAACGAGGTTGCAAACCAAGAAACCTCCCGGATGTAGACCCAGAAAGGTGCGGTAGTTCAGCCTGGTTAGAATACATGCCTGTCACGCATGGGGTCGCGGGTTCGAGTCCCGTCCGCACCGCCGAGGAGAGAGGAAAGAGCAATATGGTAAACTTCGGTTTCCTATTGCTCTTTTTTCGATTTATAAGCCTCCCGGCCTATGAGGCCATATATAACCCTTGTGATTATGAAAATTGTGATTATCAACGGCCCCAACCTCAAACTTACGGGACGCCGGAAACCGGAAATCTACGGTACCCGCTCCCTCGAAGAGGTAGCGTCGATGATTTCCGAAGAGGTGGAAGTGGAAAATCTCGTGGAGATTTGCACTAACTTCGAGGGGGACATCATCGAGGCCATCCACAAGCACGGCTTCGACCCGGAGACCGACGGCATCATCATAAACCCCGGCGCTCTGGCTCATTACAGCTACGCAATAGCCGATGCCATAGAGGCCGTCCCCGCGCCGGTGGTGGAGGTGCACATTTCCAATATCGCCGCCCGCGAGCAGTTCCGCCGCACATCGGTCACCGCCGCGCAGTGTGTCGGCGTGATTTCCGGACTCGGCCTTTACGGCTACGTGGCGGCCGCTAAATTCATAGCACAACTGTGAGTGACCGCAACGACATAGAGCTGGAAAAAGAGCCGATGACCGAAGCGCTGGCGCGCTATGTGGAAGAGCACAGCGACCCGGAGCCGGAAGAACTCCACCGTCTGGGCCGCGAGGCTTGGCTGCATCTGCTCAATCCGCAGATGACGTCGGGCCACGTGCAGGGACGCCTACTGAAGATGCTGGTGCGCATGGCGAGGCCGCGCCGCGTGCTGGAACTCGGCACTTACGCCGCCTATTCCACCCTCGCCATGGCCGAAGGGCTCGACGACGGCGCCGAACTCCACACCATTGAAATCTCCGATGAGCTGGAAGACTTCATCCGCCGCCAGCTCAGCCTCTCTCCCCACGGCCATAAAGTGACGCCGCACTTCGGCGATGCCGCGGAAGTGCTTCCGCGACTCGGGTACGAGCCGTTCGACTTTGTCTTTATCGACGCCGACAAGCGCCAGTATGACGAATACTACCGGATGGTGTTGCCTATGGTGCGTCCCGGAGGCTTTATAGTGGCAGACAACACCTTGTGGTACGGCCATGTGGCCGACCCTGCGCGACGCGATGCGCAGACCGCCGGTGTGCGCCGTTTCAACGACCTTGTGGCCGCCGATTCCTCAGTGGAGAAAGTGATGCTCCCGCTGCGCGACGGCCTCACCCTCATTTATAAGAAAACTTAACCGCCTCCCGCGTGTTTTTATCTTAGATACATTATAAAAACAAAAAGACATGGAAGGAAAAAGACAAGCTAAAATAGCCCGCTATATTCAGAAAGAACTCAGTGAAATATTCCGCAAACAGACAGCCAAGCTCGGCGGTGTGCTCGTCACGGTCAGCGCCGTGCGCGTGACTCCCGACCTCAGTATCGCCAAGGCGTACCTGAGCATCTTCCCGCCCGAAAAGGCCGCCGAGATACTCGAGAACGTGCGCCGCCAGTCCAAGACGGTGCGCTACGACCTGGCGCAGGCCGTGCGCCAGACGCTGCGCAAATGCCCGGACCTTCAGTTCTATCCCGACGACTCGCTGGACTATATCGACAACATAGACCGGCTGCTGGCCGCCGACAAGAGCGCGCATCCTGCCGCACCCGATGGGGATGCCCCCGAAGCTGAATGATGAAAACGCCACTTTCGGCCGTCATAGCGCGGAGATACCTCTTCGCTCCCAAATCGCACAGCGCCGTCACGGCTATCTCGGTAACCGCAACCGTAGGTATAGCCGTGGCGACGGCTGCAATCGTGTGTGTGCTCTCGGTGTTCAACGGCTTCAAGTCGTTGCTCACCGAAAAACTCGACACCCTGGCTCCCGATGTCATCATCACTCCGGCTGCAGGGAAGACCTTCGCCGACACCGACTCATTGCTTGAGGTGGTGCGCGGTGTGAAAGGTGTGGCCATCGCCACGCCGACGGTCGCCGACAACGCGCTGCTCATCTGCGACGGCCGTGAAATGCCCGTGCTGCTGAAAGGTGTGGTCCCTGAGGATTACCGCCGCATCACCGCCATCGACACCATCACGCTCGAAGGGGGCCGCTTCGCCACGCGCGAGAAAGACACCGCCCCGAAGGTGGTCTACGACTCCGACATAGGCGACTATGTAGAGCTTCCCGCCGCCCCCAAATATCTGGCAGACATAGCCATAGGCGTCTCCACGCGCCTTTATGCCTCGCCGCAGAACCCGGAGATGATTGTCTTCGCGCCACGCCGCCGAGGACACGTCAACACCGCGAACCCGTCGACCTCGTTCGTGCAGGATTCGCTGAAAGTGGCCGGCGTCTTCCAGGCCTTGCAGAACGACTATGACGACAATTATGTAATCACCGACATAGAGCTGGCGCGCGACATCTTCCAGTACACCTCCGAGTGTACCGCCGTAGAGGTCAAGGGTGACGGCACCGTGCCGCTGGCCGCGCTGGCTGCCTCGTTGCAGCAGAAACTCGGCGACGGCAACGCCCTGGTGCGCGACCGTTTCCGCCAGCAGGCGCTTAATTTCCGCATGATTTCCATTGAAAAGTGGGTGTCGTTCCTCCTCCTTGCCTTCATTCTGGTGGTGGCCTCCTTCAACATCATCTCGTCGCTTTCGATGCTCATCCTCGATAAACAGGGCTCGCTCGGGACGCTCCATGCCCTCGGTTTGTCGAAACGGCGGATAGGCGCCATCTTCGCCTGGCAGAGTTTCTACGTCACCCTCATCGGAGCTACGGGCGGCGTGCTGCTCGGCGTGGCGCTCTGCCTGCTGCAACAGCACTTCGGACTGATAAAACTGGCCGGCGACCCCTCGACGCTCGTCGTGAAATCCTATCCCGTGAAGGTAATATTCACCGACCTCCTGGCCGTCTACGTGCCCGTGCTGATAATCGGCGCGGCTACGGCTCTCATCTCCTCGCGTTTCGCTCGCTCGCGCGTATCTTCCGCCCGCCTCTGAACCACTGTCGCCCCCTTTCCGTTTTTATAGCAGAAAACTATAAAAACGCACTGATATGTTGGAAGAATTGAAACAGAAAGTCGAGGAGTTCATGAACAGCGGCAAGGTACAATCCGCCATAAACACGGCTAAGGAAAAAGCGGAAGAGCTGAAAAACAATGAGAAGGTCCAGGCTGCCGTGAACAAGGTTAAGGAGAAAGCCGACGAGATAAAAAACAACGAGAAAGTCCAATCCGCCATGGCCAAAGCCAAGGAACGATGGAACATAGAGAAAGACAACCTCTACGTGCAGAAAGCGGAGGCCAAGTTGCGGATGGACGAAGCCAAAGGGAAAGCCGAAGACTACATCCGCGAGAAGACCGACGGCAAAGGCATCCTCGGCTTCGGCAAAACCTCATCGAATTCAATGGAATAACCCGCACCGAAATCGCCTCGTCGAATAGTAGGATGTATCATGGTATGTTTGTTAAAACATTGGTAATCAAAGATTTGGGCGAAATCAAGTAAATATATTTCGTCAGCGCCTCCGCCAAGGAGGCGGATTTATCGTAACCCCACACGCCGCCGGGCGTGTGGGGTTCATAGCGCAGAAGTATACAGGCCTCCGGAAAGGAGGCCGATTTCCGCGCAGATAGCAAACCGCGCAGCCAAGTGGGGCGAAGGCCCGCTCTTAATTTGGCATCGGCCCGATTGACGCAGGCCGGGAGGCCTGCGCTTCATATATTTTCGCCCCAGCCGCTGTGTGTGGAGGACTCCGCTCACTAAGCCGCCGTGGCACGTTCTACATTTTGCTCAAACGGTGATTATTGGGCCGGAATTTGTGGATTAAGGAGATTTTGTATAAATTTGCGGCATGAAGACAAGTTTCTATTTCGTACTTTGGATTCTGGTGTATCCGCTGCTGGGCCTTTTCCACTCCCCGGTTATCGACCAGAACGGTTTCCTCATAGCGTTGCTGGCCATCTTCGGTCTGTCATACGTGTTGCGCCGCCCGCTGGCGCCGATGGTGATGTATGCCGTGCAGGAACGCGCCGTCATCCTCTCCGAGCACGTCTACCGGGGTGACAAGACGTGGCTGGTCGGCTACTTCCGCCGCCGTTTTATCGTCTCGCTCATCGGGATGCTCTACTTCTTGGTGGCCTTCATCGCCATCCTGCTCCCGGGATTTCATAACATCGACTGGATAGCGGCCGCCATCTTCGGACTGCTGCTCTTCTCCTACATACGCAACACCAGGACGTGCTCGGCGATGTTCGAAGCCGTGCGCAACGCCGGCGGCGAGGGAGACATCTCCCTGTCGCAGACCGTCTCGCAACTGCTCGGCCCGGGCTATGACTACGGCGCCTATGCCGAAGCGCGCGGCTACCACACGTTCGGTCAACTGCTGCCCGAGCGCCCGAAGCACTACACCGCTTACCTCGTGGCCGGGATAGTCTTCGCCGTGCTGAGCGCGCTGTTCGGCCTCGTGACGGTGGGCATCACGCTGCTCGTGGCCGGACGCGGCCTCTTCTTCCCCGGCGTGGAACTGCTCACCAACGTCTCGGTCAGTATCCTCTACGCCTCGCTGGCATTTTATTACGGCGTCACCGACCTGATAGACTGCATCCGCTCACTCCGTAATCATAACTGATACACTATAAACCAACCTATTATGAAACCTTTATTACGAATGACTTTAGTGGCGGCTGTCGCAATCCTCGCCACCGCGCCGTGGGTTGGAAACGGAGCCCAAGCCTCCACGCGTCAGCAACGCTTCAACTCCTTTATGGCCGGATGCAAGCGAATCCTCGATGCCAATCCCAACGAAGACTACCTGATGACCGATCTCAACGGCAATGGCTTTCCGGAGATGTGGATTTCCTACAATGTGGGTCGCCACGCCGACTACTGCTGGCACGTTTACCACAGCGTTGCCGGGCAGCCCAAGGAAGTATACAGTTGCCCGTTCGGTCCCATCGAGAACTACGGTAGTTTCGTGCTCGTGGGCGACAATGACGGAGACGCGCTGCGCTTGACCTACGACGGCAACCGCATTTTCTCCTCGTGGCTCTACGGCCAGGATGTGGGCTACGACGCCATCTCCACCCGAGACCGCTCCCAGTTCTACTACTTCTACTAATTCCTACTCCCCCCTCACAAAGCGAATCGCGCAGTCCCGGCCGCGCGATTCCTGTCTTTTTTTGACGGGAAGAAGATTTTTAGAAAAATTTTGTCACAAATGGGGGGTGAACCGTCTATGATATATATTGCCCTTATTGCCTTATGAATGTGAATAGATTAATTTATAGAATCATTGCCCTTGAAGTATGATACGATAATCGGGCCGGAAGGAATGGGATGCAGCAAGGGACAACAACAGCGTCTGTTGATAGCACGTGCCGTATATAAAAACCCGCGGTTCCTGTTTCTTGACGAAGCCACAAATTCTCTCGACGCCACAAACGAACGCGAAATTGTGGAAAGCCTTCAGGATTATTTCAAAGGGCGGACGGTAGTGGTAGTTGCCCACAGACTTTCCACTGTATGCAATGCAGACAATATTGTAGTGCTTGACCATGGCCGTATAGTGGAGACCGGCGACCATAAATTATTGTGCGCACGGAAAGGATATTATTATTCCTTGATAAAAAATCAACTCGAATTAGGACAATAAAAGCAGACTGCGATGGATAATTCAATGCCGAAACATTCCCCTAAAATAAAGAAACTTCTGAATGAACATCCGAAAAAGCTACGGATTACCGGAGCAATATTGCTCTGCATCGTCCCGCTTGCCGTTATTGCTGTGTTGAGTATTTCCGAGGATGTCGGGGACAATGGCGATTCGCTGTTGGCCTCGTTGCTGAGGCTTCTTTCCGATTGAGCCGGTGGGCAACTGAAAAGTCCATTATCCGTAAGATCCCGTTTCCCGGTAGCATTTGCAAGAGAGTCGCGGTATATTTTTTGTTGCGTTCCGGCATTCAGGCGGGGTTGGCGAGCCATTGGGAGATGAGGTAGGCGGCGTCTTCGTTGCCCCGCTTTTCGGACTCGCGGAGGTAGCGGTCGGCGAGGTCTATGTCTTTCTCAACGCCTTTGCCCCAGCGGTATTGGTGGCTCAGTTTCAGGTAGGCGTCGCCGATTACGGCTTCCGGCACGTCATCGAAGTCCCCTTCCACCAGTTTGCGGAAGTAGACGGCCGAGAGTCCCTTGTTTTTCCCGGAGAAGAAGCCGGTGCCTTCGTAGGCGTCGGCGGCGAGGCGGTAGATGGCCTGTGGGACACCGGCGTCGGCGGCGCGGCGCAGCCACGAGGCGCCTTCCCCGGTGTTGCCTTCGCGTCTCAGGCATACGGCCAGGAAATATTGGGCGCGGGGATGGCCGGCATCGGCGGCATGGCGGAATGCCTGTTCGGCGTTCTTATAGTCCATGGGGAGGCCTCCGGCGCCCATCATGGAGGCGGCGCCGATGTTGCACCATGCCTCGGGGTCGTTCTGCTCGCGGGCGCGGCGTATTTCCTCCTGCATCTGCTCCGGGGTCACGCGCCCTGCGGCGAAAGCCGGCGTCCCGCACGGGAACGCCAGCAATATCATCGCTGCAGCGAAAATACGGATTATTCTCCCCATAGCAGGCTCATGAGGTCTTGTTGAAGGGTGAGGCCGTCGCGCTCTATGTCTTGCTGTACGCTGCCGGTCACCATGTCCTCCACCTTGTCGGTGCTGAGCGCCATGACTACCCATACCTCGAAGTTCTTGCCGTTCTCGCGGTAAATTTCCTGCACCATGATGGGGCGGATGCTGCGCGAGATGCTCTGCGAGGAGTTGCGCAGATACGACTCGATGGCCTTCTTGGTGCCCCCGTCGAGGGTGCGGTCGGTGGTCACGGCGGTGATGGCCGCGTCGATGACGTCTTCGCTTATCTTGGTCAGTATCTGCTGTTTGGCCGAGAAGATGGCGGCTTCCTTGGCGCTGTTGTAGCTGTCGGTGGTCCAGCGGGCGTCGCCCATTACGTAGAGGGGATATCCTTCGCTGTCCTTCAGTGCGCTGTAAGTCTGGCCCTCGAACACCTGGCGTGCGACGGGCAGGGCCGTCGGGGCGGTTTTCCAACCCTCTTTTTCAAGGGCTTTGGCCGTCTGTCGGCAATCTTTGGGAATCTCTTCGTCCAGGAGGTTGCGTGCTTCGCGGCGTTGCTGTTCGCGAATGCGGCGGCCGTCCCCGTCGGCCGAGGCTGTCGCGGCGTTGCCTGCGAGCAGCAGGGTGGCCAGCACCATGGTGAGGTATCTTTTCAGTTTCATGTTTCCGGTTGTTTTGATTCTGGTGCAAAGTTAAGGCGCAAATGCCGGATTCCCAACAAAAAAAGATGGCTTTTTTGACGAACGGCGGAGTTTTTATGACGAATCAGTCTTCTACCTCGACGATGCGCTTCACCTCGTCGACGCCGTTGATGGCATCGATGTGGCTGATGATGTGCTCCAACTCCTTGTAGGAATGCACCGAAAGGGCTATGTGGCAGGTCACGATGCCGTCGGCCGTCTCGGTGTCGAACGAGTGCATTGAGAGGGATAGGCGGTCGGTGATACAGCTCACCAGGTCTATGAAGAGATGATAGCGGTCTACGGCGCGAACGGAAATTTTGACGGGGTAAAGGGTTTCATCGGGATGGAAGTCCACCGACTTGATGTTGTCGCCGTACTGCGAGGCGAGGCGTATGGCCACAGGGCAGTCGCGCTTGTGCACATTTATCTGGAAATCACCTTTTTCGCTGTATCCGATGACCTCCTCGCCCGGGAGCGGACGGCACACGGGGCAGCGTCGGTAGGGGGACTTGCGTCGGTGGTCGAGGTATTCCCCGATTTCGCGGCGAGCCTTGTAGGTGACGCAATGGTTGAGCCAGTCGGGGTTGGGATGCACGTCGCGGCTGGTGAAAATCTCCACTATGTCGCCGCGGTGGAGCGGTGTCTTTATGGAGGCCAGTTGCGTGTTGATGCGGGCGTAATGGGCGTGGCGCCCCAGGTCGGGGCTTATCTCGTAGGCGAAGTCGATGACGGTGGAGCGCTGCGGGAGCACCACGTCGCGCCCTTTCGGGGAGAAGACCAGGATGTCGTCGTTATAGAAGGATGCCGCCATGCTTTCCATGAAGGTGTTGGCGTCGGGGTGGTTGCGGCGTATGTCGCTGAGCAGCACGCGGAATTTTTCCATCCAGGAATTGAAGTCGGCGCTTGAGCGGTCGGTGAGCAGTATGCCGTACTGCGACTCGCGCATCATCCTTTCGGAGCTGATGTGCACCTCCTGCCAGCGGCCGAAGTCGGCCAGCAGTTTGAGGTGGAAACTCTGGTATCCGTTCTCCTTGGGCGAGTCGATGTAATTGACGATTCCGCCGGGCTTTTCGCGGAAACGGTCGGTGAGCAGGGAATAGATTTTCAGGGTCATCTCCTTCTCGGTCATGCCCTCGGGAGCGTCGAACACCACTTCGGTGAAGTGGCGGTATTTCAGATGGTTGAAGTCGTCGCCGCTCTTGAGCATCTTGCGCCACAGCGAGTATGGGCGCCGGTAGTCGGTGAAGACGCGGGCCACTATGCCGTGGCTGCGGAGCTGGTCGTGGATCTGTTCGCGGAAGCGTGCCAGACGCCCGCTCTGGAACTGGCGGTCGGCCTCAATCTGCTCCGTCAGCTCGGCATACTCGTGGGGGCAGCGGTAGCGCAGTGAGAGGTTCTCGAGTTCCGATTTTATGTTGTAGAGGCCGAGGCGCGTGGCCAGCGGGGCGTAGAAATAGTCGGTTTCGCCGGCTATTTTCATCTGCTTCTCGGCCGGCATGGAGGCCAGTGTGCGCATGTTGTGGAGGCGGTCCGAGAGTTTCACCAGGATGGCGCGGATGTCGTGGCCCATGGCGTCGAGCATCTGTTTGAAGTTGTCGAGCTGCTTCGACATCTCGTAGTGCTCCTTCTTCTGCTTGGTGACGGCGCCGACAAGGAACGCCACATCCGGACCGAACGTGCGGCTTATCTCCTCCACCGAGTGCGGGGTGTCCTCCACCACGTCGTGCAGGAAAGCGGCGATAACGGAGTTAACGTCGAGGTGCAGCTCCTGTCTCTTATACACATCTGACGCTGCCGACGATATGCAGTGT
>OJRI01000919.1_pt1 | contig 18046 bp, 15 predicted proteins | sample 1599151 | NCBI WGS metagenome assembly OJRI01 (sample SAMN03922457, study PRJEB24848) | human gut metagenome | isolation source: stool sample | host: Homo sapiens | place: Germany | collected 2009-11
CAGCTGAGCTAAACGCCCGTACACTTCCGTTTCAAAAGCGATGCAAAGGTACGGCTTTTTTTGAAACCTCCAAACATTTCTAATAATATTTTTCAAGAAAGTTTTTATCCGGCAAACGAATCTACTGATTATCAGCAAATAATAAAGGAGATTTTTTTTCATGCAATTTTTCCCGACGGTTACGCTTGTTTCCGAATTATACGTGCCGGATTCCCGACTGCAACACAATCATCGGGGATATCTTTTGTGACGACACTACCTGCTCCTATCACACAGCGACTGCCAATCGTCACACCGGGACAGATGATAGCTCCACCGCCAATCCAGCAATCTTCACCAATCGTCACCGGATAAGCGTATTCCTTAGAGCCTCTTCTTTCCAGATAATCCATCGGATGATGCGGAGTGTAAATCTGTACACAGGGGCCAATCAACGTATGAGCACCAATCGTAATATATCCACCATCCAGAAATGTACAATTGGCATTGACAAAAACGTGCTCGCCCAGTTTGATTCCATCTCCATGATCGCAATGGAAAGGCGGACAGATAATCGATGTCTCAGGTATCCCGGGCACCAATTCTTCCAATAGCTTTCTGTATCCGTCTTCGTATGTACTCATTCCTCCCATACGAGCCAGCAGTGCTTTGGCATGCGCAAAACGTTCTTGTATTTCCGGCACAGCCATATCGGCCAACCGGCTGCTACGCATTTTTTCTACTTCTGTCATACGTTATATTTCTTTACCGTTAGTAAACACAAACTTTTTCTCATCCGAAAGAGACTCATCAAACTCGAATCCTTCCCAAGAGAAATGTTTCAGTTCTTCCGGATTTTCTATTTTATTCTTTAGGACGAAACGTGTCATTTCACCACGCGACATCTTTATATAGATAACAACCGAAGCCCACTTCCCGTTTTTCCACACCTGAAATCCCGGAGTAATGACACGTACTTCTTTTTCTACCCGCTTCCAGTCGAACAGGCTTTTCATCTCATCACTTGCCAAATTGCAGAGTATGCCACCCGCATTCTTTATATCTTCTATGAATATATCCGTCAGACGGGACTGCCAATAAGAGAACATTGTCTGATTCCCCAATTCCGGCAGCACGACATCCCCCTCCAACCGATAAGAACGGATAACATCCAGCGGCCTCAACAAGCCGTAACAAAATGAAGTCAACCGTAGATGTTCCTGTGCATATTCAAATTCTTCTTTGGAGAAATCTTTCGCATTCAAACGCTTGAACACGGTTCCGGTGTAAGCCAACAAGGCCGGAAGTTCCGGAGTGCCTTCTGCATGAAAGACTTGATAACGCTTATAATTCTCCACAGCTATCTTTGCGTTTACACGCAACAGACGTTCCAACTCATCCACCGAGAACTGCGACATCTGCAAAGCTATCTCGGACGCTTCTTTTTGAAAACGCGGAACTGTGTTCAAAGGGGCTTTCACCTTTGAAGTCTCACTCATGGTCTTGGCGCAGGATAGAAGTACTAACATGATGAATCCTATTTTATCTACAACTCCCTCCTTGAACAAGCCAAAGAGGGAGTCCTACTTAGTTTAATATACCATACCGCTCAAGCAGTTTTTATTTATATTCCTGCCAGCTCTTAATCTGAATATCATTCAATTTCAAGTCACAGAATGCTTCGATAAAGGCACTTGCCAGACGAGCGTTTGTAATCAACGGAATGTTATGGTCAATAGCGCCACGACGGATACGGTAACCGTTTGTCAATTCACGTTTGCTATGATTCTTCGGAATGTTGACGATCAAATCAAACTTGTGATCGGCAATCATCTTCATCACGTTGTTTTCCGCACCCGGCTTCTCATCCGGCCAATAAACCGGAGTAGTATCCACACCATGAGCATTCAGGAAGGCTGCAGTTCCGGCAGTAGCGTAGATCTGATATCCCTTAGCGAATAACATACGGCTGGCGTCCAGCAAATCAACCTTTGACTTCATAGCACCGGAAGAGAACATCACTGCTTTTTCAGGAATCTTGAAGCCGGTAGCAATCATTGCATTCAACAATGCTTCAGAGAAATCATCACCGATACATCCCACTTCACCCGTAGAAGACATATCCACACCCAATACCGGGTCAGCCTTGTGCAAACGGGAGAAAGAGAACTGAGATGCTTTTACACCAATCCAATCGATATCGAATGCAGATTTATCCGGACGTGAGTACGGAGCATCCAGCATGATGCGGGTAGCCGTTTCAATGAAGTTACGTTTCAGTACCTTAGAAACAAACGGGAAGCTACGAGAAGCACGCAAGTTACACTCGATTACTTTCACCTCATTGTTACGGGCCAAGAACTGAATATTGAACGGGCCGGAGATATTGAGTTCTTTGGCAATCTGACGGCTGATCTTCTTGATACGGCGTGCTGTTGCAAAATAAATCTTCTGAGCCGGGAACACCAGTGTAGCGTCACCGGAGTGAACACCTGCAAATTCCACATGTTCAGAGATTGCATACTCTACTACTTCACCGTTCTGGGCAACCGCGTCAAACTCAATCTCTTTTGTATTTTCAAGGAATTGAGAAACAACCACCGGATATTCTTTAGAAACTTCGGCAGCCATCTTCAAGAAATTCTCCAGCTCCTCGTCATCATAGCAAACATTCATTGCAGCTCCCGAAAGCACGTAAGAAGGACGAACCAATACCGGATAGCCTACTTTTTCTACGAATCCTTTGACATCCTCAAGGCTCGTCAGCTCTTGCCAAGCCGGCTGGTCGATACCCAGTTGATCAAGCATAGCGGAGAATTTGTTACGATTCTCGGCGCGGTCGATCGAGATTGGAGAAGTACCCAATACAGGAACCGACTGACGGTAAAGTTTCATGGCCAGGTTGTTCGGGATCTGTCCACCTACGGAAACAATCACACCACGAGGCTGTTCAAGATCAATTACGTCAAGCACACGTTCAAAAGAAAGTTCGTCGAAGTACAGACGGTCGCACATATCATAGTCTGTAGAAACTGTTTCCGGGTTGTAGTTAATCATAATTGATTTATAGCCCAGCTTACGAGCGGTCTGAACTGCATTCACCGAACACCAGTCAAACTCAACCGAACTACCGATGCGATAAGCACCCGAGCCCAACACGACTACTGATTTTTCGTTCTTATAATAGTTCACATCATAACCTTCCACTGCATATGTCATATACAGATAGTTGGTCAGTTCCGGATGTTCGGAAGCAACTGTATTGATACGTTTTACAGCCGGAAGGATACCCATAGATTTACGATGAGCACGTACCGCCAAGTTTTCTTTCTCCATATTTCCTGTCGGATTCAGAACAAAACGTGCGATCTGGAAGTCAGAGAAGCCTAAAATCTTTGCTTCACGCATTACATCAGCCGGAATATCTTCTACCTTATTATAAGTAGATAACTTAGCTTTATAATCAACAATATTTTTTAATTTGCCGAGGAACCAAGGATCAATCTTTGTCAGATCATGGATACGTTCGATAGTGTAGCCTTCTTCCATAGCCTGCGCAATGGAGAAGATACGCAAGTCAGTCGGACGTGAAAGTTCCTTATCGAGATCGTCGAAATGGAGTTCGTCATTACCTACGAAACCATGCATACCCTGCCCAATCATACGAAGACCTTTCTGAATGATTTCTTCGAAAGAGCGCCCGATAGACATGATCTCACCTACCGACTTCATGCTCGAACCGATTTCACGAGATACACCGGCAAACTTCGTCAAGTCCCAACGAGGGATCTTACAGATATAATAGTCAAGCTGAGGAGCAACATATGCAGAGTTAGGAGTTCCCATCTCGCCAATCTGGTCGAGCGAGTAACCCAAAGCAATTTTGGCTGCGACAAATGCCAACGGATAACCGGTAGCCTTAGAAGCCAAAGCGGAAGAACGGCTCAAACGAGCGTTTACTTCAATCACACGGTAATCATCCGTATCAGAGTTGAAAGCATACTGAATATTACATTCACCTACGATACCTAAATGGCGGATACATTTTGTAGAAAGCTCCTGCAACATTTTCAGTTCCTTGTCGTCCAGTGAGCAAGTCGGAGCAACAACGATAGACTCACCGGTATGAATGCCCAGAGGGTCGAAGTTTTCCATGCTCGCTACTGTAAAACAGTGGTCATTAGCGTCACGGATTACCTCAAACTCTATTTCTTTCCAGCCCTTCAAAGACTCTTCAACAAGAATTTGTTTAGAGAACGCAAATGAACTTTCAGCCAACTTCAGAAATTCTTCCTCATTAGCGCAAATACCGCTACCAAGGCCTCCCAGCGCATAAGCCGAGCGCACCATAACCGGATAGCCAATCTTACGGGCAGCAGCAATCGCGTCTTCCATACTTTCTACAGCTTGGCTGACAGGAGTTTTCATACTGATTTCATCGAGCTTCTTCACGAACAGATCGCGGTCTTCAGTATACATGATAGCCTCAACAGACGTACCAAGCACTTTTACTCCATATTTATCAAGAATACCCTGTGTATAGAGTTCTGCACCACAGTTCAACGCGGTCTGTCCGCCAAATGCCAACAGAATACCGTCCGGACGTTCCTTCTTGATAATCTCTTCTACGAAATAAGTAGTTACGGGAAGGAAATACACTTTATCGGCAATGCCTTCAGAAGTCTGAATGGTTGCGATGTTCGGGTTTACCAATACTGAGCTGATACCTTCTTCTTTCAAAGCTTTCAGTGCTTGTGAACCAGAGTAGTCGAACTCTCCGGCTTGTCCGATTTTGAGTGCTCCAGAACCCAAAACGAGAACTTTCTTGATTTCCTTTTCCATTTCTTTTGTTGTTATAATAAGTTGTTATTTCTAAGTTCGTCCATAAAAAAAATGCGTTACCCTCAAAAAAGGATTAACGCATTACCAAAGAACTAAAATATCGTTTTTGGAGAAAAAAGAAGAAGCCTGCCGTTTCCGGGTGCAAAACATCCGAATGTAGATAATACTTACTTCTGATTTCCTGTTGATTCATTGTCGGTTCCAAAATTTGTGCAAAGTAACGACATATTTTGCAAATGGCAAAAAGAAACGTCTACTTTTTTACAGTGAAGTGTTCCCATTTTGATACATCTTTCAGTTTTTATCCGTATCTTTGTCGCTAAATAGATATTAATAAGGTAATAACAATGGGAAAAGAAAAAATAATATTGACGGGCGACCGTCCTACCGGCAGACTTCATATCGGCCATTATGTAGGTTCGTTGAAACGCAGAGTGGAGTTACAAGACGCGGGTGATTATAGCAAGATGTTTATCTTCATTGCCGATTCGCAGGCATTGACAGACAATATAGACAATCCGGAGAAAGTACGTCAGAATGTTATTGAGGTTGCCCTCGACTATCTGGCTTGCGGAATCGATCCTTCCAAAGCGACCATCTTTATTCAGTCGCAAATACCGGAACTGTGCGAACTTAGTTTCTATTACATGGACCTTGTAAGTGTATCGCGTCTGCAACGTAATCCGACGGTTAAAGCGGAAATCCAGATGCGTAATTTCGAAGCAAGTATCCCCGTAGGCTTCTTCACTTATCCTATCAGCCAGGCTGCGGATATCACTGCTTTCCGTGCTACGACTGTTCCCGTAGGTGAGGACCAGGAACCAATGCTTGAACAGGCACGCGAGATTGTCCGTCGTTTTAATTATATTTATGGTGAGACATTGGTAGAGCCGGAAATCCTGTTGCCTGACAATGCCGCTTGCCTGCGTTTGCCGGGAACTGACGGTAAGGCAAAAATGAGCAAATCACTTGGGAACTGTATCTACCTTTCGGAAGAGCCGGAGGAAATACAGAAAAAAATCATGAGTATGTACACCGACCCGGGACATCTCCGTGTGCAGGATCCGGGAAAAATCGAAGGCAATACCGTGTTCACATATCTCGATGCTTTCTGCCGTCCGGAACATTTTGAACGTTATTTACCGGATTACCCGAATCTGGCTGAATTGAAAGCTCACTACCAACGCGGCGGATTGGGGGATGTAAAAGTAAAACGCTTCCTGAATTCCATCATGCAGGAGACGCTGGAACCGATTCGCAATCGCCGCAAAGAATTCAGCAAAGATATTCCTGCTGTCTACGAAATGCTCCGAAAAGGATGCGAAGTGGCAAGAGCTACCGCAGCCGAGACATTGGCTGATGTAAAGAAAGCAATGAAGATCAATTACTTCGATGATAAAGAACTGATCGAAGAACAGGTAAAACGCTTCTCTCAGGAATAAGAGATTAATCTGCGTTTTAGCAGACTCTCCTACAACTAAAAAAGTCCGGACTCATTTGCCCGGACTTTTTATTTCTATGAATAAATTCCAAACTATGGTTTCCAAATATACCAATAAATAATGATTGCGTAAATCCTCCGACAAACAGCAGCCATACAAATACCCAAATATAACGATTGCCAGGCATATCCCGTTTATCTACTTTTGCACCGCAAACTATTCAGGATAACGATTGATATGAAAAGAAAGAAAAAAAGTATGTTTAAATGGTATTTGTCGGTATCAAACCTGTTCATAGAAGGGTTGGGACTTTCTTTTTACGGTTCTTACAGTGACGTTGACAATAACAGTACGGATACTGTCCCAAGACGATACAACTGGCAGGGCGAATGGGTGCCAAACGCTTCCACCAGTTCAGGCGAAAGATCGCGCTCACAACTCCATATCAATAACAAAGAATGGAGAACAAATACCAGTCTGAACTATACATTCAATCAGTATCACACTTTATCACTAAATCATGTCTACTCCGGACTGACACGCAAAGTGTCCGATGTAGAAGATCCTGCCAACGAATACAATAAAGTTCCTCAGAGTATTGACAAGCAATACTTGGTCTGGGATGGATGGCCAAATATACACGATGGAATGCTACCTTGTTCGAAAGGTGACAAAGCCTGTGAATGAACTGTCAACTTCGGACTGGCCCCGCCTTACCGGTATGACTGTCAGTGGCAACAAGATTTATATCACATATTACTTGACAGACGAAACAAAAAAGCCGAGTGTGACACGTTACATCAACAAAGCGTATGTAGCCGTATACTCTTATCCTGAACTGGAATATATCACGACAATGGAAGATGAACGTGCAGCCATAGCCGGTTCATGGAATGCTTACAATGGGATCTTCCAAACCGAATCAGGTAACATGTACACGTTCTCAAATACATCAATAGCTAACGGTTTTACAGAGAACAGTACAAAGAAAGCCGCATTCTTACATATCCCGAAAGGAACAACCCAATTCGATGACTATTACTTTGACGTTGAAACCGCAGCCAGAGGTCTGAAACCCGTTCATTTGCAATATTTGGGTAACGGTAAGTTCTTTGCTCAAGTAAGTACATTGCAATCGGAAGAAATGACCAGATGGGCAGATAAAGAATTGAAAGCCTGTATTATTGACGTAAAAGAGAAAACGGTAAAAGATATTCCTCAAATTCCTGTTCATGATGGCGATGGCAGTCAGCGAATGAGCGGAGTAATTGAGAATGGCTGTTTCTATATACCGCTTGCTACAGACGGCGCACTCTATTTCTACAAGGTCGATATCAACAATGCGACTGCCGAACGTGGAGCTAAAGTTGCAAGCAACTTCGTCTCTGCCACTTTTAAAATGAACTAACAGCTATATCAAAACTCAGATTATCGCAGGTTTATGTAGAGATTAAAAACAATCCATGATAACCTGTGTTTTGAATGAATAATTAACAACAATGAATCTCATCCACAAAAACTTCAGAAAGTTCTGTCTGCGACTCCACCTGTGGTTGGGCTTGCTTTCGGGTATCGTCGTATTTATCGTATGTATCACCGGGTGCCTTTACGCCTTTAAGGATGAGTTCAACGATGCAACCCAGCCTTGGAAATTCGTATCACCGGAGCCCTCCCCCTATTAATGCCGGAAGAGATTTTGAAAATTGCCAATAACCATACGGGCAAAAATGCTCCCACCGCTATCACTTACGGTGACGACAGATGCGGTATTCGTTGATTATATGACTTCCTACACTGTCTTTATCAATCCTTATACGGGAAAGGAAAAGTCATTCACAGTGTCTGCAAAGAACCCAGAGAAACGGATTTTTTCTCCTTTATATTGAAAGGTCACAGAACATTATGGATACCCGGCAAGGCGGGAAAATTAATGATCGGGTACAGCGTTGTAACATTCGTAATTACATTAATAACAGGGCTTGTACTCTGGTATCCCCGGAAATGGAATAAGAAAACTGCCCTCCGTAATTTCACACTGAAAATCAAAGCTCCTTTTGCACGGCTCAATTATGACCTGCATAATGTTTTAGGCGGATATGCCGCCATCGTATTGTTCGTCCTCTCTGCTACCGGACTAGTATGGAGTTTTAATTGGTTCAGCAAGGCAACATATTACATCACTTCCGGAGGAAAAGAACTGAAACCTTATGTACTTCCGCAATCGGGCACTTTACATATCGAAGCAGGAAAAGCCAGTCTGAATGTCCTCTTTAAGAAATTAAAAGAAGAATCTCCCAACGCCGCCACATTTTATTTTGCCCTGCCACAGAAAAAGGAAGAGGTAATACGTGTCAGCGTAGTTCATGAAAGAGGCTCTTATTATAAAACCGACAACTTATTCTTCGATCAATATACACTTGCTCCCTTACAAGGCTCAGGAGCTTATGCCGGAAAATACACAGAGGCATCACCTGCCGACAAACTAAGACGGATGAATCTTGAAATTCACGATGGAAGAATTTTGGGTATCTTCGGGGAAATCATTGTATTCGTATGTGCACTAATCGGAGCATCGTTACCTGTCACCGGCTTTATTATTTGGTTCAAAAAGAAACAGAATCATTCATTACACCTTCGTAAGTCTTAAGTATTACATTTCTCACCATAGTCATACAAAAATTGAATAAAGCTAATTAACAAACTCTATCCAATAAAAATAAGGAGCAATTTGAAAAATTCTGTATCTTCGTAATAAAAACATAAAACCTACAAAAAGTATGATTACCAATCGGGAAGAAGTGCTGGAAAAGGCCTTTAAGGTATTTGTCAAAATGAACTACGAGAAAGCCAGCTTTACAGAGATTGCGAAAGCCTGCGGACTATCAAGGGCAGGCATCATCCACTACTTTCCATACAAATTAGATTTATTTGTAGCAGTAGTAGACAAATTTGTATTTCAAATCCATCATCCGAATAATAAGTTCGATGTAAAAGAATGTACCTTAAAAGATTTTATCGAACTGTATTTGAAAGGTGTAACCGCTACCATGAAGCGATTGGTGGAATTAATAGATGACGGCAACAATCCTTATGATTCTTGTCCCAACTTTTACTATTTCCACTTCTTCACACAGGTCAGGATGTACTATCCCAATATCCGGAAACAGATACCCAAGTTTTATGAACAAGATTATCATTTGTGGACTACCATTATACAACAAGCAAAAGATAGTGGAGAAATACGTCCTGATACAGATGTGAAGAAGGCGGCAACCATGTTCCGTCAAATGTATTTCGGTCTGTCTTATGAGCAATCATTCTTAAACGGATTGGATGTCGATCTTCTTGCTGAAAATTTCCGTTATATTTACTCATTACTGAAATGATAAGCCACTGATAAAGTGTACATTGACAGAAAGTTAAGCAAAAAACCAAACAATTGTATGGTTTTTGCTTGACTTTTTTATATATTTGCGCCTAAGTCAATAACTTAAAAAGATAAATTATGTCAATTTACACACTCATTCCCATCGTTTTTATCGCCCTATATTTAGGGTATTGGTTCTATATAAAGAACAAGAACTCACAACAAGCTCAAATTGTCAGCAACACTGATTTCAAAGCAGAATTTGCAAATGCCGAGAAGTATAAAAACCACTTCCTGACTTCCGAACTACCTTTCTTAAAGAAAGCGATGGAACAGGAAAAGGTTGATGCTTTCAACTATGCCAGCAATGAATATGGGGTAGCTTCTGCCCTCAAAGACGGAGTAAAAGATAAATTAAAAGGAATGGCAACTTTGGGAGCAGTACGTTTCACCACAGTGCAAACACCTAAATATCTCGTACTAAGCGGAAAAAACTTACATTTATTCGACACAGATACGGACGGTGAGATCGATCAGCACTTTATCTTCGATGCAGCACGTCTTGAGAATTCCAGACTTACCGAACTTCCACTGACCGGTTCGGTACAGGCACAGGCTCAAGCTCGCGGAAATAACGTAAAAGCTTATAAGTTATCACTACAGACTGATGACAAACCTGTCGTACTCATCATCTACTCCTGCTTGATTTTTACCAATATTGCAGAAATACCAACGAATCCCCAAAAGACAATAGAAGCCATTATCATAGCAAATGATTTTTTGAAACAACTAGGCGACCTGTATCCGAACCTAAAAGTTTCACTGCCGATATTCAACTAAAAGAAAAATATAGGAGAGAAAAATAAAACTGTATTCAACAGGAGAACTAATAAAAAGACGGCTGAAAGCGAGAACACCTACTTTCAGGTTTCGCCTTCAGCCGTTTTTCTTTTTTTCAGCAAGCGACTACAAAGAATCGTTGAATGCTGAAATCATTTCGTTACTGTGCTGATTCTACCAATACTACACGGTTCAGGATCGGTTGACCGAATTTATCGACACCACCACCGGCAGCAACTTTCAGTCTATCGGCAGAAATGCCATACTTCTTAACGAGCAAATCTTTAACAACTTGTGCACGTTCCAGACTCAACTTCTGGTTGAAAGCCGGAGTACCGGTTGCAGAGTCTGCATATCCATTGATTGTGTACGTAGTATTCGGAGACTCTTTTATCTTATTAGCAAGGTATGACAAGTTCATTTCTTCTTGCGGAGACAACTTATCAGAGCCAATCTTGAAGAATACAGTACGTGGGGCAATGTTGGTATCTGCAATCACAACTTCTTCAGTGTCTTCTATTTCCACCGGTTGTTGTGCGTTAGCCAACTGCTGTTGCAACTGCAGATTAGCGGCAGCCATCGCATTCATCTGATCACGCATCTGACTTAATTCGATTTCAGAGATAATCTGTGGTACAGGACGTTGGAATCCACGAGTCGGGAAATAATAGGTTACACCTACAGTAGCACCTAAGATACCGTCATAGTCACGTTTACCTCCGTGTTCACCGTCAAACTTACCTTCCAGCCCTGTTGCACTCAATTCCAGATTCAAATCGACAGCATTCGACAAGCGGAAACGGTTGATGATACCTGCATTGAAAGTAGCCGAATTGGTATGAGGACGAGTATAGGAGTGAGCCCAACCTGCACCGATATAAGGTATGATCTCATAAATACGATCCGGATTATATCCACCGAATAATGCATTTAAGTTAATCATCAAATCACCGTGAAGGTTCATATAATCCCATCTCTGTTTGTAAGAACCATCTTCTCTCGGACCACCGACTACATAATCGGCCGTTTCATTCATTGTGAATCCCTTAGCTTGCAGTCCGCTGTATTGCAAACGTACCCCCAAACCCGGAGTCACCCATTTGCCGACAGATACATTAAACGTAGGAGCGACACGATCTCGGAATTTGCCGATATGGTCATTGTTGCCATACAGCACCTGAGCACCACCTCCTACAGAGAAGAACCAGTTGCTCCAGAATGGATTGGTTATTACTTGATATTTATCCTGTACCTGAATCACTTCGTATTCAGTTACCGTCATAGTCTGCTGCGCAGAAGCGACAGACGCAACGCCGACAAAAGCCAGCAACATCAGAATCTTTTTCATATACCTAATAGTTAAGTGGTTATTTAAATCTTTTTCTTTGTTTAACTAATTAAATAACACGAACCGAACTAAAAGGTTTTATGAATAGAAAAAATAATTTGTTTTATTTGAATAAACGTTCGATATCTTCCTCTTTGATCGTTGTCAACACTGTTTTCCCATCCGGGGTGTAATTCGGTGAAGGACAGGCAAAAAGATTATCGACAAGGCTTACCATCTCTTCATTGCTCAATACTTGTCCGTAAACGATTGCCGCCGCACGCGCCAATGTTAAAGCCAATATATTTTGGATTTCTTCCTTTACATCGTTTCCTTTTTCCATTGCCGTATGCAGCATATTACGCACCAATTCAACCGGATTCAATCCTTCGATACCCGATGGAATGCCATTTATAGCATAACTTCCGCCACCTAAATTACTCAAATCGAAACCTACCGCCGCCAAATCATCCATGATACCTTGCAACACGGCTGCTTCCGAAGCCGGCAACTGCAATATCTCCGGGAAGAGAACGCCTTGAGATACTCCTTGTTTCTGCCGAATCTGTTCCATATAACGGTCAAAAAGTACTCGGATATGTGCCCGGTGCTGATCGATAAGCATCAAACCGGATTTCACAGAAGTCAGAATGAAGCGCCCTTTAAATTGCAAATGTTGGTTTCCTTTCTCCACCACAGGCTCATCGCCATACAAGGTCGAAGCTATGGATGTCAGCGTTTCTCCCTCTTTCTCCGTGACGAACAATTGTTGTTCACCACTAAAAGGGTTTTCCCAATCTGTCTCAGGCTCGGGCATCGGATTATTCATTTTGCTAGCCTTTGTCAATCCCCCGTATAAATCTTTCCATTCCACTTTGGAGCGACTATATGAACCGCCACCACTGCCTCCAGCCGAAACCTTGAACGGATTATAATCTGAATTATAATGAACTTTAGGAGGTTCGGAAGAGGTGCTCTGCTCAAATGCCGGAATATCGGGCATGTCTTCCGTATCAAAATCAATAGAAGGAATAGCGCTGAACTTACCCAATGATTCTTTGACAGAAGCCGAAAGAATCTGCCAGATAGCCTGTTCATTCTCAAACTTGATTTCTGTTTTTGTCGGATGGATATTCACATCGATATTAGCCGGATCTACTTCAAAATAAATGAAGTAGGAGATCTGTTCACCGGCGGGAATCAACTGCTCATAAGCTTCCATCACCGCCTTGTGAAAGTAAGGATGGCGCATATAACGTCCATTGACAAAGAAATACTGATGTGCACCTTTCTTGCGGGCAGTCTCCGGCTTAGCTACGTATCCGGAGATTTTCACCATCGTAGTATTCACCTCTATATTCAGCAGTTGCTGATTAAGCTTTTTACCGAAAATAGCCATGATACGCTGGCGCAACGGAGATACGGGAAGATTGAAAAGTTCGGAATCATTACTGTAAAGCGAGAAGGCAACTTCCGGATGAACGAGAGCGATCCGTTCAAATTCAGCAAGGATATTGCTCAGTTCGGTGGAATTAGCTTTCAGAAACTTACGCCGGGCCGGCACATTAAAGAACAGATTCTTTATAGAGAAATTGCTTCCTTTAGAACAGGAAACAGCTTCCTGACTCTCCACTGTAGAGCCCGCTATCACCAGCTTTGTCCCTAGCTCTTCTGATTCCGGACGTGTCTTCAACTCCACCTGCGCCACTGCGGCTATGGAAGCCAAAGCTTCTCCTCGAAATCCCATCGTGCGCAAAGCAAACAAATCGGAAGCCTCACGTATTTTGGATGTAGCATGGCGTTCGAAAGAAAGACGGGCATCCGTTTCGGACATTCCCTTTCCATCATCAATAACCTGAATACTCGTTTTTCCCGCATCAGTCACCAGCACATGTATATTTTGCGCCTCCGCATCAATTGCATTCTCCACTAGCTCTTTGACTACAGACGCCGGACGTTGTATCACTTCACCGGCAGCAATCTGATTGGCTACCGAATCCGGCAACAAATGAATAATATCGCTCATACTTCGTAAATTAAAAACTCCAGCTTCCTGTTGCTAAATAATGCCACAGATAGAGAAGAAAGGCAATGATAATCAATATGATTCCGAAAGAGATCGGCTTGCGACCACTTGCTTTTCTTCTTTTCAAGTGGGTAGTTCCTTCGATAAACTTACCACGGATATCTTCCGGATTAAATTCTTTCTCCGGCAACATCCCCAAGTCGCGTTTAGCGTTCTCTTCCATCTTGGCGAGTTTCTCTTTACGCTCGTCTACATAAATGTATTGATGATTAAAGCCACGGGGTTTCCTCATCGAATTAAACATTCCCATACTGCTACATATTAATTAAGTTACGCTTATCTGTCTTTGGACGCCTGTCGGTAGTCGGTTTCAACGTTTCTCCCGCACGTTTGCCACGCCAGTTGAAAATATCGTCTTTATTCAACGGACGGACATAGTCAAACCAGGAAAAAGTAGGGAGACGCAGTTTGTCAGGAGGGATTTGGTCCATCGGATACATCGTTCCGTTAGATTTGCCGACAAACAGCCCTTTTTCCATTTTCTTATCCTTCATATAAAGATGGAGCACGCTGCCCTCCAAACAGTTAAATCCCGTCATGGTACTGTCTTTCTCTTCCGGATAGAAAGCCGTTTGCACATTACCGACTACCTCGATATGACGCATATCACCATTTATGAAATAAGCCTTCATCTCCTTTCCGGACACTTGATTATAGTGAATGGAATCCTTCATCTCCACCGTTAATGCCTGATTGATGATATGTGCCCAATCAATAGTACTGTCGTTCATATAAATCTTGATTTCCTCACCTAATAACTGCTGACCGTCATTCCACAGAATCGGATCGGTATACATGGTCATACAAGAATCTTTCGAATTATAAACCAGTGAATCGCATACTCCTTGCACGTCTGTACGATACATACGTACTTTATGATAAGCTTTCATTAAACGATACAACGAGTCGGTATTCAGATTGTAAGACACCAGCTGCAAAGTATCTCCGTGCATAAAGAGGCTATCCCCCTGTGAGTAGTCGATAGCCACAGCCCGTTTTGTTGCGAAGGCGGAGTCAGTCAATTCATTGTAGAAACAATAATCTCCTGTCAGCATATTCTTATTGATGGCATCCGTCATCTTCACATTGTCGAACGCTTCCCCATAACCGGCAACACGGTCGTAGAACAGACTGTCGCCCACCAATTTCTTTCCTTGATTGGTCAGAATGGAACGGTCCAACAGTTCGGCTTGCTCGGTCAATGTATTATAGAATCCACGCTCGGAGTAGATATGGTTATTGTCACTAACGATGTTTGAAGGACCGAGAATAACTGCGATTTTGTTCTCTGTATTATACCTTAATGTATCGGAAGTCAATACAAACTTCGGGTTAACCAATTTCACGTCATGATTAAACACCGACTGTTTGGTAGCAGGACTATACTCCCCCCAGTCGGAAGTCAGCACATTCTCTTCATCCATCAAAGTTCCTCCCTCGAAGTAATACCCGAGATCATAAAGACGGTCATAATTCAAGCTATCCGTCAGCAAAGTCGTATTACGGTTAATCATTTTCACGTTTTCACGGAGTTGCGCAATCTGCGTCATTCCGTCGTAATATAGATAATCACCGTAGATGAATAAGGTGTCTCCCTGCTCCATACGAACATTACTGAAAGCCTCTACAGAATTGGTTTTCTCAAAAATCAGCGCACTGTCACAATACATATACATACTGTCATGGCGCATTTTCACATTACCGATCAGTACTTGCACGTCCGGACGAGACAGTTTATCCGCCTGTCCCTCATCCGCATGAAGCAAATAAACCTTTGTCTTTTTATTTTCCGGCTGCTTCTTACTTTCCGACTGTTGCTTATTCGCCGGTTGTTGTTTCTTGTCTGCCGGTTTCTTGGGATTTTGCGCCACAAGACATACGCCAAACAGGCATAGAAAGCCTATAAGGAGCCATCTATGCCTGTCTTGTTGTTTATTTTTCTTATTCTTTTTCAGCATATAAAGTCAAAGCAAGGTTATATCAGTCATTCTTGACCCAACCCGGATACTTGAAGTCACACTTCTGCCAGTTTTCGTTGATGCGTACATAAGTATGTTTCTGCTTGTCCAGAATCCATTTCTGCAACATCTCTTCACGGCGTTTCTCCATCACAATTTCTTTCAGGTCCTGATAGTCTTCCACACTGCATATCGTCGGCAGCGTCAGATGTGTATAAGAGACAGCGATTGCACAAACTTCTTTTCCATCCTTCTCGTTTATCATTGTAAAGGCTTTTGAAATTTCTCCCACATTCATCTTGTCCACAACTTTGGCAACGTCCTGTGGAAGATCCTGCATCTGGAACTTAGAAGTAGTAATACCCGAGTGCTCATTAACATTCACCATGATACCATGGTTGTTACGGGTATCCTTATCTTGTGAGATAACGGCTGCTGCTTCATCAAAAGAAAATTTGTTCGCACGGATATCGTCAGCAATAGAATCCAGACGTGCGCAAGCTTCGGTCAGTTCCTTCTCCGATACTTTCGGACGCAACAGGATGTGGCGGGTATTCACACGGTCACCGCGCTTTTCAATCAATTGAATGATGTGATAACCAAATTCCGACTCCACGATCTTGGAAACCTTCTTCGGATCCTGCAAGCTGAATGCTACATTCGCATAGGCCGGATCCATCATACCGCGTCCCATAAATCCACACTCACCACCTTTGATGGCAGAAGCTTTATCCTCAGAATACAAACGCGCCAATGTAGAGAAGTCAATTTCCCCTTTTGTCACACGGTCTGTGTAGTCACGCAATTTCTTCTTCACATCTTCAATTTCCGAGATAGGAATCTTCGGTTGCAACGTGATAATCTGCACTTCCACCTGTGTCGGGATATAAGGAATGCTATCCTGCGGAAGATCTTTGAAGTAACGGCGTACTTCCGCCGGAGTCACCTTGATCTCTCCCACCAATTTCTGCTGCATCTTCTGCACTGTCAACCCGTCACGCGCATTATCACGCAAAGTTTCGCGAATCTGTGTCGAAGTCTTATTGAAGTATTCCTCCATTTTTTCTTTTGAACCGATCTGCTGGATATACATATTGGTCATCATATCTACACGCTGGATGATCTCCGCTTCGGAAACCTCAATACTATCCAACTTAGCTTGATGCAAAAATAACTTCTGCACGGCAATCTCTTCAGGAATCACACAATACGGATCGCCTTCGAATCTGCGTCCATTATACAGGGCATCCATACGAGCCTCTTCTACATCTGATTTCAAAATAGCTTCGTCACCTACTACCCAAACTACTTCATCAACCACATTATCTTGTGCATAGGTTGCCACATTAGCAAATATTGCCAGGACAAGGGTAACAACAAATCTAAAGTTCACAAACTTCTTCATTCTTTGTATTTAATAATTATATATAATCTTCTTCTTGCTTACTGCCTGCTGATAGAGATCATTCTTCACTCGTTCCATAAAATCTACCCGCTTTTGATTGACCAGCAGGTCTTTCACTTCCGGACGGGCAAACTCATACGGTTTTTCCTCTCCCGCTCCACGATAATCACTCACATTCAGGAAATAACAGAATGCCGTATCTTTCAATTCTATCTGACGGTGTTTATTCACATATTCTTCCGGAGCTTCCACTTTCAACGGAATCATATCCAACACATCCGTCACGGATACCCATTTGTCGTAAAAGTACTCATATTTCACCGCATTCTGCAAACTATATTTTTCAAGACTTTCAATAGCATCCTGTTTATCAGATTTATACCACCTGCGCACATTATTCAGTTGGGGAGCCGTCAACGGCACTTTGATAAACAACCCCTTAATCAACGGATTCTCCAATTTGAACAGTTCCTTGTTCTGTCCGTAATAATCCGTAATTTCTTGTTCGGAGATATCATTCGTCAACTTCTGGTTTATCAATTCTTGCTGATAAGTATGCATAATCAACGCTTTCCGATAATTTTCCACCAGTTTGTCCACATCGACATTGTCCGGAATATTGTTTGCCGCTTTTTCATACAATAAGATTTCTTCCGTCCAGCTACGAATATAATGCTCGGTGAAGAGAATACTATCATCTTTTGACAACCCGACAGGAAGCACGGACATCAAATCTTCTTTATACAAAAAGTTACCGTCCACCTCTACCAAAGGAGTCTTTCCTTTGTGGTCGCGCTGTT
>OJRI01000932.1_pt1 | contig 17895 bp, 17 predicted proteins | sample 1599151 | NCBI WGS metagenome assembly OJRI01 (sample SAMN03922457, study PRJEB24848) | human gut metagenome | isolation source: stool sample | host: Homo sapiens | place: Germany | collected 2009-11
TGCGTACCCTCCTTAAAAGAGCTTCTGGAAACAGCTAAGCGGAAAACATCTTTGAAGCTGGTGCTGGAGTTGAAAGCTCATAGTAAACCCGAACGGGAGATAAAAGCTGTTGAAGAGATCGTTTCGATGATAAAGAAGATGGGACTCGAACCCCGGATGATATATATCACCTTTTCGTCTCACGCATTAAAGGAACTGATCCGTCAGGCTCCCACAAGCACTCCTGTATATTATCTGAAAGGGGACTTATCTCCACAACAACTGAAAGAATTGGGTAGTGCCGGACCGGATTATCACTTCTCTGAATTTTACCGTTATACCGATTGGATTGAAAGTTGCCATGCCTTGGGGCTAAAAGTGAATGTATGGACGGTTAATAAAAAAGAGGACATGCAATACTTTTGGGATAAAGTCGACTTTATCACTACAGATGAGCCGTTGGGACTGTTGAAAGATATAATGAAGGTCAAATAGATATATTTTCTGAGATAATGTATAGTCCAACTGATTACCTTTAATAATCTGTTGATTATTTATGTTTTTGGAAAATGAGTTTCAAGTTTTCAAACGACTGTTCATGTTGATACAGTTGAATGCTGATTGAAAACAAAACAATAGCGGAAACAATGAATGTCAATCTTGTATAAGAAGGCAAACGTCCAAATTTATAGTTCAGCTCCATTAATCGAACTGAATAGGGGTATTTATTAAATAATATAAAATTAGCCAACTAATTCATAGCCAAATTATTGCGAATTAGTTGGCCTTTTTGTATCTTTAGGTATTCCGTGCGACAAGAAGTCGTACAAGTAATTGTTCAGCACTGTGCCTGAACCTATTGTTCTGTCAATAGTAGTCTAAAGAGGCGTGCTTTACCAAGTCATGGTTTAGTGCGAAGCCCTCTTGACAATGCAGTCCTTTACAGAAATATCCAATGTATAGGCTGTTAGGCTGACTGATATGAGTAACATATGTGAATCGCTACACCATCGTAATAAAGAAATAGCTTACGGATATTTATAAGCTATAGCCAAAAGGTGGGTAGTCAGGATAGTCTTTTGGGAATGTAAGGCTACACGGACATCATACTGGCGGTGGAGGGGCGGGCTCTAAGTCGGGCGTCAGTTACTTGTACGGAACTTGGTAAACCCGTATTTCTCCTGTCTATGTCAGGCAGGTAAGCCAATTGCAAGAAAAGCCGAATGTGGTGCGGGTAAAGGATTGCGGAGAAAGTGAATGATTCTGTGTAATGCGGAGGATAGAGGTTTAAACATCACCCCATGCGAAATCAGGCAGACTTCCGCAGGGTAATTCTTTGTGAAACGATTGTAGAACTTTAATAAAATGAAGAAACTGCAAATGAGCAAGGCAAAAGCCGAGTGTGCATCTTTAACCGTACGAAACACGACATGAAAAGATATCGATTCTTCCAAATATGAGCGTAAAGTGAGAAAACTGCAGGTCCGAATAGCAAAGGCCCACAAAGAAAAGAGGTACAACAAGGTAAAGGCCTTACGGTACCTACTTGCCACTTCCTACGAAGCCAAGGCATTGGCGATAAGGAAAGTAACTTCCAATAAAGGTAAACGTACGGCAGGGGTTGACCATATGAAGTGGGACACTGATGCCAAGAAAATAGAAGCTATATGTTTATTGAAAAGGAGAGGATATAAGGCCTTCCCGCTGAGGAAGGTCAACATAGCCAAAGCAAATGGCAAGACAAGATCTTTGGGAATACCAACCATGAAGGACAGAGCCGTGCAGGATATATCTTATGGCTTTAGAACTTATAACTGAAAGTGAAGCGGATGCGAACTCATATGGGTTCAGAAAGTTTAGAAGTACTGCGGATGCAATAGACGCACTTCATAGATGGTTGAGTAGAGACTGTTTACCACAATGGATACTGGAAGGTGACATTAAGGGTTGTTTTGATCATATTAATCATGAATGGCTTCTCAACAATGTGTAGATTGACAGGCTGGTATTAAGGAGATGGCTGAAAAGCGGAGTAGTATTTAATTGCAAAGTATCAATAGATACGCTACACTTTTTCTTTTCGTTGGCAAATCTTAATCCGTATCTTCGTTGCATGAAAGAAGATATACGGATGCGCCAAAAATGGCTTGAGCTATACGTCGAAACGGGTTCTGTGACAAAAACTGCCCTTCGGTGCGGGATTACCCGTTCCACGTTATACCGTTGGATAAATTGCGAGAAAGAACAAGGCAAGTCGGAATTGTCCGATAAGTCTAAACGTTCATCAAGACTTGCCAATATGAAGATAACACCTGAAATTGAAACCATTATCCTTAATCTGTGCGTGAGACAAGAAGATGGGGAGCGCAACGGATTGCCAACTATCTGCTTAGGAAGAGAATAAAGCTCTCAGGCATGACGGTGTGGCGTGTGTTGAAAAGCATCAGGTCAAAGCTGTTGTGAAACGTTGCGAGAAATTTATTTCTTCTTCCAGCCGATTTTTTCCATCGGCAACATCCGGATAACCATATACCCCCGCCGTTGTTCATAGCGGCAGGAAAAACATGCCTGACGGCGATACGTGACGCACGGCACTCAAACCCTCTATTCCAACGTGAAACTGACCGCAGAGAGGGATGCCGCCACGGGCGACCTCGTGTGGAAGTCCAAGGACAACACGACACTTGTGGGGGGATTGTCGGATGAGCACTACTACCTCTACTATCCCTACTAAACGGATATGAGCGGAAAGACTGCCACTCCCACAGGCTCAGCCTTGACCGACACGGAATTCTTCGCCCCGTTGGTTTCCGCTTGGCAGCCTCAGGACGACCAAAGTACTCATGCGGCATATACCGCCTCCGACTTGATGACTGCCGAAGGCTCCGCAACGACAGGGGAAGACAACACCCTCCACCTCTCTTTCACCATGAACCATCGTATGGCATTGGCCGTCATCGAGATGCCGAATACCGTTAAATACAAGTTTACCGACGAGAGGATTCCTGATTACGCCGTGTCACCCGCCACTACATTCTCTGGCATTGCCCAGCCGCTGCGCGTGAACGATGGTACATACCGCTACTTGGTGAATCACGCGACTCCCGCACCGACTATCGAAGGACATTATGACGAGGGAAGCAAGGAGTTCACCATAACCCCGTCCGGCCTTTCTACCGGCAGTTACAAGAGATACAAGGTGGACGGCGCGGTGACAACTGTAAAGGACTACACGATGCAACGGGGAGATTACCTGCTCGCCGACGGCAACCTGCTGCCTAAGGGTACTACCCTGACCGAGGAGCAGAAGGCAAGCGTGGCGGCCATCGTCTTCTGGACACCGGCAGAGACCAATCCTGAAGGACGGATCACGCCGGCGTCTCTGGATTTCGACAAGATTATGGTGAAAGAACATCCCAATTGCACCCATGGCCTTGCCGTGTCGATTAAAGATGCTCCGGGCAACGTCTCGTGGCAAAACGTTAACGACTGGGTGGCGGATTTTCAAAGAGGAACAGATTTCAATCCTGTCGATAAGGATGAGTACGTAAACATTGCCACTGGTTTCGATGCGACCGGCAACATAAACAGGATACTCGGTTACCAGAACACGAAAGTGCTGTGGGCGTATAACGGATATTGCAAGACAAACGGCAAAACCGATGCCTTGGTCAATCCTGCTGAGGTCCTGAAAACATTTATCGCAAATAATCCAGCCCCGGCAAACAGCACCGGATGGTTCTTGCCGTCGGTAAAGGAACTGCACATGCTATGTTATAAGGATGTCGATAATATTGCGTACACACGGGACAACACAGAGACGAGGGATATAGTCGAAGTCTCCATCTCCGCCGTTGGCGGTGACGCATTGTCACCGCGCAATAACCATAAACGTTTCTGGTCTTCTTCGGAGAGCCCCAGTAATAAGAATGGCGCTTTTAGCGTGTATTTCTACAATGCCTTCGCACAGCTCAGCGAAAAGGACGGCGCACTCAATGTGCGTGCCGTGTGCGCTTTCTAACCACATAAAACAAAGAAAAATAACGATGTGAAAGGAACAGGATATTCCGGACGATGGATGCGCATCAGCGGCTGGTAGCCGATGTTGATGCTCGCGGGCGGGCTACTCGTCTCTTGCGGCAAGATGGAAACGGGAGAATCTACTACACGTTTACCCGATGGCAAGTACCCATTGCGACTGACAGCGGAGGTGGCGCAACCGCACCCCCGTGCCGGCGGCAAGGAGATAGGAGTGATGCTGGATGGCATGCTCAGCCTCCAAAGGTACGTAATGGACGCCTCGGGCAATACTGTCCCAAAGGATGCTGAAAACACCATTTACCGGAAGAGCACTACCGAGACATGTGTCACGGCACGGACTCCGAATGCCGATATCGACCAAAGTGGCGGGTATGCCGGCTTCGGCCTTCTATACGTCACCGTAGTGGGAGGTTATGACCAAGCCGTCAGCCTCCGTTTCAACCACCGCATGGCAAAAGTAGAGTTCACGCTCATGGCGGGCGAAGGTGTCACGGAGGAAAAACGAATGAAATAGACGTGGTGCAGACGGTGCCGGGCAACACCTGGATTGATGGCGGCGAGGAGAATGTGGCGGTAGCCAAAACAATACACTACACTGCCGATGAAGTGAAGGCTGGGGACTACATCTATTCGGGCAGGAGCACTTCGGACGGCGGACTGCGCAAACGCTATCCCAATGGGAAAGCTCAGGTCATCGCAGACCCGAAGCCGCAATCCGTAGCGGGCAAGACGGTCGCCGGTGTCGTCTTCTGTATACCGAAAGACACTGACCCCACAGGCAGACTAACCCCAGCCCGACTTACTGATGATAAGATTATGATGAAAGATTTTCCGAATGCCGAAATTTGGAATTATATAGTCAACCCATCCCTCGTCGCTGCCGGCGGTCCGACGCCAATTTATACCACCTCTTACTGGTCGTCTACGGAGGCATATTATAGCCCTAACAATGCATATGCCATACACTTTCCAGATGCCACTCTGGAAAGTAATGATAAGTACTTATAAAGTTAGGTTTCTGGCCGTGTGCGCTTTTTAATCACATTAAAGAAAGAAACTGTAGCAAAGCATTCTACATTCGATTCCGGCGGCGGTGCTCCTATCGCTTGCCGCCTGTACGCAAGAAGAGCTCCCGGGCAACCAAGACAAGGCGCAGCAACTTACTTTCTCCGTTACCGATGGTGGATATACGTCGGCTGTTCGCAAAACCACCCGTACTGTGGAGAATGGCTGCCAAACCAAGTTTTCCGAAGGCGGGGCCTGCGGCCTATACGTGGTGCGGGGCACTCAAACAGTCTATTCCAACGTGAAACTGACAGCCGAGAGGGATGCCGACACGGGCGGTCTCGTATGGAAAACTGAAAGTCCGACACCGCTCACAGGCGGGCTGTTGGACGAACACTATTATTTCTACTATCCCTATCAGGCACGAGCCTCAATACTGGGGCAGGGCGGCTGTTCGCCTTCATCATTACGGTGAACGAGTTAACCGTGCCCGGCTTGTCGGTGCGGAGCGAAACATACACCATCTCCGACAATAAGACCTGCCATATCCTGGAGTCTGTCTGCCCGTGATGTTATCCTCTCATCGAATTCCTGTACTCACTCGGGCTCATTCCATAGTACTTCCTGAACACCTCCCTGAAATATCTGACATCGGAGAACCCCGAGTCATCCGAGATTTCCGTTATCGAACAGTCTTTTTCCCTGAGCAGTTGTGCCGCATATTGCAGCCGCATGGAGCGGATATAGTCAGCCGGGGCATGGCCGGTGAGCGCCTTCAACTTGTTGAAAAATCCGGTGCGGCTCATGTTCTGCATGCCACAGAGCATGTCCACACAGAAACCGGGGTTGTCGATATTCTTCATGACGCATTCCCTTACGGAGGCCATGAATTTCCAGTCCCGGGTATTGTGGCAGTCCGGCGGAACCTGTCCGACTCCGTCCTCAAGACCGGCGTATGCCCGTTTGAGCAGTGCCCGGTTTGCCAGTATGTTCCTGATATTCGCCCTGAGCACGTTTATGCTAAACGGTTTGGTGATATAGGCGTCAGCTCCGTTTTCCAGCCCCTCCAGCATGTCCTTCTCATCTCCCAAGGCGGTCAGCAGCATGACCGGGATATGGGATGTCTCAATATCGGATTTGACGGACGCGCAAAGTTCGTCCCCTCCCATTTCAGGCATCATAACGTCCGAAAGTATCAGGTCCGGATTGTATTCTCTCGCCACAAGCAGCGCGTCCCGTCCGTTGGAACAGGTTTGGACCAGGTATTCCTCTTTCAGCAGCCCCTCAAGGTAGGTCCGCAAATCGTCATTGTCCTCCACAATAAGAATACGCTGCCGGTCCCCGCCGGTCATTGTTGGAAGGATCTCACGCATGGGGCCGCAATCCGGTCCCATGCGGGTTTCCCCGGTATCCTGTTTCCTGGGCGAAGCAACGGGGCATGCCTTGTCAAGGCGTCTGCTCCTCAGGGGAAAAATAACACATACCATGGTCCCCTTCCCCTCGGTACTGGTAACGCGGACCCTGCCTCCGTGCAGCCTTACCAGCCTATGTACCATCATCAGTCCGACACCGTTTCCCGCCACTTGCAGATTGACGGCATTACTGCCCCTGAAATGGTTCCTGAACAGTTTCTTCCGTTCCTCAGGTGGAATGCCAATCCCCGTGTCTTCCACTTCCACACCCCATACATGCCGGTCCGCGAAGGCACGGATCTGGATACTCCCGCCCCGTGGAGTGTACTTCAGTGCGTTGGACAGTATATTCTTCAATATAGAGTCCATTTTGTCCTTGTCAAACCGGACATTCAGGTAAGGGAAGCCGCTCTCACGGGTGATATCGATGTCCCTGATGGAGGCATATGTGCGGAATGCCTCACAGGTCGTCTCCAGATAACTGTTGAGCTCATATTCCGAGACATGAAGTCTCAAGGTGTAGTTGTCCGTACTCTCGAAATCTATCAGGCTGGTGACCAATCCCAGAAGTCCGTCCACGCTTTTCAGGGCCATCCGTACATTGTCCATCCCCTCCGCCTTCACCATGTCTTTCTCCACCACCTCTTCCAGCGGAGCCTTGATCAGCGTAAGCGGAGTACGGACATCATGGGCAGTATGTATGAAGAAGCACGTCTTTTCGTCTGATATCCTTTTCTGCCTGCGCAACATGGCAACGCGAAAAGACACCACCCCAGCCAACACACACAATGACGCATATCCGGCAATGGCCCATGTACCCGCCCACAGCGGCCGGGCGACACTCAGACCGAGGCTTCTTTCCTCATACACCTTGTATTTCTCCTCATTGGAGACGGCACGGATACGCAGGGTGTAGTTGCCTGGGGGCAGGCTCGTGAACTGTATCCGCCCGCTCTGGACCGGATGGCTCCAGCCCTCGTAGAGCCCCTCCAATTTCCATGAATATAGGATGTTCGAGGGATAGTCGTAGTTGATGGAGACAGCTTCCAGGGAGAAGGTATTCTGGTCATATGCAAGTTCCAGCCTGACGGTATTGTCAATATCCTCCCTCAAGGGGGATCCCTTGTCCCCGGGATAGACGGGGCGGTAGGAGATCATGAAATCCCGCAGGAGCATCCGAGAAAAATGCGGGGCGGGTATCCTCATGTCGGAGGGGAACATGACGGCTCCGGTGTTACTCCCGAACACGAAGCTTTCCCCGTGCCGGAAAGTGGATACCCCGGCATTGAGGCATACGCTTGCCAGCCCTTGTTCTGCCGTCCAGTTTCTGAAAGTGCCGCTCTCACGCCGGAACAGGGCCACGCTGTTTTCGGTCCCCAGTAGCAGGGTGCCGTCCGCACGGGGGACAATGGTATGGATGTTATTGGATATCAGGGCGCAGTTCTCGGTCTGGTATTGGCGGACGAACCTGTCCTCCACGCTGTCATAGACGAGAAGTCCCGCCCCGCCGGTGCCGATATACAGGAGCCCGTCCGGTGCCTGGTACAGTGCATAGACATGAACCGCCTCGACTGGAAAGGCGATATGTCTGCAGGTCCCCCCGTGCCCGTCAAGCAGGTACAACCCCATGCCGGTACCGATCCACATCCATTCCGGAGCCTTCTCCAGTATGGCGGTGATGGGGCCCGGGACCGGGTACAGGCGTACTGTGCCGTCATGGGGATCGAAACGTTTGAGATTGTGGCAGCCCCCTGTCCATATACATCCTCCGGAATCTTTTCCGATGTCATTGATATACTGGTCTGGACGCCCCTCTGCTGCAAAGGAGGGGGGAAAGTATTCCACCCTCCCGGTTTTCTTTTCGATCCTGTACAGGCCCGAAGCGTACCCGCCGGCGCAGATGACACCCGGCGAGACCTCGCAGAGCGTCAGGAAGATATGGTTCCCGCCATCCTGTATCCCATCGGACCGGCTGAGAAAGGAGCGCCACCGTCCTACCGCAGGCTGCAGCAGGCTGATCCCGTTGCTGGTGGCGAACCACAAGTCGCCTTCGCTGTCTTCGATGACATCATGCACCTGATCGTTAACCAGCGACCGGCTGTTGCCCGGTGAGTGCCGGAACCATTCATAGCTCTGGTAGCGGTTATTCCGGATTGTGACTCCGGCGGGGTAGTTGGCAAGCCAGATACGGTCCCCGCCATCCACATAAATGTCATTGATATTGTCTCCGTTCATGCCGTTGTGGCTGGCGTAGTCGGCGGTTATATAGGGTTTGGGCACTAGCGAGTCCATATCCATCCTGTATCCCCCCCTTCCGCCCGTGGCTATCAGCAGCTCCCGGTCATTGAGAGGGGTGATCCGGTTGACGGCCACATTCCGCAGCGTACTGCCTGCGGACACTCCGTATACAAGTATGCCCTTCCTGAAGGTTCCCACGAACAGTTTCTTCGAACCGGGGTGGTAGTAGAGTTCGCTGACCGGCGTCCGGATGCTGTCCGTGTCCGCAAGCGCCTCAAGGACACCGTCCCTTTCCCGTACCGGAAAAAGTCCGTTCACGGTACCGATGAAAAGGTTTGTACCGTCCGTCTCGCTGATAGCGGTTATATCACCTCTTAAACGGGAGACCAGCCGCTGCGCAATGCCTGTGCGGGTGTCATAGCGGATGATATGGTCACCCTGACAGAGCCATATGCGGTCCCCACGGTCCATATAGGCGTAACAGAGCATGCCCGTGGCGAAGTCATCCTGAAGACCGGGTATCCTGTATACCATCCGGAAACGGTCATGGAGGGTGTCGTAATGGAAAATACGGCCTTTCCTTCCCACAACCCACAGCGTGTTCTCCGTGTCGGTGTAGAGCCAGTTCAGATTGACTTGCGGGGCCACCTTCAGATTGCCGTCAAGAACAGTGTAATGCCTGATCCGCTTGCCGTCATAACGGTCCATCCCCTCCTGGGTGAGGAACCACATGTATCCCCTCCCGTCTTTTTGGATACGGTAAATCCTCCGGTTACTCAATCCGTCCTCTATTCCCAAGTATTTATATATCTGGGCTCCGCACATGGAGGAAATTCCCAGCATGAGGAATGCGGACAGTATTCTTCCCATATTCCGAACACGTGTCATTCTGATGTAAATTAGACAACAACTGTTGCAAATATATAAAAATATAAATTAATATACAAATTTAAACATAACCTCGGATGTCGGCATCAGGCGGTATGTCCTCAATGTCATGTACCCCGGAAAATAGCTGCATACGGGACCGGCCCATGATATGAACATATTCCGAGAGGCGGTTGTTCAATTGACCCGACGGAATTATGGCTTGCCGGGCTCGGGACTGTCCGCAAGGGTACGTTGGTCCGGTGTGCGGAATACCATCCATACCTCCGGTCCGAATTTATATCCGCGGGTGGTACAGGTGCCGGTCGAGGTTTGGCAGCCCCCAATAAAGCGGGCCGAATTGTTTGTAAGCACTCTTACCCTCATGCCCGATTTATAGATAATCTTCCAACAGTAAGAAGTTATAATTCGCATTTAAGAACAATGGCGGGCATTTCTTGTTAATATTATAATCATATAAAAGAGGCGCATCCGTTAGTGCCAGATTTGTTCACCACTTTCATCGTTGCGTATCGTATTGCGAGTTGTCCGTATCAGATGTTTATCCCCTCTTTCTTAAGACTTCCTGAGAACTGCCTGGGAAAGGACGGCTTTCCGCATTGCGACTTCATCCACAGCCCTTGGCGGTATAGCCATGCCTTTCACGGGGACTACGGTTGATTCATGCGACACAGCAGATTCCGGTGCTATAACAGGGTTGCCTACATACTTGTGCCTCTTTTCAGCTTGCTGTCCAGATCCGAGTTGCGCACTTTACCCGCAGGTTGGACGGTTGTACATAACAATATTGATCTTTTTGGGGGCTAAAAGTCGAATATCCCCTTAAAGTAAGCGCCTGAGTAAGTACATCTTCTACAGTTCATTTTCCCTCCTTACTTTTGCTGCAAAAAAAATAATATCCTATGATGCAGCGACGTAAACACATGATGAGCAGAGAAAAATTTATCTCCGTTCTTTTCCGTCAGCAGCAGAGTGGTTTGTCCATTGCTGATTTTTGTGAGAATGAAGGTTATAGCCGTAGTAGATTCTATCTTTGGAAACAAAAATACGGTATAACGGAGCGGGAGTTATTGGCAGAAGCCTCCCGCTTAGGGGTTAAAGACAGCTTTGTCCCCATAGTAATCAATGGCGACACGCCATCCCCCGGTATATCTCACGAGGCTCCCCTGCCATCTCCCCAGCCTAGCGTCCCCTTTCCCTTGAAAGGAAAGGACAGCTCTGAAATATCCTTGGAATTACCCAACGGATTGAAGTTGAAGTTTAAAGGGTCTTCCGGCTGTGAAGCTGCCCTGAATCTGATCTCTAAAATATATAATGCCAATGTTCTGCCTAAATGACAGCATGAGATATTTCCTGTGCCCCGGTTATACGGACATGAGGAAAGGTATGTTCACTCTTTGCGGCCTTGTGCATGAGAGGATGGGAGGCGACATCAGAAGTGGGGAGGTATTCATTTTCTACAACCGTTTCCGGACCAAGATAAAATTGCTCCATGCCGAACCGGGCGGTCTGGTCCTTTATGAGAAACTGCTTGAAGAAGGCACCTTCAAGATACCCGCCTATAATCCTGCCACCCGTTCTTACCCCATGACCTGGAGTGACCTGGTCGTTATGGTGGAAGGCATCAATGAAGATGTCAGCAAAGGCAGGCAAAGACGGCTTTCCAATTTGAAAAAGCATTGGTAAAACAGTTGTAAACAAACAGCTTGAAGGCTTGTTTTTCTTGTTGTTTTTGACTATCTTTATATCATCAAAAAAAAGATATTGAATGGCAAAAGAAGATGCAACCGGACAAGCTGTGGAACCCTCAATGGAGCAGCTGCTGGATATCAACCGTAAACAGAGTGAGATCATCTCAGCCCAGGCAAGGACCATAGAAGAACTCCGGGGTACGATAGTTGAGTTGAACGCCTCCCTGGCATGGCTGAAGAGGAAAGTGTTCGGAAAGATGAGTGAGAAATGCAAGCCTGTCGATAACGGAGACCCGAAGCTCCCTTTTGACTATGGCGACCTGGAACAGATAGAGGCGGAAATCGAAGATGCCCGGAGCAGGGCGGCTGAACAGATTACCGTCCCCAAGTCCCGGGCCGCCAATAAAACGCCGCGCCGTAACCGGGTCGTCATGGATAACCTTCCGGTTGTAACAGTCGTCATCGAACCGGAGAATGTCGATTTAAGCAGATACGTCAAGATAGGCGAGGAACATACCAGGACCCTTGAGATGAAACCCGGCTACCTCTATGTGAAAGACACGGTACGTCCCACATACGCCCTGAAAAATGAAATGGAGGCCGTTGATAACGGAGAAAAGGCTGTAATAACCGCTCCCATGCCACTGATGCCCATATATAAAGGTATGCCAGGGGCTTCCATGCTCGCTGAGGTCCTTTTACAGAAATACGAATATCATGTCCCGTTCTACCGACAAGTGAAACAGCTGGAACATCTGGGTGTGAAACTGTCCAAAAACACATTGGACGGCTGGTTCAGACCGGTCTGCGAGCTTCTCAGGCCACTTTATCTGGAACTCAGGAAGAAAGTACTGGCCGCAGATTACTTCCAGGTTGACGAGACCACGCTTCCGGTTATAAACCACGACAGGCATAAAGCCGTAAAAGAATACATCTGGATAGTCCGAGCGGCTGTGCCGCGTCTGCCTTCTTCCATTACGACAACGGATCGCGTTCACAAAAAGTTGCGGTCAGGCTTTTGAAAAACTTCAAAGGATATCTCCAAAGTGACGGCCATCCCATTTATGACGCCTTTGAGGATGGGGAGGACGTATGTCTGTGTGGGTGTCTCGCGCATATCCGCAGACATATAGAGCTGTGCAAGGAAGAAAATCTGGAATATGCCATGCAGGGACTCAAATTTATCCAGGATATGTATAATGTGGAATACATGGCGGATAAACAGGAACTCCCGTATGAAGGACGTGCTGAATTACGCCAACGTCTATCCAAACCGATGCTTGACAGCTTTGAACTCTGGCTTAAAAACACATACCCTAAAGTTCTAAAACGAAGTCTTATGGGAAAAGCCATAGCCTATGCCTACTCCCTGCTGCCAAGAATGAAACCGTATCTCCATGACGGAAGAATTTTCATTGACAACAATCGCTGTGAGAATGCCCTGAGGCCACTGGTCATATCAAGAAAGAACATGCTGTTCTGCGGAAACCACGAAGCGGCTGAGAATACGGCTATAATCTGTTCCTTGCTTGGCTCATGTAAGGAACGTGGTGTCAACCCCAGAGAGTGGCTGAATGATGTGATCAGTAAACTCCCCTATTATCTGGCTCCCAAATCAGACAGAGACCTGAAGGAACTGCTACCGGATGTATGGAGAAAATAATCAGGACAGTTCCGGGAAAATGCAGGAAAAAACGGGAAAAAGCGAGACTGACACTCAATGACAACCCTGAGATAAGTTGGTATATGGAAATTGAGATGCACTTACAATGGAGTGCATCCCACTGAAAAATTGAATGCACAAGATGTAGTTGAGCAGTCGCTTACCCCTTAAAAACAAGGAGCTGACGCATGTGTACAGCCCCTTATTTTTTGTATAGCCCGGCCTCCTCTGGCATATTGCCGTTGCTTCCATCTGTAACAAGCAAAATCAGAATCTATATGCGGAACTTTTTGTTCCCGTAGCTGAGAAAGTCCTTCGTGGCATATTTCACACTGAATGGTCCGTAGTCACCGAGAGCCGAATGCGCAATTTGCTTGTCCGGTTCTGTCACATGCTCGACAGGTTCTCCCGTAGTATCAGTATCCTTGTATGACACAGGCTGCATGCTGGCGATGGCTGACCCGGTAGCCACCGCACGCAATTTCCTGAACGCATTGGAGAGGATTCCGTCCATCATTGACCAGTACAAGGCGAAGAACGAGGTGCAGGAAAAGGAGGTCTCACAGTTGTAGGAGATAGCCGGGAAGGTATGGAAGAAGGAGGACGAACTGAAACAGTTGAAGTCCGAACTTGCAGCACTCGACCGAAAGATACAGTTGGAGCTTGAGCCGCCTACGCCCGAAGTCGCCGAAAAGGAGAATGACGGACAGGAGGTCAAACCGGATGCGGAAGGTGTACGAAACGTATCTCCACAACACACCGAAGATGTGCCGCAGATACGCAGCTCGGTGAATGAACGCAGTCCGTCTGGCAATTTTATTGCCGACCACATCATCATCGGGCGGCCGGGATTCAACGTCCGTGACGAGTGCAAACCGAAAGGTATAAAAATGTGAACGAGTGTGCGGATATATATGGCAGGATTGGGAACATACCATTCCTTTTCCTGCTTTTTCCATCAATATGACATAATGGCAAGGATACCATACAACAAGCCCTCGATTATATCAAAATAGGGTGTTGAAAGTAAATCGTCATGGCAAATCCGCCATATATTCAGTATTTTCGCTAATTTTGCATTCAAAATAGTTAGGCATAATAAAATGGAACCATCTATATACAGTTATTCACTTTGTATTGCGCTACCGTTGATGTTGTTCTTCGGCTTTTATTTTTTGTTGGCTCCAACCTCGGAAAAAGCCATTTTCAATAATTATCTGCGTTCCCGGCGAATTATGGGGGTAGCCATACTGTTACTTGCCGCCAACTATTCGGTACATTTCTTTTTTGGAATCAGGTTCAAGAATACCGATGCCGCCATCCTGATGAACCTGTCCACCTATTTTTTGTGCTACTGGTTGTTCAGTTCGGCCCTCACCACTCTGCTTGACCGCTTTTATATCACCAAACGTCGGTTACGGACGCATATCTGTCTATGGATACTGTTTTCCATCCTTTCCGGCATCGTTCTGCTGTTGTTACCAAAAGGTGGTTTACAGACAACGGTGATGTTTGCCTTGGCCGCATGGTTGGTTATCTATGGGCTGTTCTTGACCCGTAGGCTTCTCCGGGCCTATCACAGGGTCATCCGCATTTTCGATGACACCCGTGCGGACGACATCGGTGCCTATATCAAATGGCTTTCCATTTTCACCTACTGGGCTGTCACATTCGGGGTGGGATGCGGACTGCTGACATTCCTGCCTGATGAATACGTCTATATCTGGATTCTGTCATCGGTACCGTTTTACATTTATCTCTTCCTTTGCTATCTGAACTATCTGCTGTTTTACGAACAGGTGGAAAACGCGATGGAAGATGGCATGACTTCTGAAGAGGAAGACCTGTGTGACACCACAAACCGGGAACAGGCACAGAGGCAGGATACTCCTTTTTTCCATGCCGAAATAGCGAAAAAAATCAAAGGTTGTATCGATGCGGACGGTTATATCCGGCCCGGCCTTACCATAAAGGAGCTTTCAGATGTGCTTCATACCAACCGTACCTACCTGTCCGGGTACATCAAAACTACGTATGACATGTCGTTCCGCGATTGGATTATCGGACTTCGTATAGAATATGCGAAACGTCTGCTTGCGCGATATCCGAGGTTGACGGTTGCCGACATCTCCGAGAAATCCGGTTTTTTGTCACCAAGCCATTTTATAAGGCTGTTCAAGGAAAATGCGGGCTGTACCCCTAAATGGAGGAAAACAGAGGCGGAATAATACGGTGTGTTATGGATGGAGGAATAGCCCAAACGACAAAAAATAGCCTAAACTACAAAACTAAAATGTTCTAAACCACAAAGATGTGCGATTCTGACAATTGAGACAATTTTTATAGGCAAGAATCGGGCTGAATTTAAATCTTTTCGCTTATTTTGCACTTGTCGGTTGAGCCTGCGTCATCTCCAAAAAGAGTAAAACAGGGTTTTATGGGTGATTTTAACGTGTGTAAAAGAAAATGCTACCCAAATAACTTCAAATAAAGACAACTCTATTTCAAGCGGCAAATGAGTTCTACAGCTTGAATTTGAATAATACAAACAATAGGATTCTCCTTTAAAAAGTCATGAAAAAGATTCATTTACTTCATTACTTATTGTTGTGCTACATGGTTCTTGCGGTAGCTACATCGTGCGGCGATGACGAGGATGACTACGCCCCCGACAATGTAAATGATCCCGAGAAACTAACTGATCCTTTGCCTACTACCGACCAGTTAGGCGTAACACACAACAACACGCTTTATTACCTTTCGTTCTGGAGCAAAGAAGACCATATGATATCCGAGAACATGATAAACCGTTACAAGGAGGCGGTTCCTTATGCTCCGGGAAAGAAGATGGAGGTTGGCGACGCGTTCTTCTTTACCCGGCAGGACATTGACCGGATTCAGTCGGATACCGATTTGCTGGCTGACATCAAGGATATGTTCCATAAGCGGAGCATCGTGATGATGATGGAGGGAGGAACGAACGAGGATTTTAATACCGTCTGCACGTTGCTGGATTGCTATAATCCTTATGCGAAGGAAGATGAGTCTTATTCGGACGAACTGCCGCTGTGGGTATTTTCTGGACCGCTTCCGTCGGCGAGCGGATTCTATTCCAAGCTCAATGCGCTCAGTACTGCTACCGGAGCTGATGGCAAAGAATCTGTACAGACGATTAATGAATACGGGCAGGGATTTCATTGCGACATGACAAGTCAAAGTTTACAAAGAGCCCTGGAACCGAAAGCTCCGTCAAACGGTTCGTCGGATTTGAAAAACTTGATATCTGCCTATATCGTTATCGGTCAAAATAGCTATACCGCACCTCCTGTTCATGGACATGAAGGTAAAGGGACAACCGATAATTTTCAAGTAGAAGCTAAGATATGGACCGCTTATAGCAAAGACCGGAAAGAACATTTTTATTTGGTAAATCTGGGTTTTATAGCCTATGTAGAACCTTCTTTTTATGGAGAATGGCATACCAAGGTCAGTACTCTGAAAATGAAAGGGTATGGCTTTTGCCTGACTGACGTAAATTTGGAATTCGCTCCGGTTCACCCGAATGGTGCCATTATTCATGCACATTCCCCGCAAACTACGGAACGCCAGAGCTCTTATACCAGCAGTGTCTCTTTCGAGTTAGGAGGAAGTGTCAGTGTCACTGGACCAGAGATTTCAGGAGGAATAAGCATTTCCAATAGCCATACGGAAACAATAAATGATATTGAAGTTATCAATAGAACCAATCCGGCCCAAGGAAGCCCACAGCTTAGGTGGTAGTTTAATTTACGCGAACCTTCTTCACATTTTAATATGTTTTGTTACGCGTCGAGTGCTGTCAATGGAGGTGCTAAGGCCGGGATAACCACTTGTAGCTTGTCCACAGATTTTATTATTTCTGTACCTGATGGAGCTGACAACGAATGGAAAGTAAGCATGTATCCAACACTGAAAACATATTTCTTTAGTGACCTTTTTGGATTCCATGATCAATATGAAACGCTATTTGATGATGCGGCAGAAAGCTGGATTGGCATCGAAAAAGTTTTTAACTTGCCGACTGTCGATCTGAAAGATGAATGATTTGTTACGTTGATATTAATAATTTCTAAAGTTATTGGATTATGAGAAAAACATTCTTGGTGATGAGCAGGCTTATCGATTTATTTGTGGATATCTTGCCTATAGATGAGCTTGGGTTTAAACATGTCAAACTTCAATCAGAAGGGAGACCACCGTATAATCCTGCAACATTACTAAAATTGTATTTATATGGTTATAAGCACTCAATAAGATCATCAAGAAAGTTGGAACACTTCCTGTAAAGTAAATGTGGAATTATGGTGGCTATTAGGAGGCTTAATGCCCTCTTTTCGGACAATTGCTTATTTAAAAAAAAATAATGCGGAGGCTTTTAGAAAAGTCTTTAGGCAGTTTGTCCTTATGCTAAAGGATATGGGTCTGATAGAAGGCGAAACCATAGGTATAGATTCTTTCAAGATATTTGCCCAAAATAGTCTCAGAAACAATTATACACAAAAGAAGATAGACAGACATCTTGAATATATAGATAACCGTATTGAAGAATTTGAAGTAGCTTTAGATAAGACTGATAAAGAAGAAGAAAAAGAACTTCTTAAATCTAAGATTAAATTACAACAAGACAGGCGTAAGAAATACGAAACTCTTGATACGGAATTGAAGAATAGTAATGATACTCAAATAAGTCTAACAGACAAAGATTCAAGAGCATTAATGTTAACCAATAATGTATCAGGAGTTGAATATGCGGTTCAAGCAGCCTTTGATAGTAAACACAAATTATTGGTTCACTCTCATATTGGAGCATCAACTGATAAAAGAGAACTATCAACAGCGGCATTGACCGTCCAGGAACTACTACAATTAGATTCGTTCAACACACTTAGCGATGCCGGTTATACTAGCGGCGACCAACTACAAGCCCTGTCTCTTATAC
>OJRI01000948.1_pt1 | contig 17663 bp, 14 predicted proteins | sample 1599151 | NCBI WGS metagenome assembly OJRI01 (sample SAMN03922457, study PRJEB24848) | human gut metagenome | isolation source: stool sample | host: Homo sapiens | place: Germany | collected 2009-11
TGTACTTTGACACTTACTGGAAACCTTATTTAAAGATATTAAGAACTTGTTCCGGCTCTTCAGGCTATAAGGATTGTAATTATACCTCTGTTTCTCCTTGGTACCGTTCTAACGGAACAAAGGATAGTTATATGGTTGTTAAAGGTGATGAAAGGGTTACCTCGATTCTTCCTGATGGGACTCTAGTCAGTATATTAACTGCATCCGGTTTTGGCTCTGGTAGCGGTGAAGAAGTTGACGAAGATGGCAATCTTATATTTGGAGGCGGAGAAGACACCCGTATAATTGTTGATTTGAATGCTTCAAAAGCTCCAAACCAATTAGGAAAAGATACTTTTTTGCTGCAAAGAGTTGCCGGAAAAGGTATAATGCCATATGGATATGAGAAAGATGATGATACTGTAAATAACAATTGTTCTAAAAATGGTACCGGTTATATGTGCGCGGCAAAACTTATGCGTGACGGTTGGCAGATAAAAGATAATTATCCATGGTAAAATAAAAGCCTCAACAGAGGCTTTTGAACATTATGAAATTTTTTTCGTTATAATAATAACGGAAGGCGGTGAATTATGAAAATTTTTACCTGTTTATTAAGCCTAATAATACTTGCGATTAGTGGAATTTGCTCATCTTATGCAGAAACTAATTATAATACAAGTATGCCTCTTCAGCTAACACCTGACTTATTTCGCTTTTCTGACAGTAATCCTTTTTGGATTAAGATTGGCAGTACAAGGTATTATCTCATGAGAGAACGGCAGGACGGAAAATATACTTACAAAGATTTTCTTGGTTATGATGTAACTAAAAAACGACTTTTTGAACCGCTTTTTGAACTTGAAAGTGATGGCGACCATTCACAAATAACTGCCGAAGAGCTTGCTAAAGCCGGTATTAGGTTTGTGGCGCTTGGCAATGGAGGATCACTGCAGCTTAATGATAAATCTCAAGATTTTCCGCTTGAAAAAATTGCATACATTGATATGAATAAACTAACAGTATCATCCCGTTCGTCTCTCCGTCCGTATGGCAGTTTTGCTATGTATGTCAAAACCGAGCGCGGAAGCTTAAAAAAATATATCGGTCATGTTGATTATCAGCGTCCAATAGATTTAGAAAGATTATTTTAACTGATTTTTTACCCAGTCTGACAGAACTTTCATTGGAGAACGGGTTATTGCCAGAGCCCACGCTGGGACATTTTTGGTAATAACGCTTAAAGCTCCTATATTAGCTCCTTCTTCAATGGTTACAGGGGCAACCAAAACCGTGTTTGAACCTATTTTGACGCTGTCTTTTAAAACAGTTTTACTTTTTTCTTTTGTCAGCGGATTGTAGTTTGCAGTGATTGTTCCTGCGCCGATATTTACATTGGAACCTACTTCGCTGTCCCCTATATACGAAAGATGACCTGCATTTGTGTTTGATGCAATTTTTGATTTTTTAACTTCTACAAAGTTTCCTATTTTTACATTATCTGCAATTTCGACGCCGCCTCTAAGGTGGGCACAAGGACCTATTTTACAGTTTTTTCCTATCTTGTTTTTCCCTTCGATGTATGTTGCAGGAAATATAACAGTGTCCTGTCCGATTTCAGTATCTGCACTTATGTAAGTTGTGTCAGGATCCACAATTGTAACTCCGTTTATCATATGCTTTTCATTAATTCTTTTCTGCATAATCTTTATTGCTTCTGCAAGATGAAGACGGGAATTTATGCCGAAAATTTCTTTATTATTTTTCATAATATAAGCATTTACATTCAGACAATTTTTCTTACCCCATTCAATAATATCTGTAAGATAGTATTCACCCTGGGCGTTATTGCTTGTTAACTGTGAAAAGGCAGGCTGTACTTTTGCCCAGTCAATACAATATATTCCGGCATTGACTTCTTTAACTGCTTTTTGCTCCGGTGTCGCATCTTTTTCCTCAACAATACATTTTAATGTATTATCAGGTTCTCTTATTATCCTTCCGTAGTTTGCAGGATTTTCAAATATGGTACTCATTACGGTTAAATCTGAATTCTGTGATTTATGGAATTCAATAAAATCTTTTAATGTTTCTTCTGTGATTAAAGGCGTATCTCCGCAAAGTATTAATACAAGCCCCTTATAATCTTTAAGCATAGGACAGACCATGGATACTGCATGCCCTGTGCCGAGCTGTGGAGTTTGAAGAACTGTTTTTGCATTTTCATAATTTGTTTTTACAAAATTTTCAACTTCACCTGCATGGTGCCCAATAATAACAAAATTTTCACTTGTAATATTCTTTACGTTATCTAAAACATACCCGACAAGAGTTTTTCCAAAAATTTCATGTAAAACTTTAGGCGTTTCTGATTTCATTCTGGTTCCTTTGCCGGCAGCAAGAATGACTGACTTTATATCCATATCTGTTCTCCTCTTTATTAATAATAATATTATCATAAAATTTTGAATAATTAATTATTCATTAAGTATTTATAAAACTCACCTTGTTTGAGCTAAAATGTAATTATGGAAAGTAGATAATGAAAAGGGAAATAAATTATGTGGGATTATTCTGAAAAAGTTATGGACCACTACAGAAACCCTCGCAACGTAGGGAAAATTGATGATGCCGATGCAGTAGGTTCTGCCGGTTCATTAACCTGTGGAGACCAGTTAAAAATATATTTAAAAATTAAAGATGGTATTGTAACAGATGCAAAATTCCAAACCTTTGGGTGCGGTTCTGCTGTTGCCAGTTCAAGTATTCTGACTGAAATGATTATAGGAAAACCTATAGAAGAGGTCAGAAAAATTACAAACAAGGACATTGCTGATCAGCTTGAAGGCTTGCCGCCGGAAAAAATGCACTGCTCTGTTATGGGTTATGAAGCTCTTGAAGATGCTCTCAAAGACTGGGGAAAAGATGATGAATACCAGGATTTGGAAGATTTCAGGGCTGAGCAGGAAAAGAAAGAAAAGATTGTTTGTACCTGTTTTGGAATAACCGAAAATGTAATCTGGGATGCTATTAAGCAGAACGGACTTACAACTGTGGAAGAAATTACAAACTATACAAAAGCAGGCGGAGCTTGCGGCAAGTGTAAAGGTTTGATAAAAGATATTATTGATACTTATTATCATAAAGAAAAAGAAGAAAAGAAAAAGGAACTTTCTCCGGCACAAAAAATCTTAAAGATTAACAGTATTATTGAAAACCAGATTTCCCCTGAATTGCAGAAAGACGGCGGAGATATTACTCTGGTTGATATTGATAATAATAAAGTTTATGTAAGACTGCGAGGAAAATGTTCCGGCTGTAAAAACTCTACTCTTACATTAAAATCTTTTGTTGAAACAACTCTCAGGGATGCTATCAGCAAAGATATTGAAGTTATCGAGGTGAACTAGTATGGAAAAGAAATTGATATATTTAGACAATAATGCTACCACCCGGGTGGATGATCAGGTACTTGAGGCGATGCTGCCATACCTTAAGGAAGAATACGCAAATCCGTCCAGTATGTATGAATTTGCCAAAAATCCGGCACATGCAATGAAAGAAGCCCGAGGTAAAATAAAAGATTTCTTTAATGCCGCAAATGAAAAAGAAATTATATTTACCTCATGCGGTTCTGAAAGTGCCAATATGGCAATCCGCGGTGTGCTTAACATGAATAAGAACAAAAAGCACATTATAACAACAAAAGTTGAACATCCTTGTGTTTTGAATTTGTATCAAACTCTGGAAAAACAAGGCTATTCAGTTGATTATATAGGTGTAAATTCAAACGGTGAACTGGACTTAGCTCAGCTTGATGAAGCTATAAATGATGATACAGCCCTTGTTTCTATAATGTATGCAAATAACGAAACAGGTGTTATCTATCCAATCCAGAAAATTTCCGAGATGATAAAACGCAAAAATCCTCATACCAAGTTCTTTGTAGATGCTGTTCAGGTTGCAGGTAAAATTCCAATTGATGTACAGGAGCTCGGAGTTGATCTGCTGGGAATTTCAGGGCATAAATTCCATGCACCTAAAGGGGTTGGAGCTTTGTACTGTAATTCAAAAACAATTATTACCCCTCTGATTATCGGAGGACACCAGGAACGCGGCAAACGTGCAGGTACAGAAAATGTTCCTTATATAGTAGGGCTTGGCAAAGCTGCTGAAGTTGCAACAGACTTTTTGAAATATGAAGCAACCGAAGTAAAACGTTTACGCGATAAGCTTGAAGCAGGTATATTAAAAAATGTTTATAATGCAAGACTTAATACCGGTGCGGCTTTAAGAGTTCCTAATACGACTAATATTGGTTTTGAATATATTGAAGGCGAGTTAATTCTTCTTCACCTGAGCGACCTTGGTATTTGCGCAAGTTCCGGAAGCGCTTGTACATCCGGCTCATTAGAACCAAGCCACGTCTTAAGAGCAATGAATGTACCGTTTACTGCAATACATGGAAGTATTCGTCTTTCATTAAGCAAATACACTACGGAACAGGAAATTGATTACGTAAATGAAGTATTACCTGGTATAATTGAAAAAATCAGAAATATTTCTCCGTATCAGGATGAGCTTGCCGAGTTAAAAAAACTTAAAACTCATTAACAAAGTAACAAAATTTTTTATTTATAACTTTTAAAACCTCTATGAAAATGGAGGTTTTATTTTGCAAATTTTACCATTAAGAAATTACAATACAACTTTTGGATATAACAAAGAGGCTAATGATCAGGTAAATTCTTTCCTTGAAAAATCAAAAAAGCACAAGCATATTGCAAAAACCTATCTGGAAGCTAATGAGTTATGTATGAAAACCGAGGACATGATGCGTAACTGTGAAGTCAGAGGGGATCTTAGAACGGCAGATACACTGAAAGAAGTCTATGTTCCAATGAAAGTCGCCTTGACAGAAGCATTAGACAAAATGTTTCCAAAACTCAATTATAAACTCAAAGAATATACTACTTACAAAATTGAAGCTGATAAGTATTTAAAAAGCTGCCCTGACGATGAGGATAACTGGCTTGTGTGGATGAGGGATTCTCTTGAACCTGAGGACGCAGAAGAAGAAGAGAGTGCAGATACTTCTAATTCTGTAAATAACTCTTTTAACACAAATAAATCAACAAATGATACTGCCATAAATAAACTTGTAGAAATATATTCGCCTAACCGCTGGTCGCCGGTTGGACTTAACAGTTTGGGCGGAATGGATGAATTAAAAAAAGAAATTACAGATAAATTGATTTTCCCGATAAGAAACCCTGACATAGCCAAAATTGATGAAGTTGAATATGGAAAACGCTACCCGCGCGGAATTTTACTATATGGACCTCCAGGCTGCGGTAAAACTTTTACTGTTGAAGCTCTTGCTCAGGAGCTAAAACTACCGCTGCTTAAACTTAAAGTCGGAAAAGCCGGTTCTTGTTTTATAAATCAAACTTCCAATAACTATGAAAAAGCTTTTGAGTATGCTGCGGATTTATCCAAAAAGAATAAATCTCCGGTTCTGTTCTTTATAGATGAAATGGATGGATTAACTCCAAGCAGAGACAGAGAATCTTCCACTGAGGATTTGAAACAGATTGGTACACTTTTAAATTTGATTGAAACTGCAAGAGATAAAGGTATCATCGTTATAGGGGCAACAAACAAGTATGATATAGTTGATGATGCAATAAAAGCAAGGTTTGACTCTCAGATATACGTGGGGCTTCCTGATGAGAAAACAAGAGCAGGAGTTTTGAAAGTAAGTTTGAGTTCCAGAACAAAAGGGCAGCAGCTTGCAAACTCTCCAGAACAGCTTCAGGAAGTTGCCAGTATAACGCAGGGATTTCCTAACCGGGCACTTTGCATTTTAACTGATAAGGCAGCGCTTCTTGCAAGAGATGACGGGAGAAGAGAAATAAAAGTCGAAGATTATATAAATGTTGTTGCAGATAACCAGAACTTAAAAATTAAAGATGCTAAATATAAAGCAAACAGCGCACGCCCTGTGATAGGCTATAGAAAATAGTTCTTGTCTTAATTGATTGTGCTAAAGTAGTATTATTTTAAAAATATACTACTTTAGTCCTGCGATTTTATGCTTAATTTTAGCTTTTTATAAATCACGAGTACGTTCAATAGTTTTTCTTCATACCGGAGCTTATTCTATGCTTAAGGAGTTATGCTATGAAGAAAATAACTTTGTTAATTGCTTTGATACTTCTCGTAAATATAAGCGGATTATCCGGTTTTGCGGCCTCTTCTGCACAAAATGTGCTTGGTAAAATTGAAAATTCTTTGTATGGCTTTCAATATACAGGCGAAAGCGACTCTGCAAGACTGGATAGAATTGAAAAATCAGTTTATGGAACTCCGTTTTCTTCAAAGTCTTCCGCGCAGAGAATTGAGAAATTAAGAAAAGACTTATCTGCCGATTTAATAGGGCAGGAAATAACTCCTGTTGAAGATACTTTTGCAGAACCTGATGATGTTGTTGCTTATGACCCTCCTCAAAAAGAGGCTTCTAATATAACATATCCTGCTGTTGATGAGCTTGAAAAAGAGGTTTTCAAAAAAACATTCGGCTCACAAGATATTACTGTAAGATTATCAAATTTGGAAAAGAAAACTTTTAATAAAACTTACAGTGATGATTTAAATTCGCGCGTAGAACGTTTGAAAGCTCAGATTGCCCCGGCATCTTTAATTGATAATCGGATTGCTGATGCTTCAGATGCTTTCTATGATGATGACTATGTTGTTCCAAAGGGCGGAACTTTCCATATGAACAGATATGAATCTCCGGACAGGTTTGATTATGATGCTTTTAATGCCCGCAGCAACTCTATGTTTGAAGATTACGATTATTCCTCAAGACCTGCTAAAAAAGCATCCTTATCTACAGTAGAGAAAAAGCTGATGAAGCAGAATTATTCAAACGACACAATGGAAAACCGTCTTGCAAGAGTAGAATCTTACATGTTCGGTACAGTATTTTCAAGTGACGATACACAGACAAGAATAGACCGTATTTCAAGTGCATATAACGCTCAAAAGTCATCCGGCAAATACGATTCTAATAAATTCGCACAGAATATGACTACCGGTGTTCAAATTGGTATGCTTATTCTTATGGTTCTTGCGTGTATTCTCTAGTTCTGAACTTCGGTTTCTTCTGCCGGAGTTTTGAACAGGTTTTTAAGTCCGTTAATACTCTCTTTGGTATTTTGCAGCTGATTTTTTAATTCTTCTGCTGTTTGTTTTGCAGAGTTTTTAACATCTTCTACGCTCTGCTTAACATCTTCAAGCTGTTCTTTTCTAAGCTGCTGCATGTTCTGCCTGCTCGCTTCAAGTTGTTCTTTCAGACTGCCGTTTTCAATCTCTGAAGTATCACAGACAGAAAGCCATTTAAACGATTTTACAGAACTTTTGCTTTCAATTCCACCGTTAAATGTTACTTTAAAATCCTTGTAATTTCTGCTTCCATTAGACAATGCCGGAATTTCAGCAGTATTTTCTGTTTTTGGATCTGTTGTCATTGCATTGATAAGATTACCAGTCAAATTACCGAATTTTGGAATATAGGAAGTAAGTCTGCTTACAGAAAGTTCTCCAATCGGACCGAGTGCAGCCACAACATCAGCTCCAAGTCTTCCAAGTATTATCAGGTTAGCTGAAGTATTAATGAGGTTATATTGTCCGGTAATGTAATATGCCATAGACGGACCAGAGGTCTTTATTGATTTAATTTTTGCCCATCCGTTACTGAATGACATATCACCTGAGATTGACTTAAATTCTGCTGAATTTTTTACCACAGGCATGTTTGCTATTGGTGAAACTAATGCGCCCATAACTCCGTTTGAGATTATATTTTGAGCAAACAACATGTTCTCAAAACGTCCTATATTGCCAAATTCTCCGTTTGTAATTTTAAAATCAGTGCTGCCTGAGAGTGATTTCATCATATCATTTTGATTTTGTGCATATCCGTTTAGGCTAAGTTTGGCATTAAAACTTAAAGTTCCGGAAAGTGCATTTTTTAATCCAGCGGCGCCGTATAAGGCATTTTCAGTATTCATCCCGCTGCCATGGAAATAAACATCAGTTTTGCCGTTAATAAGATTAACCGAAACCTCTCCGTTAATTTTTCCGTTATAAGCACTGCCTTTCAGTCCTTTTAAATAAAATATACTGTTTTTCAGGCTGAAATCTCCGTTTAAATCTGAGGCTGTAAGGTTTCCGCTTTTGAATTTTGCAACAGAACCTTTCCCGTTTTGTATTACTATACCAATATCGTTTGCGGAAGATGTGGATTGCGTCTTGGTGTCCGTATTTTGAACAGGTTTTTGTGACGGCATTCCTTCCATAGCTTTTAGAAGTGTATCAGTGTCAAGCAGCAGTGCATTGTAGTCAATTGTATTTATTACTATTCCGCTGCTGAAGTTTGGGCTTACAACGGTTTTTGCATCCATAACCGAGTTATCAATATTTATTGAAGGTGTGTCTATTGTAATTGCTTTATTGGTAATATCAACTGTCATATTTTTCAGGGTTGTTTTTATTTCAGGAATGCTTAATGACGGGATATTCGCAAACCCTTTCATTTCTGGAGTTGATGGGCTGCCGTTCAATGTTAGCTCAAACTGGGTATTTATTTTTGAATTTTTAAAACCGGGTATTGATGCTGCAAGCATTTCTGCTGATTTAATATTAACATTGTTCAGGCGTGGATTTTTAGAAATATTATCAACAGAGCCTTTTATTAACACAAGATTGTTACTTCCGGACATATTGGCGCTTGTGTTATCTGAAAATGATTTTGACCCGCTTATGGTGTATAATCCTGTATCCGAAAGCTTTATACTGTCATTTGAGATTTTTATTGAACTGTTAACAAGTGTGCTTTTCCCGTTTAATTTATCAAAATTTATTATTGATACATAATCCGAAGGGGTTGCAAGAAGCTGAATATCGATATTTTGAGCTTTAGCATTTCCGGTTAGGGTTACTAGTAAAGGCAGCTTGCCCTTTGCGTTAATCTCGTTTCTAAAATCTTTCGGGATTACTGATTTTATATCTGAGGCTAGAATTGACCCTTTAGCTTTTACTTCTATATTCGGTTTTTTGCCTGTGTAATCTGAAATTTTTCCGTTGATGTCAATTTTTGAGTTATTCAAAGTTAGATAGGTGTCTTCTATATTAATATCTTTCGTATCCAGCGTAACTCTGGCAGACGGAACAGAGACAGATGCTGCCGGATTTATTAATTGGGCGCTGTCAAGATTGATTATCCCTTTATAACTCTCGTTTTCACCTATTATATTGAGTTTTGTATCTTTTAATTTAACAGAGGTTGAGGAAGGCTTATTAAAAATGTTTATATTGTTTAGGCTTAGATTTAGGGATGGTTTTAATTGCTGGAATGTCCCAGTTACAGCAGCTTCTGCTGACAGCGTGCCGCTTTTTATGTCATTATCTTTAAGCAGTCCGGCTTGTCCTGCGGCTGTGATAAGTCCTTTTAAGAGAAGCTTCTCTGCGGTAAGGTGCATATCTGTTGATGTGTCATTTTTGATTGTTCCGTATATTTTTAGCGGTTGTGAAAGGATTGTAAATCCTGCATTTTTCACGTTAATCCCGCCGTCAGCCAAATCAATATCTGCTTTGATATTATCTATAAGTACGTTATATAGTGCATATTTAACGCGTGCGGACGGAATTTTGAAATATCCCTGTGAATTAAGAGTTTTTAAATCACTTTTTATACTGAAATCTGCATCTATTGCTCCTGATGCAGTTAATGTATCAAGGTCGTTATAGTTAAATGACTTTGCAGCGTTGTTAATTATTTTAAAAACATTATTAATTCCAGCATTGGATTTGAAGACAAGATTGAAATGCGCTTTTTTGCCTGTTTTAAAATCTCCTTTTATGGATGTTTTTTCTTCAGTAGAGGTAAAAAGTTCGGAATTTAGCAGAATTTGTCTTCCTTTAAAATTAATCTTAAAGTGACCGGCTGGCAGTTTTTTACCGTCAACAGCCATAGATATGTTATCCAGGCTCAATTGCCCGTCAAAGTGCGGGTTATTTATTGTGCCGGAAGTTTTTATGTCTGTTTGTAAATTGGCACTTAGCTGGTTTTTACTTATAGATTTAAAAACTTCAAGAATATTTATCGGGTTTTCTTGTTTTGTATTTCTGTTGCCGCCGTTTTGCTCTGCAAATACCAGCTCATTTAAATCCAGAGCAGGCATAATTCTGTTAAATACTTTTATGTTGTAGTTAAATTGTTCTGCGCCGGCAAGTGTAATTTTCCCCTGCGCGTTGAGCTTTATTTTTTTGTTTAATACAAAGTCAGAAACATTCAGATTTTCTCCTTCAATTGAATACTTCTTTTTATCATTTAAGTCAACAAAGGCAGTTTTGTAATGTTTAATTTTAATATTCGGGAGGTGATTTGATAATTTAAATCCCATAGGCAGAGCCGATGCCGGAGATTGAAGCGCGGCATTATCTTCCGGAGTATTCTTGTTAAAGTAATCCTCCAGTAAAAAGCTCCCATTCTTTTTTAACTTGAACTCTGCTGTAATATCGTCAGCTCCGGCAAAATCTAATTCTATTTTTTTTATTAAAAGAGGTATAAGAGAAATTTTTACCTGTGCGTTAGCTGTAGTTAATAACTCATCATTGTCCGGCGTTATGACACTAATGTGTGCAGCTTTAACTCCTGCGGTAAGCTTCGGCGTTGTAACCAGTTTTACATTTTCAAACTTAATCTTAAAACCGCTGGCATCTTCTATTACCTTAGAAAGGTAATGGCTGTAAGAGTTTACAAATGGTGAAACTACAAAAGGTATAACCAAAAATAATATGTAAAGTGTTAATATAACATAACCGGTAATAATAACAGGTTTTTTCATAATTTTTAAATCCATAACACATCCCTCTTTTATGCAGATAATTTTAGCATAAAAAAGGTTCTGTTAAAAATTTATTTCTTTAAAGTTTCAGGGTAAAAGTTCCAGTTGATGTCCTTATTTTTTCTGAACCAGGTCAACTGCCGTTTTGCGTATCTGCGGGTATTTTGTTTAAGCCTTTCTTTGGCTTCTTCAAGCGAAAGTTCACCCTCAAGAAAGGCGGTTACCTCCTGATAGCCGATTGTATATATAATGTTTGGGATTTTGCCATGCCGCTTCAGCAGTTCTTTTGTTTCATCAATAATACCGTTTTCAAACATCAAGTCCACGCGTTTATTAATTCTGTCATAGAGTTCTGTACGCGGAAAGTTCCTGCCAATCCATTCGACTTCAAATTCGGCATCTTTTTGCCCTCTTGCTTTCAAAAGAGGCATACCGCTTATTTTTACTATTTCAATTGCTCTTATTAATTTTTTCTTATCTGTAGGTGCAATAAGTAATGCCCCCTGACGGTCAAGTTCATAAAGCTTTTTATGAAGTTCTTCAGGTGGAAGTTTCCCTAATTCCTTTCTTAACTCGTAATCAGGTTCAATTTTGGGCAGTGCATAATTTTCTAGCAAAACTCTGAAATATAATCCGGTTCCGCCGGTTATCACAGGAACTTTACCGCGTTTAAGAATTTCATAAATACATCTTTTTGCATCAGTTTCATAAAGTCCGGCAGAATAGTTATGTTCAGGTTCAACTATATCCATCATATGATGCAAAATTCCATCCTGCTCCTCAATTGATGGTTTTGCACATCCTATATTAAAACCTTTGTATACAAGTCTGGAATCGGCAGAAACAACTTCTCCGTTGATTTTTTTTGCAAGTTCAATTGCATACGCTGTTTTCCCGCTGGCAGTCGCTCCAACAACCGCTATTACTTTATTTTTGCTGTTGTTCAATATTTCCTTCGTCTTCTCTGTTAAATTCGCTGTCATAATATGAGAATATTAACACAATAATGTAAACCATAAAATAGAAGTATACAATCATCATAATCATATAAATAATTATGTTTAGCATAGCAAATGTGCTGGCAAATGAGATTATAAGGTTTAAAAATGTCATATAAATGAACAATGCCAGAGATTTAGGAAATTTTATAAATACTTTTTTGATTGACCTGAAAAGTGCAATAAGCGGATTAACAGTCTTATATATTATCTCTGGAATCCACAGCATAAAGATAAATGAAATAAATGAGGTTGCTGCCATAAATAATAAATTCCACTGGCTTAATTTTAACAGCTGTGTATCAGTAAGCGAATCCAGAAATACTTTCATTTCCTGCGGTGATGCCATTGCATTTTTTAATTGAACAGCAGAAAAATCAATTTTACCTATATAGTGAATGCCGATTTTATAAACAAGAATATCAAAAAGCCCGAACAGTACAAGAAAAATCAGAAACATTCCGATAAATGACAGAAAATATTTTCCTATGCCGGTTGGAATTGTTTTGATAAGATTAACCGTAGCCCTTGCTCTGTCTTCGTCCAGAACAAATTCTTTTTTAGAGATTTCAATTGTTTTTCTCACCATAAAGAACCAGCCGCTGCAAAATGCCCCAAGCATACATAACAATGTAATAAAAGCGGATGCTGCTTCAGGAATTGTATCTACTACGCCTTTTGCAAACGAAAGATAAAGAGTTATAAGCCACATAAACAAAACCAGAGGTGTCGCAAGAATGATACCTTCGTTTGTTAATTTAAAAGCATTTCTGAATAATTTTATCATACTATATTCTAACCTCAATTCCTTTTTTTTATTACCGACATCTTACTTAATAGCTTCTTCCTGTTTTTTAGATTTTTGCATTTTTCTCTTTCGTCTTCTCATCAAGTCAACGAAAGCTTCAAGTCTTGTCAAATAACCGGCTTTACCGGTCTGTTCATCCATAATTAAAGGCAAAATAGGGATGTCACAGTTTTCTCTCATTGCAGGGAATATATTTTGTGACATAATTTCAGGCATACAGGTAAACGGGCTTATGTGTATAATTCCGTCAATTCCTCTTTCATTTGCATAAGCAACATCCGAAACACATTCAAGTGCATCCCCGCCTATATCTCTCATCAAATAAGGTTTGGCAAGTCTGTTTGCTCTTTGAAGGTGTGTTTCCCCTTTTCTGAATGCTTTTGGTATTATTGCATCCTTTAAAAAGCTGCTGACTGTAAGACTTTTTCTGGTTTGAACTCCCATCTTACCAAGCTCTTTAACAATATCCTGATTTGAGAATTTGTCGCATACCAGATAAATTTCTCCGGTAATATCAACGTTAAGAACTTCCCGATTAGGATCAAATTTTGTTTTGTCCATTTCGGCAAAAGCCAGCTTTTTCGCCTTATTAAGCTGACGGGTGTTCATTGCTTCATCAACAATTTTTAATGCCTTAATAAAATGTTTTTCAGCTTCTCCGTAAGTAATTTCTCTTGCTCTGTAGAATGAAAGTTTTGTTTCCAAATCATCAAGTATAAAAACTTTCCTCATAGCAAGTATAATGGCTCTTAAGAAAAGCACAGGATCATTTTTTCCGCTGATTTCTTTTAAGAAATTATACATACCTTTAATTCCGTCATAAAGGGTTAATTCAATATAATTTGCTTTGTAACCCATATCAGAGAGAGCATTCTTTATACATGCCCCGTACTCTCCGAGACGGCATATACCCGGTGATGAAATCATTGCAACATAATCTGCACCGCCTTCAACTGCTTCTATAAAGTTTCCTAAAATTAATTTATATGGAAGGCATATTGCTTCAGGCGAATGCTTTGTACCGAGCGAGAGCGTTTTTTTGCTTGTATATGGAGGAATAAAAGGTTCAACTCCTACTTTCCTTAATGCAGCTGCCCAGGCTATATATATTGTTCCCATGTGCGGGAATGCTACTTTAATTTTTTTATTGTCTTTTTTCATAGTTATTTAACTTTCCGGTTCTGCTATTGTAAACTTTAAATCCGGGTGACGTGCGGCAAGAGTTTCATCAACACGTTTTACCGGTGTATTATGAGGGGCTGATAATATTTTTTCAGGATTTTCTTCAGCCTCTTTTGCTATCTTAATCATTATATCAACAAATTCATCCAGTCTGAGCTTTGTTTCGGACTCTGTAGGTTCAATCATCATGGCTTCATGGACTATCAGCGGGAAATACACTGTAGGCGGGTGCGTATTGCAATCCATAAGACGTTTTGCAATATTAAGCGTTGTAACTCCGTATTTCTGCTTTTGCAGTTCTCCTGATAGTACAAATTCATGCATACAAGGTTCATCATAAGGCAGGTCATAATATTTTTTAAGCTTTTCTTTCAGATAGTTTGCATTTAATACTGCATCTTCAGTTGCATTCTTAAGATTTGAACCCATCATTAGTATATAGGCATAAGCCCTTACAAGAACTCCGAAATTACCGTAAAAAGATTTAACAGAGCCTATAGAGTTTTTAATATTGTAATCCCTGAAATATTTTTCCCCGTCAAAACTGATAACCGGTGCAGGAAGAAATTGTTTAAGTTCTTCAACTACCCCTACCGGACCGGCTCCAGGACCGCCTCCGCCATGAGGGGTTGCAAACGTTTTGTGAAGGTTTAGATGCACAACGTCAAATCCCATAAGCTTAGGGTTTGTATAGCCCATAATCGCATTAAAATTTGCACCGTCATAATATAGAAGCGAGCCGTTTTCATGCAGCAGTCTGGAAATTTCAAGAACATTTTCTTCAAATATCCCAAGTGTATTAGGATTTGTCATCATAATCGCTGCGACATCTTTATCAAGAACTTCTTTTAAGGCATCAATATCAACCTGACCTTTTTCATTGGATTTAACAGATACAATATCAAAACCGCACATATGGGCGCTTGCAGGGTTTGTTCCATGTGCACTGTCCGGTATAATAACTTTTTTTCTGAAATCATTTTTATGTTCAAAGTATTTTTTTATAATCATCATGCCGGTAAGCTCGCCATGTGCCCCTGCTGCCGGCTGGAGTGTTACAGCATCCATACCTGTAATCTTTTTTAGTGCTTCCTGGAGATTATACATAAGATGAAGCGCACCCTGAGAGCTTTCATCATCCATAAGCGGATGAAGGTTTGTATATCCTTCAAGTGAAGCCAGAAGCTCATTAACTTTCGGATTATACTTCATAGTGCAGGAGCCTAAAGGATAAAATCCTTTTTCAATGCAAAAGTTTCTATCGGACAGCTCTTTATAATGCCGCATAACTTCAAGTTCACCAAGACTTGGAAGCCCGCATTTTTCACGCAAAAAACTTTTATCCAAAAAGCTTAAATCTTCCCTCTCGTCTGTAAGACATATCCCTTCTGATTTACTGCTTTTTTCAAAAATTGTTTTCATTCTGTTAAATTATCCCCTGCTTTTTTAAATCCTTTTTAATTTTGTCAAGTCCGGATTGGATTATCCTTGAAATTCTCGATTGCGAAATATCAAATTCTTCTGCAATTTCCCTGAGCTTTTTCTCTTTGAAGAATTTATACTCAATAAGTTCCCGCTCACGTTTAGGAAGTTTTTTCATTGATTCCAGAATTTGTGTTTTTAATTCCGAAAACTCAATTGCTTCTTCCGGCGTTTTATCTTCGGCTTTAATCTGTGTCGGAACCTCGGCATCCTGCATTTCATCTATAGAAAGAATTGTTTTATAAACCTCGCATCTGACTTCCTGGTCATCTTCGGCTTCAATTGTTTTGCGGTTTTTGAGCGAGTACCATTTGTATCTGCGGCGTACTTCGTTTCTGATAGCCCATTTTATGGCAGTGGATAAATATGTGCTGTTATAATTTTCCGGAGGGGTGCTTTTAAATAAAATATATAAAGTGTGGTTTCCGATATTAATGAGTTCTGGTAATTCCACAAGATGTGACACAGAAAATTTCTGATACTCAACTTTTGCAATTGTTTCAACTAAATTTTTATAATCCCTTAGGTTAACCTTTTGTCCAGCTGGCATGACTATAACAAATCCTATTAATAGCGTTTATCCACAATTTCATAATAACAGAAAAAAATATAGATTACCAGACAATGTAATTTCTCTTAACATAATTTATCTTAATGAGTACAAACTTATAAGGAGAGATTTCATGAGAGTTTTATTTTGTACAGACGGGTCAAAAATAAGCTTTAATGCTTTACATAATTTTGCAGGCTGGGCAAGGGATGCTGTTGTTGATGTAATCAGTGTAATTGACTGGACATTTCTGCCGGACGGGATCTGTGTTGAAGAAGAGGGGTTTGCGTCCTCATGCGCTAATATGGCAGATAATATTCTTGACTGTGTACAAAAAGAAATTGATAATTCAAATCTAACTTTCGGACAGCGGATTAAACATTGCGGAGAGGCTGTTGAAAGTATTTTAGAGCAGATTAAAACTGAAAATTATGATATGGTATTAATGGGCTCGCATGGTAAAAAAGGGCTGCAAAGCTGGCTTGGTTCAGTTTCACGTGATGTTATTAATAATATTTCTATTTCTTCTTATATCTCAAAAGAAACCAATTGCAGCGGTAAAATCCTTTTTGCAACTGATGGAACTGATAATTCTAAACATGCAGTTTCTGAGGCTGTTAAATATCTTGATTTGAGAGATAAGGAAATCTATGTTTGTATGGTGAGCGAAAATCCAAATTTATTGTTTCTTGAGGGCACTCTTGATACTAATTGGCTTTTAGAAATCGAAAGGCAGCAGGAAAAGTATGCCGCAAGCGTTATCTCCGCAGTAAGAGATAAACTTGCCGAATATAATCTTGAAGTTAAGAAATATTCTATGCTTACAGGCATTCCTGCTGAAAAGATTATTGATTTTGCCAGAGATGAGCATATTGATCTAATTGTTATGGGAACCCGCCATAAAAATAATATCAAGGATTATTTCAGGGGGTCGGTAAGCAAACGTGTGCTTGAGGCAGCCCGTAGTGATGTTTTTATTGTTAAATAAATTAATAGCTTACTTTGTAAGGATAATCGTCAGGAATTTTCCAGCCGTTCATCTGAATTACAGCGGTGCAGTATTGTCCCTGTGTTTTGCATCGGGTTTTTATGGTATTTTCATTGCCTCCTGTATTGTACTGATAACTTTCAAATCCTTTTTTACCATTAGCTTCTGTTGTGGTTGGCCCAAATAAAAATGCAAAAGCACATTTCCCGCGGCTATTTTGTTCGCTGCCGTAGAGCTTTATACATTTTTCCGGATTAGTTGTATAAAACATCCAGTCTCTCATTCCCTGAGTTGTGTTATTATCTCCGATTCCTCTTCCAAACATTTTTAGGGCTGTACCGTCAGCAAAATAAAATGTAGGGAGCCCTTTGTTGTCATAGTCTGTTTGAACAACCTTCATATGTGCCCCTATATACTTATTAAACCACTTTTCGGCAGTTGAGGACCCGTTTACAGGCTTACCGTCTTTATCGGTTTCTACACTATTTGTGTCGGCATACCAGTAATCTCTGTCGCCGTATTCACTTTCAGAAAGTAAAATTGCCTGATTAATCTGTGAGTAGAATTTTTTTAATTTAGTTTCTACAGTAGTTTTTGTGTGGTTTTGAATAAGCCCCGGAAGGGTTAACGCTGCGACAACCCCTATAATACCAAGTGTAATCAATACCTCCGCCAGCGTAAATGCGGAACGGGATAATCCCGAAACGTGAGAAAGCCCGCCGGCACTATCTACTGTCTCTTATACACATCTGACGCTGCC
>OJRI01000969.1_pt1 | contig 17323 bp, 10 predicted proteins | sample 1599151 | NCBI WGS metagenome assembly OJRI01 (sample SAMN03922457, study PRJEB24848) | human gut metagenome | isolation source: stool sample | host: Homo sapiens | place: Germany | collected 2009-11
CGCCTTGCGTATATTCTCCATGGGTAGTATCATCTTCTCGAATACAGGAGGACGATTGATGGCAAAAATTGCCGTGGGGCTTGGAACGACCAAACTATAGGGATCTACCGTAGCGACAAATTGCTCGTCGTTCATATGCTTGTAAAAGTACCTCACGCATACGATCGTACCCAGAAACAAGACAAAAAATGCCGTTATGTCTTTCTTGCTGATCCTCATGTTTGCTTTAGGAAGTGTTTACACCAAGGCTTTAATCCGCATTCCTCACATTTCGGTTTCCGGGCGAGGCAAACATATCTTCCATGCAATATCAACCAGTGATGGGCGATGGGGATCAATTCTTCCGGAATGTTCTTCACCAACTCCTTTTCCGTTTCCAAAGGTGTCTTGCTATTATTGGTCAAGCCGATCCGGTTGGAGACACGGAATACGTGCGTATCCACCGCCATGGCCGGCTTGTCATATACTACGGATGCGATTACGTTCGCTGTTTTTCTTCCTACGCCCGGCAGTTTTTGTAGCTCATCAATATCGGAGGGAACCACGCCTTTGAAATCCTCTATCAGCATTTTCGCCATACCTACCAGATGTTTAGCCTTATTGTTCGGGTAAGATACGCTTCGTATGTATTCAAAGACAACTTCCGGTGTGCTAGCCGCCATTACCTCAGGAGTCGGGAAAGCCTCGAACAGGGCAGGTGTGATCATATTCACTCGCTTATCCGTGCATTGTGCGGATAGGATTACCGCTATCAATAGTTGATAGGGGTCGTCATAATGTAGTTCAGTCTCGGCTACCGGTACGTTTTCCTTAAACCAGTTTAATACGCCTTTATACCTTTCTTCTTTTCGCATTGCTTTTTCGGTTTCTGTTTTTCGCATCCTAAAGGTATAACTTTTAATAGGAATATACAAGCGGAGATGTGCCAAAAATAAGATACACCCGAATTGTACGAATAAATAAAAAAGTACCGATCTCCTTCTTCCATCTAAGAGAGAAAGAAATCGGTACTTTTTTATTTATTATTCCCTAACGATCTGGTGGATATGTATAGATTCTTTTCCTATTGTGGTGATTTCTAAAGAAGAGAAATCCTCGAACATGGTTTTATTTAATTTGATGTAGCCTACGTTTCCTTGATAGACGATGTTTTTCTCGCCATCTTGGGAGAGGCCGGTGATGGATACCAGATTCTCGTTACTTCCGGAGAGGAAGAAAGATACGGCGTTGATATCATCACATTTTATATGAATCATTTCTCCCGGGTTCAAGTTCTTATACGTATCTAGGTTCATATCGTACATCATAAGAGCCTCATTGATTTGCGGGTCTTGTTTGGTTGTCGCCGTGAATCCTAGTACGTATAGCTCCATTTGCTGATCCGAGTTATTTCGCATACGGATATAACGGGCTTTCGGGTCGATGGTGCGGATCGTATCTTTAGCGTTTTCCGTGGAGACATGAGGGATTAGGCTCCAGCTCTTTCCGTCGGCGGACCACTCGAATACCCGTCCGGGTTGGTTGCTTTTCGGAAGATTGAAACAGAAGGATTCCGCTTCTTTCTGGATTTCCCAGCCGATACCCAGATATTGGTTAGGTTGTACCTTGACTACCTCGAATAGGGGAACGTAACCGACCGTATTGTCACCCTCGGCACAAGGCTGGCTCTTTAATTGGTCGATATTCGTGAATATGGAAGGGATGCTAACCTTCACCTCGTCCGGGGCGATACCGTCCGTAGATAGCAGGTTACGACCTGTCTGGCGGTATAAGTCTACGATGAAAGGGTGTAAGACTTTCGATCCGACTTTCACGCCTTTAGGCTGCGCCTTCTGGTTCAGCGTGCGGTTTATCAGTTTCATGCTATCTAGCAAAGCGGATGTTTCCAGATAGCGTTGCCACGTATAAGACCGGTCTTTCTCATACCAAGCGTGCGCCATATGCAGAGCGCTTGTTCCGGCTTTTCCTAAGAACTCGAATTGGATAAGCCATGGATTGATTTGCTCGATCAAGCGTTTATTGGGACTTTGGCTATAGATCATACTCGGGGAAGCCGTGATTTGAGCGAATAAGGTTCCCAGAAGATTCGCGCTTTGCTCCGGGAACGTGTTTTTCTTATATCCGGCGAGGAATGTCTGGATAGGAGCCACATAGTTAGCGGACTCTTCCCGGCGGTATTGATGTCCGTTCGGACCCGGATCGCAGTTATGCTCGCAGAAAATGCGGAAAGCCATGGAGGCCTCCGGCATGATGAAGTCGCAAGCGTCTTTCCATGCCTGTGTAGGATCGTAATTCTCGATATTCCAAGTGTACATTCCAACGCCGAATATAGCGACCTTGGAAGCCTCGGCGTATTCCATAGGATTGGATACGAATCCGGTCATGGTGCCGGCGGCTTGCGTATCTAGGCCGTAGGCGGGTCCCATCAACAAATGATCTTGGCAATAATCGCTTACGGGGAAGTTCCACCAGATATAGGCGGGACGACGGATACGGTTGTTTACCCACTCGACGCCTTCTTTCGTGATATCGGCTACGACACGGTCTCCGGTCCACATGATTTGGATAGCGGGGTCGAGTTGGGTACCGAGGATATCCAGATAATCGGTCTTAGCCCATGAGCGGTTGTATTCGGTAGGGCACATGATCAGGGGCTGCACGTCATTTTTCTTGGTAATAAACTCCTTATGGATGTAATTCAATAAGCCGGCTTGCTTTTCCGGGCGGGCTCCCTCTCCGGATATATCATCGAAGAAAACGGCGAAAGAGCGTACGCCCAAATCGTACATTTTCTCGAATTTGGAAAGGATGTTCATGCTATCTGTCAGGTTCCATTGAATATCTTGTCCCGGGTGGATGGCCCAAACGAAGTTTACTTTGTTATGGGTGGCCTCTTCCGCTAGTTCCTTGATATGCTCGGCTTCCTCGGCGGGATAAGGTTTGCGCCAGTTGGGGGAGCTGTGATAAGGATCATCTTTCGGACCATAGATATAGGTGTTCAGCTTGATCCTTCCGTAAAAGCGGATTTGCTCGATACGGTCGGCGTGGCTCCAAGGCTGTCCGTAGAATCCTTCCACGGTACCCCGGAATAATACGTCCGGATAGTCCTTGATCGAGCAGAGAGGCAGGATCTTCTTACCCTCGTCATATTTAGCTAATTGCTTGAGGGTTTGGGCGGCGTAAAACAAGGAATTATCGTCTACGATCCCGATCATGATACCTTTTTTAGTGATCGTCAGCGTATAGGCACCTGAGCGTTGCATTTCCGGAGTTTTGTCTTTTAGCTTCTTGATCTCTAAAGGGAGAGATTTGCCGGATTTAGCAAAAGGTAGCGCTTCTTTAAGTAGTTTGACCGCATCTGCGTCCGGATTATTTATACCCCGTAGGGTATATCCATGGGACGGTGCGTATGTTTGGCTGGAAATAGTCACCTCTTGGGGCTCGGGGAAGATTCCTAGGGATAGCTTTTGGCTATGCGTTAGGTTACAAACGCCTAGAAGGAGCATGGTGGCGAGTAAATACTTTAGTGTCTTCATATACGATATGATTTAATGTTAACGTTCGTAAATGTATGAAATAATTAAACACGGAGCACACGGAATACACAGATTTGTTCCGTGCCCTCCGTATTTAGATCTTATAGGGAGAATAGCAATACCCGGTTATCCGGATTTGTCCATTCATGGATCAAGCTACGCACGCCGCTGTATTCGGCGGGAGTGAACTGTTGCTTGTTCAACTCGATCGTACGTACCACCTCAATCGTATTTCCTTTCGGAGTGATCGTGCGGGTTACTTTACCAAAAGGCTTGCTTATCACTTGCTCTTTTGTGGAGGTCTGCAACTTCATGCCCTCGGCGGGAGTAACCGTGTATGTTACCTCTTCCCTGATTAGGGAGGGGAGTTCGAATAAGTTGGAACGCTTGCTGTTCAAGGCACTCATGCCCCAGCTATCGATTCCGGCGGAGATGGCTGGCAATACGCAGATGGCGAAACCGTCTTTTGCTTGATCGGCGGAGATGGCCACGGATCTACTTTCCTTAATCTGAATAGGTGTGGTCTCAATCTCAATGGAAGTTCCGGAGAGGGAGACTACCTTATCTAGTCCGCCACGATTTGTCAGCGGGGAGGCGGATAGGTATTGGTCTTTCCCATCGACAGTGGCTTTTACGGCTAGTGTCTGGATGGCAGCCAGCCCGCAAGCGTCCGTATCGAGATGGCCGGGATAGACGGCGAGGACTTCCGACGGGATTCCGGCGGCATTCAACATCACGTTCAAGAGCTGTGCGATCTCTAGCGGCGTACCGTAGGCACTGCGGAGAACGGTATCGATGTCACGGACGGTATAGCCGGTCATCGCCATGGGGATAGGACAGGTACTGAGATTGTTGAGTATATGGTCTCGGATGATGTTCACCTTCTCTTGTTCGTTACCGCTTTTATCGGTGAGGAATTGGGCGAAGGTTTTGCTCTCGTATCCCTGCGATTCCTTTAAGCGCTTATCCAAAGTGGCTAAGGCCGCTTTACCTGAAGGATAGGTAGAGGCTACCAAGTGGGGTGAAGCCTCACGGTTCTTTGGTTGGAAAGCCTCACGGGAGGAAGCGGGAATGTTCCGTAGTGTCCAGTGTACCTCCTTTATACCGTCATGGCTCTCTTCCACGGCTTTTACGGGGGAGCCGTATAGACCGCAAGCCAAGGGGGTCCCTTCCGGTACGGAAATAGAGACCTTGCATTCCTTCACGGGAGAGGTCTCTTGTAGTCGCTCGTTGATATCCAGAGCCGGATAGTAACCCGGTTTTGTGATAATAGAGTAATCCAAGTAAATCGTGGCCCCAAGTTCTAGGCCAGTGTGTACCACGACCATTTCCTTAAGTTGGTTATAGGCCGGAGCGTCGGCGGCGAAACGGGGCAGGACCTCCACGAAGGCGTTATCGGGTGTCTTTACGATCGTACCGTCTTTCTGCCTCGTATAGGATGAGTGAATCTTCAGTGTTTGGAAATCGGGATTGTAGACGATAAAACTCTCGCCATACGTGCTATTCATCGCGGTATGCGTGAAGAGCGTCAACTCCATGGAGGATCGATATTCTTGGCTGCCGTCGGCATGCAAGGTCCAAGCTTTCGATACTTTCCCGTACTCAGCCTCCGATGCGGCGAATGAAGTAACCGTCATCGCTAACAAGCTTAGGAGAAGAATCAGTTTATAGGTTATCTTAATCATTGTCTTTCTTTTTTTATTTCTTGATAATCAAATAGTCACCATAACTCTTATAGGCGTTCACGGCGGAACGGAAGCCTTTCCAGTCAGCCGCGTCGTAGACACGCTTCTTCAACGCTAGCTTCTGGCGCAAGACGATGTTCCGGTCGCCTTCCTGTGAAAGGGAACCTTCGAAATCGGCCGCATTGCTTCGCAGGGCGTCATTCTTCGGGGCGTTCAGGAGGGTATAGCCTTTGGGGAGACGGATGGTCTCATCTTGTTCTACCAAACGGGAGCAAGCGTCCTTGAATCCATACGCACGGTTTTCCGGTTTCGTATCGATACGCAAGAAACTCTTCACTTGATTGTAGAGGTTATTCATGACTAGCGGCTTGATAAGCATCTGGTCTCCGGCGATGATCGCATAATCGGGGATCTCATAAGAGAACGTGATCTTGATAGGGGCCGCTTGATAGTTCTTCGGGTCCTTACCGTAATCTACACGAAGCAGTTTGGCGTTGGGGGATACGGCCAGCAATTGCTTCTCCATCGTGTTCTGCCAGTCGGATTGCCATCCGGTGGTGAAGATGCGGCGGATATTGCTGTCGGACTGTCCCTCGGCGGTGATCGTGAATTGTCCGCGGAGCGTGCCTTTCTCGTCTAGGCGGTTGTCAGCGTGGATGCGGACGTAGTGGTTTTCTGGGGCGGAGACAGGGGTCAGGCAGAGGTCGGAGCCTTCGGGCACACCCGGGAGGTAGTTCTGCTGTTGCTCGGCGCTACTCCATAATTCCCGGCAGAAAGGAACCCAAGTCGGGTCGAGAGGCATATACGTGCCGCTAGCCAGTTTTACCACCGCCACGCAATGGTTGAAATGGTCGGCGGGGATGCTTTCTACACGGCTTCCCGCCATGGTCATCGCCGGGTAAGCCTCGAATCCGGCCATGCGGAGGAAGGCGATCAACGTACCGGCGATATCCTTGCAGACACCGCAACGATCGGTATAATTCATCTTTAGGTTGTGAAGCGTGAAACCCTCGCCTTTACCCATCGAGATCCCGGAGTAACGGATGTTATCGGCCACCCAGTGGGTCAGCACGGCTATCTTCTCCATTTCCGTCTTCTTGCCTTTGATCAGCTCGTCTACCTTCCTTTGGGCTTCCGGGATCGCGGTAAAGCTTCCGTAATCCTCGTTAACCTTATTGAACCATACGGATTTATCTTCCCAGCGGGGCGTGCTGGACATCATGAGCTTCGGGGCTGCGTCGAATAGGTCTACCATATTCGGTTCCTTGGCGAAAGGAAGGATATCGTCGGAGGCGAAGGTATATACTTTCCGTCCATCCTCATATCGCATGGAAGAGGTACATTCGCCTTGGTAGAACTGGAATTGCAACTCTTTCTCCATCGGCATGGATACCCGGTATACCTTACGCACGGTAGGCTCGGTAGCCCAGAAGGGGACGATATCGTAAAACTGTCCCCGCATAGGAGGGATGAAACGCTCGTCGTCGCCCGCCGTCAGCAAGGCGTAGGTGAAACCTTTCTTGGCGATCTCGTACTCCACGACATCTCCCGGTTGCAGGCGGCCCACTTCCAGCATGATCTGCCGGGCGCCCCAGTAGATGGCACGTGCGGGGGCGGCATAGTCGCAAGCCCCAGTCACGTCGAGATTGATCACGTCGCCATTCGCACGGTAGATCGTGGCGTAACGAAACTCGGCATGCGCCGTCAGCGGGTCGTAATCGTATTTGATGATACGGTTGGCGACGGCTCCCTTGGGAGTCTGTACCTTAAAAGCCTTGCATACGGCGAAAGCCCCCGAGCCGGTAGGTTGTACCGTGACGGCGGTGCTGTCCAGCAAGGTGACGCAGTCGTATCCTGCGTAGGCTTGCGATTTCTCCAAGGTAGGATCTTGCGGGTATCGGCAAGAATCCTGCCCGTACATAGGCGATAAGGCCAATAGGGAGACCGCGGTGATTGTTAGAATCCTTTTCATGTTTATAGTGTTTTTGTGATGATATTTCTCGCTAGCTCCCGGCAGGCGGCACGATCGATCTTGCCGCTTCCGGTTTGGGGAATCTCGCTTGCCTCTATGACGTGCCTTGGACGGAGGTACTTGGGCAGGCTGGCGAGAGCCACTGTCGATACCTCACATGATAGCTGCGCGGAGTCGTTCGTGATAGCTTTCATGAATCGCTCATGATAGCTTTCATTAGCGGTACATGATAGGTTCCATGAGTCGCTCATGATAGCTTTCATGTGTGGTGTCACCCGAGGGGGTGATACCGTTTCACATGACCTTGGGGCGATTAGTAAGACTACCGCCTCTCCCAACCGAGGGTCGGGGGCGGCGGTGATGGCATAGGGGAGGTCTAGGTAGGGCCGTAGCCGCTCTTCCACCTCCTCGATCTGTATCTTGATACCTCCGCTATTGATGATATTATCTTTCCTTCCGATAATGGCGAAACTCCCGTCCGGCAGCAGGCGGGCGACATCGTTCGTCACCAGCCGCTCGTCGCAAACCAATGGGGCGTCTATCACCAAGGTATTGTCCGGCGACAAGGATAACGTCACCGAGGAGAAGGGATGGTAATAGGGCGAGGCTTCCGGCCCGTTCAGCCGGCGCAGGGCGACGTGAGACAGCGTCTCCGTCATTCCGTAGGTGGAATAAACCGTGTTTGGCATCTGCCGTATCTCCTGTTCCAAGGCCGCGTCGATCGCCCCGCCGCCGATAATCAGGATATCCGTTTGCTCCAGCCGTTTACGTTCCTCGGGTACTCGCAACGTATTGTAAACCTGCAAGGGGATCATGGCGGCAAAGCGCAGGGGCGTATCCCCCCAATCCGCCAACGGGTGTCCGGAGGGCTCACGCACCTCCAGATCCAGTCCGGCGTATAGGGAGCGGACCACCATCATCTTTCCGGCTATATAGCGCAGGGGCATACATAACAGGGCCTTGTCGCCCTTCTTAAGACCCAGATAATCGCAGGTAAGCCGGGCGCTGTTCAGCATCCGGTCCTTGCGCACTCTCATCCGCTTGGGCGTACCGGTGGAGCCGGAGGTCTGGACTTCCAGAAAAGGGGAGGGATCGTGCCATTCAGCTAAGAATGCCTGTAAATCTTCTTGTATCGGCATAGGTCAAAGGTCGTTAGTGAACCAGATGGTGTCTCCTTTTCGTTGGATTAACCGATGTTTATCATCCTTGAAAATCTCGCCGGTTCCCAGACCTTGCGGTAGCGGGTTACCTAACGTGGCGCACCATTGGGCGATAGCGTTCAGTCCGATTTGCGATTCCAGAGCGGAGGTGACCCACCATTTGGGTCGCTCGGGGGTACTCCCTAAGATAGTTTCCGCTAAGTGAACCCATTCCGTACATCCGGCGATGCCTCCGTGGAGGGAAGGCTTTAATATAATGTATTGGGGATGGATCGTTTCCAACAACCGCCGTTTCTCGTCCGGGGCGTTACAGCCGATCAGTTCCTCGTCGAGAGCGATGGGAAGGGGTGACTCTGCCGCAAGGTGTGCCATTTCTTCCAACTGCCCGGCACGGATAGGCTGCTCGATGGAATGCAAGTCCATCTCGGCGAGCCGCTTCAGTTTGTCCATCGCCTCCGAGGGTGTGAAAGCGCCGTTGGCGTCTACCCGAAGCTCTATTTCCTTGGCAGAGAAATGCGCACGGATGTGTTTCAATAAAGAGAGTTCCCGGTCGAAATCGATAGCGCCGATCTTCAGCTTGACGCAGCGGAAGCCCTCCTTCATCTTTTCCTCTACCTGTTCCAACATGTACTTATAATCGCCCATCCAGATCAGTCCGTTGATGGGGATGCCCGCCTGCCCCCGCGAGAAGGGCGTGTCGTAATGCCGCCAACCGCCCTGTTCATAATGGCGCATGGCCGTCTCCAGCCCGAAAAGGATGGATGGGTAATGGCGCAAAGATTCGGTGTCAACATATCCCTCATGTTCCAGATCGAGGCAAGCCTTGGATAACGTGATCTCGTAATCCACTCCATAATAGCAACTGAGATCCGGCAGGGGGGCACATTCTCCGATACCAATAACCGAGGGTTCGTCTTCCTTGCGGATTCGGACCTCCCACAATTTCCGGGTCGTGTAAACACCCCGTGAGGTTCCTGCCGGTTGCTTGAAAGTCAAGCACCGGGGAACCACCTCTGTCTTATAAAACCTCTCCTTCACCATTCATTTTCAATTTTCAATTCTCAATTCTCAATTCCCTTTACGGGAACTTCGGGTAATCCTCGAAGCGTGGACGGCGTTTCTCCAAGAATGCCTTGCCGCCTTCCTGCGCCTCGTCCGTCATATAGTAAAGCATGGTAGCGTCTCCGGCCAACTCCTGTATACCGGCCTGTCCGTCCAACTCGGCGTTCAAGCCTGCCTTGATCATGCGCAAGGCCAACGGGCTAAGCAACATCATCTCCTCGGCCCATTGAACGTACTCGTCCTCTAATTTATCCAAGGGGACTACCTTATTTACCAGACCCATATCCAAAGCCTCCTGTGCATTGTACTTGCGGCATAGGAACCAGATCTCACGGGCCTTTTTTTGTCCGACCACACGGGCGAGGTAAGAAGAGCCGAACCCGGCGTCGAAGCTACCCACACGAGGGCCTGTCTGTCCGAAGATAGCGTTCTCGGAAGCGATCGTAAGGTCACAAACCACGTGCAATACGTGTCCGCCGCCGATAGCGAAACCGTTCACGGCTGCGATGACGGGTTTCGGGAGAGAGCGGATCTGCTTTTGTACGTCCAATACGTTCAAGCGAGGTACGCCGTCTTTACCCACGTAGCCGCCACGTCCTTTCACGTTCATATCGCCTCCCGCGCAAAACGCCGTATCTCCGGCTCCTGTCAGAACGACTACGTTAATGTCCGGACGTTCCCGGCAGATGTAAAAGGCGTCGCTCATCTCCGTGGTCGTAGTCGGGGTAAAAGCGTTGCGATACCGTTCCCGGTTTATCGTAATGCGGGCGATGCCGTTGTAGAAATCAAATAAGATCTCCTCGTATTCCTTGATGGTTGTCCATTCTCTTTTCGTTTCCATATATTATATGTTTTGTGCTTGGGATGAATTTTTTAGTTGATGATAATATTCCTTGAGCAATCGTACGTCTTCCGCTTTGTCCGTGAAAACCTCCATGAATAGGGGATGTTCGCTCGGTTGCTCCGTTTGGGTAAAGGCGCTCATCGCAGCTGCCAACTCCTCGGCGTTATGAACGGCGGAGTAGGAGAATCCCCTTTCCGTGGCCCATCCCTCCGCTGAGGTCTGGTGGGAGGCGGTGACGTAACGGTGCGTACGCTCGTTCATCTTGAATCCTGGCAAGGCTTGGAAGATCTCACCACCTCCGTTGTTCAAGAGCAGGATACGAAGGTTATTGTGCAAGTTTCCGTTCCACAACGCATTCATATCATAGAAGAAACTAAGATCGCCTATAACGATAAAGTTTAGTTTTTGCGAGGCCGAGGCGTATCCGATAGCCGTAGACAAGGAGCCTTCGATCCCGCTCGTACCTCGGTTACAACAAACCTCAACCGTCTCGGGTACGGTGTACAATTGTGCGTAACGTACGGTGGAGCTATTCCCCAGATGCAAGGCCGATTCAGCCGGAAGCGAACGTATCAAACCACCGATCGCCGCCATTTCGGAGTAAGCGAACTCCGGCTCCGGCAGATTCCGGGATTTATATTCCCAAGCCTTCGGATATTCAATCTGCCTATTCTCCAGCATATAAGCGATTTTCTCCAGAAACTCGAAAGCGTCCATCTCGATCACCGTGGTCAGGCTACCGAATAAATCCGCTACCTCCCCATCCAATGAGACATGCCAATGCTCCTTAGGCGGGTGTTTCCGCAAAAACTCTTTCAGCCGCTTGGAGACAATATGGCCGCCGTAGGTGATCACGAGCTCGGGAACCAGCTTCTCTTTTTCCTCCTCTGGGGTAGCGTACAGGATGGCGTCGAAATTCTTGATCGGCAATCCCGGTACGATACGGTTGCCGATGTGCTCGGAGAGCCAAGTGAAATGTTTGTATAGTAACTTACATATTTTCTTCTCGAAGAGATAGATCAAACTCATTTGTCCCGCTATCATCATTCGCTTGCTATATTTGTTCAAACGCTCGATCAGATCGTCATATTTCCGGTCGTACACGTTTAGGCCTTGATAACGGGTGATTACCCGTACCTTCGGCAATTCGGGTGTCGTGAACTGAAATAAAGGCTCGGAGATCGGGACGTTGATATGAACCGGCCCTTTGCCGTGATGGTTCAGTTCCAACAAAGCCTCGTTGATCAATCGATTACAATACCATTCATCTTGATCCGTATGTATTTCCGGTAGCTGTACCGATTTCTTCACCAGCGAGCCGAACACCCCGGGTTGCGGCAAGGTCTGTCCGTCCATTTGCCCGATCCATGCGGCGGGGCGGTCGGCGGATATCACGACAAGCGGAACTTTCTGATAGAAAGCCTCCGCTACCGCCGGATGTATATTCAGCAAGGCCGTGCCCGAGGTACAGCAAACAGCCGCCGGCTTACCTCCGTGCAACGCTAGCCCTACGGCAAAGAATCCCGCGCTTCGCTCATCCGTCACGGAATGGCAATTGAAGAACGAATGGTTTGCCAATGTGTGCACAATCGGAGAGTTCCGGCTCCCCGGACATAGCACGATATTACTTACGCCGTGCTCTATCAGCAAGGCTACCAATTGAAGGATGTTCTTTTTATCGCTATACATTATATGATATAAAATTATAAATTACCCACTATTCTCCGCATCGTATCTAATTTATCCTCTGTCTCCTGCCACTCATCCTCTAGCTGCGAGGCCGCCAACAGACCGCCTCCGGCATACAGCGTAAAGGTTTGGGGGAGGATATTCATGCAACGGAGGTTTACGTACAGATCTGTTTTGCCTTTGGGATCCAGCCAACCGATGAAACCGGAGTAATAGCTACGATCGTACCCCTCATTCTCGATGATGAAATGATAAGCCTCCTCCTTGGGAAGACCGCAAACGGCTGGAGTAGGGTGTAATAGTTGAAGGACATCACCCAGCTTCTCGGGATTCGGCAAGGAGAAGAAGAAATCGCTTTTCAAATGGGAAACCTCTCCGGCCCGGGCTGAATAAGGCCCCTTCTCCTCGGGAGTAATACCCAAGGTGGACAGCTGGCGGCGTATATAGGAGGCGACTAATTGCTGTTCTCTCCAATTCTTATGGTCCCAGCTTTTCGGTAATTTCCCGTCTCGTAAGGATTGGGTTCCGGCCAAAGCTACCGTTTGCCAGTCGCCTTTCTCGCCGGATAACAAGATTTCCGGTGTCCCACCCATCCAAGTTCCGGTTTCCGGGGTATGGCAAAGGTAGACATAGGAGCGGATATATCGTTCTACTGCGGCGAAGAATGCCTTGCCGGGTGAGAAAGAGGGATCTTTCCGGATCGTTTTGCTACGGGATAGGACTAGTTTATCTTGGCTTCCTTTTAGCAAAGGGCTGGTAAACAGGGAGAAATGGTAAGCGTATCGTTCCTTCTCCTCGGATTCGGATGGGATTTCGATTTCATTCGAAGGGAATTCGTTTTTCTCTCGAGAGAAATCCCAATCGGATTCGGAGGGGATTTCAAAGCAATCCGGTTGGATTAAAACGATAGGTCGTTCCGCTGTCACCTGAAACGGAGCGATTACAAAACCGCTCCGTTCATTTAAGTCTTTTATGTCGTATAATAGGCAAGGAGAGCCGGCGCTTTGCATCCTGAAATGGAGCCTATCCTCACCGGGAATACGCCAAATAGCGAAACTCCGGCCTTGCTTGATCAACGTGTCTATTATTTCGTAAGAATCTCTTGGAATCATTTCTTCTTTAGTATGCTATTGATTACCCGTACCGAGGAAACCAGTTTGTCGGTAGAGGTGAATATGTCTACGTTCCACACATGGGATGAACGGCCTTTGTGGATAATCGTCCCGACGGCACGTACCGTGTCTCCCTCGTGGGCGGACGACATATGGCTGCCGCTAACTTGCATGCCGACTACCATCTCGTCCGGTTTCGCCAGAATCATGGAACCTAGTCCGGCCACGGTCTCCGCCAAAGCCAGCGTAGCGCCTCCGTGCAAGATACCGAAAGGCTGGCGGGTCCGTTCGTCTACAGGCATGGTCGCTTCCACACGATCCTCCGACGCATAGGTATATTGAATGCCTAGATTACCCATTAAGGCATGTTTGGCCCGTGCGTTTAGTTGATCTAACGGAACCTCCGTGGGTTTGATCGTGGCAAGGATCGCTTTCTCGATCGCTACCGCCACACCATCCATATTATTAGATAAGGTCGTGAAATCGGCGCAAGCCTTTACGGAGTCGCGTGCGTTACCCATCGCCACGCCGGTACCGGCTAATTGAAGCATGGATACGTCGGCTACGCCATCACCAATAGCGACAACCTCTTCGGTCGTGATATTCAGCATCTCCATCAATACCGCCAACGTATTTCCCTTATTGATGAAATGAGGAGCTACCTCCAAGAAATAGTCCTCGGAGCGGAAAGCTTCCAATACCCCGTCCAGACGTTTCTTCCAATGATTTTCGAGACCCACTAGATTGTTCTCGTCATCGCTGGTAAGAATACACTTACAGGGTGCGAAATCCACCGCTTCCGGGAAATTCTCCACACCGATGATGCGCATCTTATTGAGTTCGGCCTCCTCTTGGACATGCTTGTTTTCCGGGCTATCGGTCAGGATATAGTCCTTGTGATACGTGAAGATAGCAAAACCGTTTTCCTTCGCCTTCCGGTTCAAATAAGGAATCATGGCCGGATCGATTCGTTTCTCGAACATCAATTCTCCGGTCTGGGCATTGATGATCTGACCTCCGTTATAAGATAATATGAAACCACCGTAATGATTCAATTCAAGAGCCTCCGCCAAGGGTTGAACCCCGTTGGTGGGTCGGCCGGATGCCAATACAACATGAACTCCCATCTGCTGAGCCTTTAACAGGGCGGCATGGGTCCGGGGAGTTATCTCTTTCTTGTCGTTAAGCAACGTCCCATCTACGTCTAAGACTAATAATTTGTACTTCATGGCGTCTTATTTTATGGTTTAGAATACAAATGTACATAAAATAGTTGATAGTTAGAAGACATTTCCATGAAAGGAATTTACGTATATCGGCGCAAGCTCACGCCTATATCGGTGTAGCCTTGCGGCGATATACGTACAGGCTTATGCCGATATAGGCATTGGCCTGTGTCGATACTGGTGTAAATGTCTCTGAAAAAACACGTACGTGTTCTCGCGAAAACATGTACGTGTTTCTCGGAAAATACGTACGTGTTTTTTTCAAAGCAATTCTTGGATGAAACGAGCCACTCCATCCTCATCGTTCGTGTATTGGGTGATGCGGTCGGCATTGGCCTTGACAGGGGGCTGGGCGTTGGCCATAGCGACTCCCAATCCGGCGAAATGGATCATGGATACATCGTTGAAACCATCGCCGATAGCGATCACTTCCTCCTGTTTTATCCGGGTTCGCTCTAGTAAGCGGGATAATGAGGCGGCTTTGTCGATACCTTTGGGGACAAGCTCCAGATAGAATGCCTCGGAACGATATACGTTGATACGTTTCCCTAATTCTTGGCGGAGCTTCTCTTCCAACGGTACCAACATCTCCGGTTCGCCTACCACCAAGCATTTATCGGCAGGTTGATGTAAATCCCGCAGGAAATCGTCGGTAGCCTTGATCTTCATCTTTGTTAGGAATGATTCGTATTGTACGTATTTATTTTCCGGGTGCTCGCTTAAGATATATTTACCGTTGTAGGAAAGGATAGCCAGTCCCGCTTCTTTGGAGCGGTTGTATAAAACAGGTACGATATCGGGTGGCAAAGCCTGTTCGAAAAGTACTTTGTCTGTCATCAAGTCGATCACCTTACCGCCGTTGAAGGAAAGGATAAAACCACCATATTGCTTTATGTTCAGTTCCTCGGCTAAAGGCACGATACCGTAGGTGGGCCGGCCGGAGGCTAAGACCAGATGCAATCCTTTTTCCTGCGCTTGCAGAAGGGTTTCCCTCGTAAACGGGGTGATCTCTTTTTTACTGTTTGTCAGTGTACCGTCTAAATCCAGTACCAATAATTTATAGTTCATGCTCTTGTTTCGTGTTGATCGTGATTATTTTACCTCTTTGGGAGATATAATTATAGAGTTCTTTATAAAATGCGTGCCGGGTAAGGGTGGAAGCGTCTCCCAAGATCATCAGTTTCATACGGGCACGGGTGATCGCTACGTTCATGCGCCGCAAGTCGTTCAAGAAGCCTATCTTTCCATCCTCGTTGGCCCTTACCAAACTGATCAAGATGACATCGCGTTCTTGCCCTTGGAAACCGTCTACGGTATGTACGGTAATCAGTCTGCGTAAAGGCTTGAAGAAAGCGTCCTGTTTGATTAATTTACGGATGTATTGTACCTGCGCCTTATAAGGGGAGATCAATCCGAAGTCGATATTCTCCTCCAGCACTCTCTCCTTGGATATTTTCTGTATATAGGAGCGTAATTGTTCCACGAGCAATTCCGCCTCTTGCCTGTTGACACGGCTCATGGTCTCCTCTCTCGTATTTTCCGTGAAATCGCACTCGGACGTATCGAACCATACGATGGGAGTGTCCAGTCGCAAGATTCCTCGCCCACTTACCTCGGGAGCGGATTCGAGTTCGTTATGATAGAACCATTGGGAGGAGAAGCGCATGATATCCTCGTGCATACGATATTGGATCTTCAGGAGAGAGACTGTTTCCGGTTTCGTGTGGGCTATCTTTTGCATCAAGGTACGTCCTAAGCCTTCTCGTTCCGCTTCTATACATTTAATAGTAGGGGGCAATTGGTGATGATCGCCCGCTAGTATGACCCGGTCCGCCTTGCCGATCGCTATCCAGCAAGCAGCTTCCAAGGCTTGGGCGGCCTCATCGATAAACAAGGTCGTGAAGTGCCGGTTCATCATGACCCGGTTTGCGGAGCCAACCAAGGTGCAAGCAACGACACGAGCCTCGTCGAACAGCTCTGTATCGATCTTGACTTCCAGTTCGGTCGCCCGGAATTTCAAACGGGAGAGGCGGTTTCGGATCGTATCCCGTTCCTCCCGGCTTTTCTTTCGCATATTGGATTGTATATCCCGTATCGCTTTCCGGATGCTCCATAATTCGGGATAATCCGGATGCGATTCGAAACGGCGTTCATATGTGAAAGAGAGCATCTTGTCATTGATACGAGTGGGGTTCCCGATGCGCAGGACGTTAATGCCTCTATCTACCAGTTTCTCCGAGATGCAGTCTACGGCGGTATTACTTTGGGCGCAAACGATCACTTGATTCTCCCGGTGAAGGGTCTCGTAAATGGCTTCCACCAAGGTGGTTGTTTTCCCAGTTCCGGGAGGGCCGTGTACGATAGATACTTGTTTCGCTCCCAATACCTTATTTACGGCTTCTTCCTGAGAACGGTTCAACCAAGGGAAGCGGATCGGGAATAATTCCCGCTGTCCCGGTTTTTCCTGTCCCAGCAATACGTCCCTTAGATGAGAGAGTTGGTTGTTTTTTGCCCGCATCACGTCCGAGAGAGCGGAAAACATCGTTTTATAGCTGGTCTCGTCGAAGTAGAGTTGCACGCCGAGATCATTGCTTTTTCCTTGTATATCCATCAAGGCGGAAGGAGTGGGGAGAACTACCACCATCCGGTCCTCTTGCACGTAGCTGATCGTGGCGGAGAAATCCAGATACTTAAATTTACCACTGATATCTGCCGTAAAGAAGCAAACCGGGCGCCCGTACTCAAAATTATGCTCGATCTCCCGGTTTTCTGTTCTTTCGATCTCGATCACCAATTGGTTTAAGGAGTTATAATAACTGCGTCCCGGAGTGACCGGATACCAACAGAGGCCCTGCGCCACTCGTTTTCGCAAACCCGTACGCTCGGATTGCTGTCGGTATGTTTCCTTCTCATATTCATATTCTTTCTGCAGGAGATCATATTGATGTTGCAAATCTACAAGCGGCGATGAAATTCCCATTCCTTTATCAATTCAATTAATCGGATAAATACCTGTCTCTTATACACATCTCCGAGC